>Ga0334892_1001341_pt1 | contig 21465 bp, 19 predicted proteins | sample GraSluR3_MG_4_FD_207213 | JGI IMG/M metagenome (GOLD analysis project Ga0334892, IMG submission 207213) | Sludge microbial communities from methane-producing bioreactor in Wageningen University, Netherlands - Granular Sludge_15_04-R3 | ecosystem: Engineered > Bioreactor > Anaerobic >...
ACGACTCTTTTTGTGGAATTAAATCGTGCTGTTTGTCAGGTCATGTCGAACGATTGCTGTTCGATTTTCAATTATTGATTGACTTAAAAATGATAAGTGTCATCCGACGAAAGACCTAGGTTGGTACTATAAAAATGATGGACATGATTTATACAAATTGACTAATAAACGAAAGCGAGGTCGAGAGATTTGAAACGGTTCGTAACGCAGTTTTCTCTTCTTGCAATCCTATTCCTGTTACTCAGTACATGCTTACCCACAACGGCAGCCGCGGCAAGTTTGACGGTTTCTCCAAAAAGCGTGACGTTACAGGTCGGCCAATCCAAAACGGTACAGGCGAAAACGAGTGGTGTGAAAAAACCAGTATACGTATGGAAATCGTCGAACACGAAAGTGGCGACCGTGAAAAATGGAAAGATTACAGCGAAAGCGGTCGGAAAAGCGACGATCACGGTCACCGTCCAGAAGACGAAGTTGAAGTCGACCATTAGTGTGACGGTCAAACCGAAGAAATTAAATGCACAAGCAGCGTTCAAGACAGTCAATCCATCGGTCGCGACGATTGAGATGTACGATGCTTCCGATCGACTCACTTCATTTGGGAGTGGATTTGTGACGAAGAAAGGGGAGGTCATCACCAATTTCCATGTTGTTTCGGGTGAATCGAATCGATACGCACGCATACGATTTGCAAACGGGACTGAAGTCGAAACACTCAAATTGAAGCGCTTCGATGATGGATTGGATTTGGCGATTTTAGATGTTCCGTCCCTTCAGTCTATTCCGACATTGGCGACAGCGAAGGCGGGAAGTACAGGATCAACCGTTTATGCCCTCGGGAGCCCGAAAGGTGTGGATAATACGATCACACAAGGGATTCTTAGTAATCGGGAGGTCTTCTTTGGTGGCCAACCTTATCTTCAATTTAACGCCAGTGTGACTAATGGCAATTCAGGTGGTCCTCTCATTAACGAGTACGGACAGGTCATCGGCGTCGTCACATGGGGACGCACGGATTCGCAAAATATGAACTATGCGGTTCCGATTCAAGAACTGGATACATTAAAGTACGGGCGCGAAACGATTGCGAATGTGCAAATGCCGACTGAACCAGAATATGAATTACCTGTCGTATCCGGCAAAGGGGATACACGAGAACAGGAATTGAATGATTCGTTTGCGGATGCGGATGTGATTTCGTATGCTTCTGGAGATTTAATTGGTTCTGTTTATGATTTAGAAGATGTCGATACGTTCGTCTTCCGGACCGATAAGCGAATGACGTTGTCTGTGTTTGGTTGGTGGATGAACAATCAGCAAGGGGAATACTGGGCGTTCGGTCTATTTGACGCGAACGGCGAGGCGATTCGTTACAGTGAAGAGTACTCGAATGAAGGAAGTTATTATGGAACGTTAGACCTCGTTATTCCTGCCGGCGAGTATTATTTAGCCTCGTTCCCATTATCAGGTTTAGCTGAATCAGAATATTGGAATCAAGAGTATCGAATGAGTTATGAACTGAAGTAACACGATTGAATGGAAGTAGAGAGACTGGCCATCGTGTCAGTCTTTCTCTATGACGTCAGGGGGAAAGGCGATGAAGCGTATTGTATTCGTTTGTCTGTTATTGATTTGGGTTCAAGGGTCGATGTCGATCACGCCTATAGTTGCTGAAACCACGACACATAATCTAGTTTTCGGAGAAGTACTGGAAGGCGAGCTCATGAAGGGAGGGGCGAACATGACCTTCACGGCGACGTTACCTCAAAACGGGAAACTGACACTGGATTTGACGCTCGAGATGGCAAATACGTTAGTGACCGTGGTCGATGAAAACAATCGTTCCGTCGTGTATGAATGGGTTCGCGGAAGTCAGTATTCCCCGGCACGTTATCAAAAGACGCTTGATTTGAATCAAGGCACGTATCGACTTCAGTTCAGTTATGCTCTCGGTAAATACGCGATTCGTGCGGATTTTGATCCTGTGACGACGGATGACGTGGAGCCGAACGACGGTACGCTCTTGGCACAATCGTTGCCGCTTCAAAAAACGACAACGGGTCATTTGACGTTACAAGATCGAAGCGATGTGTATCGAATCGAACTAAAACAAGCGGGACGGCTTCAATTGGAGTTGACGAGCTTTGTCTCGCAACAGGTCTACTTCGAATTAATAGATGAGATGAACACGTCGATTTATCAAAAATCAGTATCGGGATCGATGAACAATCCAGGCAAACAGAAGATAGTGGTCGACTTGGAACCCGGCATCTATTACCTGAACGTATACGATTTGACGTATCGGTCGAATGCGGGTGTCTATGAGATTCGTAGTTCGTTCAAACCGGTAAAGAATCAAGAGCGAGAGCCGAACAACGGGTCGGTCGAAGCGGAAAGGTTCCCGTTCTATACATCACGCACCGGGTTGATCTCGTGGAACGATTCGATTGATGTGTACAAACTGTCGTTACCTAAAGAAAGTCGCGTCCGGGTGGAATTGCTGTCCTTCATCGATCGTGCCGCGAGCTTGACGGTGAAGAACGCGCAAGGCGAAAAGGTATTGTCGACTTATCTATACAGCTCGTCCATTGAACCGGAACGCTATGATGAATCGACGGTTCTTCCAAAAGGGGATTACTTTGTATACGTGCAAGGCGGTATGGGCACCTCGTACACCGGGACCTATCAGTTGAAGGTATCCTCTAGTCACTTGCTGCCAGCGTTGTCGGTCAATCGCGTTTCCGTCCGTTCGACGAAAGTGAATGGAAAGACAGAGAAACGAGCGACCGTCACGATGACGATTGGGAAGAAATTGTATAAGCGAACGGCCGACGCGAAAGGGAATTACTCGTTCTCGATCAATAAGCAAAAAGTAGGGACGCCGATCAAGGTGACGAGCAAGAACAAATACGGGTCGACGGTGAAGACGGTTAAGGTGTCGAGGTAGGATAGGATTCATCATTTAAGCTAGAGTCGACCATACGTCGATTCTAGCTTTTTTATTATTTTGTTACGATGCACATGTCAGTTTGAAGACGCTTTGTGTACGACAAGATGACGATTCGATGAATCAAACTCCAGACAATCCAATTTTTGTCCGATATTGTGATATTGTCCTAACGGAATAGATGACGAATCCGTTTTATCTGTCATAAAATACATGGTCGAATTTTGTATAGGGTTCCACTCTGTTTAGGAGGGGCGTAAGGTAGAGGCATCTTCAACCCATCAAAAAATGGAAAGGATGAGACGATGTCAAAACGATTCATCATCCCATTGACTGGAATCCTACTCACTTCTACATTATCCGTTGGGACCGGTCATGCGGCAGAGAATGAGCAACCTATATCGATGCAAGAGGGGACTTTACCCCAAACGGAAATAGTCGAGGAGACGGACGCAAAGCGTGTCGTTCGCTAGAGAACGAAGTTGAAACCGTTGCGACGTTTGATAAACTTGCTAACACGGTAACGGTCGTCGTCAACGGAAAAGAACCAGTCACGATTCAACTTGAAGCGACTTCGTCGAATCAACCAGTCGCACTCGCACGTGCCGCAACTACGGGAGAAAATACGTTTAGTAACTATGAATATACAATTACCCACAGCAGTCCAGAGAAGTGGAACATCACGATGCCAAAAGGGGACTCGGTGATTCAAAAGAATGCGAAGACCGTCACATATAAATCAAGCACAAAATCAAATTTAAATCAGTTCAAGCAATCGGTCGACAAGATCAATAACCTCGAGCTACTCATTCTTGGTGGGGCCTCAATAACGGTGCTACTATCAGGAATCGCGCTCGTCCTCTCCCTTCCGACAGCTGGGAGTGCTACGTTGACGACAGCACTTGCTGCAGCCGGGGTATATGGAAATGTAGCACGACAAATCATCCAGCTCTCGACTGAGATGAAAAACGCAAAAATTTACTATATGCGAGCGTAAGGAGGGATATCCATGCAGGGCATCTTAACGATTCTAATCGTATTCTTGGCGCTAGTCGTCATCGGGGTTGGTATCTTTTTTCTCCGACATCCTAGACCAAACCAAGTCACGCGGATCTCGGGGATTGCAATGACGGGGATCGGTCTACTCGGACTTGTCGGGTATGGTATCACGTTGTTATAAGAATTGAAGACGAGGGACTTTGGATGATTTCCAAAGTTCTTTTTTGTGCAGAAAATAACGGATGACGAATCTTGTCGAACGATTGCTAGTCAAATTTAAAAAAATGATTTCCATGATTCGATGATGTTTAGACGCAACCTTGAGGGTCCTTGCTACCATCAAGGTAGTTATTATTTTGTATAGAAAGTAGGGTATACGTATGCGCCATCTCATCAAGTATGGAGTCCTCGCACTCCTCATCGGTTTATTCTTTTCAAACGAACGAATACTCATCATCCCGCTCATCTTCCTCATCATCGCCGTCAGTGTTCCGCTTCAAATCCGCTATGCGCTGAAACTCAAAAAGTGGGAAAGCCGTCTGCAACAGCGAACGGTTCGCCAAGTCGAGTTTTATGATTTGTTAGACGACATGAAAGCGATTTGGTGGGTACCGAACCATCCGAAATATTGGGGTCGCTGCAAGACAATCTACTTCGCGGCACTTCACTCTCGGGATGTCTCGTATGAGCAAAAACGGGAACTGTTTGACGTATTTGACGCCTTGAAGCTAAAAGGGATCCCATTTCCGAAAGATCGCAACGTCCCACGAAAAATTGATGCGTTTTGAACGAGTAAGATAGTGATTTTTATCGAGCGTTCTTCCTACATATGAAGCCGAAAGGAGTTTATGTTTCATGTCATCCTTACTTGTAATCAGTTCCTCGGTGATGACTATGATGCCACTTTTCATGTTAGGATTCATCGTCTTTGTTATCATCCTCATCACTGTTGGATCAAACCAAATGACCAAGCTGAGGCACTGGAGTAAACAACTCGAACATCGTACGCTTCACGCCTACTAATTTTCAGAGCTGTTAGCCGATCTCACGGTCTTCAAACGGATGCATAATCGTCCGGACGTCTGGTCGATGTGCAAGACCATCTATTTTGGGGTGTATCGTTCAAACGAGCTCACCCTTGACGAAAATGTAAAAATCTATGACGTGTTCGATCGTCTAGGACTTCACGGAATTCCGTATCCAAAGAGCGGGAATCCGACGAAATGATCAACCAAAATTCATGATATGTTTTGAAAAGAGCAAATTAAATGGAAACGATCATCGTAGCCGTCCTTGGCGTCTTCATGTCTTTACTCACGCTTGGCGCTGTCCTTGCAATCCCGTATTTCTTCATCCGAGTCATCCTTAAACAAATTGAATATGGAAAACTACTGAAAACGTGGGGGCTTGATTTGAAGAAACGCCATACGACACAAGCGGAGTTTGCTACGTTATTGCAAGATATGAAGCAAGTGAAGCGGGGCCTGAATTCTCCTGAGTATTGGGGATATTGCAAACACATCTTTTACGCGACATTGAATTCGCAAGATGTGACACTCGAACAGAAACGTCAATTGTATGAGGAAATGGATCGGATGAAAGTGCACGGACTGCCGTATCCACAAGACCGAAAAAATCAGCATCGGCCTGACGACGTGAAATATGATGTCTTCTAAAGAGGGGCGACCCTAATGGAATGGTCCATGTCGATGGATGTCCTCGTGGTGCTCCTTGCTGTCGGGTCGATTGTCATCGGTGCCGTCACGAGCCTATTCATTCCAATCCTCCTGATTTGGCTGATCGTTCGTTATCTTCGTAACGGACAGTCGTGAAAAAATGGTCGGAGCGACTACGGCAGGCTCGCTCAAATGACAGAGTTTGAACGACTCAGGGGTCATGGTCTAAACAGCATGCAATCCACTACATGATCGACCATTGGACGGACTCAAACGAGTTCGTCTTTTGAATGTAGGCGAATTGTCACTTCCTGTCGAACGAAAGACCTAAAGCGGACACAATCAATTCCCCTTTTTTAGTAAAAACAAACGGATTGTTTGTTACAATAAGGTTACATTAAAGGTAGATAAAGGTATTGATTGAATTGTCACCCATCACATGCTGTGAAACTCCCACACTTTTCACATGTAAATGTCCATACTCCCTACCTCATACGAAGGAGCTGTGTCCATTGAACGATGTTCTCTTTTACGTCTTATTGTTGCTGGCGCTTCCGACCCTCGGTTTTGTCTTGAATTCGATTGTCGTCTTGTCACGATTTGTGAAGCAACAAATCCGTCGCCGTTTCCCATTCACGGAGCAACTGTCATTCCGTTCGAAATAATATCATCTGCCTGTTCTTGACAGATTCCGCTAGATCCTCTCACGTCACGTACGATGAGAGGTTTTGCGCATTCATTCCCCTGATATCGAAAAAGTAGACAAAACCAAGTCGACGTCTATGATAAAATTGAGGCGTAAGACTTCACTGATAATGGCAAAACTATGCGAAAGCTAGTGACGCAAAGCTACAGGGCCTGTAAAATGGCAGCCAGTTTCCAAAGGAGGTTCGTCTCGTGAAGAAATTCTTCGCAGGGATATTGGTATTGTTGTTCGTATTTTTCGTGTTCCGACCGGATTTCGCGGATGCAGCAAGTACAACTGTCGATGGACGTACGGGGAAAGTGAGCGTCTATCTCTCGACCAACGATCAAGGATTGTTCAAGTTCGAGGTCAGACGTGGAAATCAGGTACGGCATTACGATGTGTTCAAAGGGAAAAATCAGTTCAATCTGACTTACGGGAATGGGGATTATACCTTTACACTTTATCGTTCGACTGACGGTAATCGGTATAAAGTACAATCACGCCGTGAAGAATCGGTACGCTTGTCACATTCGACGGCACCGTATCTTCACTCGACACAAAATGTTTCAATCGACAGTGCGACCGCATCACTTGCCAAGACGCTGTCACGATCATCATACTCTTCTACACAGCAGGCCCTCGTGACAAGTCGTCATTTGAATAAGACCATCTCATATGACTATAAAAAACTAAAAAAGCTCAGTACGACGTATTTGCCGAACAATGCAACTACGTTGAAAACGAAACGTGGCATCTGCTACGACTTCGCTTCACTCAACGCGGCACTTCTCCGTAAACAAGGCATCCCGACACGTCTCGTGATGGGTACGGTGAAGGGAGTGAAGGGCTATCACGCATGGAACGAGGTATATGTGGATAAGAAGTGGCGCATCCTTGATGTGACACGTGATGTGACGGAGAAACGTGCGACGACTTTCCGAACCGCCTCTGACTATCGTGCTGACACGATTTATTGAACATAGACCAAGGTCCCTTCGAAAGAAGGCGACCTTTTTTTTGGTATTTTCTTTGAGGGCGAATCTCCTTGTTCGATGTTTGTGATGTCTACAAACTACAACCTAGGAGGAAACCTGTATGAAGAGATGGTTATCCATTATCTTAACTGTCTTGCTGGTAATGCAACCGTTCGCTGTGTCCGAGCTTGCCTATGCAGAGGATGGAACGACCGTGACGCCTGTACCGGAAGCGACAGAACCGTCAGTTGACGGGAATGACCCGGCAGGCGAGTCCGCGGAACCGACCGCATCTGAAGAAACAAACGATGCGACGACAGAGCCGGAGACATCAGAGCCGGCTACTCCTGCCATGGAAGCGGAAGGAGAGAATCCAGATTCAACGCCAGACGTAGAAGGGTCTGGGTCGGGCGAGGAATCGACACCTCCACAGATGTCGCTCATGGCAGAAGATCAAGAGATTCAAGAGAACATTCTGACGGACGCTACATTGATCACGACGAAAAACGTATCATCAGACGAGATCGTGAACATTGTGACCACTGAAACGGACATTTTAGTCAAATATGATTGGAAGTTGCCGGAAGGCCACAAATATCAGGCGGGTGCGACGTTTCGTTTCAAGCTACCTGATGAGCTGAAGGTGTATAAGGCGGTCGTCGATGCACCGCTCAATTTCAGCGATGGCTCGATGGGAACCTTTAATGTGGACTTAGATGGGAATGCGGTCGTCGAGTTCAACGACAATATCACGAAGTACTCAAATATAAAGGGGACGCTACAAGTTCAGACGAATCTTCGGGAAACCGTCGAAATATCTGAAGAGAATACAGTCGACGTCGTCTTGATTTCGGAGAAAGTGACGAAAACGTTGGTCGTTGAGGTGCTAGGTGGGAAACCTCTCGTGAAAGATGGTACGGCGAACCGTGTCTATAACCCGGAATATGTCACATGGACAATCGATGTGAACCGCGGTTTGAAGACGATGCCGAATGCGAAGTTGACAGATGTTATTCCGCCTGAAATGAAACTGAGACCCGGCAGCTTGAAAATCGAGCAACTGGGCTTGAGTATGGATGGGACCGTTGTCAATCGAACGGATGTGACCGGTTCATTCACGCTAGGGACACCGGATTTCTCGATTGACTTTGGGGAGTTGAAAAATGCGTATCAAATCACGTTCGAGACGGATCTGATTGACGATACGAAGTCGACCTATACGAATACAGCTACGTTGACATACGATACGAATCAATCGGTGACGGCCTCTAAGCCGATCACGGCGACGCGAGGTGTCGAGTTACAAAAATCTTCGCCGACGTATGATCCTGTGACGCAGACCATTGGCTGGGAAGCGAAGATCAACTATCGTCAAAAGACGCTCGGTAGTCTCGATGTCGAGGATTTCTTCAACAACTCGCAAGATCTCATCAGTGCCAAACTAATTGAAATCACATTGGATGAGGACGGAAAAGAAGTGGGGGCTGGTGAAGAGGTCGTCGGTTTCAGCACGACGCCTGCCGTCGAACCTGGAAAGAACGGGTTTACCTTCACGCTACCAAAGAATGGGACGGCGTATAAACTTGTCTACACGACAAAGTCGAACGGGCGTGTCCAAGATGACGGTACCGTCGTCAATGAAATTCGTGTGGACGGATTGACGAAGACGGCCTCGCGAAACGTTTCACAGGTCATCATTCAAAAAGGGTATCGCAATCTCGATTATCGAGCAGAGACCGTCGAGTGGTCGATCACGCTCAATCAGGACAATCAGGTCATGAAGCAAATCAAGGTCGATGACGTCTTCACGAATGCGGGTCTTGACATCATCGGGGAGGTAACGGTCGAACCATTCAATTCAGGTGATCCGAACGTACAGGTGACCGTGACGAAAACGTCAGACGGTTTCACACTGACGTTTGATGAAGCTATCAATCGACCGTACGTCATTCGTTATAAGACGGCATTTGATGTGACAAAACGAAAGGACCTCACGTTGCAGCGAATCAATAACGAGGCGACGGTCACATGGAAATCCGAATTGGATGAAAGCAAACAGAAAACCGTGACGGCGGGCTTCAACCTCCCGACCTACGTCAAAGAGAACGGCTTCAAATTGGGAGCGTATGATGCCACGACGAAACGTATTTCGTGGCAAGTTGGCGTCAACTACAACGGTAATCCGACGACCGGCCTAACAGTTGAAGATACATGGCAAGCGGGTCAAAACCTAGATGGTGCGATTGTGGTCGAAAAGATGGCCCGTACGACAAACGGTACGGGATTCACGGCGCTCGAAGTGGTCGACCCTTCAGCATATGACGTCGAGCAGACGACGAACGGGTTCATCCTTCGCTTCAAAAATGCGACGTCCGAACCTTATCTCATTTCGTACAAAACGGTGATTGCGGAAGAGTTCGTCAAAGCGAGCTATGAGAACGTCGCGACAGCCACAGACGAAGCGGGCGAAGTGACAGCAGTGAAGCGAGTTGTCACCATTCCGAATGGCGATAAGTACACGAACAAGTCTGGCGTCCAAGATGACAAGTATTTGAAGTGGACGATTGGTCTGAACTATGGACAGTCCACTTTAAGAAACGTGGTCGTCACAGATACACCCTCGCTTGATCAGGATGCCATCCTATCCACGTTCAAGGTGTATCAGACAACCGTCGCATCGAACGGCGCGGTCACTCGTGCTTCACAAATGGACAAATCCGAATATGAAGTGACGAAAGACGATGAAACCGGTGCGTTCACCATCGTATTCAACGGTGTGATCACGACACCGCTCATCGTGGAGTACTCTTCCATAATCTTGGCCAAAGTCGGTACCCAATTGTCAAACGAGGTCGAGCTGACTGCAGAGTCTCTCCAAACGAATACGAAGACGACGGTCAAGTCAGCAGCCATCAAAAAGACGGATGGACTTGGTACGGCTAGTGGAGAAACGGGTTCGCTTGAAATCACGAAGGTTGGAGAAACCTCTGACATCTTGCTAGAAGGTGCCGTTTTCCAATTGATCGACCCGGACACGGACATTGTGGTTCGAGAAGGGACGACGGACAAGGATGGGTTACTTCGATTCACCCGATTGCTGTACGGAGAATATGAATTAAAAGAAGTGGCGGCACCGAATGGATATCGGATTTCGGTTAAGAGCCAATCGGTTACCATCAACGCGACGGGAATGAAGATCGTTGTCAAGAACGATAAAATTCGTCGGGATGTGATGTTGACGAAGTATTCTGGCAGCGATCAATCGGTCAAACTGAAAGATGCGACATTTGCTCTTTATAAGGTGGCCGTCGCACCTGAAACGGACGATTCACTCATCGGCACACATACGACCAAAGAGGATGGGACGTTGACGGTTCAAGATCTATCGGCCGGCGACTATTACTTTACCGAGACAAAAGCACCGGAGAATCACTTGCTCGATGCGACGAAACGTACATTTTCAATTGCATCGGACCAAATTAAGGCGACAGAAGTAAAGGTCTCGAACCAACCATTCAAATCGATTCAGTTTACGAAAGTTGATTGGAAGAGTAAGAACGTCTTACAAGGGGCGACGTTCAATTTAGAGAATGAGAACAAAGAAACGCTCCGAACAGACCTCGCGCTCAAAGAAGACGGCACTTTATTGATTGAAGACCTCGATTTAGGAACATATCGACTGGTCGAAACGAAGGCACCGGCAGGTTATATCTTGCCACAAGAGGCTGTCACTTTCGAAATCAAGCTAGAGAGCCCGGCGCTCCAAACGGTAGATGTAGAAAATGAGACGGCGAAATCGGTGAAATTGACGAAACTGGACCAAGACACGAACGCACCGCTAAAAGGTGCGGTCTTCCAGTTGCTTGATTCGAACAATCGTGTCGTACGAGACAATGTCACAACGGGTGATGACGGGACGGTCACCGTAACCGGTCTTCCGATTGACACGTATACCTTTGTCGAAAAAACGGCCCCTGCTGGCTACATCCTCGACACGACACGTCACTCGTTCCGCGTCCATTATGGACAAACCGATCCAGCGGCAGTGACTGTCCGAAACGAGCGACAAAAATCGGTACGACTCATCAAGACCGATGTTGTGACCGGTAAACCGCTCGCGGACGCTATTTTCTCACTGACGGACGATGCAGGGAACGTCTTGCAGTCCAACTTGAAGACAGATGCGTTCGGTGAGATTTTTGTCACGAACTTGAATCCGGGCTCGTATCGATTCGTCGAAACGAGTGCACCGAATGGTTACATGACAGATGGGACGCCGTATCCGTTCACGCTCGTACGCGGTACGAATGCGACAGCTGAAGTCCGTGCGACGAACGATTCATTCAAATCAGTGCGTCTTGTGAAGACAGACAATCTCGATCTGACACGACTCCCAGGTGCTGAATTCTCACTTGTCAACTCGAGCGGGACCATCATCCGTGAAGGTCTTGTGACCGATGCGTTTGGTGAGATTTATGTCACGGGCCTTGTGCCGGGTGAGTATGCGTTCGTTGAGACGAAGGCGCCGACTGGCTATCTTCTCGATACGAAACGTCAGCCGTTCAGTGTCGTAGCTCGTCAAAATGGGGCGACGACGTTGAACGTGACGAATGAACAGAAAAAAGCCGTCCGTCTCGTGAAAACGGATGGGACGACGAATGAGCGTCTTGACGGTGCGGAGTTCACCCTTCAGAAAATGAATGGGGAAGTGGTGAAAACGAATCTTGTGACAGACCCACTCGGCGAGATTTATGTGAACGATTTAACGCCTGGTGAGTATGTCTTTATTGAAACGAAAGCACCAACCGGTTACATCCTAGATCCGACACCACGAGAATTCACAGTCAAAACGGGCACGAACGAAGTCATCGTCATCAACGTAACGAACGACACCGAGAAGACGATTGTCTTGAACAAACGAGATCGCCAAACGGACGAACCACTTCAAGGTGCGACATTTGTGTTGGAAGATGCGGATGGGAATGTGGTTCAACGTGATTTAATGACAGACCAAGACGGTCGGATTGTTGTGACCGGTCTGATTCCTGGTGAGTACTTCTTCACCGAGGTCAAAGCACCGAAAGGCTATCAACTCGATCCGACGGCTCATTCGGTCCGAGTGAATGCGAATCAACAAGATGCATCCGAATTGATTGTCACGAACGAGAGATTCAAAGAGCTGATTGTTGAAAAAGTAGATGCTGCAAACGGGGACCGTCTTGCGGGAGCAGAGTTCGACTTGCTCGATGCCGATGGGAATCGTGTGGCCCGTTTGAAGACGGATGAAAGCGGTCAAGCGAACGTGACCGGTCTATCGAACGGAACGTATACACTCATCGAGACGAAAGCGCCACGCGGCTATTTGCTTGATGAAACGCAGCGTACGATTCGTTTCACGAAAGGTGGAGTCACTTCGTTCCGTCTTGTCGTGAAAAATACGGTAGACCCAGAATTTGAATTTGAGAACCCACCGATTCCTGGAGGGGCTGGTAATCCGACACCGGATGACCCGGATTTTGAATTCGAAAATCCTGACGTGCCAACCGGGTTTGGTACACCAGACCAAGCGACCACGGATAAAGGGAAACTACCGTTCCTTGGATCCACTTCCTCGAATGGGGTATGGTTCGGCTTAGCCTTGCTTGTAGTCGGCCTAGCATTCATCTGGTCCGCGCGACGTCGCCGGACAAACTAAAAAAACATCTCCTCTGTCCAAAGTATTGGACGGCGGAGATGTTTTTGTTTAGATCGGCACACTGATCTGTCTCGTCTCTTTATTCGAGAGCGTGTACGTCACGATATAGTTCGAACCGGATACTTTCACACTCGCCGACCGGATCGTCGTCTTCGACTGGTCGAGTCGGATGAGCGTGAGGTAGCGCACGTCTTTCCCGGTGTTATACGAGATGACTTGCGGACGGGGCTTCCATTCGTAATCCTCGACGGCGACGAAACTCGTGCTGTTGCGCATCGATGAATTTTTCAAGTTGAGCTGCATGAGTTGGATCGTCCGACCGTTCGAATCGCCATAGACGACGTTCTGGGTCGACATCGAACTCTGGAGCAGTTTCAGACCTTCCGCAAGATGGAATCGCTGCACGAACTTCTCCTGTGTCGGAGAGCTGATCCGGTCGTAGACGACGAGCGTCTGCGCCTTGTCATAGACGAGCGTCCGGCGATGGGTCGCCCCTTTGCCGATGAGCTTGCTTTCGCCCACCGCGAGGAGGGACGGACCAAGGTTTTTGACGGTGACGATTTTACTCTTCTCGCGCATCGACGCGCTCAAGTCGAGATTCGCCTCATCCCGATGGACCGTATTGTGGGCATCGACCCCGAAGACGCGCTGACGTTCCGGACGGTTCGTATAGCCGTAGCGGCCCGTCTCGATGATGAAGTCCCGACCGAGCCCGTACAAGTCGATGCTCAAATCATCGGCGTGCTTATGGGCACTACTGTGATAGCCCGCCGTCATCATCACTTGCGTCGCCTGATTGAAGGCACGCGGTGGGGCGGACCAATATTCACGCATGAAGCTATACTGCGTGCTGATCTTCTTCACCGTGAGCGGTGGGCGCGATCCTTCCTTCCCTCCGGAGACCGCATAGGCGAGCTGTGGGAAGTCGTCGATATGCGGGATGATCGACGTCGTGCGCCGAGCTCCGGACGTGTCCCCGAAAATCGGGAGCGTCCCGTTCGGCTTCACCATATACGTCAGCTGTTTCGGCATATACTCGACACGGTTCATGCTGGACGGGAGCGTGAAGCGGTTCGCTTCTGCCCAGATGACGAAACGGTCGAGCACGTGATACATGTACGCCTGATAGCCCGGTGAATGCTCGAGATGGACGGCGTCCGACGTGATGCTGTGGCGGATCTGTTTGTCGAGCCGGCTGTCGGCGATGGTTTTCCAATTCGCGCTTTGGTCGAACTGCGGGAACGTCTGCGCGATCGCCGTGAGCGCCATGTCCTGGAACACCCCGTGGTTGTGTTCGTACTTATAAAAACTCGATGTCGCGAGTAGCGTGCCGTGCTCATGGAGCGTCCTCAACATGAGACCCGTGAATGCCGTGTCTTTGTAAAGGGACGACGACTTGTACACGTCCCAGAAGTTCAACAAGTGGAACGTCCGGACCGACGTGCCGTGGTCATTATATGGCCAGCGGTACTGTTTGTAGTTGGCGACCGGGTGGGCTTTCGTCCAACTTTTCACGACGCGCATCCCGTATTTCAAATACGCGGTGTCGTTTGTCGCATTGTAGGCTTGCGTCAATTGGTTCAATACCGTCAAATAGTGGATCTGGAACGGATACGAGTTGCTTGAAGAGCTCGGGATGTCCCGATGCCAATCGAACGTGTCGATGTTTGGGACGGACAGACGAAACGGTGTGGACGGGACGTACCAATCCCCCTTAAGGGCCCGGTTCGCGTAGTCGATCGCCTTCGCTTCACTGAGACGCTCGTATTCATAAGGGACATGTGGTGCCATTTGTCGCATGTATTCGTGCGCCAGTCGTGCTGTCCCGCTCGATGTCAGGTTCGAACGGGTGATGGGATCGGCGAGTAAAAGCTTCGCCTGACTCTTCTTTATGTAGACTTTCTTCCCACCGCTCAGGGCGATGTAGTACCAACCGGACGTACTGATCGCCGCATAGCGCTTCGTCGTCGAATAGGTCGCCACTTTCGTCAGCTTCCCGCTTTTCATCTCATAGACGATGGCGTTCGGGACAGAGCGGATGTGGAAAGGGTTCGTCGCAGCCTGAGCGGAGTCGGTCGGGGTGACAGACCCCCACGCACCGATCAAGACGAGGACGAGTAAGATTCGTTTCATAGATACACCTCAAAAATTGGATTTACTTCTTTTTCAAAGTATACCATGAGGTGAGGTTACTTCCTTAATTTTCTATATTTTAAATTTCAAATAGGGAATGTATTTGACCTGTCAAAATAAAAGACTGAGGAGACGGCAATTGGATTGAAGTAATAAAGTGACTCAGCGAGGACAGTCTAAAGCGTACTGATTGTGAAGGGGGAAATACATTGAAACATGTCAGCTTGTTGCTGCTACTTTTCTTTATTACTGCGATGTTTATTTACGTCGTATCTTTGACCGCGCCGCAACTTCTCGTGCCAATCGTGTATCTTGCGATTGTCGCATTAATTGGAATCATCGGATATCTATTGAAGGTATGTGTGATGAAAAGATGATTAAAAATCCGGTCGCTCGTGGACCGGATTTTTTTATGTTCCTGTATTCACTCCAACGTCAGTCGTTCCACCGCATCCCGCAGATGGTCCTCGCGCACGCGGATGTAGCGTCGGGTCGTCTTCGGTTCGCTATGTCCGAGCAACTCGGACAACGTCGTCTCCTTGACGCCCATATCATAGAGATGTGACGTGAAGGCGTGCCGGAGCGTATGCGACGTGACGGATGTGCCGAGCACGTCCTCGGCGGCGCGTTTCAAGTGACGGTTGATTGTCGTCTTGCAGATGAGGTCGCCGCGGGCACTCGGGAAAACATATGGCGAATCGATGCATCGGCGCTCTTCCTCCAGATACGTCGTCATCATCGCATGCGTCACATCGTTCAGTGGGACCTTGCGCGGTTTCCCCGTCTTCGATTCGTGGATGTACAGGAGACGTGCGTTCAAATCGATGGCATCGAGTGTCAATTGTCTCACCTCGTTGATGCGCATCCCCGTATGCAGCTGGAGCGTCAAGAAGGTTCGATACAATGGGACGTCGATCGCATCGATGACTCGGTGTAAATCGCTTGGTGTAGGGACGTCCGAAGGTGGACGTTCGGTCACTTTCACGCGAAGATGATGAAACGGATTATGCGTGACGAGTTGCTCGGTGATGGCCCAGTCATACAGACCACGGAGTGCGCTCAAGTAATTGTTGATGGTCACCGGTTGGCATCCTTCCGAACGTAGGGCATTGATATACGGCATGACGTCCTGTCTCGTCTTGAAGTCATCGAGGGTTCGGTTCTGTCCCATGAGTTTTTGGAAGCGGGCGAACTTATAGGTCGCCTGACTGACCGTGTTGTCCGATTTTCCGGTCATGCGTAAGTAGTGGACGTGCTGGTCGACAGCGTCTTTCATGTGTAAAGTCATCTTCATTCTCCTCTTACTTTTCGTCCTCACGGAGCATCCGCTGGAGTTCGGCCTTATAGGCGCGGAGGCGGCTCGGGGAGTACCCGAGCGATGCTTCAGTTCCGTGAAGCATATGGCAGAGTATGGTGAAATGACGATTTGGTAAAGTGGAACGCTTGTCGTCTAGCCAAAGGGACAGCGGCACCTCGCTCTTGTCGATTTGTTCGGGGAGGCGCTCACTCGTCACCTCGTGCTGGAGCGTCTTCGCCTGCTTGGCACGCTCGTTTAAAATTGCTCCACGGATGCGGATGAAACAGTAGGTCTTTCCTAGCGTCTTGCCGTCTTGGATGGCTCGCCATAGAGCGATTCGTGCCGTCTGGGCGGCATCGTCGACTTCGTTCGGATGGAGATGGAGTTGGCGGATGACGTAATAGATCATCGGTTCCCATTCTTTGATTTGTTCGTTTGCGTCTGGCATGATGGGCTGCTTTCCCGCGCGCGTCTCAAGTTTCCTAGGTGGTTACAGCATAATGGTTGTTATGCGGTTTTCGCACCTCGCCAACCGTGTCGTTTCGTCAAATCAAACCGGATGTAGTATCAAAATGCTGTATCCTATTTGCGCCAAGCCTTATGGATCAAAAGCACGGATTCTCTATAACAACCATTATAGGAGGATGTCCCTCGTTGTTTGAAGGATGCATTCCTATACAACAAAATAAAGAAAGGGGAAATCAATGGAAAATAAGGCTACAAAATTAATTTTCAAATTTGTAGTCATGATTGAAATGGGTTACCATAAAATCAAAGGAGAGTGTCATCGTGAACGCAAACAAAATCATTGTGAACAACATACAATCATGGCTAAGGGATAACGGAAAATCGCAACAATGGTTAGCTCAAGAAATCGGGGTCAGCAAGGCGTTGATTGGTCACATGTTGAATGAGAGTCGCGTCATTCAACCAAAACGAATCGTTGATCTTGCGAATGCACTGGGTTTGACGGTCAATGAATTGACATCGGATGCTTCGATGAAGGAAGAACGCATGACGGTCGAATTGCGAGGCACACTGTCAAATCGACGGTCGAAAATGGAACTCGAGCGTTTGAAATTTGCGATAGAAGATTATGTTGGTCTCAAGAGTGGACGACCATGAAGCCATCGGCACGGATTGCGGAAGATACGGCAGAAGCATTCGCGGCAGATTTTTTAGAGCAAGTCATTGACAGTCACGTTTTCATTGGCGCTTACATCGAGCAGGTGTTAGCCAAACGCGCGAACCTCATCTTTCAATATGTCGAGGACGACACCTATTATGGTGTCGCCATCAAACACATGTCTGGAGAAGCGTTCATCGCATTGAATTCTTACCAACCATTACGCATGCGTTACTTTACCGCAGCCCACGAGTTATGGCACTTGTCTGAAGCGAGCAAGTGGCAAGTCGATGGATTCGATCACGAACGAGCGGCCGACCGTTTTGCCGCTGCGATCATGCTGCCAAAAAGTATGACAAAAGAGATTTGGGAGAAGCTGAAAGACAATCACGATACGAAGACCGCTATCATCTATTTGGCCGATATGGCTCAAGTCCCTTACGTCGCGGTCGTAAGGCGACTCCGGGAACTCCATTACCGATTCTCTGATCTGAGTGAACTGGAATCCGATTGGCGCGAAGAACGGAAGCATCTTGGGATTGCCCCGAGTCCATTGGATCAAGCCCAACGTTTCGAATCATTTTCAGCCTATGAACAAGTGGTCGTCAAAGCGGTAGAAGAAGAACGGTTGACACGTTTGAGTGCTGCCAATAAACTCTCTGTCTATCGTCCAGATTTGGCTCGGGCGTTACAAGAAGATGAAATTAGTCGTCTCCAAGAGGACGCTACCGATGATTAAGGAGCCGGTGTTCATCGATGCGAACATCATCATTCACGCGGCAAGCTTTCGACAAGCCGACGTTTTTGATTGGATCAACAGTTTGTATGGACAAGTTCTGATTCATGTAGAGGTATTGAATGAACTGAAGATATCTTCTATAAGACAAAGGATTGATGCGTTTATACATGACGGGGAGTGGATGTTGTTCGATCCTGAATCGGAAACATCGATTGCGACGCATGAACTATATGACCTTTATCTCGTTTATCTGATGGAAGTTCGCCATGCGTTTCAACAACTGGACGAAAAGAAAGTCAGGGAAGGCAGACTGCTCAAACATACGAGCGATTTGGGAGAAATCCATGGTCTTGCGGCCGCACGATTAATCAGCGCTGGCTTAATCTGTAGCGATGACGCAGACATTCGAGAAGTCATCAAAGACGCCGAACTATATATCGTCAATCAGGATGGAGAGGAGACGCTGATTCATCAGCATACACTCATGGATTTTTGTATTCATTTGAGACGATATGAAGTTGTGAGAAGAAGTGAGATTCGAAAGTTTTTCAAAGCGATTCGTCCTCGTGATATGAATTTGCTTGATCAATACCTTGATGAACGATAATCATTCAGCAGAATCCAACACACGTCCGTTTACGACGTAGCTTGGATTCTTTTTTTAGTAGACTTTTCTTCTTGCTAACGTGCTATTCCGAGCGCTCTATACTAGAAGTGATAAAAATATTTGAACAAAAGGGATATTAAGTCCAAATTTTAGTTGTTTAAACTTTATCTAATGGATATAATTTACAGGGTAAAATCAAACAGAAACTGTGAGGAATATCATGAAACCTTTGTATACACGATTATCGATCGGCGTGCTGAGCGGGATGCTCCTGTTCGCACCGGTCACGGCCGATGCGGCGGCAAACTCGGACTTTAACGCCCGTGTCGCCCCGTCGACGACGCTCCTAGAAATGAAAGACAAGAAGTTGGTCCCGCTCCAGAAGACGAACGCGACGAAAGAGTATCGCATCGTCCGCCCGTCCGGTTGGTATTATCTGGCCATGTCAGGCGGCAAACGCATTTACGTGAAGAAGAGTCAAGCCGAGGTCGTCCCGGCCCGCTCGTTGACGAAAGCACGGATCCAATCGGTGACAAACCGTCCGCTCATTCATACATACATGAAAGAGACCGATGCCCACATCCCGTATGAATATGATTCGCTCTCAACCGAAAGGGCGAAACAGTACGCGGATCAGGCACTCGCCGGCAATTGGTACATCCCGGCGGAGCCGAAACAATTGTCCGTACCGAACATCGACACGTTCAATTGGCATAAAGACGTCCCGGATGTCAACAATGACTCGTTCCCGTTCCAAATCCACTACATGACGGTGTTGAACCAATTGACGCAGGCGTATAACGACTCGGGCGACCTCGCCTATCTTCAATATGGCGAGCGTCTCGTCAAAAGCTGGACGAAAGCGCATCCGGCCTATAACTATAAACGACTCAAGTGGGGATACAACGACCAGGGCACCGCACTTCGTGTCTTCCATCTATTGAACTTCTGGGACGTGTACAAGCAGACATCGCTCAACAAAGACCCGGCGTTCACCGAGCTCATCTTGAAGACGCTGTACGAGCATGGCGAGATTTTAGCATCCGCTGATTTCTATAAAAAAGAGCACAACCATGGAATCTTCCAAGACATGGCGCTCACGGCAATCGCACAGACGTTCCCAGAGTTCGACAAGAGCAAGACGTGGCAGTCGCTCGCGAGCTCACGCCTTCAGGCCCAACTCGCTTTCAGCATCTCGCCGGACGGGACTCATTTGGAGCATTCACCGTACTACCACGTATATGTGTATGAAACGTTGTCGCAGTTTATCGAATGGGCCGACGCCAACGCCTTCGTCTTGCCGTCACGGTCGGGTTATATCGAGAAGATGCCGGACCAGCTCACCTATATGTTGAAGCCGAACCGGACGCTCCCGATCTTCGGTGATACGACTGGTTATTTAAAAGATATGAACATCATTCCAAAGACCGAGAACTATCCGGAACTCTCTTACGCCGTCAGTGGCGGGGCGGAGGGAACGGTGCCGCAACTGTTGACGAAACAACTCGGCGACCAGTACAGCTTCATGCGCGAATATTGGTCACGTCCACCGGAGTCGTTCTCGGGTGCGACCCAAGTGATGATGACGGCGGGGTATCATAGTAACGGTCACAAGCACGCCGATGACTTGAGCATCGACCTGTACGGGCTCGCACGTGACTTCATCGTCGAGACGGGACGCTTTGGCTACTCGAAGGACCCACGACGCCGGGCAGTGTTCAAGGTCGAGGCGCACAACACCGTACACCGTTACGGGGACAATCTTGACTTGAGTGAAAGTATGGTCGGCAAGAGCCGAATCGTATCGGTCGAGGACAAGGGCGATACGAGTATCGCCATCGGAGAAAGTGCCCTCATCGGGAAAGGTGCGACCCATCGCCGGACGCTCGTCTATGACAAGGCGAAGACGCTCGTCGTCTATGACAAGATCACTTCGCCGACTCCGGACATGTTCGTTCAGCGATTCCATCTCGGCGACGGCTTGAAGCCATACGCCGGCTCGACGGACGCGCAGAACGTGACGTTCCGAGATGACAAGCGCCGGACGATCCAGTTGATGCAGCTCGAGACGGACGAAGAGTCGTACATGTCGATTCAGCCGAGTCACTTGTCTGTCCGCGACTTCGAATGGAAGCCGCGTGAACAAGTCGTCTCGATCGAGTATGGGGATGACGTCCGTTACCTCACGCTCATCCGGATCGACCGGACGAGCACGTCGATCGTCGACGCTTCATTAGCCGAGCAACCGGAGCAATACGTCGTCACGTATACGCTCTCGAACGGCACGACGAATACGATCAACGTACCAAAATGAGCAGGGCCCAGCGAAAGCTGGGCTCAGGCTGTTGACGAACCAAATCGCATATGGCGATTTGGTTCGTCTTTTTTTATGTTCAACGAGCTTGAGGCGTTCTGCCCGACAAAAGATTGAAGAAATGTTATGTAGACGGTCCTTTTTGGCCAACAGGTTGGCCAGCTTCTTCATGTTTTGTGCGGTGGCTGCCACCAGATTGGCGCGTTGGACCTTCGCGGTCCCCCTGTAGAAGGTGAAACGGAGCCCGTGGAGCTCTTTCCCATCGGCGAA
>Ga0334892_1001342_pt1 | contig 21451 bp, 9 predicted proteins | sample GraSluR3_MG_4_FD_207213 | JGI IMG/M metagenome (GOLD analysis project Ga0334892, IMG submission 207213) | Sludge microbial communities from methane-producing bioreactor in Wageningen University, Netherlands - Granular Sludge_15_04-R3 | ecosystem: Engineered > Bioreactor > Anaerobic > Unclassified...
CGGCATAGAATTGTTCCTCCATGATACGCCCCCAACACGGCTCGATGGGCTGTTGGCGAAAGTGTAACCGGGCCAGCGGTCACGATGTAGGCGATTTCTGGAGGTGATGAGGTTGGAAAATAATACAGTTTGTCTTCCGCGCTCATGGTCTCTCCTCTCCTTCTAATGATCTATACTCCCTGTTCGGAGAGAAGGCTTAGAATACAGTTAAGGCTCCAGCTAGAACGGTGGTTATCGCAATGTTCTTAACCCCCTCAAACGAAATTTGCTTGGCATAAGGCATTGTTATGACTGCCGAACCTGTCGGATCACTCCACGTCACGGGATTTGCCGCGGCGTACACGTAGCGGTTCAGCTCGACCGGGTGCCAGGTATCGACCGCCCACGTATCGCGGCTGAGGAAGCGCCCCACAACCGGATCGTACTCGCGGGCACGCAGATAGTATGTGTCGGTCGTGGCGTCGTAGCGCTGCCCGGTGTAGAGGTACGCGGAGAGCGGATCGGGGATATCCTGCAGCAGGTCGCCAAAAGCCGCGTAATCATACGCCTCGACGACAGCGCCGGAGGAGTCGGTTAGGGCGCGGGTGCTGCCCTGGGCATTAGCGTAGACGTAGGAGGCGGTCGCGTATTGCGTCTAGGAACCAGTCCAGATTGCTTCAGCATAACATTTGAAGATATCAAACAATCTCCAAATCCCAAGGGGTACCTGCATAGTATGATCGAATCCGATTTTCCACCTGATAATTGTCCCACATAACCGCAGGTTCGAGACCTTTAGCTTCTTCGATAGTCCCCTTACGACCCTTGAAATCGGGATCATAAGGGTCAGGATAGATCAGAATATCCGTCGGCTTCGATCCGATCCGGAGATAGCGTTTAGGTAAAGGATGCTCACCATCTTGTAGCGCAACAAAACCGACGGACTTCCACCCAATACGCGCATGCAAACTAACCGAAACAGTGAACAGAACGGGCAGGTTCGTGACGCCGTCGGATGGCATTGCATTGTCTGTAAGGAAATCATAAACAGCATAAAATGTATTGTGTAGTTCACGCGCATACACATATTTTCCATTCCCTAGGTCTATCTGTTTGATTGTTCCGGGTATCGTGTGATATGGCGTATCTGCCCGATAGTGTGGTGCATCAGGAGGCTTTGGGCGTAGGAACTCTACGATAGCATTGGTTTTGTTGGCAAAGTGATCACGCACTCGCTGCTCTACATTAAAAGCATGCCATCCTACTACACGTTCTAAACCTTGAACTTCCTCGAATGATGCTGAACGCATTTCGCCATCATTGTCCATGATCTGTAAGGATAAATCGATAGGATCTTGAATGAATTCATCCTTTCTTCTTCGTTGACTTTCAGTGAGTTCTACAGAACCGACTTTTTCCCACGTTTCAAAACCAATATCTAATACACCAACTGTGAAAAGCCTGGGGAGGTTGATAATCTCCTCAATAGGCAGATTGGTCTGAGTCATTACGTCCAAGATAGCTACACCACCATCATTGATTTCGTATCCATAGGTGAAGTACCCATTATGCAGGTTGATTTTCACCACTTGCCCAACTTTTCGCTTGCGTGGCATACGATTTACCTTTCTAAACCAAGGAAATAAGGCTTTTGCTTTGTATCCCCGCTCCGATATTGTGTTCATTGCCTCGTCTCAATTAGGACAAGTGTATGCATGCAGTTGACCAAACGCTGCATTAGCTGCATTGTGGTATATATGCCGACGGGCATTAGTGCAGCCTACAGGTCGAATGTCATTTCCCGAGGAGCCGCCATCCCTCTGTGAACCGCCATAGTAGTCACAGAGTTGTTGCTCTCGTCCACGAATGGCCTGGTAGCTTGGATCAGAGTGTCTATTTGCTTTGGATGTAGTTGCTTTTAACCATTTATCTAAGCCTGGAATGATATATCCTTGCGCAACTTTGTGATGTCCTGAATATCGTTTCATCATAATCTGTCTGGGGAGACCAGTCCCGCTCGTATATCCGGAGTACACTTTACCCGTCCCGGGATGAGTTAGAGTATACGTCAAATATATTAAGTCCTCATCCTCATTTTCGTCCTCATCCGTGAGTTCATCCACAATGTCTTGCAAGCCAACCAGCTCGAGCATCATCAGGATATGTAACAGGCTGATGGCCGCAAAGGCGGATATCTTGGGCAGCGTGATGGACCCGATTCCGACGTTGAGCGAATCTACCAAAATCCTGCCGAGCAGACTGGTTGCGTGTCCTGACGGATCGCTCCACGTCACGGGATTTGCCGCGGCGTACACGTAGCGATTCAGCTCGACCGGGTGCCACGTGTCGACCGCCCACGTATCGCGGCTGAGGAAGCGCCCGACCGCCGGATCGTACTCGCGGGCGCGCAGGTAGTATATGTCGGTGGCAGCGTCGTAGCGCTGGCCGGTGTAGAGGTAGCTCGAAAGCGGATCGGGGATATCCTGCAGCAGGTCGCCAAACGCGGCGTAGGCATACGCCTCGACGACCGCGCCGCTGGCATCGGTCAGGGCGCGAGTGCTGCCCTGAGCGTCCGTGAGAGAAAATAGAGACGCGTTATTTCGTCATGTACAGGTAGAATCAAACAAAAGCTCTCTCAATACTCTAAGAACTCCCGAATCTCTTCGACTGTTGTCGAAGATTGGATTTCAAGAAATTCGAATGTGTGCTCTAAAAAAAGAAATAAACAGCGTTCCAAGGGGATGATGATGCGCTGCCAAAGTACAAACTCATGAAGTAGATTATAATAATCAAAAACTACAGTACAATCTCTCTGAGCGAAGAATACATTGCTGTCAGATATGGGAATCATCCAACGCAATGGATACGGATCAATCGCTTCTAAGAAAACTATGCCTGTCCAGCGTTGAACGAGCTTCGCTTTATAGTCTTTAGAATCGATCTCCCAATATCTGGGAGTTTTTTGCAACTCTCCCATTGGTACCTCATAGATTTCATGCGGTTTGAAAGATGAAACAAACACTTGCATAAATCGCTCCTAACTTGAATCATGGAACAATAACAACGGTACCATTGCCACCTATGAATCCTGCATCGCGAACCGCTGATGTATACCATCTACTAGCATTTCCGTGACTAATCTTAATAATTAATCCCTTTGGTTGTGCACTAGGCCATCCATTATCACGTTCGATATCCAAACGATATCTCCTGAATTCATGTACATCCTGCTGATATCCAGACATATCTGCTATCGGCATGAAGAGGTTTTCGTACCAGTCCGGATTTTGGATGAATTTAGCATCAACTAAGCAACATGAACTAGGCTCAATCCCATCCGCATTCACAGACCCCGTGTTTCTTGGTGTTGTACCGTATGCTCCGTTTGCTCGTGCCACTCTCTGTTCATATCTATACCAATCTTGGTTAACGTTGCCACTTTGACCAGCGGGTAAAGAGAACCACCATTTGATGAATTCTCCTGGATTGCATGGCTCCTCACACTTGTTTTTATCATACAACGGACTGTTTTCATCGTCACACGCGCACGCTTCGTCCACCATGGGATCACAGTCGCGCCTGTTCCTATCGCGGTCTCTTTCGGGTGGTTCACAGCCGTCGGGAGCCAGCGCGCGAACGAAAGAGACATCAAAGCCCGCGACTTGGAGAATCGATATGTATGTGAAGTAGTAAACACATGTAGTCGCATATCCCAGGAGTCCCAGGATAACCAGATCCTCAAGCGTGACTTTGGTCTCCAGCGTGGCGACTTCAACAGCCATGCGCCCACTCGGATCGCTCCACGTCACGGGATTCGCCGTGGCGTACACATACCGGTTCAGCTCGACCGGGTTCCACGTATCGACCGCCCACGTATCCCGGCTGAGGAAGCGTCCTACCGCCGGATCGTACTCGCGGGCGCGCAAGTAGTACTGCGCGGTCGCCGTGTCGTAGCGCTGGCCGGTGTAGAGGTACGCGGAGAGCGGATCGGGGATGTCCTGCAGCAGTTCGCCAAACGCGGCGTAGTCATACACCTCGACGACAGCGCCGGAGGAGTCGGTTAGGGCGCGGGTGCTGCCCTGGGCGTCGGGCAGGTAGTAGCCGGTGACGCCGTCGCGGGTCTGCGCGATGAGCTTCCCGTTGGCGAGTACATAGCTGGCAGTGACAGCGCCTGAGCCGTCCGTCTCAACGACGATGTCGCCATACGGCGAGTACTCGTCCCAGCGGTAGTGCGTGACGGTGCCGTTCAGGTCCTCGCTGATGCGCCGCCCGCCCGCGTCGTAGGTGTAGGTGAGTGCGTTCGTGCCGTCATCGACGGCCACCAGCCGGTCGCGCGCGTCGAAGGTGTAGCGGGTGACCAGGCCGCCGGTGCTTTCCTCGACCAGGTTGCCGCGCCCATCGTAGTCGTAACTGGTGATGACGCCCGCGGCGCAGTCGGTGCCCGTCGTGGTGCAGAGCAGTTGGTCGAGCGCGTCGTAGACGTACCGCGTCGTCACGCCGCCCTCGGTCATGCTCAGGCGGTTGCCCGTCGCGTCGTAGGTGTAGCTCGTCGTGCTGCCGTTCCGCGTTTCGCTGAACAGGCGGTAGGCGTCGTCATACGTCCAGGCGACGACGGTGCCGTTGAATTCGGTCACCTGCATCCGGTTGCCGGCGGCATCATAGCTGTAGGCATAACTGCCGAGCGTCTGCGCCCCCAGGTTGTGGACGATATTCGTGGGGCGATAGGCAGCATCATAACCGTAGGTGGTCGTGACGCCGTTAGGCAGCGCGGTCTCCAGCAGCAGCCCGACCGGGTCGTAGCGGTAGGTGGTCGTCTGGCTCTGCGGGTCGGTCACACTTGTCAGGCGGCCCATCACATCATAGGTGTGGGCGTTGCACTCAGCGGCTAAATGCAGCAACCGAGGACACATAGGCATTAGTGGATTTACGGAAGCCGGATGTTTATCGCGCTTAGCAGCCTTTCGGTTTCAGCAATTCCAGCATTTCCGTGAGAAATTAGCGCCCTATATTCTCCGTCATCCAAAATGATCGTCGAATCCAGTTCCATTCCTCGTTTACGGAATAGCGCTTTGATGAGATCAAGTTGTTCGGCAGTTATTTCCAGGTCTGCTTCAAGGGTTTCAAACACGCTTTCTAATGGCATCAGTTCGATTTCAAGAATATGCGCCCCGTTCTCCCAGATTTTGTCCCATGGCATCGCCGCCGTCAGGTTTCTGTCTGAACCCCAAAATGCCGCCGTGATGATGGGTTGCACGACACCCTTATGCTCCTGCTGCATAAAGCTTAGAGTTTCGACGTTAGCAATGACACGCAACTCCCTGGGTATTCCACGAAAAAAAAGCTCGATATCATACACGTAGTCCGGATTGCTGAATGGATTATAGATGCTGCCGGAAGCAAAAAATGTCCCTACGACAGTGGAACTATCTGCAAAGTGAATAGCACTACTTGTGCCCATTGAGTCTTGGCGCAGGTAGTTTTTGCCATTCCAGCCAACTTCGTAGGCCAGCAACGGATCGGCGGCAATCCAGATCGCGTGGGCAATCGTGTTGAGCAACGCCCCACGCCACAGATCCTGTATGGCAGGGAAGGTCTTGTCAGTTGCCATGTAACATCCTTTCTTTTTTAAAGGCAGTTTGACTCAAGGGTTGTTAAGGCATTGTATTCCCCTTTGAAAGGTTTTCGGCACGAGAAAGAACTTGAGCATTCGAATAGCTATTTGTACCACCTCGGGATTTTGGGATAATGTGGTCAATATGGGCTTCATTCCATGGCGGAGTCACTCCTGGCTGATGTTGTTGAGGTATCACAAGAATCTCTCCGGATAAATCAGAACGCAAGACACCGCCATTTCTGCGCATGTTCTCTTCAAGAATATTTCGACGTTGGGCGCGGGTGAAATCGCGCCCCGCGGCCACATGAGGTGGATCCACCAAATGAGCATAGGGGCCGACCCGGACACTGATTGCTCGGATGATTTTGCCAATCACGAACCCGACAGCAGTCGCCAATCCGAAGCTGATGGCATTCGTCGCCAGGGCCTGTAACGGATCCTGATCCAGAAAGACGATATCCATCAGGGTGCCCAGCCCAATGTCAATGAACAGGTTACCGATGGCATAGATGTAAGCGCTCTTGCCCGCCACTGCGGCATACGACCCGAAACCGCCGCTGATTGCACCAAGGAAGCCAGAGACAAGCACGCTTTTCCAATTGAGGCTATTCCATCGCTCCTCAAGCGTTCCATCGCTGAAAACAAGCTGGAACGCAACGTCCGAACCCGTCCCGATCCCAGCGCCAACCAATATCGCGGTAATGCTGACTTTGGAGAGGATGGTTTGGTACTCGACTGCGAACAAGCCGCTGGGATCAATCAGATTTACTGGATTGTTTGAGACATACGCGTACCGGTTTAGTCCGACGGGATTGCCAAGGTCCGGCGGGAAAGTATCCTGGCTATAGAAGCGTCCGACGGAGGGAGAATAGTAACGGTTCCGCAAGCTGTACAGTTCCGTCACGGCGTCAAATTGCTGGCCCGTATACAGATACGAATTGACTGTCGTACCGATCTGCGTGTACAACTCGCCGAAGGCGGTGTAGGCATAGGTGTCGGTGATGCTGCCGGCGATGTTGGCTAGCGCCCGGACGCTGCCCTGCCCGTCATGCAGATAAAAACTGGTTACCCCGCTGCGGGTTTGGGAGATCAACTGTGTATTGCCCAGCACATAGCTCGCCAGGGGTGTACCAGCAGCGTCCGTCTCCAGCACCACGTCGCTATACGGCGATAGCTCGTCCCACAGATAGTGCGTGGTCTGTCCAGCGACGATCTGGCCCACGCGCCGCCCATCGGCGTCATAGCTGTAGACGGCGGTTGTGCCATCTGGCAGCATGGCGCCAGTTAGTCTGTCTTGTGCATCCCAGGTGTAGGTCGTGATGTCGGGGCCGTTCTGAAGGCGACTGACATTCCCACGCCCGTCGTAGGTGTATTGCGCACTCCCTGCGCTGAGTAGCTGATCGAGCACGTTGTAGGTGAAAAGTGTTGTCTGTCCATCAACTGTTTCAGTCAGACAGTTGCCGACCGGGTCATAGGTAAAGGCGGTCTGGGTGATCAGCGCGCCTGTAGGGTCGTAGCGGGTTTCCTCAAGTAGTTGATGAGCGTCATCATAGGCCCACTGAATGGAACTGCCATCATCTTCGACCACACTCAGCCGATTTCCGACAGAGCCAAGTGTATACGTATAAGAGCTAATCACACTCCCTGCGCGGTGCTGCGTGATGTCCGTCAACCGATTGAGCGCGTCATAGCCGTAGTCAACGGTGATGCCGTTCGGATACTGCATCTGTAACAGCAGACCAAAGGCATCGTAGGCATAGGTGGTAGTAGCCCCCTGCAGGCCAGTGACACTAGTCAACCGGTTGGCTGTGTCATAACCATAAGTTACCGTCCCGGCTGGCGTAGTAAGCGACAAACGATTGCCTGCTGCGTCGTATGAATACGAAACCTCTCTTCCGTCCGGCTGGATGATCCGAGTTATCCGGTCTTGGGAGTCAAAAACGTAGGTGGTGGTACCGCGTCCGTCCGTAACGGTCTGTCGCCGGCTTGTAGGTGTATAGGTATAGGTGACACTCTGGCCGTCGAAATATTGCGCTTTGGTCAAGCGATCCAGACTATCATAGACAAAGGTGTTTACCTGGCCGTCAGCCAGTTGGTGGCCGGTCCGGTTCCCGACTGCATCATAACTAAAGGCTTCTAGTAACCCATCCGGCCAGGTCTTTTGCGTTAGCCGCCCCAGTGCATCGTAGTCAAAAGCTGTCTGATGATTGTTCGCATCGGTGATTGAGGTCAGGCTGCCAAGCAGGTCATAAGTGTATTGCGTCGAATGCCCAAGCGGATCGGTCACGCTCAACAGGTGCGAAACCGCGTCATAGGTGTAGGACGTTACCTTGCCTGCCTGATCCGTCAGCATCACGAGCTGGCCCACCCCGTCGTAAGTGTATTGCTCCGTCGTGCCATCGGGATACGTAATGGCCACCAACCGTTGCCGTGTGTCGTAGTCAAACGTCCGTCTGTGCCCGTTAGCATCCGTCTGGCTGATAGGCCGTCCCATTACGTCATAGGCGTAGGTCACAGCATGGCCCAACGGATCGCGGACCTCGACCAGCCGGCCATCAGCGTCGTAGATATAATTGGATGTGTGCCCCAGTGGATCAGTTACCTGCGTCCGGCGTCCTGCGGTGTCGTAGCCATACTGCGTGACCGCCTGGTCGGGTGTGCCCTCGGCGGTGATCACCTGGAGCAACTTCCCGGCCAAGTCGTAATGGTAGCGCGTGGTGTGCCCCAGACCATTGGTTTCGGTCAGGGGATTGCCCCGGAAATCGTAGGTTCTTTCGATAGTTGTTCCGTCGGGAAAAACTATGAGTGTTGGGTTATTGGCGGCATCATACTCATATGTGGTATGCCGCCCCATCGGATCAATTTCCGTTGTTAGATTATGGTTGTAATCGTACTCATAACTGGTCGTATTCCCGATCTCGTCTGTCTCACTTAGTAGATGCCCCAACGCATCATATGTGTAGGTGGTGGTATGCCCTAGTGCATCAGTGGCGGTTAATCCACGTCCCAACAAATCGTAAGTAAATGAGGTTGTTCCACCTAGAGGATTGGTTTCAGTGAGAACGTTGCCGTAAGCATCATATGTGTAGCTGGTGAGTTCGTCGTTTCCGTCCCTGTAAGTCAGTGGATTTCCGTGCGAGTCCCAAGTGTACCCACCAAGTGTGCCCAAGCTGTCGCCAGCACTCAATGGCATAGAGGTTATGGGAGCATACTCAATTGTCGTAATATGCCCCAAAGCGTTAGTAATCGTCGTCGGCCCACCATAGCTATTGTAATCCACAGCAGTAGTTGTAATACCGAGCGGATTCGTCACCGAAGTGCGGTGGCCGTTTTCGTTATACGTATAGGTAGTCGTCTCGCCCAGCGCGTTGGTTTCGGATAGCAGGTTGTAGTTCGCGTCGTAGGTGTAGGTCGTCGTATGGCCGAGCGGGTTCGTCTGGCTGAGCAGGTTGCCCGCCGCGTCGAAGGCGGACACCTCGACGCCGCCGTCCGGGTTGGTGATGGTTGTGGTATGCGCGTCCAGGTCGTAGGCATACGCGGTCACGCTGCCCAGCGCATCGGTGACCGTCTCCAGCCGCCCGTCGGGGTAGTAGGTGGTCGTGGCGACGGGATTGTCGCGCGGGTCGGTGCCGCTGCGGAAGAAGTGCGCCAGGGCGGGCGTGTCGTAGTAGTCATACGAGATCGCCAGGGTATCGGGCAGATACACCGCCACCAGGTCGCCCGCCGCGTCGTACTCGTAGCGGTAAATGTGGCCCAGCGGGTCGGTGATGCGCACGATGCGCCCCTGGCTGTCGCGCACGAACGGCACGGACAAGCCCGTGCTGCTGGTGATGCCGTCCGGGGTGAAGGTCAGCGTGTTGTCGTTCAGGTCGCGAATCGACTTCAACACACCGTCCGCGCTCATCACGAACGCGCGGCCATACGGATCGGTGTAGGTGAATTCGGTGACCGTCTCGGCGTACAGCGGGCCGGGGAAGCAGAACGTCTGCCCGCCGGAGACCGTCAGCAGGTCGCAGCCGTTGGATTGAAGGCTGCCGTAGACGCCCGGCTCGGGCGTGTACTTCGGCAGGGAGAGGAAGCCGAAGATCGGGCTTGGCGCGTAAGGCGTGAAGTAGAACGTCTTGCGGCTGCCGTCCGGCATGGTCAGCGTGACGTTGTTGGCGGCGTCGATTTCGACGCGCGGGTTGGCGATGTCGAGTTTCCAGCCGTAACCGAAGTCACCGGCGATGTCCCGTTCCAGGCTGTCGTAGGTGCGGCCAATGGTGATGGGCAGTCCGGTGACGGGCACGACCAGGTCGGTCACGCTGAAGCGCACGCGACCGGGCTTGTGCTCGCCCTCGACGGTGACCATCACCGCCGCCGACTGCCAGTCTTCGGCAACGGTATCAAAGCCCACCGCGCAGATCACGTACGAGTCGTTCGCCAGCAGCGTGGTGTCCAGCGTGGCGACGGTCGCGCCGCCCGCGCCGGTCACGTTCTCGGCCAGCGAGCGGGACGCATCCGGGTCGAACGCCGGCCAGAAGTCGACCCGCAGATAGGTCAGATCGGCCTCCGCCGCCAGCGTGACCGGTTCCTGCCCCGTCACGTGCGCTTCGTTGAGCGGCGCGGCGATGAAGCCCTGCACCGTGGCCGGGTCGCACAGCGGCGCGGCCATCGCCGTCAGCGTCACCGTGTCGCTGGCGCGGTATTCCCGGTCGTCGGCGGTCAGCTCGAGCACGTACTCGCCCGCTGCGCTGGCCGTCACCTGCGGCGTGAGCGACGTCTCGTCGTCGAACGTCACCTCGCCCGGCCCGGAGACGACCCGCCAGGAATAACGCAGCTCACCGACCGGCCAGCCGTCGTCACTCGCGGTCGCGTGGAGGGCAATCGTGCCATCCGGCAGCGGCAGGATGCGGTCCGGCCCGGCATCCACTTCCGGCGCTTCGTTCGGCACCGGCGTCACCCAGGCGCGCGTTGCGTACAGGTTATTGGCCTCATCCGGTTCGGTGTAGGCATCCGCCGGATCGGCCCACACCCAGACCGGCAGCGCGGTGGTGCCCAGCGGCAGGCTGAGCTGCACGTCCTCATACGCGCCCGGCGCCAGGTCCACGGTCGTCAGCACGGTATCGAGCAGCGCCCCGCCGTCGTTGGGATCGCCATCGTAGAACGCGACCTCGGCGCCGGCAGGCGCGGCCACCCCGCCGCCATTGCCGACGCGCACGGTCAGCTCGGTGCGGTCCTCGAACTCCTCCTCGCGCATGTACGACGCCGTCAGGTCGGGCAGCGCCGGATCGGCGGTCGTCCAGGCGTTATTCATCTCGTCCAGCTCGACCTGCAGGTGATCGCTGTCCACCACCACCGCCAGGATGCTGTCGCGGAAGCTGAGCAGCGTGCCCTCGGCCAGCGGGAAGGTCACGCTGGTCGTTTCGCCCGGCAGCAGGGCGAATTGCAGCGCGCTGCCCAGCAGCAGGTCGACCGTCTCGTCATACGTCCCGCTGCCGTCGCGGTCCTCGAACAGCCGCACGGTGTAGCCGCCAAAGGCTTCCGCCGTGCCGACGTTGCCGACATCGACCCGGATCTCTCCATACGTTTCCAGCGTGTCGATGTCGAACACCATGCCGGACAGGTCCACGCCGTTGACCATCAAATCGGGGGACAGGTAGATCGTCGAGGCGTAGGTGTTGTTGCGCTCGTTGAGTTCCTCAATCGCGTTCGCCTCGTCCACGACCAGCCATACCGGGCGCGCCGTCGTGCCCAGCGGCAGCGTCAGGCTGACGGTTTCGTACGCGCCCGGCAGGATCTCCCCGATCGTGGCCGCCGTGCCCAGCGCGACGGTCCCCGGCTGGGCCGGATCGCCCGAATAGAAGGTGACGACCGCACCCGGCGCGGCGGCGATCCCGCCCAGGTTGTTCACGCGCGCGGCCAGCGCCAGGTCACTGCCGTTCACCGTTTGCTGCAGGTTGGAAACGGTCAGGTCCGGCAGCGTGTCGATGCAGGTCATGGGCGGCGCAGGGGGCAGGTCGGGCAGCACGTAGCCCGCCGTGCCGACCGTCAGGTCGTACAACACCGGCGTCTCGCCCGTCGTGGCGCGCCGGAAGTTGGCCGTGATGCGCAGGTAGCGCCCAGCGGGCACGGCGATCTCACCGCCGTTCTCGACGCCCGCCAACGCGCTGAAGCTCGCGCCGTCCAGGCTGCTGGCCGCGAAGACTTCGAGCAGGCCATCGTTGCAGCGGTTCTCGGTCCAGCCCAGCACGCCCCAGGCTGCCCCCTCGATGCCGCTGTCGAAGACGACTTCCCAGTGCCCCTCGTCCGGTAGTTTGGTCAGCGTGCTGCCGGTCATGTCGCTGTAATTGTACAGGGTGCCTCCCAGGTTGGCCGTCGTCAGGTCGACCGCGCCGACCGGCACACCGCCGCCGCCCACCGGCCCGGCGTCGGGATCGATCCGCATCACCGTCCGGCTGTTGTGGTTGGTCACCCAGATCTTGCCGTTGACGTCCACCGCCGTCCCGGTGGGCATGTCGCCAACGCTGATGCGTCCCACCAGCGTGCCATCCGGCAGCAGGTGCGCGACCGAATCGCCGTCGGACTGTGCGATCCACACGTGGTCGTTGTAATCGACCACGCAGCCGCGCGCGTTGTTGTGGCCGTGCGCGTAGGTCGCCAGCAAGGTCCCGTCCGGCGCGAACTTGCGAATCTGGTTCCCCGTGTATGACGTATTCCAGACGTTGCCCTGGCTGTCGATGCACAGGCCGTAGCTGTCGTGGCTGTAGCCCTGCCAGTTGCCACTCGTCAGCGGCAGCGACGTGTCCCAGCGCATCAGGCGCCGCGCCGACCAGATCACGCCGTTGCCGTCGATCAGGCCGCCGTAGCCGCCGTACCCAACCGAGGGTTCCTGGCGGATGATCTGCCCGGTTTCGCCGTCGATCAGGTCGAAGGGACGCGTACTGTCGCCATCACCGGTGCGCCCGCTAACCCAGACGTTGTTGTCCTGGTCCACCGAGACGTGGCGCGTGCCGTTGGCCGACACGCGCACGTAGTGCAGGATGCACTCGTCCTCCGCCGTGGAAACGCCGCCATTCGTATCGGCCCCGCCGGTGTTCGGCCACAGCAGCAGGTCGTTGAGGCCGGTCGAGGTCTGGATCACGCCGTCGCCGTTGCGATCTTCGCACTCGCCGTTTTCCAGCAGGCCGATCTTGGTCACGCTGTTCCCGGCGCGGTTGGCGACCCACACGCTGCCGTAGTTGTCGACTGTCGTGCGCGATGGGTCTTTCGGCTGGCCGCTGGGCGACGTCCAGTATTCGCCCAGGACGTCCCCGTTGTTGATGTCGATCTTGGCGACCGTGCCCTTGCCGGACACGGCCACCCAGATGTACTCGAAGCGATCCGGGTGGCCCTGCAAGCGCAGCTCGTCCGGCTGCTCTGCGTGATCCACGTGCTGGTACGCCCCCTCGTCGAAGTCGGCGTCGAGCGTGTAGGTGCGGTAGGCAACGGGGATCGGCTCCGGCCAGGCGTCACTGTTGACATTGTTCGTTTCGTCGGACTCGTAGATCACGTCCGCGCTGTCGATATGAGCGTAAATCTGCGTGCTACTTTCGGCGACCACCCCGCTCACGGCTACTGTGAGGGTGAGGCTGTCCCCAACCCCTAGCGGATCTGCTTCCACGCTGGCCAGCGCGGAGTCTATGCCTTCAGTATATAGACCATCCCCATCCACATCATCAAAGAAGGTGAGCGTGTACGGCTCCACGACTGGTCCCGGCCCCAGGTTGGTGATGTCCGCGCTCACGTCACCGGTAATTTCGCGCGTGTAACCACCCATCGTCAGTTCGCTGGCATCCACCGCCGTCACCGTCAGGTCTGGCGCAGGATGCACCGCGATCTGCAGCGTGTCGCCGGCGCTCAGCTCGCCGTCATCCGCGGTCAGGCGCAGCAGGTAGACGCCCGGCTCCGTCAGCGTCACGGTTGGGTCTTCGAGTGCCGCATCATCCCATACCAGCGAATCCGGCCCATCCGTGAGTTCCCACAGCAGGTCCAACGTGCCCGAAGGCAGCCCGTCATCGGTTGCGGTCCCATCCAGCGTCATCACAATGGGATCCGGCCCGGTCATGAACCATTCCAGGTCCGGTCCGGCATCCACCTGGGGCGGACGGTTGGCGCCCGGCGGCACCTCGCCCAGGCAGAAGGTGTGGAACGCCGTGGTGGTTGCCGGGTCGAATAGTCCGTCAGCCGCCCACTGAAGCTGCACGAACGGCTCGGTCAGGACGTATGTCCCCGCCGCGTCAGGTGACACCGTCTGTTCCAGCAGTTCGCCCGGTGCCGGCGCGGTGGCTCCCTGGGCGACGGTGAACGCCCCGGCGTCGTTGCCGGTCAGCGCCAGCGACCACGGCCCGCCCGCGTCCAATGCATAATAGGCGCTGGCAGTGATAGGGTCGCCGGGATCACTGGCCGCGTACATGCCGTTTTCGTCCCACGTCACGCGGTCCGGCGAGCTGTCGATCCAGCCGAACGCATCGCCCCAGCGCCAGTCGTAGCACATCACGCCCGCCGGCAAGGTGGGGGTCGGTGTGTTGGTGGGGGTATGCGTCGGCGTGAAGGTCGGCGTATTGGTCGGGGTGTCAGTGGGCGTGTTGGTCGGTGTATGGGTCGGGGTATCGGTTGGCGTTGCCGTCGGTGTGTCCGTTGGCGTAAATGTTGGTGTAAAGGTAGGCGTCGCTGTTGGCGTATCGGTTGGGGTGGGCGTGTCCGTAAAGGTGGGCGTGAACGTTGGGGTGGGTGTCGGTGCGGTGCACGCCAGGTTGTACGTCAGCGATTTGACGTGGTGGTAGGGCGCGCTGTACAGCGGCGCGGTCACCGTGCACGCCGCCGGGTCGATCCGCACGAATCGCGTCTCGGTGCCGTGATGCACGCCGCTCACCAACCCATCGGGGCCCCATTCCAGCGCCGGAATCACGTCCCCCGGCAGCAGGTTCTTGCAGGTCCGGCTGAAATCGCCCGTCGCCGGGTCGTAGGCGTACAGATTCCGCCCGACCAGCGCGTACAGCAGCGAGCCATCCTCATTCCAGGCAATCGCCTCGACCTTCTTCCTGGTCGCGTACTGCACCGTCGTCTGGCTGACGTCGCCCAGGTCGACCGTGATCAGCCCCACGTGTGCCACGAACATCCAGAAGCTGCCGTCGCCGGGGCGGAACGACGCCGCGACCTGGTCGCGGTAGCCGGTCGTGCCGAGCAGGGTCAGCGCGCCAGCCGCGTCCAACCGGTAAACCGGGCCATCGTCCTGCACCCGGTGGCCGCCCACCGCGTACAGCACGCCGGTCACCGGGTGGACGTCGATGCCTTCGATGTCGAGCCCGTCGTAGCGCGGTTCCAGGCCGGCGGACAGCCCCGTAGCCGTCTCCAGCCAGAAGAACTGGGATGCGCTCTGCCCGGTGTTGTCCACACCAGTCAGCAGGCAGGCTTCAGGGTCGAGGGTGACCTCTGGCGTGTTGGTGGGCGTCGCGGTGAGCGTGGCCGTCGGCTCTGGCGGGGTGCAACTGCCCGTCTCGTCCGCATTCACGATCTGGGTGCCGAGAATCGCCGTGTCTTGCCCGTCGATGGTCAGGTACCAGCTCAGTTTCAGGCTCTGGGCGTACACCGTGTTGACCGGGTTCGGGTTGGGGTTGTCCCAGCCCTGGGCGGATTGCAGCCGCTTGCCGGAGGCGTTGGGCTTTTTGTAGGCCGCCCAATCGTAGCGCAGCTTGACTTCCGGATTCGTGCTCAGCGGCACCGGGTTGGGGTTGCTGATGGCCCACTCGGTGCTGCCCTGCCCGTTCCAGTGCCGGACCCAACACGCGCTCGGGGGCGTGTAGCCGGGCAGCGCGCCCGGCGTGGCCGTCGGCTGCGGGCAGCGCGGCGGTGATCCGGCGGTTGACTTGATCCGCCCCTGCACCTGGATCGCTTCGATCCACAGCGCGCCGTCGCCGTTGGTCACCGTCAGCACGTGCTCGCCATCCGGCAGCCCGGCGAAGCGTACCTGGCGCCCATAGGTGTACTGCGCGGCGTATCCGTCCGCAACCTGGGTCGCGCTCCCGTCCAGTTCGACGCGGAACGTCCGCCCTTCCGGTCCCGCCGCGTGGATCACGGCGATGCCGGTCCCCTCGAACGTCACCGTCATGGTCGAGCCCGGATCCGCGCTGCCGGTCAGGCTCCCCCCGGCGGCTTCCCGCACCGGGAACGTCTGCCAGTGGCCGCAGCCGTAACCGACCGCCGCGCCGCTATCGGCATAAGTGGTCCAGGCGTTTTCCGGCGGGATCATGGCCTGGGCCGGAGGCTGCTCTGAGGGCTCCGCAACCGGCGGGTCCAGCACAGCGCCCTGCACCTGGATCGCTTCGATCCACAGCGCGCCGTCGCCGTTGGTCACCGTCAGTACGTGGTCGCCATCCGGCAGGTCGGCGAAGGTCAGCGCGTGTCCGTAGCTGTACTGCGCCGTCTGGCCGTCGCCGGTTTGCGCCGCGCCATCGACCTGGGCCGTGAAAGGCTGGCCTTCCGGTCCCTTTGAATAGATGAAGCGGATGCCGGTCCCACTGAAGCGCACGGTCAGGGTCGCCCCGGCACCGGCGGTTCCCGTCAGCGTGCCCCCCGCCGCGCCAGCGACCTGGAAACGCTGCCAGGCGCCGCCAGCGTACAGCAGGCGGGCGTCGGTATCCTGCACCGTCAGCCAGTCGCGAGCGAGCGTCGTTTCCGGCGTTTCGGTCACGGTTGGGGCTGGCGGCATCACCGGGACGGTCTCGCTGGCCGGAATCGTGGGGTTGAGGGCGGGAGGCGTCGTCGGCACAGGGGTGGGAATCCACAGCGCCGGTTCGGCCAGCAGGCCGATGTCGTCGAGCTGCCACACGGCGCCCGGAGTGTCCGGGTCTGAATCGGGCGCGATCGCGAATCGCAGCCGGACGCTCTGCCCGGCGAAAGCGCTCAAATCGACTGTGCGCAGGGTCCAGTCAGCAGACCCGCTCGCCGCGCCCTGCCCGACCGGCTGCCACAGCCCATTCGCCCTCTCGACCTGCACGTGCAGGCTGTCCGGGTTATGGACGGGCGTACGCTGCCAGTAGGTCAGGGTGATCCGGGCCTCGGCTGGCAACCCGACCGGTTGGACGAGTTGCAGCAGGGCATGGTCCACGCTTCCCTGAGGACCAGTCGCCCACAGCCAGAGTCCTTCATGTGCGGCGTCCGTCTCGCTGCGGGTCCAGCCGCCGGTCATGGACCAGAGACCTGCATCGACCTCGGCTCCATCGGCCAGCAGCCACGCTGGCGCGCTCACCGGCGGCACCAACGTTGCCGGTGCGGTTGGCGGCAGGACGGTATCGGTCGGCGGGGCGGTGGGCAGCGGCGTGTCCGTCGGAATCGTGGTGGCGCTGGGAAGACCGGTCGGCGTGTCCGTTGGGATCGTGGTCTCAGGGGCCGTGGGCGTCACGGATGCCGTCGCCGTGGGGGCGGCAGCCGGCGGCGTCGATGTTGGCGATTCGGGCGGATGGGTCGCTACGGGCGGCGGTGGTGTCCCGTCCTGCGCGTGTGCCTGCGGGACGAGACCACGGAGCGGCGTAGCTAGCATGGCGATGATGAGACAGATGGTGACGCTGGTTCTCAGAACACGAAACCCGGAGTGTGACATGTGGCCCCCTGCGCGCAGCATGACCGGTCTGCATCTACAAGCGCCAACCTTGCCCGATCTGCGTGGTTAACCCGGCAAACATCGCCCGACCGATCCGGCAAATTGACGGCCAGCCCCAGGAGTGCTGTCGTGAGGGTGTGGTGGGTGGGGAGGTGATTTGTGAAATTTGTAAACGCAGACTCTTAATATAGGTGAAATATCTTTTACTTATATGGTCGTACTCTAGGATGGTTTGAGCGTGCGCTCAATAGTACGCTGCTCCTAGCAGTGGAGTTGGGGTGGGTGCTCGTTATTGATCCCGAGCGTGAGGAGATATCCGCATGGATCGGACGCTCGATACATTCAGAACAGCGCTGGAGGGCCACACAGCCGAAGCTCTCAATGGCTTCAGCTATCTGACCGGGAACAGGATGGCGCAGTCTTTACAGTGGGTTCTATTGGCTACCTGCCTAACACGCGCGTAGTTGACGCCCGTTTGCTCGTCCGGTTAGTCGGGGAGCGTATTCACATCGAAAGTGACGTGAACGATAAACCGCCCTGCTCCAGGCCAGTATCCTGCGCCAGCCAATCGTGATGGCCCATGCAGGCGAGCCCATTGAAGAGCCAGCAGCTTGAGCGCTCGCCCTGATTCCTCAACCGATGAGGAATCACATACTCTGTCGGTCATGGTGCTTTCCCTCAATTCCGCCGACCATGGATGATTTGGGAAATACGTTGTTCGGAAATGTCAAAAGCGGCAGCTAACTCGCCGACGGTCTCACCTTGCGTGTAGCGGGCGCGAATTTCGGCGTTACGTTCCGCTTTTTCGGGGACAAGATCGTTCTGTGGTTCGGTGGGAAATGGGCAGTCGTAGAGCATGGCGAGGATGTGGAACGCGGCCAGCCAAATATCGAAGCAAGCTGCGGGTTCGAAGCCCCTATGGGGCATAAATCGGTCCTAGTCTTGATACTAGGGCCGTTGCTTTTCTCCTCACTGTGACCGCCGTCGATTTCCGCCTCAGAACTGCCTGAATCGCCATCTCCCCCATCATCATTGGCAGGAATGCCCAGCAGGTCATCATCGCCATACAACGACGCTCTGAGCACCAGATACCGGTCGGCCCATGGCTTGAGCCGGAAGTCCACAATCTGCTGGCGATCCAGGTCGTAGACGATGTACTCAAACAACATGCGCGCCATTTGCTGCCGGTCTTCATCCGGAGCCGTGCCCCACAATTCAGCCAGGTTGTCCAGCGCGTTCATGCACATCGCCAGCTCGATCGCGGCTTTCTCACTTTCCGTTGTGCGCGCTTCCCAATGCGCGATTTGCCGCTCGTTGTGTTCCTTGCGCCGCAGATACTCATCCTGCGAGATGTCGCCCTCCAGGAACAGGAATCGGGCATTCTCCACCCGCCGCTTGGCTTTGGCAATCGCCGCGGCTTTCTGCGCCTCGAAGTCCTCATCCTCAATCCCACCATTCTCGGACTGCACCGCCAGGTCGATCATCAGCGGCAGCGCATCTTCGCGGATGGTCAGCAGCTGGATCAGCCGGGCGAAATCGTCCTCAATCACTTCGATGGCGACGGACTTGCGCTTGCATCCGCATTTCACTCCCTCGGCATGGCGGTACCGCAGCTGCCCGCGCCGGTTGTGGCCGCTGATGCGCGTCCGCAGCGCCGGGTTGTTCTTTTCTTCGGCGTTTCGTTCGCACTGCGCGCAGTACAGCAGGCGTGTCAGAGTGTAGGGGTGCGCGTCTTTCTGCGACCCAGGCGGACGCCGCACGCCACCCCGTTTCTGATGTACCTGGGCGACCTTGCGCAGCAGGTCCAGCGGGAACACCTGCCGCCCGGTGTCGTACAGCATACTCAATGGATCATCCACCAGATTCGGATTGAAGTCTTTGGCTTTGCCTTCAGGACTCAGCCCGGCATACTGCGGCCAGTTGGACGTGATGCGTCGCACATCGTCTTTGTTGAACGGGCGCGGGTTGCCCTTCCGGTCGCGGAACGCCCAGCCTTCATCAACCATCGCATACGCCACCGTCTCGCGGCCCTTCAGGTTCTGTGTGTAGATTTCCAGCGCCCGCCGCGCTGCATCATAGTACCCGCGCCACAACGCCCCCTCTGCGGGCGGGTCCTCACCCTCTTCGCCCGGCACCCAGGTGCCATCCGGCAGCAGCCACGCCCCATAAGGCGAGGGGATGAGGTATCCCTCCTCGTTCCGGATGGTGCCAAACGGCGGCATCCCGACCGTTTTCCCCAACGACTTGCGGTAGTTGATGCTGTCTTTGGCCTTCATCGCGATGTCATTGGCGTAGTGTTCGTCCTGGAGCGCCATGAAGGTCAGGAGCAGCCGGTCGGTTGGGTCGCGAGTGTCATATTCCCGGTCTTGCAACGCCAGAATCAGCCGCAGCCCGTACTCGTCCAGTTGGTCGAGCAGGTAGCCCACCCGCCACGACTTGCGGTGCATCCGGCCTGAATCGTTCGACACCAGTGCGACGACATCCGGGTCCTGGAGTCGTTTCTCCAACTGCTGCCAGCCGGGACGGTTCTTGACCGTCCGCCCCGACCGGTGCCCTTCGGCATCTTCGTACCACTCCGGAATCCAGCCCTCGCGGTCACAGATGCGCTGGATATTGGCTCGTTGGCGTTCGGGACTCTGGCGGTCACTCTCGTCTTTGGTGTACGACAGGCGGATGTAACACAGGGCTATCTTGCGAGGAACTCGGGAAGACATCTCACAGACTCCTTATCAGTATTTGATGGTCTCGATTTCAATAGCGCCGGGCCACCAAACACGATAGAGTCTGCTGGCGGTCGGTGCGCTACTCACCCTAGTGCACTGGCCGGAGGGGCGGTGTGTCGCAAGCACGCCGTCCCTCACGTTTGCCAATGCTCTCAGCTTACACTCACTCGATTCGACTGTCAACCATACCGGCACGCTTGCGATTCAGGTCCGCTGCCAGCGCATGCGCGACCACGCCCATGAAATCGGCCAGCCCGCCCACGATATCCGGGTCGGCATACGCCGCACCCATCTCCTCCCCCACTGCCTGTGCGAAATGTACCAGCACGTCACGCGAGGGAGGATAGTACTTCTCCGTAGACGAAGGGTCGTTCATTTCGCGCCCCCCGTCAGCCTGGAGAAGACCTCCCACTTCTTTGCGGCACGCTCGGCAATTTCGTCCATCGTGTGCCCTTCGTCGTGGAGGTAGGACAGCACCTGCGCCATGCTCGCTGCTTCGCCCTTGTGCTTCTCAACGCCTACCCGCGCCTGCAATCCCGCCAGCCAGCCCGCGATGGCGTTGAGGTACGCCGGTTTGATGTCCGGGTCGAGCACGTACTCGGGCCGCACCAGCTCCTCATAGTTGGCGCTGTAGGCATCGATGTATCTCCGTAACTCCTCCCACAGCGGGTGCGGCGGCCAGCGGTCCTTGTGATTCGCGTCGCCCCCTTCTGGAATGCGCAATTGGCCCCAGATGAGAGTCGCGTAGTTCAGCAGCCCCAGGAACCCCTCGAAGGTGTACTCCGAGAGATACCGCAGGCCGGGAAACCGCGCCTGATAACACCGGAACGCCCACTCGAAGCGCGTGACCGGCATCTCCTCGTGTTCGTCGTCCAAACCCCACACCGAGCGCCAGAACCGCAGGTTGCCCTTGTTCTCCGCCTCGAGCACCTTGTTATAGACCACCAGGCTCACATTCGAAGACCGCGACCCCACATCCAGCCCGCTGAGTACGCCCGTGCGCCGGTCGTTGTAGTAACTCCCGACCTTCGAGAATCCTACCCATCCCCGCTGCCAGTCATCCAGCACGAACGTCACTATGTCGAGCCCCAACACGTCCAGTGCGATATCCAGCCGGTTGATGCGGATGGGATATTGGTCGGGATTCTGCAACCCGAACCAGATGAGCTGAGCCTCCGCATTCCGCCGCAGCGCATTCGGCGCGAACGCCTCCCCAAACTGCCGCAGCCACTTCGGTCCCAACTGGAGCATGACCCCCATGCCCTGCCCTTCGGCTTTGGTCCCGGCCAGCTTGTCCTCCACGCGGTCGGTCACAAACAACCGCGCATCGCCATCCCACACCGACAACCGGTATCCATGCGCCCCACGGCGCAGCACAAAATCCTCTTCTGTTCGACGTCATAATCCGTGGGACAGATTGACGGGTTAGAATAATGGAGGCTTTCAACGCCAAACAGAGGACCTAAAGGAGTCGAAATCATGGCGAAGAAAGGCTCAGCTGAAGCCACCATTCGG
>Ga0334892_1001343_pt1 | contig 21437 bp, 20 predicted proteins | sample GraSluR3_MG_4_FD_207213 | JGI IMG/M metagenome (GOLD analysis project Ga0334892, IMG submission 207213) | Sludge microbial communities from methane-producing bioreactor in Wageningen University, Netherlands - Granular Sludge_15_04-R3 | ecosystem: Engineered > Bioreactor > Anaerobic >...
ACGAGAAATCAAAAGAGATAACAGATCTTATAAACCATGGCGATCTCTCGCAGAAACCAGGTTGGATTAGGGCTTCGTTGCATCCTACGATGACTGATGAGGAGTTGGACATACTTTTAGAGGGAATTAGTGCAATTGCCAAAAACCATAAAGAGTGGGCTAAGGATTATGTATACAACAAGCACACAAATGAGTTTAGGCATAAAAATGAGCCTGAGGATAAAACGGTTAGGGTAATTCCTTGGTTTAATATCGACTAAGTTTTTTTGTTGTTACCCTTTGCCTTGCTCCAAGTTCTAAGCTGGCACATGCAGCCCCCTGTCATTGTTTCGTCTTTATCAATAACTATCGGAAGGCCATCGCGCTCCCAGTCGTGAATGCCACCTGCAAGATTCGCTACATTTGTGTATCCTTTTGATTGGAGAAATTCAACCACTTCTTTGCTATGTATGCCAACGGCATCGGCAACAATAGCTGGTATGTCGGTTGGTAGATGGTGATAGTAGCTCTCAATTTCATCGTTGTGGCAGTATAGCAGCTCGGGAACATCAAAACGTTTTGCATTAATAAGCAATTCGAGACGCAAATCGAGAAGAATTGCTCCGTTTAAACAAAGTTCATGCGCTTCGCGGGGTGAGAGGTGAAGCATGTTTTTGAGGGCAAAACCGTAACCGCTAAAAAAATCAGAGTTCATAATACATTTATTTTGCACAATTTACACAAAAAAGGCTTTGAGGCATTAATGCCAATCGGCCAAGGGGAATGTTGCCGCCGCATTTACGGCAAACTCCAAACTCATCAGAGTCAATTTTGCTCAAGGCGAACTTGAGCTTATTCAGTTTTTCCTCTGCTTGTCTGAGTCCTGCTTCAGCAACTGATTTATTGTTAATGGCGTCCATTCTCGAAACTCTACCAATTGCATCATCGGGAGCAATGGGCTGGGTCATCTCCTTAAAATCTTCAATATTCTTTAGCGTTTTGCTTATTTCATTCGCTATTAACGCCTCAAATTCTTGTTTTTTGGATTTATCCATTTAATCGCTCTTTTAATTCACCCCCTTGAAAAGAGGTTTTTTTGATGAGAGATGTTAGAAGCTGACAACCTCTGCGTTACTGCTTGACCGACTAGCGTGGTAGGGCTGGCCGTGAAGACAGGCAGGGATAACCGACCTAGCATCCGCAGCTACAACCTCCGCATCCCGAAGCGCTTCCGCATCCATCTTCATCGTGTAAAATATCATCGCGAAGCACAATCGATAGCCCTTCCCTGTTCCATTGCAAAATGCCACCATCGAGGTTTGTAGCGTTATTGTACCCTTGGTAATTAAGCATGCTCACAATTTTTACACTGCGTTCGCCATTGTTGCAGGCAATTATTAGCGGACGATCTTTTGGAAGTTCCTCAAAACGATCGGCAATAACCGACATGGGCAAATTTATACTTTCAACATCGCTATCGAAATGCATGATATCTAGTTCTACGGGTTCTCTTACATCTACAAGTAGCGCATTTTCATTGGCCAAAGCGCTAGCTGCAGCCATGGGTTCGATATGCGTTACCCCTTGTAGGGTAAATGTTTGCTGATTTGGGCTTTCAGATGTTTTCATGTAACTAATGTTTTTTGCAAAGATACTAATTAGTATTTGTCTGTTTAACAATTAGAGCAGTAGTGTGGTGATACAATGAGTAAATATCAGGTAAAATAAGGGGAACAGAAATAGCTGATTTTAATCATCGCCTATTCGCGAAGCGTAGCAGAAATTCTAAGCGGGTTCAGAATCAGACTTAGTGCATCAATTATGCTTGTGCAAACAATATCAGCATTTGTTATTGCTTGTAGAGAAGCCCCTTCAGCCTGAATTATAGCAATGCCTAGCGAAGCGGTTTTTAGCATTTGCCCATCGTTAGCTCCGTTGCCAATGGCAATAGCTGTTTTAGGGTTTAGGCTGTTAATAAATTCTGCCTTCTGTTTGGCTTGCTCTTTCCCGCCAATTATTTTTAAATGAATGTTTGTATTGGCAAAATAGCGACTAACCGTACCAAAGGTATCCGCAGTAATAACATGTATGGTTAACCTTTGAGCGAGTTTTGCCAGAAGTGTTGAAACCCCCTCAATAGGAGTACCATCAATTGCAAGCGTACCGTTATAGTCGAGCACCAAATGATCATAATTATATGCTGCCTTGTTCGGAATATCAATGCTAATCATGTTGTTGTTTTTTAGTTAGATAGATCCAAATATCATCCCGCTTATGGTTGCCATTATCACAACCAGCACAATGTAAACCAATGTTTTTTGCGTTCCCATTACACCACGAATTACTAGCATATTTGGTAATGAGAGCGATGGTCCAGCTAAAAGCAATGCCAGCGCAGGTCCTTTACCCATTCCAGATGAAAGTAACCCCTGAACTATAGGTACTTCAGTTAATGTGGCAAAGTACATAAATGCACCCACTATTGATGCGAAGAAGTTGGCAAAGATTGAATTACCTCCAACCAGTCCTGATATCCAGTTCTCAGGGATAATTCCAGGAATGCTAGTATCGCCATGGGTTGAGCCAAGAAGAAATCCAGCCACAATAACACCCAATGCCAGCAATGGCATAATTTGCTTGGCAAAATCCCAGCTGGCTAGTGTCCATTCGCGATTCTCGTCATCCCTTTTTAGCGTGATGATGCTAAGCCCAGTAATGGCCACAAGCATTGGAACCAGCGGCGCAAGCTTTCCGCCAATGTAGGTTGATGCAAGCACACCCGATACGCCAGTTGCAACTGCTGCCGATATTACCCACCACCACTTAATCTTTAAAATCTTTATAAGCGAGTAAACCAAACCTAGACCAAAAATGCTGGTGATGTACCACTTGTTGCTCCATATAACGAACCAAACACCACTGGATTCGTCGGCCGAGGGTTTGCCCCAGTTAGCAAAAACAAGAATTAGCACAAGGATAAAGAAGTGAAAGGATGTTTGCCACATAGGGCGACTCTCGGGTGGCATTTGAATATTCATCTGCTCCTCTTTCTTTGCCCTCTCCTCCTTACGGTATATTATCGACATTACGCTACCAATTACAATAGCAAATACAACGGCACCAATAATACGTGCAACGCCCATCTCAAAACCCAAAATACGTGCGGTAAGAATAATTGCCAAAATATTTATGGCTGGGCCAGAGTATAGAAAAGCCACAGCAGGGCCTAAGCCAGCACCACGCTTATGGATGCTCGAGAAAAGTGGCAAAATTGTACAGCTACAAACAGCCAGAATGGTTCCCGATATAGATGCCACTGTGTAGGCAACCCATTTCTTGGCGTTGGCGCCAAAATACTTTAGCACCGCGCCTTGGCTCACAAAAACCGATATAACCCCAGCAATAAAAAATGCTGGTAATAAGCACAGTACCACGTGTTCCTGAGCATACCATTTGGTAAGATCGAGCGTAGCATCAACCGCTGTGCGAAAAGTTTCGCTATCAACAGGCATGAAGAACGCCAGCGCAAAGAAAAATACAATCCAGAAAAGGATTTTAAGTTCTTTTTTTATTTCCATATGAAAGTTTGTTAAACCTGTTTTGTTGTTCTCGCAAAGCCGCCAAGGTTATAATTATAAAATTATTGTTGTTTATAACTAATTGTGTCTTTGAGGCTTTGCGCGAAATGTTCTAAAAGAAAACAACAATTGTGTAGTAAACCCCAACCCCAATAAATAGCACGGCAACTATCCGGCGGAACCAAAGTTCAAAGGTTTTTATCTTGTTGTAAACAGCGCCAACGCTTGAAACGCTAAAGGCCAAAATCCACGAGAAGATAATTACAGGTAATCCGGTTGCTATGGCAAAAATAAAAGGCAAGAAGTAACCAGTAGCCGACGAAACCGACAGCGGAATTAGCCCTCCAAAGTAAAGCACTCCGCTATATGGGCAAAATGCCAATGCAAAAACAACACCTAGCAACAACGCTCCCCAATGGTTTCCACCACTAGCTTTTGCCTCGGCTTTTGCCGAGAGTTTGTTTGTGCCCTTTGTTTTGATCTTTATGAAATCGAGCATAAACAGCCCAATAACAATAAGCAGTGGCCCAATAAACATCTCGCCATAGGTGCTTACCGCTTTTTGTATTTTAAAGATACTTGAACCCTGCCGTAGGATAACAATCAGAATTACTCCAAGTACCGAATAGGTAATGGCGCGCCCAAGGGTATATATTATGCCATTGATAAAAACCTTTCGCCTATCCTGCATATCCTTACCAATAAACCCAATGGCCGAAATGTTAGTGGCCAAGGGGCAGGGGCTAATGGCGGTCATTAACCCCAGCGCAAAGGCTGTTAGTATTGGGAGTTGAGAGCTGTTGATAAGGTTTTGCAAAAACTCCATTGGCTACAAATGCTTTTTTACTTCGGCAACAATAGTTTCTTTTAATACTTCAGGGTTTCTTAGTGCATTGGCAAACGCATCGCTTGTTAGGTTTTTTTGCGTATCGCCCGATACAATAATCAGGCTGCTGCCAGCTACCTCATACTTATTGGCAATAGCTTCGTTGGTGTTTTCAGTAAAATCGAGTTCAACAAATTTTACATCGGCATTCTCTGCAAAATTCTCTGCAATTGTTTGTGCTGCCACATCTTGAATTGCCAAACAGGTTTTGCAGCGCTGCTTGCTGTGAAAGTAGTAAACCATCACCTTTGCTGTTTCGGCAACCTCAACCTTTGCGGTTTCTGTAGGTTTTTTTTCGGTTGAGCCTCCGCAGCTCATCATAATCATTGCCATTGATGCAACAGATAGGAATAATGCAATTCTTTTCATTGTTTAGTTTTTTGTTTGGTTAGTCACTTTCGTAATTGCGAGTCTCGTAATCCTTTTTGAGGAGACGAAGAGATTGTTTGTTAAAAGATTGCTTCGCAAAGAGCGCTCGCAATGATGCGTTATTGCTGATTATTTGTGATAATTTCCTTTAGCTCGCTAACACCTGGCACCTTACCCGAGAAAATTACCTTCTCGTCAATTACCAATGCAGGTGTACGCATTACGCCATAGTTCATTATTGCAACAATGTCATCAATCTTTGTAATATTGGCATCAATGCCAAGTTCGCTTACTGCGTTACGAGTGGCTTGTTCAAGCGTTTTACACTTTGGGCAGCCAGGCCCGAGTACTTTGATTTCCATGATTTTTGTTTTAATTAATTAGTTGTGTTTCTTTGAACACCGAACACCGAACATCGAATAATGAAGTTCTGGTTTGGATTGGTCATTGTCCTTTTGTGCATTGGCCATTCGTTTCCCAAAAACTTCGCTATTCGTTATTCATTATTGTCTTCGGCTAGCTCGCAAAGTACGCTCGGTTTAGTGTTCATTATTTCTTTTCTGTAATCATATTCTTTTGAGCAGTATCAATACTTTTTACAAAAATCGATATTAGTTCATTGCTTTCGTTAATTGCATCCAAAATCTGTTGTTCAGAGTTATATGAACTTGAACGATGGATAACTTTAAGGCAAACTAGTGTTTCACGAAGTTCCTTTAATGCAATTTTCATTTTGTGAACAAAATCTTTTCTCGATTCACTGCTTTGCGCTTCTCCATATTGCAGCGCAGGTGCAGTGCCACTTCGTAATATTTGACCTGACAGATAACTGCTTGCTTTGGTGGGTTTCAAAGATTCTGCTAGTTCAATTATTCTAACCGCAAAATTTATAAGCCTCTCTTCTAAATCGAATTTTCGTTCCATAACTATACTCGTTAAATTGTGGAAAAACTTCTTGTCTCAACATCGAATATCAATTGATGAAGTTCTGGTTTGGATTGGTCATTGTCATTTTGTGCATTGGCCATTCGTTTCCCAAATACTTCGATATTCGATATTCGTTATTCATTATTCATTATTTCTTAGAACATCGAACATCGAACACCGAATAATGAAGTTCTGGTTTGGATTGGTCATTGTCATTTTGTGCATTGGCCATTCGTTTCCCAAATACTTCGATATTCGATATTCGTTATTCATTATTTCTTAGAACATCGAACACCGAACACCGAATAATGAAGTTCTGGTTTGGATTGGTCATTGTCATTTTGTGCATTGGCCATTCGTTTCCCAAATACTTCGTTATTCATCATTCAAAAAACTCCCTCATCATCCGCGTTGCTTCTTCCCATCCCTCCTTGCGAATGCAATACTTAATTTTGGGAGGGTTGAACTCGCCCTGAATTAGCCCAGCTTCCTTAAGTTCACTCAAATGCTGAGAAAGCGTACTGCGGGCAATTGGTAGGTCTTGAGCAATATCGCCGCTATAGCAGCAGCTTTGCTTTGATAGGATTTCCATAAGCTGTATCCTTACCGGATGACTTAACGCTTTGGCGTACCTTGCCAGTTTTAGCTGTTTCTCGGTGTACTTTTCTTTAACCATTTTGTCACGAAATTATTTCGCAATATTACGAAATGTTTTTATTTCGGCGAAATACGAAATGGTAAAAATTATAAAAATGAGCGGGAATTTTAAAAAATGAGGGAAAATACGGTTTCTTTGTCGGGAATAGATTTTACCTTAAGTGTTCCGTTGTTAAGCCTTGCTAATTGTCGCGATATGCTTAGCCCAATGCCATTGCCGTTTTCGCGAGTGGTGAAGAATGGCACAAAAATTTCATCAATAATTTCTGAGGAAATACCTGGGCCATTATCGGAAACCTCTATTATTACTTCGCCTTTTGGATTGGTTTTACACGATACCTTTATGAATGCTTCAGAAGTTTCGGCGAGCGCATCGGCCGCATTCTTTAAGAGGTTTATAAGTACCTGTGTTATTTGCCCCTCATCAACCTTAATGGCTTGGGCATCATTCTCCATTTCTACATTAATAACGATTTGGTTATTGGAGTGTTGCGATTTGAAAAGCATAAGAGTTTTATCGAACAAATCTTTTACCAATAGATCTGAGAATTCAGGCTTGGGTAGCCTTGTTAGCTTTCGGTAATTTTCAACGAAACGTGTTAGTCCTTGACCTTGCTCTCGAATAACCCTGAGCCCTTGAATAGTTCTGTTGATTAGTTCTTCATCAATTTCGTTTGTATTTATGGGATCACCTTCTTTAACAAATTGATTGCAAAGGTTTTCGGAGAGCGAAGTCACCGGTGCAATAGAGTTCATTATTTCGTGAGTAAGAACTCGTATAAGTTTAAGCCACGAGTCCAACTCTTTTTCGTCTAGTTCCTTCCTGATGTCTTGCAACGATATGAGCTTAAGCTGCTCTTTATTGCTTTTAAATGCGCTAGCCTTTATGAGAAGCGTTACCTGTCCGTTTTTACAGCTTATGGTTACTGTTTTTTCTTGGTTTGGCTCAATGCTGTTGGCTAGCTTAGCAAGTTTTATGTCAATTTTTTCCAGCTGTCGAACGTGGGTTAGCTGGTTTAGCCCGAGTAGTTTTTTTAGGCTTGAGTTGCAGTTCATAATAAAACCTTGGCTATTAATCGACATTATACCAACTGTTATATGCTCAATCATAGCCTCAAAGTATTTTTCCTGCTGTTGATTTTCGATATGGATTTGTTCAATTTGTTTAGAAATACGCTTGAGGCTTGAACTTAGCTTGTTTAGCAACTTGTCGCCATTGTATTCGTGGAGCGATAGGCTAAAGTCGTCATTACTGATCGAGTCGAAGAAATAGGCTATCTTCTTGTTTATTTTTTTTGTGTACCAAACTAGGTTGATTATTAAAATTAGGATTACCAGCAGTAAGGCGATACTATTGTAAATAGGCTGCCCATTATTGATTGTCCAACCTGAAAAAGCGCTTAGCAAGGCAATAATGGTAATTCGGATTACAATATTTAATGTATAGGATTTGGACATGGAGTTTTTGTTAAACATTCTTATTGGTTAATATTATACTTTCGCATTTTATTATAGAGCGTTTGTCGAGTTATCCCCAACTGATCAGCTGCTGCCTTAATATTTCCTGTATTCTTCTCAATGGCAAGGGCAATCATCTTTTTCTCCATCTCATCGAGCTTAACAATATTTGTGTCGGTTTTATGGCTAACCGTTGGAGCTGAGAAGAAATCGCTAACCTTTAGCTTACCCGACTCGCTCATGATTACAGCCTTCTCGATGGTATGCTCCAACTCGCGGATATTTCCTGGCCACGAGTAATCTGTTAGCTTTTCTTTGGCTTGCGATGTGATGCTTAGCGATGACTTGCCATACTTTTCGGAATATTTAGCAAGGAAATGCTGGGCTAACGGCAGTATATCCTCTTTTCGGTGGCGTAGTGGGGGTAATTCAATGTGGATGGTGTTTATTCGGTAAAGCAAATCTTCACGGAAATCGCCGTTATCAACCAGATGGTTCAAATCTCTATTGGTAGCGCAAATAAGCCTTATGTCGATAGGTTTGGGTTGGTTTGCCCCAACCCTTGTAACCTCACGATTTTGCAGCGCAACTAGCAATTTCGATTGCAGGTTTAGCGGCAGGTTCGCTATCTCGTCGAGGAAGAGGGAGCCTCGATTGGCCAGTTCAAATTTACCCGTGCGATTCTCGTGGGCATCGGTGAAAGCGCCCTTTACGTGGCCAAACAGCTCGCTCTCGAAAAGGGTTTCGCTAATGGCGCCCATATCAACAGTTACCATTAGCTCGTTGCTACGCAACGACATGCTGTGAATTCTGCGGGCTATAAGCTCTTTCCCTGTGCCGTTCTCGCCGGTAATCATTATATTGGTATTAGTTTTGGCTACCTTATCAACGGTTTTTAGCACCTGCATCATGGCAGGGGACTTACCAATTAGCTGTTTCTCTTCGCGGTTTATGCTTCTTATTAAATCCTTTTCCTTTTGCTTTAGTCCCTCAATTTCCATTTTCGAGAGACTTAGCTCAATGGCTGATTTTACCGTGGCCAACAACTTTTGATTCTCCCAGGGCTTTAGCACAAAATCGGTGGCTCCTGCCTTTAACGCTTTAACTGCCAATTCCACATCGCCATAGGCCGTTATAAGCACAACCGATATGTCGGGGTGATTTTCTTTAATGCGTTGCAACCAGTAAATGCCCTCGTTACCCGTGTTTACACCTGCGCGAAAGTTCATGTCGAGTAGCACGAGATGGAAGCTGTTGCTTTGTAACTCAGATATTAGCAAATTTGGACTCGATATGCAGCTAACCTTATTATACTCTGGTGCAAGAAGCATTTCAAGGGCAAGCAGTACGTTCTTGTTATCGTCAACAATTAAGATATTTCCTTTGGCCATGTAGTTTTCTGTTTCTACAAATATAGGTTCTAAGGGTTTAGTTATGCAAAATGGTGTAAATATATTTTACACTAGGGTGTAAATATATTTTACATGTAAATATAGGTGATTAGGTTTTAATTGACAGATATTCAGTGTGTAGTATGTTTTGGCATACCATTGGCTAACCACATTGCAACTGAACAACCTTTAAGTAATAATAAACTATAAAGCAGATTGCTATGATAAAAACAGTTAACCTTAACAAAATCTTTCGTACCGACGAGGTGGAAACCCTGGCGCTTAATGATGTAAGTTTCTCAGTTAAAAAAGGTGAATTTGTTGCCGTAATGGGACCATCAGGTTGCGGAAAATCAACCCTACTAAATATTATTGGAATGCTCGATAACCCAACTTCGGGGAAGTATTTTTTCGATGACAAAGAGGTGGGAAGCCTTACGGAGAATAAGCGAACCGATATTCGCAAGGGCAATATAGGATTTGTTTTTCAAAGCTTCAATCTGGTTGATGAGCTGAATGTACACGAGAATGTGGAGCTACCCTTGGTGTATATGCGCAAAAAGGCCAAGGAACGAAAAGAGATGGTGAACGCTGTGCTGGAGCGAATGAAGATTAGCCATCGCCGAAACCACTACCCACAGCAGCTTTCGGGCGGACAGCAGCAACGCGTTGCCATTGCCCGTGCCGTGGTGGCCAACCCCAAGCTAATACTTGCCGATGAGCCCACTGGTAACCTCGATTCAAAAAACGGTCTAGAGGTGATGAATCTGCTTACTGAGCTAAATAAGGAGGGTGCAACCATAGTAATGGTAACGCATTCGATTCACGACTCTGAATTTGCGCACCGCGTAGTGAACTTGTTCGACGGGAGAATTCTTACCGAGAATATGAAGCGCGAGATGGAGGTGGTATTGTAGAGGAGGGGGCAGTAATCGGTTGTCGGTGATCAGTAGTCGGTGGGCGGTGATCGGTGAACGGTAATCAGTTTTAGGTGAGGTTTCTAGTCTTCTGACTTCCATCCAACATCCAACATCTCTCGTCAACCTATCGGTAGCCGAGACAGGCAACATCAAATATCCAAAACATGATTCAGCTAAAACATCTATTCAAAACAATACTAAGGTATAGGCTATCGTCTGGGCTTACGCTGCTCAGCCTGGTTATTGCCTTTTTAGGTGTGATAATGCTATCGCTTTACATCACCTACGAGCGAAGCTTCGACACGTTTCACAGCAATAGCAAAAACACCTACCTATTCTCTTTCAATAATCAGGACTTCTGGTTTCCCGCACTTCTGGCCGATGAAATAAATAACGGACTGCCAGAAGTTGAGAATGCAGTTGTCGTATCACAATGGTGGGACAAGTATATTTACAAAGATGGTGAAGAACTTCGCGATGCTGTTCAGGGCGAATTCCTTGCCGTTAGCGCCGACTTCTTGAAGGTTTTCGATTTTAACCTACTGCAGGGCGACAAGGAAACCGTATTGGTAGAGCCCAAAAGCGTGGTAATATCCCAGAATCTTGCCCATAAAGTTTTTGGCGATGTCAATCCTGTTGGTCAGTATGTAAACTTGGGCTACCAAATGCAGTACAAGGTTACCGGTGTAATGGAGGATATGCCCAAGAATAGCGCTTTTACGAGCGATGCCCTCGTATCGTTTTCATCGTACATGCAACCTGGCGACGATTGGCGTGGAGCACAACAATGGAGCGAATGGAGTTTCCATATTTTCCTTAAGCTCACCAAAGGTACTCCTAAGGCACTTGTTGAGGGCAAAATTGAGGAGCATGAGCAGGTTATTGAGTGGCTTAATATAATGGAGGAGCGTAGCGGGGTAAGTTCTTTTGTTCACCTTGTACCGCTTACCGAACTTCATTTTACCGGCGGTATGTTTTTCCCTTCAGTAAATAGGCTGGTTGTTAATGTCTTGCTTGTGTTGGCTATAATCATTGCTATTATGGGTATAGTTAATTTCATAAACTTTTCCACATCGCAGGCCCCGCTTAGGGCAAAATCAATATCGATACAACAAATAGTGGGGGAGAAAAAGTGGCGATCGCGGATGCAAATTATTGGCGAATCGGTAGCGCTGTCGTTCATTGCGCTTGCCATAGCGCTTATTCTGCACAACGCATCGTATGTGTACGTGCAAAACATATTTGAAATAAGCGGGCTATCTCTAGCCGACAGGTATGTATTTGTGGTTTGGTTTGCTCTATTCGCATTAGCTTTTGGGGTTCTGGCCGGAATTTATCCATCCCGTTATATTACTTCAGTCCCAATAAGCCATGCAGTAAAGGGTAAAATGTCTTTCTCGGGGAAAGGCAAGGTGCTTAGGCACACACTTATTACTGTGCAGTTTGTTTTTACTATTATACTCATTGTTGCAGCCTTTACCATTGAGAAACAGCTTGGCTTCTGGCGCAACTTCGATATTGGTATCAATAAAGAGAATGTTATTTATATCTACACAACGCAAAAGCTTCGCGAAAGTCATCAGGCCTTTGCCGATGAACTAATGAAGAATGCCGAGATAACTGATTATGCCTACACCCAGTTTGTTCCCGGTAGTGTTGGAATGGGTTGGGGTAGAGAAATTGATGGGCAGCAAGTGCAGCTTAAAAGCTGGCCTGTTGACGAACGCTTTATCAATTTTTTTGATATAGAAATAGTTGATGGTCGCTCATTCATAGAGGGAAAAGGCGATATCAATAATTTTATTCTAAATCAAAAGGCGGTAGAAAAATTTGGTTGGGAGAAGCCCTTAGAGAAGAAGTTTCCGGGCTTCGGCTTTATGGGCGATATTGTAGGCGTGGCCAAAAATTTCAACTTCGGTAGCCTTAAAGAGGATGTTGAGCCCATGCTATTCTGGCTAACCGATACGCGAAAAAATGTTCTTCTGCTTAGGGTTAACACGGGAAACTACATTCAGGTAAGAGAGTATGTTGTTAAAACCATTGGCAAATTTGAACCCGATGCCGATATGGAACCACTCTTCCTAGACGATTCTCTTAACAAGCTATACAACAAAGAGCTTAAGCTAGCCCGTTTTATTGAGTACGTAGCCCTTTGGTGCGTGCTGCTTGCACTTACCGGACTACTTGGCTTAACCATTTTTATTACTCGCGATCGCATAAAGGAGATAGGCATCCGTAAGGTAAATGGTGCTACAACCTTACAAGTTGTTAGTTTACTTATTCAGACTACCATTGTGTGGGTAGCCATAGCCTTTGTAATTGCCACGCCTATTGCTTACTTCGCTATGGATAAGTGGCTACAAAACTTCGCCTACCGCACCCAGTTAAGCTGGTGGGTGTTTGCGCTAGCTGGTGTGCTGGCGCTGGTAATTGCATTGCTAACGGTTAGCTGGCAAAGCTGGCTGGCAGCAAGGAGGAATCCGGTTGAGGCTTTGAGATATGAGTAAAAGAGTTAAAATCAATTATCCGTGAAAAAGTAAAATATGATTTTAAAAATTCACGGATAAGCTAAGTTTTTAGAGTTAACAATACACAGTATGGAACTAATAAGAATTATCCGTTCGCAGTGGCTTTGGTTTACAACCAATGCCATAGGTTGGGCCGTTGCAATGGCTAGCGTTCTTACTGTTGCCATATTCGCAATGGGTGAACTTAGCTTTGATAGATTTCACACAAATGCTAACCGCATACATCGGGTTACGCTCGAATATTCCGATGGTTCAACCTTCCTGCATCCAGCCCGCGTGGTGGGAGAATGGCCGCTTGAACTGCAAAAGAAGTTTGCTGCCATTGAAAAGGTAACTCGGCTTGTTCCCTTTCGTAAATCGGTGGTTAAAATCAACGAGAGCAAATTCTACCTAAACCAAGCCTTTTCAACCGATAGCACTTTCTTTGAGGTGTTTGATGTTAAGCTGCTTTCGGGACAGAGCAATGGTAACCTTACCCAACCCAACAGGGTTCTGGTTAGCCGAAGTATTGCCGAGAAATATTTTGGAACAATCGATGTGGTTGGTAAAACCGTTAGCATACTGGACCAGCAGCTCCCAGAGCCGTTAACTTACACTGTTGAGGGCGTGTATGAAGATTTTCCAAGAAACTCGCATTTTCATCCCGATATTCTTGCTTCGCTAACCGAGATAAACAACCAAACCACCTGGGCATATACCTACTACCTTATGGCTAAGGGAGCCAATGTTGATGAACTCCGTGCTGATATTTTGCAGAGTTGGGATGCCGAAAACGAATCCGATAACCCTACACCTGTAGTGCATTTTCAAAAGCTTACTGAAATACACCTACATAGCAGTAAAACTCGCGAGATTGAACAGAATAGCAGTATGCGTGCAGTGTTGATGTTGATAGCTGCAGCCGTAATAATTCTGCTTATCGCGCTAATCAACTTCTTGAATCTGAGTAGGGTGAAATTTATAGCCGATACAAAACGTTTAACTATTAAGATGATAAATGGTGCCAAAAAACTACATCTGATAAAGGATTTTTCCCGTGAGGGTGTTATCCTTTTCAATGTAGCGTTGGCTATTGCATTGCCTGTGGCCGATAAGCTATCTGAACAGCTGGGGGTCAGTATTTTTCAAAAAGAGTATGCTTTGGCGTTTAGCCTTTTGGCCGTTTTTTTTCTTATTCTAATTGTAACTTTAACCGTATATCCACTTTCCCTTTCAAAAATTAAAGCAACAGCACAAACCAAAGTTGCTAAAAGTAAATTGTTAACCATTCCGTTACTCTTGCAGTTCACTTTATCTATACTTGCAATTGCTTGTACTCTAGTTCTTAGCAGGCAAGTGTCGTATATTAACGCGATGCATCCACAGTCCAGCAGTAACAGCACAATAATCATGGCCAACAATCCATGGGAGGCTGTGCAGCGGTACGAGGTTTTTAAAGATGAGCTTCTTAAAAATCCTGAAATATTTAGCGTTACAGGCGCAATGGAAGAACCCGGTGGCGATATTCTTGATGCTATGCCCTTTGAGATGGAGGGAGTTAGCTCCGATGTGGCTAAAACCATCAACATTTTTACCACCGACTCCAACTTTTTCTCCGCAATGGGTATATACCCGCTTGCTGGCACTATAGATCTGGGGTTTACCCCCTCGTACCAGTGGGAGCAACAGGCTATGGAATTGAGTATACTCAAGCAATACAAAAGCCCCGATTTTAAAAAGATAGATGAGCTTGAGCAAGCTGTTGGTGAGTATCGCGAGAAATACATTCTAAATCAAAGCGCATTAAATATGCTGGGTTTTACCAGTCCCAGTGATGCCATAGGCAAACGCTTTCGATTGAGTTTTCATTTGCCCTACCTTTTCCCCGAGGGCGAAGTAGTGGGCGTTGTTCCCGATTTTCATTACACTAACCTTTATCGCGACGAGAGAGCCTTGGTCATTGTATCACGGAAAGTATTTACACACTGTTTTATAGTACAGGTTAATCCCGAGCAAATAGGCAAAGCCATTTCAACCATAGAGAGCGTATGGAAGGACTTGAATCCTGATTACCCCTTTCAATACCAATTTATTACAGATAATTACCAACTTGTTTATCGGAATGAGTACTCGCAAATTAAATTGCTTACAATTTTCACAATAATCTCCATAATACTATCATGTTTGGGTCTTTATGCTGTGTCGGCTTTTAATATGCAGCGCAAGGTTAAGGAAATTGGCATCCGCAAAGTGAACGGCGCCAAAATTTGGCAGGTAATGCTAATGCTCAATTTAGATTTTGTGAAGTGGGTAGCCATTGCCTTTGTTATTGCCACCCCCATTGCCTACTACGCTATGGATAAGTGGTTGCAAAACTTTGCCTACCGCACCCAGCTTAGCTGGTGGGTGTTTGCGCTGGCGGGTTTGCTGGCGTTGGTAATTGCATTGCTAACGGTTAGCTGGCAGAGCTGGCTGGCGGCTAGGAGGAATCCGGTGGAGGCGTTGCGGTACGAATAGAGAAACAATACCTCTGTCAGGGGTAAGGGGTATAAAGTCGAGGCTTTGCTTTATGTGAACCCTTGATTAATCTTATAAACTATGATATTTTACAACTTCAAGTTAGCCATAGCAAGTCTTAAGCGTAACGTAGTTTACAGCTCGTTAAGCATTGCTGGTTTTACCATTGGCCTAGCGGTTTGTGTGATGATTGCGATGCATATTTTCAATCAGCTTACATACGATATTTGTTTTGATAATCACGAAAGGATTTACCGAGTTGTTGACAAAGAGCACAACACAGGTAACCTCGATTACAATCTACAAGCATATCTTAATGATAATTTTCCTGAGGTGGAGGTATCCTGTGCTATTCAGCTTTTTGATGAGTCATTTAAGATAAAAACCAAAACCAAGTTCGTGAGGTTTAATGGTCTGGCATCAACCAATAACGAATTTTTTAAGGTATTCTCTCTGAATGTTCTCCTTAAAACAGGCGATGAACCCTTCCTTGACGATAACTCTGTAGTTATCACCAAATCTGTTGCAGCGGCGCTTTTTGGCGACAGCAATCCGTTGGGCGAAATGGTTGTAGTTGACGATGACTACAGGTGTGTTGTTTCGGCAGTGATTGAGGATTTACCCCCAACATCGAGTTTACAATCAAATGTGTTTATTTCATCAGCAAACATTGATTGGCGGTTTTACCAAACCTGGTATAGTAGAGACTCCTATGTGTACCAATATGCCCAGTTTGTGCTTTTTAAACAGAGTGCCGATGTTGAGGCTTTTTCCGAAAAGCTTAACGGCGTTATTCCCAGTGTTTTCCCTGCCATAGGTGAGGTTTGGCTTCAGAAAATTGCTCGGGTTTATCTTTCTAAACCTACAGAGAGTAGCGTGAATAGGCACGGAAGCGTTGGGATGCTCTATCTTTTTATTGCCTTGGGATTAATCGTTTTGGTAATCTCAACCATTAACTACTTGAACTTTAAAATTCTGCTAAAAGTTTCCTCGCTGAAGGAAATTGGGGTTAGACGAATAGTTGGTGCTAAAAATAAGGATATACTATTGCACTCACTCATGGAGGTAAGCGTGTACCTATTTATCTCCATCGCTTTAGCCGTGCTTCTTGTGGCTCAATTAACACCATACGCCAGCTCAATGCTGAATGTGAATCTGTCGCTCCAATCAATAACAAATCCAGTGTTTGTTGTAACAATTCTTATTCTGCTTATGCCAGTTGTGTTTGTTAGCGTAATCGTTCCATTCCTTTTTGTTCCGCGTAAATCTATTACAGCATTTCTGAGTAAACGGAGTAGTATATCAAACAGGCTGCCTCTTCGTAATGTGCTAACCATTGTTCAATTTGCTGTTACCATACTGCTTTTTGCAGTTGTAATTGTGATATCTAAGCAGATAAACTTTGTTAAGACAACTGATTTAGGATTTGAAAAGGAACAACTGGTGGGCATAACTCTTCCTTATGGTTTTAATCAAAGTGTGGCGTTTAAACAACGATTGGAGCAAACATCAATCCATTCAGGAGTATCGTTAAGCCGCGGAACACCCGGTTTTATTAATCATACATTCACAAATCCCATTGCGAATAATCCTTTCTCAGTCGAAATAATTTATGTCGATTACGATTTTATTAACACCATGGGCGTTGATTTGGTAATGGGAAGAGATTTTATTGACGGCGAAAAAGGGCGCCGGTGTATAGTTAACCAGGAACTACTCAGTAGGGCTCAGTGGGATAGTTTCGAAAACCAATTTGTGTGGAAAGACCTTAATGGCGGATTCGAAGTGGTGGGTGTTGTGAAGGATTTTCATAACTCATCGCTATACACAAAAGTGGAACCTGTTTGCCTTATGCTCGCAAATTGCGACGACCTAAAGCAAAAGTTCAGCGTTGATATGAATACCCTTTTTAATGTGAACATTAGGCTTACACCAGGTGACATTTCGAGTAAGATGATACAATTGCAAGACATCTGGTCCGAATTTATTCCCGATGAGCCTTTAGATTATTTCTTTTTCGATTCTCATTTCGATTCGCTATACCGAGAAGAGGAGAGATTGGGCAAAAGCCTAAGAGCGGTTTCGTTAATAGCAATCCTGCTAACATGTTTCGGACTGCTTGGTCAAATTATGCACATTTCCCTGACGCGCACCAAAGAAATAGGCATCCGCAAAGTAAACGGTGCCAAAATTTGGCAGGTAATGCTGATGCTTAATTTAGATTTTGTGAAGTGGGTAGCCATTGCCTTTGTTATTGCCACACCCATTGCCTACTACGCTATGGATAAGTGGCTGCAAAACTTTGCCTACCGCACCCCGCTTAGCTGGTGGGTGTTTGCGCTGGGGGGGTTGCTGGCGCTGGCAATTGCATTGCTAACGGTTAGCTGGCAAAGCTGGCTGGCGGCTAGGAGAAATCCGGTTGAGGCTCTCCGATACGAGTAGTGAGGAGAGCGGACATCCCGATGCAATTTTCGCAGGTTTTGAGGAACGAAAAACCCCAGAAAAAGCAATCGGGATGGAGGCTAACATATGAGCAACATCTCAATACGGGAATTCCGATGCATTAACTCACGAGGTGAGTATCTGCTAAGCAAAGACTCACCCCGTGAGTACTGAAAGAAAAAGCAATCGGGATTGAATACGTTAAGGTATGAAGTAGGTAAAATCACCCTTGACAGGGTTTTAATTGATTAATTAATGAACCTAATAAAATTCTATTTCAAAAACCTAGTTAGGTTTAAAACCCTCTCGACAATTACCATTGGTAGCTTTGCAGTAAGCCTTGCCATTGTAGTAATACTAGCCTCTTTTATATCATCGGAGCTTGCGTACGATAAGCATATCCCGCATCTTGACAGGTTATACCGAGTAGTAAATTTTGGCGACAGAACCAATGTTCCCGAAGAGGGGCGGTTGCTGCTGCTGGAAACACTCCCCGAAATAGAAGTGGCAACAAACTATTTCGTATCTACTGCACCCATTGTGTATAATCAGCAAACATTTTCTGCTAAGATTATCCATTCTGATGAAGGTTTTTTCTCGATTTTCCCAATTGAATTTGTTAGAGGAACTGCTGAGGGGATATTTTCGGATAAACGACAAGTTGCTATAACCCAAAGTTTGGCTACCAAAGTTTTTGGCAATGATGATCCGATTGGTATGCTTTTGTCAGTTTCCCATCGGGAGGAGTTTGTAATTGTTGGGGTAATAAATGATTTTCATCCGAAAAGTTCGCTCAATGGTGATATTATTTGTTCCGTTGAATTAAGACTGGCTTATTCCTCATCATTCAATAACGATGGCTCCACCTATTTCTACAATCTACTACTAAGGATTAATCCAAAATCCAATATTGAAGCCCTAAGTTCACGATTAAACGAATTAATCCCAGAAGCGGTAAATGAAGCCGAGGCAGATTATTCTCTTTCCCCATTTAAGAGTGCCTATTTTGACATTAAAACTCATTTCGATGGCTTAGAACATGCTAATGTTAAGCTTATTAATCTGTTGGTGTGGCTTACTTTGGCCTTACTGATTTTGTCGGTTTTTAACTATGTAAGCCTTACTACGGCACAAAGTTTATATCGGTTAAAGGAGTATGGCGTTAAGAAGGTTTTGGGGCTGGGCAAAATCCAATTGTTTATTCAATGCCTAGCAGAAGCATTAATTACCACCCTAGTATCGTTTGGGATTGCAATATACATGGCTCTTTTTCTTAAGCCAATGTTTGAGGGTATATTCAATAAAGCCTTTAGTCTCGATTACTTGCTAACCTCGCCCAAATTGCTACTTGCTTGTTTTCTTGGTCTTATTCTTATTGCCCTCATATCAGCAATTTTCCCAGCCAGCATAGCGCTAAAGGTGCAAACAAGAGACTTGCTTTCTAAGCAGATTTCAACAAAATCCAGAGGCTTTGACTTTCGCAAAATTCTTATTGTCATTCAGTTTGCAGCAACAATAGCAATAATATCATCATTGTTATTGGTTACTCGACAGGTGAATTTCGTTAAGAACAAGGATTACGGTTTCAATACCGATGAGCTATTTATTATTCCAGTTCACGGGCGTGCCAAGGAGAAAGTAGGGATACTTATTGATAGGTTAGAATCAAAGCCCAGTGTAATTAGTGCTTGCTACTCGCATGGCATCCCAGGTGAGGTGATGTTCTTCCCTGCACATCCAGAGGTTGGAGAGTTCTTTGCTTTCAGAAGCGATAAGCACTTTGTTGAAACTTTTGGCATTGAAGTGGTTGATGGTCGAAATTTTTTCGCACAGGAGAGCAGGCCTGTTTGCTTAATCAACAGAAGAGGAATGATTCAAGCCGATTGGGATGATTTTGTTGGTAAAACATTATTTGGCTATGAGGTTGTTGGAGTAGTAGAGGATTTTCATTTTCAGAATATGTATCATCAAATTGGTGCCCTAATGATTGCGCTTGATAACGATGTCTCTCACATAGTGGTGAGGCTTGAACCATATAATACCGCAAATTCAATTTCTCAAATTAAACAGATATTTGAGGAGGTGCTTCCCGATTTTGAGTTTTCGCACCGTTTTTACAACGATTACCTGACAAATATGTACTTACAGGAGGAGAAACGTGCAACATCCCTTAGGATTGTTGCGCTAATTGCCATTTTTATTTCATGCATCGGCCTTTTCGGGATAGCAGCGTTTGTGATTAAACACCGCACCAAAGAAATAGGAATCCGCAAGGTAAACGGCGCCAAAATTTGGCAGGTAATGCTAATGCTAAATATTGATTTTGTGAAGTGGGTAGCCATAGCCTTTGTAATTGCCACACCCATTGCCTACTTCGCCATGGATAAATGGCTGCAAAACTTTGCCTACCGCACCCCGCTTAGCTGGTGGGTGTTTGCACTGGCGGGGATACTGGCGCTGGTAATTGCATTGCTAACGGTTAGCTGGCAAAGCTGGTTGGCGGCTCGGAGGAATCCGGTTGAGGCGTTGCGCTATGAGTAAGTAATGGGTCGTAATTCTATGCATTTTTTGGCCATCCTTGTTGAACCATCTAACTACTTTCCCGTTAGTAAGCAAAATTTACTTAGAAAAACTTTGTAAAAATAGGATGGATGAAAACATGGAATGATTTAAAATATTCGAAACAGCGAATTTTAAGCCATAGGCAAATTGCCAATGGTGCGTATATCCTCTCGTTTAAAAGGAATTTTGATTTTAATGCGGGGCAGGTTATTGGTCTTGGAATCAACAAGGACATTGCCCCAAGGCTGTACAGCATTGCCAGCGCCGAAAAGGCCGATATGATCGATATCCTATATGCTGAGAAGTCAGGCGGTGAACTCTCACCTGCATTGCCTCTTTTCCGAACTGGCGACGAGATTTTGGTTTCTGAACCGTTTGGTACATTCACACAGTTTTCCGATGATGCTGTATACATTGCTGCGGGAACGGGAATTGCTCCATTCATGTCGAGAATACTTTCGAACAAAGGGAAAAATCCCACGTTAATACATGGCGTTAGCTACCCCGAGTACTTTTACTATAGCGATTACCTAACCGAAAAGCTTGGTCGTAATTACATCCAGTGCTGTTCCCGCTGTCCTGCCGACGATTACTTTCAGGGTCGGGTTACCAATTACATAAAGCAGTGGCAAAACCTCGATACCACCAAAAAATATTACCTTTGCGGTAGTGCCGAGATGGTTGTTGATACCCGCGATGTGTTAATTTCGCGTGGTGTACCATTTGGGAATATTAATGCGGAGATATATTTTTAGGTTTTCGCACGAAGACGCAAAGTCGCAAAGAGGAAAGAGCGCTTAGATGGTTCTTCACGCAGAGACGCAAAGTCGCAAAGAGGAAAGAACGCAAAGGTTTAATTTATGACTGAGAATGAAATTTCGAATATCATTGTAGATGCTTGCTATAGAATACATTCCACTTTGGGTCCAGGGCTTTTTGAGTCGGTTTATGAGAGAATCCTTGAAATTGAGTTAGAAAAAAGCGGGTTATTAGTTGAAAGACAAAAGATAATACCAGTTGTCTGGGGTGATGAGGTGATTGATCAGGGCTTTAGGACAGATTTAATAGTTGATAATAAGGTGATTGTTGAGATTAAATCAATTGAGAAACTTGCTCCCGTTCATCATAAACAGTTGCTAACATATTTGAAACTCACAGACATTAAACTTGGACTTCTAATTAATTTTAATGAGAAACTAATTAAATATGGCATTACAAGAATCGTAAACAATTTGTAATTTTTT
>Ga0334892_1001344_pt1 | contig 21436 bp, 16 predicted proteins | sample GraSluR3_MG_4_FD_207213 | JGI IMG/M metagenome (GOLD analysis project Ga0334892, IMG submission 207213) | Sludge microbial communities from methane-producing bioreactor in Wageningen University, Netherlands - Granular Sludge_15_04-R3 | ecosystem: Engineered > Bioreactor > Anaerobic >...
ACTCCCGGCTATCTCAATATTTTCTTCCGGGATTTGACAATTTAACAGCTGTCTTTTGTTTGCTTCCCATAGATTGAAATATCCTTTTCCATCTTCGCTTATATTTTGAATCAAATATTCTACATTTTGAAAAGACTTCTTTGCTCTTTTGATAACCTCCGGACCAACCTGGTAACAGCAGGGACCAATTGACGGTCCGATAGCACACATAATATCCTGTGAACTGCTGCCAAAATAAGATCTCATGAGGTTAACTGTCTTTTGAGTAATTAAGTCGACAGTGCCTTTCCATCCGGCATGGACCAACCCAATAATCTTTTTTTTGTTATCATACAGAAATACAGGCACACAATCCGCTACAAAAATTAAAAGACAAATATCTGCATATTGTGTAATCATGGCGTCATTGTCTTTTATGGCTGTAGAAATATCAATTGAGCCACTGCTTTTTTTACTTTTATCTATTATTGCTACATGGTTTCCGTGTACCTGATTGGAAATAGTAAAATTGCTTATTGGTATGTCAAGGTAATTTGCCAGCTCAAGCCTGTTTTTTAATACATTCTTCTCATCATCACCTACATGAAATGCCAGGTTTAAAGAATGAAATGGCGGTTGACTGCATCCCCCATGCCTGCTGGTGACAAAATGAAGCAAGTTATTTTGTTTTGATAAACCTCCAAATGTAAAAAGAGGCAAACTTTTTTCGGTATTTTTTTTAAAATAGATATTTAATTTAAAATTGTCAGTTGATTCATCCATATTTTTCTGCAAAAAAGGTATTTTTCTTTCTTAGATTTTATTTTTTTCTTTACCGTTCAGCCTGACATATTCTGTTAGCCAATTATGAATAGGTGAAAAATCTTTAAAGATTTTAAAAACAAATTTTAAAAGATTCCTGTTGTATAACTCCGGAGGAATTGGAATTTTTGTGCTCACAAGAAGTGAATTAAAACGGAGCAAATCTTTTCTACTATCTTTAATTTTATATCCTTCCGGAACTTTCTTATAATATTCCTTGCTTACTTGATAATCAGGATTTTCTTTAATCTTTTCTATAATTGATAATAATTCTTCACCACTTTCAGGATTTGCTACTGCTGTACGATAACTAGTGATTATCTTTCTGGAAAATGTTTTTATACCCGCTGAAAGATAAAGTTCATCCGGACTCAATTCAAAATAATACCCAGGTGATACTTTTGCTTTTCGTACTCCATGCCAGAACCATATACCCAAATAAGCCCTATAAGGTTCTTCTTCACTTGCATATCTGGTATCCCGGTAAATTCGGCTTATAGAGCGATTCACTTTTGGATCAGCATTGATTCCGGGAGAAATTTTTTGGAGCATTTCCCCCATCTCAACAACAAAATCACCAGCCGGTTTTAATACCTTCCTGTTGTAATCCTTTTTACGAGCTAAAAACCATTCCCGGTTATTATTTTCCTTTAAATTTTTTAAAAAGAAAACAGCTTCCGCCGAAAATCCCTCAAATTTACTTTCTTTAGATGCCATCTCAACCCCCTGTTAAATTAATTGTGTATTTAAGATATATTATGGGAATTCTTTTCGATTTTTTTTATTTCCTTTATTAATAATCCTGCAAGAATGTTATGATTTTCTTCATCCAGGTGCACCCCGTCTATTGGACTTACCTTCACATTTGAGGAAATATCTAAAAAATGACAATGATTAACTATGGCAATTTTTTTATATTCTGAAATTAATCTTTTTGACTTTTTGCTGGCGTTCTGAAATGGGGAATCGGGTAAAACATTCTCTGAAATATGTGGATTAGATATAAGTAAAACCTCTGGTGCCATCCCTTTGGAGCCAAATTGAACATTTTTAATTAACCGAATCATTTTTTCCATATTCACAGCAATATCATGAACTGAACTCTTATAGTAATCCTTCAAATCATTGGTGCCTAAAAATAGAATAACTATATCCAAAGGACTATGTGTTTCCAGGCATGGAACTAAATAAATAATTCCATTTCTACCGGGGCGATTTGGGTCTTCTGAGGCTATCGTTCTCCCATTTAATCCTTCTTCGATAATCTGATATTCTTTTCCTAATTCAAGAGCCATAATTCCTGTCCAGCGTTCATCAGAATCATATCGTTTACCTAACCCGGGAATATATCCCCAGGTATTTGAATTTCCAAAACATAATATTCTTTTAAGCATTAGAACCAGAATATCCTTTTAACCCTAAATCATCAGCAATTTCCTGCATGCCTTTGATAGTATCATCGATTAATTCTGAGAGCTCTACTCCAAGCATTTCTGCCCCTTTTTGGATTATTTCCCTGTTCACACCAGCAGCGAAGCGTTTATCTTTCCATTTCTTTTTTACTGATTTTACCTTTACGTCCATTACACTTTTAGAAGGTCTTACCAGCGCCGTAGTTACAACTAAACCTGTCAATTCATCAATAGCATATAGTGTCTTCTCTAATAATGTTTCCGGTTTTACATCAGAACAAATTCCCCATCCGTGGCTTTCAACAGCGCGAATATAGTCAGCCGGCCAATTATTTTGTTCTAATATCTCACGACTTTTTGAGCAATGCTGCTCGGGATATCGTTCATAGTCCAAATCATGAACCAGACCAATAATACCCCATTTGTCCTCATCTTCATTCTTTTTTTTTGCCATATAACGCATTACGCCTTCTACGGCTAAAGCATGTTTGATAAGGCTATCTTCCTGATTATACTCTTTTAACAATTTTAACGCGTCTTCTCTGGTAGGATTATAAGTTTCTTTTTCCATAAATTCCTCCAAGTTTAAATAGTCTACTTTATCATTGCTATTCATTATAACACTAGAGAGTTAGAATTAAAAGCTACAATAATATTTGCTAATTTTAATCATCTTTCAGACTCCGAAAATCTCTGCCTCATACCGAATCTTTCTAATCTCACTTCTCAGAAAAAACCAGGTGATTACTGCAGAAAGGATATCTGCTATCGGATAAGATAACCATATACCCATTAAACCAAGCTGTGTAAACCGTGGTAAGGCAATAATCAAAGGTATAAATAGTAATACGCGGCGCAGCAAGGAAAAAACTATAGCCGGTGCTGCCTTGCCTAAAGCCTGAAACAGGGTAGCACCGGTCATTTGTATACTTAAAATCGGGATACTGAACAATAAAAGCCTCATTACCGGCATTCCTGCCTGAATAACTTCTAAATCAGTGGTAAAAATTCCAATTACCTTAGCCGGCCATATTATCATAAGCAGACAGATTGAGGATGACATAATTAACAATACTTTTATAGTTAACTTTAATACCTCCAAAACCCTATCATATTGTCTTGCGCCATAATTATAACCGGCAATAGGTTGCATTCCCTGAACAACTCCAAACATCGGCATAAAGAGGAATCGTGTTATTTTTATAACAACACCCAAAATAATAATAGCCAGATCTCCACCATAAAAACGTAAGGATTGATTAACCAATAAAGTAGCGATACTGCCGGAAGACAAGCGCAAGAATGAAGGCAATCCAACCGTTATAATTTCCTTTATTATTTCTAAATTGGGCTTCAAATGTCTTAACTTTATCTTTAAAAAAGTATCTTTTTTATAAATATAATAAATTATGAATAAGAATGAACAGAACTGTGCAGTTATCGTTGCCAGGGCAGCTCCTTTAATGCCAAGATTGAAAACAAAGATATAGATAGGATCCAAAATTATATTAAGAATAGCTCCTATTAACATAGAAATCATAGCTGCTTTGGCATTACCCTCTGCACGTATTAAATTATTAGAAGATATTGCAAAAGAGAAAAATGGTAAACCCCACAGGATAACTACCACATAATCATGTGCATAAGGTAAAATAGTTTGAGTGGCTCCAAAAAAAATCAGAATTTGTTCGATAAATGATAAACCAATTGCCGAAACAGTGAACGCTAAAGTAATTACACAAAAAAATGAATTACCAACTACACATTTAGCACGATCAATTTTCCCTGCTCCCAGATTTCTGGAAACAGCAGAACCGGCACCCAGCCCGACTGTTTGTGCAATTGCAACAATTAGCATCTGCAGAGGGAAGGCAATTGCCAGGGCGCCTATTGCCAATGAACCTACTCCTCTTCCTACAAATATGGTATCTACTAGATTATAAAGTGCATTTGCTACCATGCCCACTACTGCTGGAAATGAAAGTCTTAAGAGCAGTTTATTTATTTTTTCTTGACCAAGACGAACTACATTTTGCTTAATTTACTTTTCCTCCCGGATTAACAGCAATAAATATGAAAAAATTAAAGGCAATTTAAAAGTATATCTAATAGAGAAGAAAAAGTAAAGTTATATAATAGTTTTACTATAATAAAAGAATCTATCATGCTTAATAAATTTAAAAAGAAGTAGCAGCAGTAAAAAAGTGTTTAAAGTCTCTTCTTCATGGCTATTCCAGAAGTTATTGTAACAGGAAACAGTAGGGGGAATTTTTGAAATACTATATTATATTTTTCTTTAATTACATTAAAAACTTTATCAATATTGTTCTTTTCTAATAGAGCCAGCACACAACCTCCAAATCCTCCTCCCATCATTCTTGCCCCAATAACTCCTTCACTGGCTTTCAAATAGTCAACAATAAAATCCAGTTCGGGGCAACTAACCTCATAGAGGTATTTAAGTCCATTATGAGAAGAATACAACAATTGACCTACCTGGCGGAATAATCCTTTTTTCAGGGCATTTACCATTTGCTGAACCCGTAAATTTTCCTCAGCGATGTAAACAACTCTTTTATAAACATTTGAGGAAAACCTGCCTTTAAAATGATTTATATCCTTCAATCCTACCTCACTCAATGATTTTAAATGCGGGTCAAGACAATTTTGTAATACCTTCAGTCCTTCTTCACATTCCTGTCGTCTTATATTGTATTTACTGTCTGCTAAACTATGAGAAATAGATGTATCAATGAGAACAAAAAGATACTCATCAAGGCATAAAGGAATATACTGATATTTCATTGTCCGTATGTCTAAAAATACAGCATTGTTTTCCTTACCCATAATAGAAATAAATTGATCCATTATTCCACATTTCACACCAACAAAATCATTTTCAGCTTCTTGTGCCAGGAAAGCCATTTTGATTGGTTGTAATTGGAGGTTAAATAATTCGTTAAGAGCAAATAGAAACACCACTTCTAAGGCAGCTGAGCTGGAAAGACCTGCCCCAACAGGTATGTCTCCGGTAACATATACATCCAGTCCGGGAAAATCTGTAAAATTTATTTCCTTCTGCAGTGTAAATAGGACTGCTTTCAGATATTTTACCCATCCGTCTTTCAAACATATTTTTTTTAATGGATATTTGTGAAAATGCATACCAGGAAATTCCTGCGAATATGCCCTCAGGCTATTGCAATTGTTTTTTCTAATCGCAAGATTGATATTGCGGTTAATTGTTGCCGGTAGAACATAGCCATTATTGTAATCAGTATGTTCCCCAATAATATTTATTCTTCCCGGTGCACTAAAGTGAATAAAGTCTTTTAAATCTTCAAATACTTCGCCTATTTTTTTTCCGTTCAATTTATACTCCTTAACTGTTCGGCAATTTCTTCAGGAGATGATGGATTGATAAATTGCCAGGTCATAGTTTCTACACTTGCCATCCACTTGATTTTATCTTTTTCCCTTAATGGTGGGCAAAACTCAACATGGAAGTGAAAATAGTTATATTTATCCTTCTCTGAAGGTGTTATAAATAAAGCCATCATATAAGGACAGGATCTTTCAAACAATTTATCATATTTTCTAGTCACAATTTTTAATGCTTCAGCAAATGATTTTTTTTCTGAATCATGCAAATCAACAATAGAGCCTATGTGACGTTTTGGCAAAATATGAATTTCATAAGGAAACCTGGCATAATAAGGAACAAGGGCCAAAAAAGAGTCATTTTGAAAAATAAGCCGCTTTTCAAGTCGTGTTTCTTCCTTAAGAATATCACATAGCATACATTTATGATTTTTACTATTATAATCTTTCATATTTTTAAGCTTTTTATCCACTCTCAAAGGTAAAAAAGGGAAGGCATATAATTGACCGTGTGGATGGGAAAGAGTTGCTCCAACTTCCTCTCCTTTATTTTCAAAAATAAAAATATATTTTATCATTGGATTACTGTATAATTCAATAATTCTATCTTCCCAAACTTCGATCAGATTCTCTATTTGCAGTAAAGACATTTCAGCTAAAGAGCTTTTATGTACAGAGGTGTACATAATCACTTCACAGACACCTTTAGAGGGTTTGTTCTTTAAAAGAGGTGAGCCAGAATTTAACGGGGGAGAGGGATTTTTGACAAGAGCAGGAAATCTGTTTTCAAAGACCGCCAGGTCATAGTTCTGCTCAAGCTCTATATTACCTGGACATAAAGGGCAACCTTCATATTCAGAATGTATTGGCCTATCTTTACGACTGGAAGAAATCATCACCCATTCGCCGGTCATGGGATTGAAGCGAAGCTCCTGCATCTTTCTGCCTTTCTTTTCTTTTAATTAAATAATAATACACTATTCTTCCGTCATCTTTAATTTTTTTTATTTTTTGTAATCTTTTTAAACGCAAAATAAACCTTTTTTTATATAGATAAACCAGGTGAGGGAATAATATTATTCCCTCACCATTTTTTATATTATCTGATACCCATTTCAATCAGTTCTTTTAACTCTCCAATATTTTGTGGAGTAGCTACACCAACACCAGTATTAATATGTAATCCCGGCACTTTATACTGTTTTGCTAATACAATTTGTTGAATCGGGAAAAATCCCTGCAGGTAAAGCATTTGGTCAAAAGATACACTAACATAACCCTTTTCCATCCCTTCAATTGTTGCAGGAGAAAGGTCAATTCCGCCACAAATTATTTCACCTGGTTCTTTTCCCGCAGCTTCCATTACTTTCATTAAATTAGAAGTTATATTCCCATGTTGTGTCCCTATTGCCTTTAAATCAGGGTTTCTTTCCAGGTATGCTGTTAAAATAGGTATACATAGAGAAGCTTCTGCATCTACCTCTGCTGAAATATCAAGCTGTTCTACAATAAGCCCTTCTTCTTCTAATGCATCTACTATACCCATCGGGCTTAATCTTCTGCCTTCCTGGGAAAACAGTCCATATACCAGGGCCTTATCTCCGGCTGACAATCCCTGTCTAATCATGGTTTTACCGGTAAGATACCCACCTCCATAGAGATCTGCTCCTGCATAACCAAAACCCTCAGGTTGATATTTTTCTTCTATGGAAGGAAGGGGATTGTTCCCACTGGTAACAATTATCCCCATCTCAAAGGCCTCATCCACTAATGACTCAAAGGCTCCCTCGCCAGGATGCCCCATGATGACAATTCCATCCGGTGAGGCAGCCATGGCTTCTTTGAATTGATTAATCATCTTCTCAGGTTGCCAACCTGAATATTGTTCAATTAGCTTTACCCCAAAATGTTCTGCAGCAGCCTTGGCACCATTAGTTCTGGCTAAAGTAGAGGGATCTCCCTCTGTTCCCCCCATCTGCATATAAATTGTAAGCCCATCACCTAATTTTTCAGCACTAAAACCATTTGTTGTTACACATAGCATCACTATCAATATCATGGTTATAGCCACAAATAAGATATTATTTAATTTTTTCATTCTAATAAACCCCCTAAATTTTCATAATACTAATCATTAATATAATATTTCTTGATTAACAAATATAATTAACCTTATTCTTCGCAACACCTCCTCGATAATTACTCTATTTGCTTTGTTTGCTTCCTGGTCTAAAATCTTGTTATTCTAACCTGTTTAGCAATCTTTATTTATTCACAGATCACCCGAAATAAATAAATCATTCTCTTATTGCTTTATCCTCCTGCTTTATTCCCTTTAAGAAAACGGTGTCTTTAACTTTTTCTGGTATTTTTTTATCTTTTGAAGTCCCGAATACAATATTTAAAATTACTGAAATTGCCATTACCAATCCGGTAACCAAACGAGTCCAGTAACCCCCTATACCTGAAGCAACAACTCCTGCTTCCAGGGAACCAACAATATATGCTCCGAAAAATGAGCCGACAATGGTGCCTTTTCCACCTGCAATTGAGGTACCTCCAATAAACACAGCAGCCATAACAGGAAGCAAAAAACCAGCCCCCTGTGTAGTCCAGAAATTAATCATTTCCAATGTTAAAAGTACAGCGGCAAAACTGGAAACAACTCCCATCACTACAAACAGTTGGATTTTGGTAGTTACAACATTGACCCCCATGACCCTTGCTACATTAACATTATCACCGATAAACGAGATATGCTCCCCAAATATATGACGATTCAAAATATACCATAGAAAAATTGCAACCAGCAAACCCCAGATACTCTGTGCAGGAATAATTCCTCCTATCCTACCCACAAAAAATGGATGAATGAAATATTCCTTAATCTCCTTAATATTCCAGGAAAGTCCTCCTGATAACAAAATTGTGAGTCCATTCCAGAAAAATTGAGCTGCAAGAGTAGCCATAATAGAAGGTACACCAATTTTTGCAACGAGTATTCCGTTAACATATCCTACCAGGGCTCCTGATAGCAATGCCATAATAAAAGCCAGCCATGGAGCATCAAAAGTTCGAAATATATAACAAAACACAAACCCGGAAAAAGCAATAACAGCAGAAAAACTAAGGTCTATTTCCCCTGCTGTTATTACCAGTGTTAATCCCAAAGCCAATATTAGCATTGGTGGAACTGTTTGCAAAAAAGACATATAGATCCTATAGCCTGAAAAAACCCTTGGGGATAAAAGTAAAAAAGAAATCATAATCATAAAGTAGACTATAATAATTGGTAAACTTTCAATTCTCTTAATCTTGGTAATAATTTTTTCTAAAAACAATTTTAGAATCCCTAACCTTATTTTTTATTCGCATATTTTAATAAAAAATCATTTAATTCAGTTAATGAAATTTGACTTTTTTCAATGCTGGTTATAATCTTACCCCTATCTAAAATATAAAAACGATCAGCTATCATATAAACATGTGACAACATGTGAGAAATATAAATACAAGCTCTTCCAGACTGTTTTATCTTATTTACAAAATCCAGCACTTTTTGTACTTCTTTTAATGAAAGTGCTACCGTAGGTTCATCTAATATAATTAAATCAGCATCAAAGTACATTGCCCTGCCAATGGCAACTCCCTGTCTTTCTCCACCTGATAAATTGCTAACAGTAGAATCAACGGTAATGCCCGCCCCCCTGAATCCAATTACGTTCATCATAATATCATTGGCTATTTCTTTTTCTTTTTTTACATTTATAAAGCCAAAACGATTTTTAATCTGTCTACCAATAAAGAAATTTCTCCACAGAGGTTGTTTGTCCCCCAAAGACTTATCCTGATAGACTGTTTCAATGCCCAACTGGTGTGCTTTTTTTACATTATAACTGCTGGTGTCGACTTTTTTATCTCTTATATGTATTTCCCCGCTTGTGGGAGGAAAGACTCCTGTAATAATTTTTATTAAAGTAGACTTACCTGCCCCATTATCACCAATCAAACCTACTATCTCATTAGGTTTAACTTCAAAATTAATTCCTCTCAGTGCAGCAATCTTTCCAAAATATTTTTCAATACCGACCATTCGTACGGCATATTCAAAGGTTTTTTTCTTGTTGGAAATACAATTCATATTATTATCAAGTCCCCCTGATTAATAAGTCTACATCTAACACTATTTTTTTATTTTTCTTACGATATCCATTTATTTTGGATAATAATAATCGTACACTCTCCCTGCCCAGTTCATCTTTTTTCAGATTAACCGTTGTCAATGGAGGACTGACAAGGGAGCTGAATAAAATATTGTCATATCCAACTACACCTATATCTCCGGGAATTTCTAAGCCTCTTTCTTTAATTGCCTTGACTGCACCAAAAGCCATCATATCGTTATAAGCAAAAATAGCCTGAAAATTAATTCCCTGGTCAAACATATCTTTGGTTTGGTTATACCCATCTTTAATATCAATATCTCCTATCTTTATCAGGTTCTCCTTAATTGCTATACCATAATCAGTAAGCGCCTTTTTATAGCCTTCTAACCTCCTGCGGGCAGGGGATTTATAAGTATAACCACCAATATAGGAGATATTTTTAAAACCTTTTCTTATTAAATACTCTGTTGCAATATACCCACCTTTTAATTCATCACTATAAACAGCATCAATTGAAAGATCCTCATAATCCCTTCCTACCACGACAAATGGAATCTTTGAATCTATTAATTTATAAATATCCTCATTTTTTTCCTGAACAGGTGCAATCAAAAGCCCATCTACCTGTTTTCCCAATAAAAGTTCGATAGCATTTTCTTCTTCCTGATAATCACGTCTGGTATTAGTTAATATAATATGATAATTATTGGCCTTGGCCTCTGCTTCTATACCGCTTAACACTTCAGCATAAAAGGGGTTGTTATTATCAGCAATAATTACTCCCAGAGTCCTTGTTTTTTGGGTACGCAACGCTACCGCTGAAGCATTTGGCACATAGCCGATTTCCCGGGCTATTCTAAGGATTTTCTCCTTTGTTAAAGGATTGATATCAGGCTTATCATTAATAGCACGAGAAGCAGTATTGATAGATACTCCTGCCTTTGCAGCTAATACACGAAGATTTGGCTTTTTCATTTCTAAAATCCTACCATAATATTAACGTTACCGTTAACGTTAACTATATACTAATAAAAAAAAATATTTTTGTCAATAGAAATTTTAATTATTTTCTTATGGGCTATAAAAAGAACTGTTTTGATATAGAGGACAGTTGTTTGAATATCCGTTTCTTGTCCCTGTAGTATAAGCAGTGGTATAGAAAAAAATTCAGAATCAGAGTCGGCAATCATAGAATTATCTGTCTTGTAGATGACCAAAAAAGTAATATAGTTATTTATTACATAAGACACAGAAAGTAAGTTTATCGAAGAATTTAATAAAACTTTCACAGAAAAACTGATAATTCAAGACCTGACCCCCATCTATTTTATTAGGCCAACAAAAATTGTAATAAGAATAACAACTATTGCAATTTTCCATCCTTCAGACAATATAATACCCCCAAATTATTTTTAAATTTCATTATTAGAAATACTTTGTTGCAAATCATACCACATTTAACCATAATATCTTTTGTTTTGTGAACTTGTTAAGCCTGACCCTATTCCTACACAATCTTAGCGACCCCTCTATCCTCCAAAAAGATACTTAATCACTGAGCATGAACAACCGTCCCCTGTATCATTACAAGCCCATTGCTGACCCAGGAGTAGGTGGTCTTCTTATTCTTGAATAAGAAGGATCTCTAAAATAATTTTTGCAAACACAACATTGCCAATATCCATTCTTAAGAGCTTGCAACCTTATTAATTTCTTGTCATCATCATAGCATTTCTGGCAATAGGGACCATCTTTTTTATCACTATCCATTTTCCAATAAAATGGTGCTTCAAAAACCATTTTTTCACTAATCTTTTTTTCTTCAATCAGGTTCTTAATTTTTTCCTTTAAATTTTGATTTTCTTCTTTTAAATTAAATATTTCATCTCGTAGATCAACAATTTTTTGATAAAGCTCTGCATCATTATATTTTTTTATCAATTCCATAACATTTTTTGTATCATCAATAATACTCACTTACCTTCCTCCATTCTTTGATTTTCCAAAAGCAATGATATAGAAACATATTATTCCTAATTATCTGGAAATAAATTTTCAATTTTATTAGCTAGCATGTTTAAAGCACTCTTTTGGATTTCATTTTTTTTAATTTTAAATAAAACATGTTGAGGTTTCCTATGTGGCTTTCCACTTTTTTCAATACCAAGAAATGATTCTAGGTCATTCTGAAAATAATCTATCTTGTATGTATATTCATTAATTGTATTATCTATTAATTCTTTTATTTTATAATGTTTATTTTTATTTTTACCAATATCCAAATCAAACAGAATAGAATGCTTAATTTTAAAAGGTTCTAACAAATTCATAAACCTATGTATATTATACTTACAAAAACAATCAAGAATAAATATTCCACCTTTAGGTATTTTTATTTCACCTTTTTCAATAAGATAATTAAACAAAACACGTTCAGTAGGCCCCTCGACCAACAGAATAAATTGAGAAAAGAATAGCCCACATCTTTCAGGATTCAACCATAAAAAATATTTAATTCCTTCCATTTCTTCATTTAAATCATCCAATTCTGGTTTATCACAAGTATTTTTTAATATTTCGTTGATTTTCTGATTATCAGTAAATATTTTTTCCAACACCCCTGGGTTAATTTGACCAACCTCTGTTTTGTTGCTATTCCGGCATAGTCGAATGACCGATGGGATATCTTCAGTGTTGTGTGATACAAAATATGGTGAATGAGAAGAAATGAAAACTTGACTTCCTTCTTGTTAAGCGATTGTTTTAAGACTTCTACTTAAAACATCTTGTTGGAATGGATGCAAAAAAGCTTCAGGTTCTTCAAACAATAATAGGGTCATAGTTGGTTTAAACTCTTTTTTTGTACTACGGATATTGACTGCAGTATATTTAGATGCGGTTTTTATAAGAGTGAATATTAAATATCTTTGAAAACCCTGGCCGAATTGATCAGCTTCCATTCTCTCATTAAGAGCTTTATCAACAATTTTATAAGAAATAAGATTCTTTACAATATCTGATTCGGTTACAGGATTAATATTCAATTCAAAACTAGTATCCCATTCTTCAATACTCTCTGTAATATCACGTTCAAGCCCAGCGAGCGATTTTTTTTCATCGGTTTCTTCAGTCTTTATTTTACCAGAAAAACCTTCAAATTCTAATGTTAAATTCTTAAATGCTGAACTTGATTTTACTAATTTTTTAAGAATATCATTTAACAAGTCCCTTAAAGGAGAAGGACCAGTTAATTTTGTCTGTTCATCAAGCTTGCTTACAGCAGGAATGTAAATTATATCTCCGAGTTTTCCCTGTTGGACATTTTTTGCTCCATAGAAATGGTCATCAGCTATCTTGCCTTCTTTGTTGTACGCATAAATCCCTAATTTTGGTTTTCCATCTGAACCATTTATTTTTGTCTGAAAATATTTACGAACTTTAACCTTATTCTCTGGAAGTTTCCATTCTTCTTTAAGAGCTTCATACTCATCATTTGATAAGCAAAATTCAATGTCTATCCAACTTTCTTGATCTTCTGTTTTAAATTTTGGAAAATCTCTATTTGATTCGTACTTCAAACCTTTTTCATAAAATATCCGTAAAATATCTACAACATTACTTTTTCCAGAATTATTAGCTCCCACCATCAAAGAATAGTCACCTAAACTAATTTTTGAATATTCAATAGACCGAAAATTATGAATAGTTATCTCTGATATTTGCATACTATGTCACTCCTTATTTAAATTTATTAATAAATAATTCTTTTTTGATTTTAGTAATTATTTTAAGATTACTAAAAATATGTGATGCAATATCAATTTTTCTCAATCACAATTCGGTTTTCTCTAAAACTAAAATACTTATTTCCTCCAATAATAATGTGGTCAAGTAATTTAATGTCTACTGTATTTAGGGCTTCTTTGATGGTTTCGGTTATTTTTTGATCTTCAACAGAAGGTTCGATACTTCCTGAGGGATGATTGTGTGCAATAATTACTCCTACTGTATGGTTACAAAGGGCACGTTCTACTATTTTCCGGGGAAAAACAATCACTCGATTCACTGTTCCATTTTTAAGTGACTCCATGGAAATCAATTGATTGCGGCTATCTAAAAACATCATCTTAAATTCTTCATTCGCTAATCCTTTAAGTTCCAACTTCAGGTAATCATACACAAGCTTTGGGGATGAGAGCAAATCTCTCTCGTGGATATCTTGCTCCATGTAGAAAACAAATATATCCTTTAGTAACTTTAGAAATAAAGCAGAATTTTTTGAAATACCCCTGACAGATTCAATCTCTTTTCTATCCGCATCCAATATCCCTCTTATTGTTTTAAATTTAGATAACAATCTTTTTGCTATAAGCTTGGTATCTTTTCTCGGAATAGCATAAAAAAGAATGAATTCTAATATTTCATAATCAAGCCAACCGTTAATTCCATTTTGCTCATATTTCTGTTTGAGTCTTTTTCTATGTCCGATATAACTCGGCTCTTTTAATTCACTCATAAATTACATTACTTCTCAACAATATAAGTTTCATTAAATATGGTATCACTTAGCCATTTTTTAAAACTTGGGTTATCCATAAATTGTTTAAATAATTCTGTGTGGTCATTTAATAAATCAGTAATAACTTTGTGTAAAGCCTTATCATGTTCAATACGTGCATTTTGTTTGTCTGAATTTTCAATTGCATTTCTATACGCCCTATCCGCTGCTACCTTAGCTGGGATCTCTACAGCAATAACCTGTCTGATTTTATCTTCATCCTTCCAATCAATATTGCCAAATTGATCATTAAATATCTTGATAATATTGCTCAAGTGATCCAGTTCTGGTTCAGGTTTCCTGCCTCCTCCCATTGTAGGAACAGGTCCAACTTCTCCATCTTCATCTTTTAATCCAATATCAGTTGTTGATTTAACCTCAGCTCGATAACTATCCATATCAATTGTTTCCAGTATTCCTCGGGATAAATCCTCTTCAATAGGGGCAGGTAATTTTGGAGTGAGAAAATTTAAAAATATTGATAATTTTTCCCACTCGGTATTGCTAAAAGGCAATATAGAAGATAAAAATCCATAGGTTCTTATAAAAGCTTTTGCCTTTCCTTTAAAATCTACCTGGCCATCTTCATCCAGATTATTCTTATAATTCGCAACACATCTGTCCAATATAGGGTCAAGCTCAGATCTGTCTGAACCTCTCAAATATCTAATAACCAGTTCTTCAACCTGACTCCAGGCATATACCTGGTATTCATCTAATACTCTCTTTAAATCATGTAGTTTATTTGGATCTGTTTCTTCACTCAAAATCGTTGTCCGGTAGTAATTTTCAAAAGCTGCTTTTATGATTCCTATATCATTATAAAAATCCAGTATAAATGTATCATGTTTTTGTGGATGTGCACGATTTAATCGAGATAAAGTCTGAACCGCCTTAATATCACTGAGCATCTTATCCACATACATCGTGTGAAGCAAAGGTTCATCATAACCTGTTTGAAATTTCTCAGCCACAATTAAAAAACGATATGGATCTTCCCTGAATCTCTCTGAAATAAGATTGCTTGGAAAACCATTAAGCTTCATTTCTGTTACCCTATCTCCTCCGAATTCATGTTCGCCAGAAAAAGCCACCACTGCCTGGTAGGGACTGTTTTTTTCTTTGAGATATTTTTTAAATGTATAATAATATTGTATTGCTCTTTCAATTCCGCTTGTTACCACCATAGCCCTTGCCTTGCCACCAATCTTATATAATCCGGCAACTTGTTCATGAAAATGATCAATCATAATTTCTGCTTTCTCTTTAATGGCATGCTCATGTGATTCTACATATCTTCGCAGCTTTTTTTGAGCTTTCTTGGTATCATACATAGGATCGCCCTCTACAGTTTTAGCCAGACGATAATAACTATCAACTGTGGTGTAGTTTTTTAATACATCCAGTATAAAGCCTTCTTGAATTGCCTGTTTCATCGTATACGAGTGAAAAGGTATGTGCTTGACTTTATCACCTTCGGTAAATGGTTCTCCAAATATTTCCAGGGTTTTATTTTTAGGTGTAGCGGTAAAGGCAAAATAATCTGCATTGGAGATCATTTTTTTGGCTTCCATTAGTATGTTAATCTGGTCCTCTACAGTGATTTCTTCGTCTTCTCCAAATTCTTGAATCTTATCTGATAAAGCTATATTCATCTGGGCAGATACTCTCCCGCCCTGGCTGGAATGTGCCTCATCAATAATTATGGCAAATTTATTGGAACGGTGTTGGTCACCAATTTCTTTCAATACAAAAGGAAACTTCTGAACAGTCGTAATAATAATCTTTTTCCCTGATTTTAGAAATTTTCGTAAATCTCCTGATCTTTCGGCATGACCAACAATTGCAGAAACCTGTGCAAATTGCCTGATAGTATTTTTAATCTGCTTATCAAGTACTCTTCGATCGGTCACAACAACAATTGAGTCAAATAGGTTTTTACCATTCTTTTGTATCTCAACCAGCTGATGAGCCAGCCAGGCAATTGAATTGCTCTTTCCGCTCCCCGTTGAGTGCTGAATCAAATAGCGTTTGCCGATTTTAGAAGATAAAATATTTAATAGTAATTTCCTAACCACATCCAGCTGATGGTATCTGGGGAAAATCTGTTTTTGCCATTTATATCCCCTTTTATCCTTTTCCTCAACAACCTGGGTGTAATTTTCAATAATATCGCTTAGGCTTTCTTTTTGTAAGACTTCTTTCCATAAATAATCTGTAGCAATACCATTGGGATTAGGAGGATTGCCTGCACCATCTTTATATCCCTTGTTAAATGGTAGAAACCAGGAATGCTTCCCCTTCAAATGGGTACACATCCAAACTTGATGTTCATCTAACGCAAAATGGACTATACATCTACCAAATTGAAAAAGCAATTCTTTCGGGTCACGGTCTTTCTTATATTGTTCGATGGCATCAGAATAGGTTTGTTTGGTAAGATTATTTTTAAGCTCAAAAGTTATAACCGGTAATCCGTTAATAAAAATCACAATATCTAAAGATAATTGTGTTTCATTTTTACTATAATGAAGCTGCCTGGTTACACTAAAAATATTTTTATTAAATAATTCCCTTGCTCTGATATTTTCTTCTGAAGGAATACCATAAAACATATTGATACTGTATTGATTATAATGAATACCATTTCGGAGTACATCTATAATGCCTCTTTTGGCAATCTCTCCCTGCAGGCGATGAAGGAATTTAGTTCTATGAATTCCTTCTGTATTTAATTGTAAATCATTAAAGACTTTTTTCTGTGTGCTAAAAAGAAAAGAACAAAATTTATCCCAGTCAATAGCATGTTCCCGGTCAAAGTCTTCACTATTTCCTTTGATATACCCCGAATCATTTATCAAAGAATTTACAATGATGGTTTCCAGCCCTTTTTCACTGGTATCAACTGGCATTAGAAACCTCCTGTGAATTTTCTTTAGAAATTTCTGACCCTTCTGTAGTTGTTAATTCTTCTGTTAACTCTTCATCAGGTATATCCTCAACCTCTATCCCCCTCACATCTATTTTGCCGGTCACAACATCAGAAATTAAACGTGTTCGGTATTCCTGAATAAGTTCTATTTCTTTTTGGTTTTTGGTTATTACTCTATCAATCTTCTTTAATTCACATTTTATTTTATTTATAATAACTTTTTGTTCCTCTTTATTTGGATAACTTATCAGTATGCCCCCGATAAAATTCCAGTCAGCTCTAGGCATTTTTGCACCAAACGTAGAACTGTTTATTAAATCAATAATTTGAACTGATCTTAGTTTTAATTCCATGAATTCTGGTTTAATTTCTTTACTATAATTACGCAAAACTAAAAATTCACCTGAACAAACTCCATTGCAATTAGCCTTAAAGACCTTTGCAAGATAAGGTCTTAATTTACCAAACAATATATCATTAAAACAAAATCTTTTTACTTTACTTTCAAATAATGTTTCTTCATTTGGTAAAATTAATTTTCCTGTCCAGCTTTCTACATTTTCTAATGCAATATATACTTCATTAGATTCTTTATTTGTTGTTTGATTGGATAAATTATCATAAAGCATTTTTAACCTTTTTGTTTCCCAATGTTCAGGGATTTCACCTATCCAATCAATTCCGCTCGGTTTCATTTTTACATGGGGATTTATACCTTTAGTTACGCCTTGATTAATAATAGCTTGTTTTTGTTCTTTTAATAATTGAATTATTCTTTTCTTGTTACGAATAAACTTGGCTATTTTTTTCTCTTTCATAAATAAATAATTTGCAATTATTGTTTGCTCTCTAATAGGTGGAATAGGCATCCTTTCCCTCTTAAGTAATTCCATAGGAATTCTCATTCGATGAGATAAAATACCCTTTCCAAGGCGAATCAAACTTCTTTGAAAAGACCTCATTTTAAAAATATAAGAGTAATAATAAATTGAAATAGTATTTGATCGTCCTACAAATACATAATAGATAGGACTTAAGCATCCTGCGAACCTAGAAAGTCCAACAGAGCCTATAATTACATTCATACTATTTATAACAATATCATTAACTTTTACTAATTTGTACCGAGAAATATCTTCTGATTTTTTATTACCAATTTTACCTTTTTCTTCATAAGGAATTACACCTACATCTCTTAAAACTGATAAAACTTGCTTTTCAGATAATTTTATATTATATTCTCCTCTTTCTTTGAATAAAGCAGCTATTGGTAAAATATTCCAATTTTTTGGAATTTGACCAAACCAAGGTATTCCAGAATCTTTATACTCAGGATATGGTTTCAATTTCACTATTCCAAATCCTCCACAATTTCCTCCAGTATATCTTTAGTTTCTTCCCTTAAATTCAAGATATCTTTTTGTATTTCTTCCAATGGTCGTAACTGTACCGGTTTGTAAAAATAACGGGTAAAAGAAATTTCATATCCTAATTGAGTTTTTGACATATCAATCCAGGCATCATGAACATAGGGAAGAACCTCTCTTTTGAAAAATCCCTCTAGGCCGTTTTCTTCCATTAAAGGTACCTGTTCTGTATCCCGTAAATTAATATCCGGTTCGTATTCCACTAATCGTTTTTTACTGTCTAACTCAACTTCAAATAAGCCATACAAAGTATTTTGTTCAACATTGCTTTTTTTATGGATTTTTTTGATTACTGGTGCTGCATTTTCATCTACTACTGTAAGCTCCTGTTGAATCAACTTTTGTCTTTTAGAATTCAATTTTAAACCTTTTTCATCTGCATATGCTTTTACTTTAATTAAGAATTCATTATAATCCATAAAAACTTCTTTCCCTACCGATTCAGCTATGTTCCAAATAAAATCTCCCAGCACCTTTTCTTTTTTTTGTTGACATATATCTTTAAATTTTGCAATAGCATCTGAGTTTAGTTCAACCCTGAGCCGTAAAGGGCGTTCAACTGTAATTTTTTGATAGCCAAAGGCTTCTTTGGGAAATAGCTTTGATTGTTCTGTTTCCTTGAAGTCTGTAATGAGTTTACAAATATCCTGTATTTGCTGTTTGGAAAGTTGACAATTTTTCTTACCTAAATTTTTCCGTAAGGGTTTGTACCACTCAGTCGCATCAATAAGCTGAACTTTCCCTTTTTTATAAGACGGCTTGTTGTTTGTTAACAGCCATATATAAGTGGCAATTCCGGTATTGTAGAAGATACTTTCAGGTAAAGCAATAATAGCCTCCAGCCAATCATTTTCGATGATCCATCTTCTTATATTTGTCTCACCACCACCGGCATCTCCGGTAAAAAGGGATGAACCATTATGAACTTCTGCAATTCGGCTTCCGAACTTTGACTGGTGTTTCATCTTTGATAATTTATTAACCAGAAACATAAGCTGACCATCACTGGAACGGGTTATCATCTTGTATTCCGGGTCATCCTGATGTTGGATAACAAAACGAGGATCTTTTATATCATCCTTTCCACCCATTCGCTCCAGATCCGTCTTCCAGCTTTTACCATAAGGCGGATTAGAAAGCATAAAATCAAATTTAAGAGAAGAAAATCCGTCTGAGGAAAGAGTAGAGCCAAACTTAATATTATTTGCTTCCTCACCTTCTCCCTTTAACAATAAATCTGCTTTACAAATAGCATAGGTCTCCGGCTGAGATTCCTGGCCATAAAGATGTATGGAAACCTGTTTGCCTGATTGCCCGGAAAGCTCCTTAAGCCGTTCCTCGGCTACTGTTAACATGCCGCCGGTTCCGCAGGCACCATCATAGACCAGGTATGTTCCAGATTCTATTTGATCAGCAATAGGTAAAAATATTAAATCAGCCATTAATCTAACGACATCGCGTGGAGTAAAATGCTCTCCCGCTTCTTCATTATTCTCCTCATTAAATCGTCTGATAAGTTCTTCAAATATTGTTCCCATAGCATGATTGTCCAAGCCCGGCTGTATAATATTTCCCTCTGGATCTATTATCGGATTCGGACTTAGATTAATAGACGGATCAAGAAATTTTTCAATCAAAGAACCAAGAATATCTGACTCAACCAATGTGGGAATTTGATTGCGAAATTTGAATTTATCTAATATTTCCTGAACATTGGGAGAAAAACCATCCAGATATGTCTCGAAATCACTTCTTAACTGCTGTTGTCTTGCGCGGGCTTTTAAATCACGAAGGGTAAAGGGTGAAGCATTATAGAAAGCCTGTCCAGAAGAATCGCACAAAGCGGCATCTTGAGTAATAACATTTGATTCATCTAAACGCTTTTTCATTGCAAGCACTTCTTTTTTGGTAGGTTCCAGTAGGGCATCTAATCGCCGGATAACAGTCATCGGTAGAATAACATCACGATATTTGCCCCTTACATAAATGTCCCGTAAAACATCATCTGCAATTCTCCAAATAAAATTAACAATCATATTATGTTGGGCATAATTCATTTTAAAATTACCCTTTAGTATTTTGTAAATAATTATAGGCAGATGCAAAGATATCAACTGCAAATATCTGCTAACGGTTATTTGCTAAAATATTCAAATAACAATATTAAATCCTGTTGATAGCTTAGCCAAATAAATTCTGATTGAAAATAAAATTGAACATAAAAATTTTCTGTGTTTCTTGTTGTGACTTTTGTTGGTTTTACTGCTGGCTAAATTCTGTTTTCTGTATTTATAATATTTCTCTCAACTTTTATCATTTTAGCAAATTAGAAATGTAAATTGCAAGAGGAATAAGAATAAAAGATTGCAACGATGAAATGTTGGAATATTGGAATGATGGAATGATGGAGCGATGCAATATTGGAATTATGGGTGATACGAGAAATTCCAGGTCTCTTTATAATATTTTATTTTTCTTTACCATTATTGCATATTTCCAGTTTTCCAGTGTTCCATAAAATGCTTTCCTGCCTGGGTATAATTGGATGAGATTGCCACACAGGCTAAAGCCTGCTCGCAAGGACAAAATAGTATAAAGTATACCGTATAACGTATATCGCAAAAGAAATAAATGTTTTTTTCAACCGAAAATTCCCCCATATTTCAATTGAAAAATACCCCACCTAATTTAAAAATAATATCCTAACCCATCATTTACCTCACTTTCTGTCTTTAAATTTGCCATAATCTATCCATAGT
>Ga0334892_1001350_pt1 | contig 21374 bp, 14 predicted proteins | sample GraSluR3_MG_4_FD_207213 | JGI IMG/M metagenome (GOLD analysis project Ga0334892, IMG submission 207213) | Sludge microbial communities from methane-producing bioreactor in Wageningen University, Netherlands - Granular Sludge_15_04-R3 | ecosystem: Engineered > Bioreactor > Anaerobic >...
TCAGTACCCACACCGCGGTTAAAGGTGACGGTGTTGATAAAGTCGTTGATCTGGCTGCCAAAGGTGCTTACCACGAGCCCTCCCCCGAGGACACCGATGAGGTCCCCAAGATCGACAGCAAAAGAGGCACCAGCCAACAGGGTCATTCCTACCGCTACGGCCACTATTATCCTTTTGAACCTATTCAAGGAGACCCCCTCCTTCAGAGGACTGTTCAAATTCTTCCTGAACCTGTCCAGCAGGCGAAACATCCTGACCGTCTTCCAGGAGCCCCTGGAGCGATGGAGGTACTGTGTAGGCCTTAACAGTAGTGACAGAAACAGTTTCAAGGAAGATCGGCGTTCCCGGGGCCACATCTGGGGCATCACCCTTCACAAGCAGTCCTCCAACGAGTCCAAGGGGACCAAGAAGAATGGCTCCAAGGGCGCTTGTGCCTATGGCAGTGGCTACAGTGGCGTCGGATTTGGCTGCAAGCGTCGAGGCATCCCCCAGGAAGACCGGTACCGCCTCGGGGCCGAGTGGCTCCAGCCTTTCGAAGGCGAACTTGATCTCCGAGGGCCTGCCGAAACTCCGAGGCGGTTTTACAGATTCTACTTTGGCGATGACCCTGGATCCCCTGGGAGCTACCAGATAGCCTTCCACGGCAAGGTCCTCCTCGAGCTTGAGCCTCACAACATCTCCGGCGACAGCGCTCTTGGGAGAGACCCTGTCGACGAAGGTGGCCTTGAAGACGAGGTTTGCGGGGATATTCACATCCTGCCACGCAAGCTGGCCCGGGAAGAGCAAAGAAAGGAGCCTTTCCAACCTCATGGCGAGGGGTCGACCCTCCCCCACTTCACCCTCCAGCTGCCGCTCTATCTCCGCGATCCTCCTGGCCATGGATAGGTCGGGTCTCACCTCGTGAGCAATGGCCCACTCTGCCAGCCCGGTCTTGAAGACCATTGAGGGCTGGCCCAGGGTCCCGTTCTTCACGAAGTTGAGCAACCCCATCTGCCTCTCTGATATGCTCCCCGGAAGTTCACGTCCGAAAAGGTCCGTCTCCATTTTGGCGAGCCTCTGGATTATCCCTCCGGCTCCCCTCTCTCCGTGGATCATGAGGTCTATCTGGTCCTGCATCTGCTCAGGTGTATCGATATCCTGTCCCCAGGAAGCTCCTGCAAAAGCAAGGGACAGCAGCAGGAACACGAATACCGCAGCAAAGGATCTCCTGGACATCATTCTTCACCCTCCTTTTCTTTTTCCTGCGCCCTTTTACGGGCGGCCCCAATAAAGCCTACGAAGAGCGGATGAGGACGCACGGGCCTCGACTTCAGCTCGGGGTGGAACTGAACTCCCACGAACCAGGGGTGATCCTCGATCTCTATGATCTCCACCAGATCGCGCCCCGGACAAAGACCGGCCATTCGCATCCCCTTCGAAGACATCAGTTCCCTGTAGTCGTTGTTGAACTCGTACCTGTGCCTGTGTCTCTCTTTCACAAGTCTCTCACCCCCGTAAGCTTCAAAGGAGAGCGATGAAGGGTCAAGCTCACAGGGGTACTCTCCCAGCCGCATGGTACCCCCAAGGTCCTTAAGGCCCTCCTGTTCAGGCATGAGGTGAATGATCGGGTCGGGCGTCTTTGGGTCCATCTCCACGCTGTGCGCGGCAGAGATGCCGCAGACATTCCTTGCGAACTCCACCACCGCGATCTGCATCCCAAGGCAAAGACCCAGGTAGGGTATCTTCCTCTCCCTGGCATACCTGGCAGCCATGATCTTCCCGGCCACACCCCTGGACCCGAACCCACCGGGCACAAGGATCCCATGGACGCCATCGAGGAGGGATATCCCCTCCTTTTCAACATCTTCAGCCTCCACGTGCCGGATCCTGACCCTCACCCGGTTGGCCGAACCCGCATGAGAGAGGGCCTCGACAACGCTCAGGTAGGCATCCTTGTGGCTCACGTACTTTCCTACCATTGCCACCTCTACGACGCGCTCGGGGTTCTCGCAGGACTGAACGAACTCCTTCCAGTCCTCCAGGGCCGGCTCCTGTTTGGGCTCAAGCCCCAGCTTTCTCATTACCAGGCTGTCGAACTGCTGTTCGTAAAGCTGAAGGGGTATCTTGTAGATGGAAGATACATCGATGGCCTCCACTACCGCTTCCCTTGGGACACTGCAGAAGAGGGCTATCTTCTCCTTGATGTCGTTCCCCAGGTGGGTCACGGACCGGCAGACTATCACGTCTGGCTGGATCCCAAGGCGGCGGAGTTCGTGTACGCTGTGCTGGGTGGGTTTCGTCTTGAGCTCTCCCGCAGCCGCGATGTAGGGGACCAGGGTGACATGGCAGTAGAGGACGTTCTCCTTTCCCACGCGGTTGGCCATCTGGCGGATCGCCTCGAGGAATGGCTGCCCCTCGATGTCGCCGACGGTGCCCCCTATTTCGGATATCACAACGTCGACCCCGTTATCTATCCTGAGTACCCTTTCCTGGATTTCGTTGGTTATATGGGGTATTACCTGGACCGTAGCCCCGAGGTACTGCCCTGACCGTTCCCGGGAGATGACTGAGGAATATACCTTTCCGGTGGTGACAGTATTGTCGCTGGAGAGTGATTCATCGATGAACCGCTCGTAGTGGCCGAGGTCCAGGTCCGTCTCGGCTCCGTCGTCAGTGACGAAGACCTCGCCGTGCTGAAAGGGGTTCATGGTCCCTGCGTCAACGTTGATATAGGGATCCATCTTGATGATCGATACCTTGAATCCCCGGCGTTTGAGAAGGACTCCCAGGGAAGCCGCGGTGATCCCCTTTCCCAGCGACGATACGACACCGCCTGTTACGAAGACATATTTTGGCATACTGTTCCCTCCGGAAAGATTGACGTTGATAGCGATCGTCATTCACAAAAAATGGTAGCGTATCGTAGATTGTAAATCGCAAATCGTGGATCGGGAAAACCCTTTAGATCGAAAAGCTCTCTTACGGTTCACGGCAAACCCCAAAAACCGGACCAGGACACCTGGGTCCTGGTCCAGTTTATTGCAATAAGGCCTTTTTGTCATACGCAAAATGGCACAGTCAGGGATTCCAGGCTGACCCTATTTCAACACCTGGAGCGGATTGATGGGCTTGTTGTTCAGGCGGACCTCGAAGTGCAGGTGAGGCCCCGTAGCCTGGCCGCTGGAACCGACCTTGCCTATGGGCTGGCCTGTGGAGACCCTCTGCCCCTTGCTGACGTCCAGGCTTCTGCAGTGGGCATAGAGGGTGGTGTACCCACGTCCGTGATCTATTACGACGACCCTTCCGTATCCGCCCATCCAGCCTGCGTAGACGACCTTGCCTGCCTTTGCGGCCCTGATGACCCTTCCTGTGGGCCCCTTGATATCTATTCCGGTATGGAAGTCACGGCGCTTGGTGAAGGGGTGTCGCCTCCAGCCGTAGCCGCTGGTTATACCACCCGACAAGGGCCACTCGAAGGACCTGGAGAATTTCTGGGAACTCTTGTTGGAAGGGTCTCCCAGGACGGCGTATACGGAGGTAACAGGCTTTGCACCGGGCAGGAAGAGCTCCCGGCCCGCTTCGAGGGTTGTTCCCTCCAGGCCGTTGACCCTTGATATCAGCTCCACCTGGGTGCCGTGCTTCTTTGCTATGGCCTCCAGAGTGTCGCCCTTGTTGATCTTGTAGAAGACCCCGTCCTGGTTGGGTATCCTGAGGACGGTCCCGACCCTGAGATAGTTGGGGTCCTTCATGTTGTTGCATCCGAAGAGGGTGTTGATGTCCAGGCTGAAGGAGTTGGCTATGGACCAGAGGCTGTCACCCTCCTTGACGGTGTATTGCCTGACATCGAGGTCCCGGTCGACAGTCTTTGAAGCGGCGTCGACGGCGCTACGTCTCTCTATCTCTGCCAGCACGGCTGCGACGGCTTCTTCATCGACGGGGATCAGCAGCTCCTGCCCTTCGGAGAGCCTGTGGGGGTTCTCTATCCTGTTGGCCTCCTGGATGAGCTTCATGGGAATGCCGAAGGACGTGGCGATGTCCGAAAGGGTCTCGCCGGGCTTGACGTAGTAGTCGGTCCATTGCTTTGGTTCTTCGACGGTCTCCTCCTGGGCAACGGCCTCTTCTTCAGGAAGGGTCTCCTCTAACACCAGTTCCTTCTCGAAGAGGGAGGGACCATCGGGTATGGGGCCGATACCAAGGGCCACCGAGCCCTCGTCGGGCGACTCCTGGGCGACCGAGTGCGAAATGTCCACAACGATGAAGCCGGAGGGAAGATCAGTGACCGCTGAAGCTTTCCCTGCACTTCCAATCAGGGAGGGGGCCGATACCCCGGATGTGAAAAAGGCACAGGCTGTAAGGAAGAGTGCCGCGCTCAACATGGTTCCTATGGCCGCCCAGAACCCTATCCTTCCGGAAAGCCTCATGGTCCATCTCCTGTCCCAACCGTTCATCGATCCGGTTCCTCCCCTCACTCTTTGCCCTGGGACAGCTTGATAGTCGCCAGGAACTCGCTGTTGGTCGCTGTGCTCCTCAGTTTACCGAGGATCAGGTTGAGCACCTCTGCCTCGTCAACGTTGGTGATCCTTCTCCTGAGGACCCAGACCCTCTGGAGTTCATCGGGGTCCATAAGCATCTCCTCGCGCCTGGTACCGGAGCGGGTTATGTCGATAGCGGGGAAGATCCGCTGCTCCGAAAGCTTCCTCGAAAGGTGGACCTCCATGTTGCCGGTCCCCTTGAACTCTTCGTATATGACTTCGTCCATCCGGCTGCCGGTGTCTACCAGCGCAGTGCCGATTATAGTCAGGCTTCCGCCCTCCTCGATATTCCTGGCCGCTCCGAAGAACCGCTTGGGGAAGTAAAGCGCTGCAGGATCCATACCTCCCGACAGGGTCTTGCCCGAAGGAGGGACAACCAGGTTGGAAGCCCTGGCAAGGCGGGTGATAGAGTCCAGAAGGAGCACCACGTCCTTGCCGACCTCGACAAGTCGCTTGGCCTTCTCCAGCGCCAGGTGGGCAACCCGCATGTGCTCCTCGGCCGGCCTGTCGAAGGTGGAGGCGATCACCTCTCCATCGACGGACCTGGCCATGTCAGTGACCTCTTCTGGTCGCTCGTCCACGAGAAGTACCATCAGGATCACATCTGGCTGGTTGGTGGTGACCGCGTTGGCAATGTTCTTGAGCACCGTGGTCTTGCCGGCCTTGGGGGGCGATACGATAAGTGCCCTCTGCCCCTTTCCTATGGGGGAGAAGAGGTCTATCACCCTTGCTGTCAGTTCCGTGCGTTTTGTTTCAAGGACCAGTCTTTCATCGGGGAATATGGGGGTAAGTTTCTCGAAGTGGGGCCTCTTCCTTGCTTCCTCCGGGTCGGAGTAGTTTACGACCTCGACCCTGAGCAGTGCTTCGTAGTGTTCCTGCTCCTTTGGCGGCCGGATAAGTCCCCATACCAGGTCACCGTTCCTCAGGCCGAATCGTCTTATCTGGGAGGCCGACACGTAGATGTCGTGATCGCTGGGAAGGAGCCCCCTTGGGCGCAGGAAGCCGTAGCCCTCGGCAAGAACCTCGAGCGTGCCGCCGCCGAAGCGGAAGCCCATCTGCTCTGTCTGCTCCTTGAGTATGGCGATCACAAGGTCGTCCTTCCGGAGGGTCGAGATACCTGCCGCCCCGAGCTCCTTGGCGTACTTCCTCAGGTCCGCAAGGGTCCTGCCGGCAAGTTCGGCAAAATTGTGCTTGGGCCTGGGAACTCTCCTGGCCTCGCCGTTGTTGCCATTGTCCTTGGACGTGGTATCGACGACGGGAAGGGGCTCCGCCGTGTACTGGGTCTCGGTCATGCCTTTATCATCCATGATCTTTTCCAAACCCCTCCCAGTCAGCGAGGAACTTTTTGATTCCGCTCTCGGTGAGCGGATGATCGAAACACTTTTCAAGGACGTTTAAGGGAACCGTCGCTATATCCGCCCCGGCCAGGGCGGAGTCGATCACGTGCCGGGGATGCCTGATGCTTGCCGAAATGATCTCCGTCTCTATCCCGTGGATATCGAACACCTCGGCGATATCTGCGACGAGCCCTGTCCCGTCCTCGCCAATATCGTCCAAACGCCCCACAAAAGGGCTCACGAAAGCCGCGCCGGCCGATGCGGCCAGAAGGGCCTGCTGGGGAGAAAAAACAAGGGTTACGTTCACGTCGACACCCTCCCGGGCAAGGCGGGAACAGGCGGTCATTCCGTCTTTGGTCATGGGTATCTTGACTGCCACGTTAGGAGCTATCCTGGCTAGAACCCTTCCCTCGGCGACCATGCCCTCTGCATCCAGGGATATGACCTCGGCGCTGACTGGCCCGTCAACAATACCGGCGATCTCCCTTATCAGGGAGTGGAGATCACCGCCGCCGCTCTTGGCAACAAGGGAGGGGTTGGTGGTCACGCCATCAATGACCCCCCATCCGGCAGCTCTCCGTATCTCATCGATGTCGGCGCTGTCAAGGAAGAAACGCATGATAATGAGGACTCCTTTCAAGAAAAAGAAACGGGCGGATCAGCGGACGACGGAAAAGGGGATGCGGCAACGCTCCTTACCGTCACTTTCTATAGCGACATCGTATTCGCCAACTGGGAGGGGACTCCCGTCCTCGCGGAGAAGGAAGAACGCCTTCGATCCGCTTGTTTCGCCGATCCTCAAAGATTCCCGGAAAATGACCCGGTCCTGGAAACGCCAGACGATATCCATGACACTGCCGGGCCTGGGTGCTTCGTAATGGAACATCAGACACACCTGCCGGCCGCCCCACTGAAAGACAGAGGCTTCGCCCACAGGGCAACTGGAGTCGTCGAGTTCACGGCAGATGACGGCGTTATCTATACCCACAGGTCCCGCAAGGGACCTGTAACTCTGCTGCCATAGCAGCAACGCCACCACTGGAACGGACAACACTACGATCATGACAAAGAAAAATCTGCCGGTCTTCTGCATTATACTCCATGAACCCCGCAGTAAGGCAATAGTTTTTTAGAAAACCGGTCCATATAGCCCCAATTTTCAATCCGTTCTGGCTCTATGAACAGTACTCTACCACGTCTAGACTCTGTGTACAAACGAAAAAACCGGAGGCGAAATAACGGAATGGACAAAAACATCGCAAAAAGGGTCGCCCTTGGAGCCATACTTGCTGCAACTGTAACCCTTTCAACAATGCTTCATGTCCCTCTCCCTGGACTTCGAATATACTTCAACCTTGGCGAAGGTGTGATCTACATAATAGCCCTTCTCCTGGGAGCCCGCTTCGGAGGGCTCTGCGGGGGGATAGGGGCCGGATTGGCGGACATGCTACTCGGCTACCCTCTCTGGGCGCCGCTGACGCTGGTGATCAAGGGTACCGAGGGGTACATCGTTGGCCGGCTGGCTCCCAGGGGGCGGATCATTGCAATGGCGGCGGGAGCCGCGGTCATGATAGCGGGCTACACCACCAGCGCCGGGATCCTCTACGGCTGGAAGGTGGCCCCGGTGGAGTTCATGACCGACATCGCCCAGACGGGCATCGGCGCTGCCTTCGCGCTGATCATGGTACCGATATTGGAGAAGAGGATAATTAATCGTTAGTCGTGAATCGTGAACCGTGATTCGTGAATCGCAAGTCGTGAGTCAACAGATGCATTTTTTGAAAAAAATCAAATAAAAAATCTAATTTTCACCACAGAGTACGCAGACGAAGTGCCCGGAGCGGAGCGACAGGGTAGGAACACAGAGAAAAGCTTTTCTTTGTGAGAACCAGAACCTGGAAAAAGGCCAAACCTTTTGCACCGCAGACCTGGTTCCCGAGTAAAGCGAAGGGGTACAAAAACTGTTTTTTCTTAGAACCCAAGTTTTCTGCTTCTCATGTGTTAATAAATCTGCGGATACCATCCTTGATCTTCTGAGCGTTGAAATTAATCAGCAGACCTACTTTCAAATCACTAAGTTTCAGGTATGTAAGGATCTGAGCCGAATGAATCGGAAGAAGGCGTTCGACTGATTTCAATTCCACTACCACAATGCCTTCCACCAACAAATCCACCCGATAGCCAATATCTATTAATTTACCTTTGTATTTTACCGGGAACGGAACCTGGGACTGGACGCTCAAACCGGAATCAACAAGTTCATATATCAGACATCCCTCATAGGTGCTTTCAAGAAGTCCAGGTCCAAGTTGTTTGTGTACCTCTATGGCTCCCTTAATAATCTGGCCACTGATATTGTTAAGAACCTCCATGTCCAATCTCCCCATTTAAGATCATCAGAAATGATTCTAGCAATAATCAGGTTCTTATCAGCAACCAACCCTTCGTAGCGCTCAGTTACCTTATCTGCAGCTAAAAGGGTCAGGGGTGTTTTTGACCTTGATCCTACCCCAAATAAGGGTTTGGTTTTCTACCCCATCCCTTTGGTCGGGGTACTTCGTCTGCGTTCCTAACCTACGCTGGCGGCACGCCGGCTAGGTCACCTTGTCTGCGGTGTGTAGGGTTTTGAAGTTGGTTTCCCCATAAACAAAGTTTTTGATTCTCTCTGCGGTCCCACCCTCTGCGTTCTCTGTGGTGCAATATTTTTTGCCTTGGTCTTGGGTTTTGTTCCTGATCCTCACAACAATTCGTTTTTCTCTCTTGCTCTCCTCTGCGTGCTAACCTACGCTGGCGGCACGCCAGCTAGGTCACCTTGTCTGCGGTGTGTAGGGTTTTGAAGTTGGTTTCCCCATAAACAAAGTTTTTGATTCTCTCTGCGGTCCCAACCTCTGCGTTCTCTGTGGTGCAATATTTTTTTGCCTTGGTCTTGGGTTTTGTTCCTGGCCCTCACAACAATTCGTTTCTCTCTGCGTTTCTATTGTTATCATTTCCCATGGCAAAATTATCGAATATTTCTTTAAGTCTCGCGACCACCTTCAGGTGTTCCTCAATCCCCAATCCATCCACCGACAGTTCGTTGGAGCCAGTTACTCCGTCAACCGCGCCGGCGGCGGCCATGGCTTCCAGCATGGCCCTTTCCTCTTCCGGATCGTGACCAAGCCATCTTCCCTCGCGGCAGGACATAAGGCATGCCAAAGCGTAGGCGCCCCAGTTGGATACGTCCACAGGCAAGGCCACTGTTGAGGGTACCGTAGAGAGGCAGCTTCTGAATTCCGGGAGGACCTCGCCCATGTGCGGCATCAGGCAGGCCATTCCCGCTTCGTTGCCTCCGTCTCCCACGGCAAGTACCGGTATCCCCTTTTGCAGTGCCGATCCCGCCGACCCGTCCAGTGGCGCCGTACAGTTGCTGATGTCCTCGCCCCGCATGTTGTAGTATCTGCCGTCGCGGGCCCTTCCGAGCCTTTCCACGAAAACCAGCAGGTCAGGGTCCATGTCCAGGATCTCCTCCGGGTCCTCGGCGACAAGAGGCGCCTTGACAGCCAATGCCTGGCAGCATGCATTCGCTGCCGGTGCATTCCATCTGTCCGTCGCCAACGCAACTTTTCGCTCCAGTCGCTGAAGGGTCCTGGCAAGTACGGCTGCCCCCGGAGGGCCGTCGGTCTCGGGAGCTCCAGCCGACGGAACGTAAAAACCGGTCACTATGACCGGGCAAAACGAGGCTTCCAGCAGTGCCAATGCCTCATTAAATTTGGCAGGGGAACATAGCCGTGAGAGCGATCTCCCGCACCTGTCGGATGCGACAATGGGAATGACCTGCTTGAAGAGGTCGGAGGGGTCGATCATAGACCTAGCACCTCGACCAGACGCATCAGCTCGGGATCGAGGGGCTTTTTGGTCTCCCACGATACAGAAAGGGCCGGGAGGTCTATCGAGTTATCCTTCAATGCCGTCATGAACCCGCTCTTACCTGCAGCCATTGCCTCGACGGCGGCAGCGCCCATTCGCGAGGCCAGGATGATGTCCACCGCGCATGGGCTGCCGCCCCGCTGAATATGCCCCAGCACGGTCACACGGGCGTCGTAGCCGGCCGTGTCCTGGATCCTGTCGCGCAGGTCCTGGGCCGGCATAACCCCCTCGGCCAGGACGATCAGGGAATGGGTCTTGCCCTTCCTTCGGGCCTCGTGAAGGCGGTCAACAAGTTTTCCCAGACTGAACTGGACCTCGGGAACCATGACCGCCTCGGCGCCCCCGGCCACGGCTACATCCAGGGCAAGGAAGCCGGACCGGCGCCCCATCACCTCCACTATGAACAGGCGGTCATGGCTCGATGCCGTGTCGCGCAGGCGCATTACGGCGTCAAGGGCCGTCTCCACTGCGGTGCGGAACCCTATTGTCAGGTCCGTACCGGCGATGTCGTTGTCGATCGTACCCGGGATGCCTGCAACAGCGATGCCCCTCTTGCAGAGCTCTTCAGCACCTCGGAAGGACCCGTCGCCGCCTATCACCACCAGCCCCTGGATCCCTGCATCGAGCAAATTTCCGGCGGCCCTGTCCTGCCACTGGGGCTCCATGAAGCGGCTCGACCTTGCCGTCTGCAGGATCGTGCCGCCCCTGTGGATGATACCCCCCACGTCACGGGCCCCAAGGGGGCGGAAGTCGCCGTCGAGAAGACCCTCAAAACCCCGCATGATGCCGACAACCTCTATGCCTTTTGCAATGGCGCTCCTGGCCGCGGCCCTTGTGGCGGCGTTCATGCCCGGGGAATCACCCCCGCTTGTCAGAATGGCGATCTTCTGCATTTTAATAACCCCTTGAAGGTCGTATTGTAGCGCCTCTTGCATGCCATTTTATCCTATCACCGTCAAGGTCCTAAAAAAAGGGGCAGCCTGGGCTGCCCCTTTTTTGTTCACTGTTAACCGTTCACTGTTTACGCCTTTGCCATTAACCTAATTCGACTGGATCTCCTCGAGCCTGGCCTCGACCTTGTTGATCTCTTCCTCAAGGTCCTGCAGCTGCTGTTGCAGCTCCTGTTTCTCTGTGTTCAGTCTCTGAAGACGCTTGATCAGCCTGTCGGCCTCAAGCCTTTCGGCAGCGGTCCCCTCATACAGGGCATGACCGGTATCCTTGTCGGTGTCCCAGATGTACTCGACCCTCTTGCCGATAGTTATGGGACTGATGGACCCGTTCAATATCAGCCTTATGGAATTGACCCCCTCGAGAAGGGGCTTTCCTGTCTTTTCATCGTATTTGGGAAAGAAGACCAGCCCTTCCCTTTTACCGTCAAGCTTGAAGTTGAAACGCCGGTCGTACTCAACCGGTGTATATTTTTTGCTTCCGATCCATAACTCTGCCATAGCATCAAAGGGGGCCATTCGAAGAGATGGCCCGCGGTTATCGAAGGCAAGCATGATGGGGATATATTCCTCCAACTGAAGGGATTTCAGCAGCTCATACTTGTAATTCTCAAGTTCGTCAGCAGTCCAGAGGTTCTGTTCGGCCTCCTTCTGAAGGAGGGCTTCAATGTACTCCCCGGCATAGTAAGTCGCTGTTATCGTAATTTCGCCACCGTAGTCGTCCTTGAATTTCTGAGACCGGCTCCATCGGGACATGATCGAATCATAGTTCGCTGCCCCAGCCACTGCCCCCAGAAAGCACAGCAGCACTGCAAGGAGCAGGGCCTTTTTCATAACTGAACGGAGCATGCCGTTCCCTCCTTTATCGTTCGGGTTTCGCAGATAATAATACACGTTCACCGTCAATGACGCCACGGTGATCTTCAAGGGGTAACAGGATCATAGAGAGGCGCAACACGGCGGGAGGCCCTTCAAGAGCCTCCCGTAGTGTCGCTGTTGACCGAGTGAATGATCTTTGTGGCTTCCCTGCTACCGATCTCTGCTGCCTAGAAGCTGACGTAGGTGCGGAGGCGGATCATGTTGGTGTCCCAGCCGTTATCGCAATCCAGGTTGTTCGATTCCTTGTCGAAGTCGCTGTAGGAGAGTTCGAACATCAGGCTGGGCGTGTACCAGTAGCGGACACCTATATTCCACTCCTGTACGTAATCAAATTTGCCAACCCACCCATTGGGGATCGGGGCTCCTAAGTCGAATTTGACGTAGCGCTGGAAGGTCTCCCATTTGTCGTTCCACCTCTGGTTCAGACGGACCAGGAGAGCGGTCCCCCCGTCATAATAATTACCACCAAGGCCACCCTGGTTGGTCAAGGTGTGGCTGATGGACCTGTTGGGCGAGTTGCAGACATCACAGTCCCTGCCCATAACGAATTCGTCGTATGGGGCGTTGACCGTCTTGAAGCGATGGTCGAAGGAGGCGTACTCGATCCAGAGACTGGTAAAGCCAAAGGCCTCCTGCTTCACATCGAGGATCACCTTCCAGGCGTTGGGGTCGAATTCCTCACCGTCAGATCCGCACTCCCACTGCTGCCAGAAGTATGCGCCCTTCAGCTCGATATCAGGGGTGAACTTCACACCCGCGTCGACCCAGATGGTCGTCCAGTCGCCCATGGAGCCATCGATCCAGTTACTCCAGGTGGCATCGGCATAGGTCTGAACTATCCCCTGGACGGCCATGCGGAACTGCTCGTTGAAGTGGAAGTCGACCCTGGCGCCGTAGACGTAGCCCTCGGTCTTGGGATCGTAGGGGTTGTCGCAATCATCGCAACAGGCTGTCCCTTCCCGGTGGGCCAGGAAGATCGAGAAGTCGCCCATGTTGAAGGGCTTGTTGAAGTAGAATCCCTGCAGGGTTTGGTCGGTGAACCATGCGTCGTTGTCGGCGTAAAGGCCTGACTCGGCCTCCCAGTCAAAGTTCCACTTGCCCACCCACATGGTGGCGTCCCAGGGAAGCTTCACATCGAGGTAGTAACGCTCAAAGGTGGCATCCGCTCCGCCGAGACGGGCAATAAAGGTGACCTTGTCGTCGACCTTCTTGCTCATCCAGATACGGTAGCGGCTTACGGTGAAGTCCGTTTCGCCGGTGTCGGTGTAAGGAGTGGATGTGTCATCGCAATCGCAATCCTCATCAAAATTCCTGTCAGCCCACTTTGCGTCGAAGCGGAACTCGCCCCAGAACTTCCAGCCGCCGACGCCCTCCTCGAGAAGGGCTACCCTGCTGTCAAGCTCGTCGACCTTCACACCCAGGGCGTCAAGCTCGTCCTTGAACTCGACTACGAGCTTCTTCAGGAGCTCCAGGTCCTGCTTGGAGGCCTTGTTCATGTCCACATAGGCCAGCGCTCTTGCTACTACGGAGGCCATCTCGTAACGGGTGGCCTTCCACTCGCCCTTGAAGGCGCCATCGGGGTAACCCGATACCACGCCCCTGGAGGCAAGCTGGCTTACCGCGTCGTATGCCCAGTGGTTCATGGGGACATCCATGAACGGATTGGCCGCGAATGCCGGAGCGGCAAAGCAGATGAGCGCAAGTACCGCTACGAGTGCTGCGAATTTTTTCATTCTCTTTAACCCCCTTGGGTTATGTATTTTCCGGCCCGCCGGGGGATCACACAAATAATCGGCCGAAGTTTCCTCGTTTCCTTGCAGCCTTCGTGCTCTCCTCTCCGGTATGGGTCCGGCTTCTACTATCCGCTCTCCCTTTTTGGCCCTAGGGGGTTGCACCTCCTTCCTTGCCTTGAAGGGGTCGTGTGCGGATCTTGAAGCAGAAGAATAATTACAGAGACCTGAGATCTATTTACTGCATCAGCTACACAAACTTTATAAGTAATTTTACTTGCAGGGAATAGGTCCCGAGAATCATTATCATTATTATTGTTATTTACAGGAATAGGATACCCGCAAGATAATTTGATCCCTCAGAGACCATACAAAGGACGGGAGGCCCTTGAAGGGCCTCCCGTAGTGTCGCTGTTGACCGAGTGAATGTCTTTGGCTTCGCTCTATTTTAAGGGAAGCCGACGGAGGCGTAAAAAGAGGAGATAAGACCAATAACAAAAAAGGGAGGCCCTTAAAGGGCCTCCCTTTTGACTCGAAAAAACTGGAGCTATTATTCTGCGTCGACTAGAAGGAAACGAAGGTGCGGAACCTGATCAGACTGTCGTCAGCCCTGTAATCGTACGAAGTGTCGTCGTAAGAGAGCTCGAAGGAGAGGGCCGGCGTGTACCAGTACTTGACACCGAAGGTCCACACCCTTGCGTTCTCATCATCGTCGTCGATGTTGATGTAACGCTGGAAGGTGGCCCACTTGTCGTTCCACTGCTGGTCTAGGCGGACGAACAGAGCTGTGGTGTCATCCATCATCCGGTTGGCGTTCGGCCAAGTATTGCTGGCGAAGAGGACATCCTGGCCCCAGTCGGCGTAGGGATCTGCCGTGGAGACCTCGAAGCCCGCATCCAGCTTCGCGTACTCAACCCAGACCGAGGTGAAACCGGTAACAGCCTGGTTAACCTGCAGTACAGCCTGCCATGCGTTGGTCTTGTCTCCCCAGAAATCGTCATCCTGCCAGATATAGCGGCCGCGGAGTGCGATATCGGGCGTGAAGTTCACGTGGCCCTGTACCCAGTAGGTTGTGACATCCCAGCTGTCGTCGTAGTTCTCCATGAGACCGACCAGACCCATTCCGAACTGCTCGTTGAAATCGAACAGAACCCTAGCGCCGTAGACGTAGGCGTCGGAGTTGTCACGGGGATCAGTCGGTGCAGCAGGCTCTTCCTTATGGGCGACGAAGAAATCAAAGGTGCCCAGGTTGAAGGGCTTGGTGAAGTAGAAGCCCTGAAGAACTATGTCCGTGAACCATGCATCGTTGTCTGTCCAGTAGCCGCCTTCCCATTCGAAGAGCCACTTGCCCACCCACATGGTGGCGTCCCAGGGAAGCTTGACTTCCAGGTAGTAGCGCTCGAAGGTAGCGTCGGCACCACCGATACGGCCGATGAAGGTCACCTTGTCGTCGATCTTCTTGCTCAGCCAGATACGGTAGCGGCTTACGGTGAAGTCAGTGTCGCCAGTGGAGGTGTAGGCTTCCTCTTCCTCTGCTGCCCACTTTGCGTCGAAGCGGAACTGACCCCAGAACTTCCAGCCGCCGACGCCCTCCTCGAGAAGGGCTACCCTGCTGTCAAGCTCGTCGACCTTCACACCCAGGGCGTCAAGCTCGTCCTTGAACTCGACTACGAGCTTCTTCAGGAGCTCCAGGTCCTGCTTGGAGGCCTTGTTCATGTCCACATAGGCCAGCGCTCTTGCTACTACGGAGGCCATCTCGTAACGGGTGGCCTTCCACTCGCCCTTGAAGGCGCCATCGGGGTAACCCGATACCACGCCCCTGGAGGCAAGCTGGCTTACCGCGTCGTATGCCCAGTGGTTCATGGGGACATCCATGAACGGATTGGCCGCGAATGCCGGAGCGGCAAAGCAGATGAGCGCAAGTACCGCTACGAGTGCTGCGAATTTTTTCATTCTCTTTAACCCCCTTGGGTTATGTATTTTCCGGCCCGCCGGGGGATCACACAAATAATCGGCTGAAGTTTCCTCGTTTCCTTGCAGCCCTTGTGCTCTCCTCTCCGGTATGGGTCCGGCTTCTACTATCCGCTCTCCCGTTTTGGCTTAGGGGGTTGCACCTCCTTTCTTCGCCTTCAGGGGTCGCCGCGGAATTGGAAGCGTATCCAAGGCTACGTTTTCAAGGTACCTTTTACATACCCGATGAAATGTTACCCGTAAAATTACCGGTTTGGAATAGGTCTTTAGTCCCATTTGGCCGATCTTTCCAGATACTGCAACGGTCCGTATCTTCCAGAGACAAATCATTTCAAAAAAGATCACCAGGGTCGGGGAACAGATCAAAGGCGGGGCCCCAAAAGGCCCCGCTAAAAAACAGTCTTGTTACATCAGAACGAAACGTAGGTGCGAAGCCTGATCATGTGGTCTTCTACAGTTGCAGAACCCGAACCCTCAAAGGACCCTTCATTGTCCGAACCGGTGAAGGCTGCACTTCCCTTGAGCTGGTAGTTGCTGTAGGAGAGCTCGAAACTCAGGCTGGACGTGTACCAGTAGCGAACACCAACATTCCACTCCTGGGCATCGTAATCAACAGAACCATCTACTTCAAAGCTGGTACCGTTCATGCCCTCAGTATACCTGAAATAAATGGGATCAACATCGAATTTGACGTACCTCTGGAAGGTCTCCCACTTGTCGTTCCACTTCTGGTTCAGGTGCACCATTATCGAATCTGCGTCGGAAGGAAGCCCGCCCCAAAGCCCCGGAGAAAGGGCAGGAACCCCTCCTGCGATGGGAAGCCCGAAGCTGGTAAGGCCCGGTGTCAGGGTACCCCATAGCCACCCGTTGGTGTAGTCGTCATAGGGAGCGTTCATGGTAAAGAAGTGTTTGTCGAAGTGGGCGTACTCCAGCCACAGGCTGGTGAAACCGAATGCCTCCTGCTTTACGTCCAGGATAACCTTCCATGCATTTGGGTCATGGCTGACAAGACCCATCTCGTCAAGCAACACGTCGATCGCGTCAGAGTAGCCAACTTCGAGGTTGGTAATATCCCATAGGTTGAGGCCGGAATATTTCTGCCAGAAATAGGCCATCTTGAGTTCAATGTCGGGGGTGAACTTGACTCCCGCATCCACCCAGTAGACACTCATTGTATCGATTGACCCTAAATCCTCAGGGATCTCGTCAAGTAGCGGTTCGTCAAAAGTGCGCCACAGGGCGTTACCGGCCATACGGAACTTCTCGTTAAAATTGTAGTTGAGACGGGCGCCAAACCAGTAACCATCAAGGTTAATGTCAGCGAGGGCCCCTGAAAGAAGGTAGTCTTCCAGGTCTTCCGTGTCGGAAATGGCAGTCGGCAAGGAAGATTCTTCGTGTGCAACAAAGAGGTCGAAGTTCCCGGAGGCAAAGTTCTTCGAAAGGAAGAAACCCTGCAGGGTCTGGTCTGTAAACCATGCGTCGTTATCGATATACAGACCGGAATCGCCTTCCCAGTCGAAATTCCACTTGCCCACCCACATGGTGGCGTCCCAGGGAAGCTTCACATCGAGGTAGTAACGCTCAAAAGTGGCATCCGCTCCGCCGAGACGAGCAATAAAGGTAACCTTGTCGTCGACCTTCTTGCTCATCCAGATACGGTAGCGGCTTACGGTGAAGTCCGTGTCGCCCGTGGTGGTGTAGGCGTTAAGCGGAAGGCCGATGGATATGGGATCCGGTCCGTCAAGGATAAGGTCTTCCATAACGGGAGGCCAGCTGTTGTCGGCCCACTTGGCGTCGAAACGGAACTCGCCCCAGAACTTCCAGCCGCCGACGCCCTCCTCGAGAAGGGCTACCCTGCTGTCAAGCTCGTCGACCTTCACACCCAGGGCGTCAAGCTCGTCCTTGAACTCGACTACGAGCTTCTTCAGGAGCTCCAGGTCCTGCTTGGAGGCCTTGTTCATGTCCACATAGGCCAGCGCTCTTGCTACTACGGAGGCCATCTCGTAACGGGTGGCCTTCCACTCGCCCTTGAAGGCGCCATCGGGGTAACCCGATACCACGCCCCTGGAGGCAAGCTGGCTTACCGCGTCGTATGCCCAGTGGTTCATGGGGACATCCATGAACGGATTGGCCGCGAATGCCGGAGCGGCAAAGCAGATGAGCGCAAGTACCGCTACGAGTGCTGCGAATTTTTTCATTCTCTTTAACCCCCTTGGGTTATGTATTTTCCGGCCCGCCGGGGGATCACACAAATAATCGGCCGAAGTTTCCTCGTTTCCTTGCAGCCTTCGTGCTCTCCTCTCCGGTATGGGTCCGGCTTCTACTATCCGCTCTCCCTTTTTGGCCCTAGGGGGTTGCACCTCCTTCCTTGCCTTGAAGGGGTCGTGTGCGGATCTTGAAGCAGAAGAATAATTACAGAGACCTGAGATCTATTTACTGCATCAGCTACACAAACTTTATAAGTAATTTTACTTGCAGGGAATAGGTCCCGAGAATCATTATCATTATTATTGTTATTTACAGGAATAGGATACCCGCAAGATAATTTGATCCCTCAGAGACCATACAAAGGACGGGAGGCCCTTGAAGGGCCTCCCGTAGTGTCGCTGTTGACCGAGTGAATGTCTTTGGCTTCGCTCTATTTTAAGGGAAGCCGACGGAGGCGTAAAAAGAGGAGATAAGACCAATAACAAAAAAGGGAGGCCCTTAAAGGGCCTCCCTTTTGACTCGAAAAAACTGGAGCTATTATTCTGCGTCGACTAGAAGGAAACGAAGGTGCGGAACCTGATCAGACTGTCGTCAGCCCTGTAATCGTACGAAGTGTCGTCGTAAGAGAGCTCGAAGGAGAGGGCCGGCGTGTACCAGTACTTGACACCGAAGGTCCACACCCTTGCGTTCTCATCATCGTCGTCGATGTTGATGTAACGCTGGAAGGTGGCCCACTTGTCGTTCCACTGCTGGTCTAGGCGGACGAACAGAGCTGTGGTGTCATCCATCATCCGGTTGGCGTTCGGCCAAGTATTGCTGGCGAAGAGGACATCCTGGCCCCAGTCGGCGTAGGGATCTGCCGTGGAGACCTCGAAGCCCGCATCCAGCTTCGCGTACTCAACCCAGACCGAGGTGAAACCGGTAACAGCCTGGTTAACCTGCAGTACAGCCTGCCATGCGTTGGTCTTGTCTCCCCAGAAATCGTCATCCTGCCAGATATAGCGGCCGCGGAGTGCGATATCGGGCGTGAAGTTCACGTGGCCCTGTACCCAGTAGGTTGTGACATCCCAGCTGTCGTCGTAGTTCTCCATGAGACCGACCAGACCCATTCCGAACTGCTCGTTGAAATCGAACAGAACCCTAGCGCCGTAGACGTAGGCGTCGGAGTTGTCACGGGGATCAGTCGGTGCAGCAGGCTCTTCCTTATGGGCGACGAAGAAATCAAAGGTGCCCAGGTTGAAGGGCTTGGTGAAGTAGAAGCCCTGAAGAACTATGTCCGTGAACCATGCATCGTTGTCTGTCCAGTAGCCGCCTTCCCATTCGAAGAGCCACTTGCCCACCCACATGGTGGCGTCCCAGGGAAGCTTGACTTCCAGGTAGTAGCGCTCGAAGGTAGCGTCGGCACCACCGATACGGCCGATGAAGGTCACCTTGTCGTCGATCTTCTTGCTCAGCCAGATACGGTAGCGGCTTACGGTGAAGTCAGTGTCGCCAGTGGAGGTGTAGGCTTCCTCTTCCTCTGCTGCCCACTTTGCGTCGAAGCGGAACTGACCCCAGAACTTCCAGCCGCCGACGCCCTCCTCGAGAAGGGCTACCCTGCTGTCAAGCTCGTCGACCTTCACACCCAGGGCGTCAAGCTCGTCCTTGAACTCGACTACGAGCTTCTTCAGGAGCTCCAGGTCCTGCTTGGAGGCCTTGTTCATGTCCACATAGGCCAGCGCTCTTGCTACTACGGAGGCCATCTCGTAACGGGTGGCCTTCCACTCGCCCTTGAAGGCGCCATCGGGGTAACCCGATACCACGCCCCTGGAGGCAAGCTGGCTTACCGCGTCGTATGCCCAGTGGTTCATGGGGACATCCATGAACGGATTGGCCGCGAATGCCGGAGCGGCAAAGCAGATGAGCGCAAGTACCGCTACGAGTGCTGCGAATTTTTTCATTCTCTTTAACCCCCTTGGGTTATGTATTTTCCGGCCCGCCGGGGGATCACACAAATAATCGGCTGAAGTTTCCTCGTTTCCTTGCAGCCCTTGTGCTCTCCTCTCCGGTATGGGTCCGGCTTCTACTATCCGCTCTCCCGTTTTGGCTTAGGGGGTTGCACCTCCTTTCTTCGCCTTCAGGGGTCGCCGCGGAATTGGAAGCGTATCCAAGGCTACGTTTTCAAGGTACCTTTTACATACCCGATGAAATGTTACCCGTAAAATTACCGGTTTGGAATAGGTCTTTAGTCCCATTTGGCCGATCTTTCCAGATACTGCAACGGTCCGTATCTTCCAGAGACAAATCATTTCAAAAAAGATCACCAGGGTCGGGGAACAGATCAAAGGCGGGGCCCCAAAAGGCCCCGCTAAAAAACAGTCTTGTTACATCAGAACGAAACGTAGGTGCGAAGCCTGATCATGTGGTCTTCTACAGTTGCAGAACCCGAACCCTCAAAGGACCCTTCATTGTCCGAACCGGTGAAGGCTGCACTTCCCTTGAGCTGGTAGTTGCTGTAGGAGAGCTCGAAACTCAGGCTGGACGTGTACCAGTAGCGAACACCAACATTCCACTCCTGGGCATCGTAATCAACAGAACCATCTACTTCAAAGCTGGTACCGTTCATGCCCTCAGTATACCTGAAATAAATGGGATCAACATCGAATTTGACGTACCTCTGGAAGGTCTCCCACTTGTCGTTCCACTTCTGGTTCAGGTGCACCATTATCGAATCTGCGTCGGAAGGAAGCCCGCCCCAAAGCCCCGGAGAAAGGGCAGGAACCCCTCCTGCGATGGGAAGCCCGAAGCTGGTAAGGCCCGGTGTCAGGGTACCCCATAGCCACCCGTTGGTGTAGTCGTCATAGGGAGCGTTCATGGTAAAGAAGTGTTTGTCGAAGTGGGCGTACTCCAGCCACAGGCTGGTGAAACCGAATGCCTCCTGCTTTACGTCCAGGATAACCTTCCATGCATTTGGGTCATGGCTGACAAGACCCATCTCGTCAAGCAACACGTCGATCGCGTCAGAGTAGCCAACTTCGAGGTTGGTAATATCCCATAGGTTGAGGCCGGAATATTTCTGCCAGAAATAGGCCATCTTGAGTTCAATGTCGGGGGTGAACTTGACTCCCGCATCCACCCAGTAGACACTCATTGTATCGATTGACCCTAAATCCTCAGGGATCTCGTCAAGTAGCGGTTCGTCAAAAGTGCGCCACAGGGCGTTACCGGCCATACGGAACTTCTCGTTAAAATTGTAGTTGAGACGGGCGCCAAACCAGTAACCATCAAGGTTAATGTCAGCGAGGGCCCCTGAAAGAAGGTAGTCTTCCAGGTCTTCCGTGTCGGAAATGGCAGTCGGCAAGGAAGATTCTTCGTGTGCAACAAAGAGGTCGAAGTTCCCGGAGGCAAAGTTCTTCGAAAGGAAGAAACCCTGCAGGGTCTGGTCTGTAAACCATGCGTCGTTATCGATATACAGACCGGAATCGCCTTCCCAGTCGAAATTCCACTTGCCCACCCACATGGTGGCGTCCCAGGGAAGCTTCACATCGAGGTAGTAACGCTCAAAAGTGGCATCCGCTCCGCCGAGACGAGCAATAAAGGTAACCTTGTCGTCGACCTTCTTGCTCATCCAGATACGGTAGCGGCTTACGGTGAAGTCCGTGTCGCCCGTGGTGGTGTAGGCGTTAAGCGGAAGGCCGATGGATATGGGATCCGGTCCGTCAAGGATAAGGTCTTCCATAACGGGAGGCCAGCTGTTGTCGGCCCACTTGGCGTCGAAACGGAACTCGCCCCAGAACTTCCAGCCGCCGACGCCCTCCTCGAGAAGGGCTACCCTGCTGTCAAGCTCGTCGACCTTCACACCCAGGGCGTCAAGCTCGTCCTTGAACTCGACTACGAGCTTCTTCA
>Ga0334892_1001353_pt1 | contig 21336 bp, 17 predicted proteins | sample GraSluR3_MG_4_FD_207213 | JGI IMG/M metagenome (GOLD analysis project Ga0334892, IMG submission 207213) | Sludge microbial communities from methane-producing bioreactor in Wageningen University, Netherlands - Granular Sludge_15_04-R3 | ecosystem: Engineered > Bioreactor > Anaerobic >...
TAATCGGGGCAATCCTCCTCCCAGCACCAGAATTTAGATAAATCCAACTTTTCCTCCATCGCTACACCCAATCATAATTGGAGGTGGTAATATATAAACTATTCAGTCATACAAGTACACGACCAAAGATCCCCCCTCATATCATCGATGGGGACGAGAGGCTACGGCGGGGTCCGTCTTCAGAGAGGTCGCCGGAGGCCCGCCCCAAGAGCCTCTCCGCGAGGAACGAGCCGGTGGCGCTCTCCGAGACCATCGCCACCTCCTCCGGCGTCCCCTCGGCGACGATCCGGCCGCCCCCGTCTCCGCCCTCGGGGCCCAGGTCGATGACGTAGTCTGCGGACTTTATGACGTCCAGGTTGTGCTCGATGACCACGACGGTATTCCCCTTGGCGACGAGGTCGTTTAGGACGGCGATGAGCCTCAAGACGTCGTCGAAGTGGAGCCCCGTCGTCGGCTCGTCCAAAAGGTAGATCGTCCTTCCCGTCGCCTTCTTGGAGAGCTCCCGTGTCAGCTTGATCCTCTGGGCCTCGCCGCCGGAGAGAGTGGTGGAGGACTGGCCGAGCTTGATGTAGCCGAGGCCCACTCCCAGGAGGGTGTCGAGCTTCTTTCTTATGGCGGGGACGTTCTTGAACTGCTCCCTCGCCTCCTCGACGGTCATGTCCAGGACCTCGGCGATGGACCTCCCCTTGTACTTCACCTCCAGGGTCTCGGAGTTGTACCGGGAGCCCTTGCACTCCTCGCACTCGATGTAGACGTCCGGGAGGAAGTTCATCTCGATCTTGATGAGGCCGTCCCCCTGGCAGGCCTCGCACCTGCCGCCCTTGAGGTTGAAGGAGAACCTTCCGGGCTTATACCCCCGGACACGGGCCTCCTTCGTCTCGGCGAAGGCCTGTCTTATCGGGTCGAAGACCTTGGTGTAGGTGGCGGGGTTCGACCTCGGCGTCCTCCCGATGGGGCTCTGATCGATGACGATCACCTTGTCGATCTCCGAGTCGAAGGAGATCTCGTCGTGGAGGCCTGGGGTCTCCCTCGACCTATAGATCCGCTTCATCAGGGCCCGGTAGAGGGTGTCGTAGATGAGGGTAGATTTCCCCGAGCCCGATACCCCCGTAACGACGGTGAAGACCCCGATGGGGATCTTGGCGTCGATCTCCTTGAGGTTGTTCTCCCGGCAGCCGAAGATCCGGACGAACTTATCGCTCCTCCTCCTCTTTTCGGGAATCTCTATCCTCTTCTTGCCCGAGAGGTACTGGCCCGTCAGGGAGTCGGGGTCGCCCTCGATCTCTCCGACAGAACCCTCCGCCACCACGAAGCCGCCGTGGATCCCGGCGCCGGGGCCCATGTCCACCACGTGGTCGGCGGCCCGGATCGTCTCCTCGTCGTGCTCCACGACGATGAGGGTGTTGCCCAGGTCCCGCAGCTCCTTCAGCGTCTCGATCAGCCTCCCGTTGTCCCTCTGGTGGAGGCCGATGGAGGGCTCGTCGAGGACGTAGAGGACTCCCATCAGGTTCGAGCCGATCTGGGTGGCGAGCCTGATCCTCTGGGCCTCCCCCCCCGAAAGGGTCCCGGCGCTGCGGGAGAGGGTGAGGTAAGAGAGGCCTACTCGCTCGAGAAATCCGAGCCGTGCGCGGATCTCCTTCAGAACCTGCCGGCCGATCTCCTCCTCCTTCTCGGTGAGGTCGAGCCCCTCGAAGAGGTCCAGGGACTCGGATACCGATAGATCGGCGACCTCGGAGATGGACATCCCGGCGACCTTCACCGCTAGGACCTTATCCTTCAGCCTCCTCCCCCCGCACCGCGGGCATGGCAGGACCTTCATGAACTTCTCCAGCTCCTCGCGCCGGTAGTCGGAGCTGGTCTGGTGGTAGAGCCGCTCCGACTGGGGGATGAGCCCCTCCCACTGACCCTGGTGGGACCAGCTCGCTTCCCCGTTCTTCATCGACATGGCAAACTTGATCCGCTCCCGGGATCCCCGGAGGAGGGCGGACCGCTGCTCATCATTCAGATCCTTTATGGGGGTGAATATGTCGAATCCGAAGTGCTTTGCGACGGCAGCGAGGTGCTGGCCCCGCCATCCGTCAACGTGGTTACGATAGAGGGCCACAGCCCCATCGGCTATGGAGAGCTCCGGGTCGGGGATGATGAGATCGGGGTCGAACTCCATCTTGATCCCCAGGCCGTTGCACCCCTCGCAGGCGCCGAAGGGGCTGTTGAAGGAGAAGATCCGGGGCTGCAGCTCCTCGAAGACGATCCCGCAGACGGGGCAGGCCATCTTCGAGGAGTAGAGCCTCTCTAGTCCCTGGGGGTCGAGGACCAGTAGGAGCCCTCCGGCCCGTTCCAGGGCGGCCTCGACCGCCTCGACGAGCCTCGACCTCTCCATCCGGGGGTCGAGGCGGTCGATGACGATCTCGATGTCGTGCTTTCGGTACCGGTCCAGGTCCACCTCCTCGTCGGTCCTCTGGATCAGCCCGTCGACCCTCGCCCGGACGAACCCCTCGGTGTAGAGGTCCTTGAGGAGCTGGCCGTATGTCCCCTTCTTCTGCCGGACGATTGGAGCGAGGATCGTCACCATGCCGCCGCTGGAGGATCCGTCCTCCTCGACCTTCAGGGCGGCCTCGACGATCCGGTCGGCGATCCGCTCCGGGGAGCTCGCCTCGATCCTGATTCCGTGGACGGGGCAGTGGGGGACGCCGATCCGGGCGAATAACAGCCTGAGGTAGTCGTAGATCTCGGTGACCGTCCCCACGGTGGACCTGGGGTTCTTCGATGTCGTCTTCTGCTCGATGGATATCGCCGGAGATAGCCCCTCGATGGAGTCGACGTCCGGCTTGTTCATCTGGCCCAGGAACTGGCGGGCGTAGGCGGATAGGGACTCTACATACCTTCGCTGCCCCTCGGCGTAGATGGTATCGAAGGCGAGGGTCGACTTCCCCGACCCCGAGACGCCGGTGATGACGATGAGCCGGTCTCGGGGAAGCTCGATGGTTATGTCTTTTAGGTTGTGCTCTCTAGCACCTTTTATGACGATCGATTTCATCTCGGAATCTCGCTTGGGATCATTGGCCTAATGAGCCTATTGAAGGCCAAGGCTATTGCAAAGATGGGCTTAATACTTTTCGGGCGGCTTTCCAAGGGATTCCCTCATGGAACGACGAGGTTGCTGCATTCCTGGATTTTCGGAGACCTTGGGGCGGAATATGGAAAGCCCCATCCTGGATGGACCGATCAAGCGGGAGGGGTGCTCAGAGATGAAGGCCTCTTTCGACTTCGCATGTAAAATTGTCTACTAACGTCTCTCAGAGCCTGTTATGGGCGAAAAAGTTTTTATACAGTTATCCCTCATATAAAGAATTTAAAATTGGATTAGGAGTGAGAGGATGAAGAAAGGATGGGTGTATCTCTTTGCATTGCTCTTCGTTATATCTTGGATCTCTCCAACCCAGTGTGAAGATCAATTGGATGCGACCGTTGAGATCAGAAGCTTCTCGTTTCAGCCAGAATCGATCACGGTACCTGCTGGAACTACGGTAACGTGGATCAACCGCGATCCATTTGCTCATACGGTTACGGCCGATGACGGGTCCTTCGATTCGGGGAGCATTAGGGGCAACGGTGGCGAGTTCCACCTGGTCCCATCCGAACCCGGCACCTTCCCGTACCACTGCACGCCCCACCCGTCTATGAGGGGCGAGATCATCGTAGCCCCGGCGGAGATGCCGGATCCGGAGACGGGCGAGGGTCCGAGAGTTGGAGTTGAGCTGGTGGCAGAGGGCTTTACAGCGCCCATGGGGTTCATAACTTCGAGAGACGGGACGGGACGGATCTTCCTCATCGACCAGGTCGGCTTGGTCAAGATAGTCTATCCCAACGGAACCGTCCTTGATGAGCCGTTCCTCAATCTCACTGATCGGATGGTCGACCTTCGGCCGGGCTTTGACGAGCGGGGCCTTCTGGGGCTCGCCTTCCATCCGGAGTTCTCCGATAACGGAAGGATCTTCGTCTTTTACACCGGACCCCTGAGGCCCCAGGCGCCCGATGGCTGGGACTCCACCAACAGGCTCTCGGAGTTCTCGATATCCACCGACGACCCCAACAGGGTCGATATGGGCTCTGAGAGGGTCCTCCTCCGCGTCGACAAGCCACAGTTCAATCACAACGGCGGCACCATCGATTTCGGCCCTGACGGATACCTCTACGTCCCCCTCGGCGACGGCGGCGGCGCAAACGACGTGGGACTCGGCCATCCCCCCGACGGAAACGGCCAGAACACTACGACCCTCCTCGGCAAGATCCTCCGGATCGATGTCGACGAGACGGGGGATGACGCGGCTTACGGGATACCGGCCGACAACCCCTTTGTGGACGACGAGGATATCCCTTCGGAGATCTACGCTCTGGGGTTCAGGAACCCCTGGAGGATCGCCTTCGATACCTGTGGTGATGGTGCCCTCCTCGTATCAGATGCAGGCCAGGATCTATGGGAGGAGGTGAACCTTGTGGTTAAAGGTGGCAACTATGGATGGAAGATCCGCGAGGGGACGCACTGCTTCGATCCGGCCGACCCCAGGAATCCTCCCCAGGTATGTCCTGACGTCGACGCCAGAGGCGAGATGCTCATCGACCCGGTCATAGAGTACGGCCACGATCTGGGGACGGCTGTTGTTGGCGGCTATATCTACCGGGGTCAAGCGCTATCCGATATGGTGGGCAGATACATATTCGCAGACTGGTCCAACAGCTTCTCGACGGGCAACGGCACCCTCTTGGTGGCGACGCCTTCCGAAGAGGGTTTGTGGGTCTGGGAGGAGGTTTATATCGCCGACAGTCCCACCGGCAGGCTCGATCTCTTCATCCGATCCCTTGGGATCGATGGCGAGGGCGAACTTTACATCCTCGCCTCAGATAGGCCTGGGCCAGTCGATAGGACGGGAGCGATCTTCAAGATCGTCCCCCCTGAGGATCAAAACGAGACGGCTGAAGGCTGAGCGCCCCGGGAGCGAGGCCGACGGCGGGACGGTGACGTCGGGAGGGGTGGTTGGAGGCTTGGAGGGGGAAGATCCAAAAAATGATCGGTTTGACGCCCGATACGGCCTCTGAACCGATCTTTGGGCGTCTCGAGGTCGCCTACCTCCATCCCCTCAGTCGCTGCCCGGATCAGGAGGTGTGTCTTGGGCAGCTGTCGTCGTGATGGGGTCCGTCAGTGAAGGGGATCGTTCCGCAGTGACGGCATACGTAGGCGGTTCTATCTCCAGGAAGAGGGAACTCTTCCTCGCCATGGCAACAATGGCATGCTGGTTGGTAATGATCGACCATTCGATACACCAAACGGCTCCCATCTATAGGGATAATCGGATATAAAGTTTCTGGTTTACCGACCTAATGGGGTCTTATACCCTCCTTATTGACAGTTTTATTGAGGATATTCTTACATCCTATAGAGGATCATTCTTGCATCCCTTCCGAAGGGCTTTCTCGATCCTATCATCCCCATCCTTCCTCATCATCCCCATCACCCTCGACCCTCTCCTTGAGCCCCCGGTTCATCTTCCCAAAGCCGCTTAGAGTCTCCTCGATCCTCTTTCCCATGAGGGGGACGAGGAGCCCCCTGAAGATCTCCCTCTGGATGAACCTCACAGCATCCGGCCCCAGGGGCTCGATCTCGAAGATATGCTCTCCGTCCAGAAGGCCCGGAAGAAAGAGCCTTCCCAGCCAGCGCAGCTCCTTATTCGGCACCGCCTCCGTCACCATCGGCCGGAAGGCCATCGCCCTCCCCCCGGGAGGCCTGATCTGGACCCTGAGCCGAGCCCCCTCCTCTGCCACCCCCACCACCGGCCTCATGAAGGTGTTCCACTCACCGAAGCTCTCAAAGTCGGTCAGAACCTTCCAGACCGCCTCCGGCGAGCCCCGGACCTCGATCTCGTCTCTGATCTCCTTTCTGAACATCTCACGCCGCCTCCGTCACCCCTTCAGGTCTCATGGGCCCTCAGGTCTCATGGGGTAGATACCCCCGTCGTCGGTCCCTTCAGAACGCCGATAGATCTGTCCCCTCCGGATCGCCGAAGCCCCAATCGGGGGGCTGCCACCCCGGCCGGGACAGTTCTCCGTGGAACTTCGCCAGGTCCACCACCGATCTCGCCGTCGCCGGCCGCAGGGACGTCCCGTCCACGGATCTCGCCTCCACCTCCGCCAGGTTCACAAACCTCCCGGACCAGAGAGCTTCGACATCGTAGACGATCGTCCTCGTCTCACCAGGTCCGATATCGATGAGGTTCCAGGATACTACGCCGCCCTCGATGGCTGCGAAGGGAGGGGAAGAGGAGATGAGCCTCATCCCCAAGGGGAGCTGGTCGGTCGCCCTCGCCACCAGGGTATCATCCCCCAGGTTCTCCACCTCCAGGGTGTACCTGACCCGATTTGGGGCTGACCCGTCGACGGCACCCCTCTTGCTGAGGGCCATCCCGTCGGCGGAGCCCCAGGAGAGCCAGTTGATCTCGATGGCGGAGTAGTTGGCGGCGCAGGCCAGCTCCTCGCCGTAACCTGCGCAGGCCTCGACCCGGTTCACCAGATCAGCTCCCCGGAATCCTGTGACGTCCAGGACGAGCTCGATGGTCCAGATGTCGCCGGGGGATATGTGAGTGAAGGACCATTCTGCACCGTCAGAGGTGAAGGTCGGCCGACGATCGGTGCTGACGAAGGTCGCTCCCGGAGGGAAGAGGTCCCTCACGATGACCGGCTCCAGGATCCGATCGCCGTCGTTCTCTATGGTGATGACGTAGTCGGCGAGGGTCTTAGCATTCTCGTACCTCAGGGTCCCCTCCTTCGTCACCGATATATGGGGCATGGGGTACGGGCCGGAATTCTGGAGCCGGATGTTCCTCTGGAGGGAGTAGTCCCCACTATACACCTCGTCCATATCCATCTCGCTCCCTGAGACGACCCTGTACCTCGCCGTCCCCGAGAAGTCGGCCTCCGTCTCCATGGCGCCGGTCCCCCGGGCGACCGTCGTCTTGTCGAGCCTCTCGATAGACGAGTACTCCTCCCCGATGTAGCTCTCCCCCGCCACCCTGGAGATGACGCCCTCCCTCCACCGGAGGGATATCTTCGCCGAGCCGTCGGAGCCTCCTCTGAAGCTGGTGGGCTGGTGGCATAGGGAGACGGACTTTGCGATATAGCCCGTATAGGTGTCTATCACCTCTTCGGATCGGTAAGATCCCGTCCCCGATTCCCGGGTCCTCTGGCCTTCCCCGACCTTCTTATCGACGGCCACAAACCCCGTCCCCGAGACGGACCTCTCCGAGGATATGCTGGAGCCATAATCGTCGATCCTCTCGTCGATCCTGAAGCTGCCGTAGTAGCTCTCAGAAGCCGCGAAGATAGGGGGATCCTTCGCCGTCCCGTTGGGGCTGGACATCTTGTATGCCCCCAGGCTCGCCATCCCGTCGAAGGAGGATGATACCTCCATGGCGGTGGCGCTTTCGTCGACTCCCATCCGAGCCTCCCGATCGATGGAGTCGCCGCGGAGGTACGACTCCTTGATCGCCGTTCCGGTGGAGGGGTTCCTCAGAACCGTTATCTTTGTGAAACCTCCACCAAAAGTCGATCTCGATATATCCACGACCTGGCGGGAGGCGGAGCTCTTATCCGATATTCTGATCGAAGATCGGTTCCCCTCCAGGTTCCCCTCCAGGTTCCCCTCCAGGTTCGTCTCGTCTGCAGACCCAAGCCCCCAGGAGAGGGCGAGGAGAAGAGAGGCCGCGACGGCCAGCGCCATCAATGAAACCCGCATAAACCCTCCACCTCCGAACGGACCGGTGATCTCGGACCGCCCGTCATATCTTTATCCTCAACCTTTTTATACCCATTTGAGCTCCTTTGGGGAGATATTTTTGGGTGAAGGATCTTGGCTTCGATATCGGTTCTCACGGAGGGTTACGTCATCGACCTGGAGGGGGGGAGGATCAGGGCGTCGCCGTCGTCGGTCCTGATAGAAGACGGCGAAACGAGGGTCCTCGTCGACCCCGGTTCCGATAGAGAGGGGCTTCTTTTGGGCCTATCGAGGAAGGGGCTCCATCCCCGGGACGTGGAGATTTTATTCGTCACCCACACCCACCTCGACCACCTCCTCAACCTGAGGCTCTTTCCGGAGGCGGATGTCTCCGATTCGTCCTTCATTTACAGGGGGGACGAGGGGATCCCCGCCGGAAGGTTCATCCCCGGAACGGAGGTGGAGATCCTCCCGACTCCGGGCCACACCCCGGACCACGCGTCCCTCCTGGTGGCGGTGGAGGGCGAGGTGGTCCTCGTAGCCGGTGACCTCTTCTGGTGGCGGCGAGGCGCCGTCCAGAGGACCGATCCCGAATCCCTAACGGAGATGGAAGACGAGTTTGCCTCCGATACCTCGGCCCTGAGGAGGAGCCGGCTGGAGGCTCTGGAGAGGGCCGACATCGTCATCCCCGGCCACGGGAAGCCCTTCCGTCTCCATAGGGGGTCTTCGTCCCGGCTCCGACGGAAGCCTTTTCTCTGATGGTCACCTTTTGATGGTCACCTTTTAGTAGGTTTTATGGGGGAGTTATGACCATGCAAGAGGAGATCTTCTGTCCCCACTGCGCCGACTTCACCGAACACTCTACCGTCAAGATGGGACGAGAGCACCTGGTCATGTGCATGGCATGTGGGACGGTCCATCCTCAGAAGCTGGAGCGGAGGAGGCTTGCGACCCTCAGGGTGATCGTCAGCGCCGTCGACACCTCCTCCCGCCGCACCATCGAGCTCCCGGCCGAGGAGAACCTCGCGGTGGGAGACGAGCTTCTGGTGGACGACGGGGTGGGAGAGGTCGCCATGGTGGAGGTCACCTCCATCGAGATGGAAGGTGGGAGGCGAGAGGAGAGGGCGATGGCCGGGGAGGTGAAGACCCTCTGGACGAGGGCCGTCGACGAGGTGGTGGTGAAGGTCGCCGTCCACCGGAGGGGGAAGACCACCTCTTACTCCCTCCCCGTCGGAGGGGACGAGCCCTTCGAGGTGGGAGAGGTGAGGACGGCGGGAGGTAGGAGGTTCAGGGTGGAGAAGATCCAGCTCCGCGACGGCCGATCTCCGGCGAGGGCCCTGGCCAAAGATATAATAAGGGTCTGGGGAGGGGCGATCTGATGAAAGACGAGACGATGAGGAAGCTCAGGGGAAGCGTCAGCAATAGGGTCCTTGCGGCGATGGAGAGGGTACCTCGGGAGCTCTTCGTTCCCCGGGGCATCAGAGGTTCCGCCTACGAGGACCGACCCCTCCCCATCGGCGAGGGGCAGACGATATCAGCCCCCCATATGGTGGCTATCATGTGCGACGTCCTCGACATCGGGGAGGCGATGGCTGTCCTGGACGTGGGTACCGGCTCCGGGTACCACGCCGCTGTGATGGCGGAGCTGGTGGGTCCCGAGGGGCACGTATACTCCATCGAGCGGATACCCCAGCTCGCCGTCTTCGCGGAAGAGAACCTTAAGGCTGCTGGGGTCAAGAACGTCACAGTCCTCGAGGGGGACGGGAGCCGCGGCCTTCCCGAGCACGCCCCCTACGATCGGATCAACGTGGCGGCGACGGCGCCGAAGATCCCCGAGCCCCTCAAAGAGCAGCTCAAGGTGGGGGGGAAACTCGTCATACCGTTGGGCTCCTGCTACCAGGAGCTCGTCCTGGTGGAGCGGACGCGGGAGGGTTACGAGCTGGAGCACCACGGCGGCGTCGTCTTCGTCCCCCTCCTGGGAGACTACGGCTTTGAGATGTAAGGAGGGTGAGAAAGGGTTATCTCGATCCGGTCCCACCCAGATCTGATGAAGCCAGTCACCCTCATCATCATGGACGGGTTCGGGGAGGGGGACGAGGACGAAGGCAACGCCATCGCCTCCGCCAAAACCCCCACCATCGATCTGCTCGCGAGATCCTACCCCAAGACGACCCTGGGGGCAGCCGGCCTCGACGTGGGCCTCCCCCCCGGCCAGATGGGAAACTCCGAGGTGGGCCACCTCAACCTTGGGGCGGGGAGGATCGTCTACCAGGACTACACCAGGATCAACCTCGCCATCGAGGACGGCTCCTTCTTCGATAACCCGGTCCTGACGGAGGCTATCGACTCCGCCCCAAAGGGGGGGGCTGGGCTCCATCTCCTGGGCCTTCTATCCGACGGCGGCGTCCACAGCCACAATACTCACCTGTACGCCCTTCTCCGCCTCGCCAAGGCGATGGGGGTCGATAGGGTCTGGATCCACGCCATCCTGGACGGGAGGGACGTCCCTCCCCGAAGCGCCCTGGGCTACTTCCGGGAGCTGGAAGAGGAGATCAGATCTGTCGGCGTCGGGAAGGTGGCCACCGTGGCGGGGAGGTACTACGCCATGGACCGGGACAGAAGGTGGGAGAGGACGAAGCTCGCCTACCGCGCCATGACATCCGGCGAGGGGCTCCAGGCCCCAGGCCCAAAGGAGGCGGTGAGAGCCGGCTACGATCGGGGCGAGGACGATGAGTTCCTCATGCCGACGATTGTCGATCCGGAGGGGGTGGTCGAAGACGGTGACACCATCATATTCTTCAACTTCAGGCCCGATAGAGCCCGCCAGATAACGAAGGCCTTCACAAACCCCGACTTCTGCGAGTTCGAGACCGAGAAGATGGAGGTCGCCCTCGTCTGCATGACCGAATACCAGGAGTCGATCAAGGCGGCCGTCGCCTTCCCGGCGGAGCACCTGACCGATACCCTGGGCGATGTGGTGAGCAGGGCGGGCCTCTTGCAGCTGCGGATAGCAGAGACGGAGAAGTACGCCCATGTCACCTTCTTCTTCAACGGCGGCCGAGAGGAGGCGAGCCCCGGGGAGGACCGGCTCCTGATACCCTCCCCGAAGGTTGCGACGTACGACCAGAAGCCGGAGATGAGCGCCTTTCAGGTCACCGACGCCGTCGTCGGAAAGATCCGCGAGGGCGTCTACGACCTCATCGTCCTCAACTACGCAAACCCCGACATGGTGGGGCATACCGGGATCTTCGATGCGGCGGTGGAGGCGGTGGAGGCGGTCGACGAGTGCGTCGGTCGCGTGGTGGAGGAGGTCCTGGCCCGGGGAGGCGCCGTCCTCCTGACCTCAGATCACGGGAACGCAGAGAAGATGGAGGACAGGAGTACAGGCCAGCACCATACCGCCCACACCTCAAACCGGGTACCCTTCATCCTCGTCAAAGACGGCGGAATGCCGAGGCTCCGGGAGGGGGGGATCCTCGCCGACGTCGCCCCCACGGTCCTGGAGCTTATGGGCCTGGAGCCTCCTGCAGCCATGACGGGAAGGTCTCTACTCGCAAGAGATTAAGCCGAAGAGATAGAGGCGACTAGCAAGAGATGGATCAGAGCTTGAAGAGGTTCAGGACTTACCTCCGGGTGAGCGAGGCATTCAGGATAGCGAGGCGTCTATTCGTCATGAACGCCTTCGACGGAATCCTCACCATCATGGGGGTGGTCATCGGCGCCCACTACTCGGGGCTATCCGACCCCGAGATAGTCGTAAAGGCCGGAGTGGGGGGGAGCATAGCCCTGGGCATTTCTGGCATGAGCAGCGCCTATCTCGCGGAACGGGCGGAGAGGAGGAGGGACTTGAAGAAGCTCGAGTCCGCCATGCTCGCCGACCTCAAGAAGAGCCAGTTTGCGAGGGCCTCACAGTTCGCCACCGTCGTCGTCGCCCTGGTGAACGGGATCAGCCCCGCCATCGGAGCGATCATCCTCGTCCTCCCATACCTCTTGGTCCCAGCGATCGATATGGATGAGGCCTTCCGCCTCTCCCTGGGCCTGGGCCTTCTTTGCCTCTTCTTCCTGGGGCTATTCCTCGCCAAGATCAGCCAGGAGAGGATGATCGCCTCGGGGTTGAAGATGATCCTGGTGGGGCTTTTGACGATAGCCGTCGTCAGCCTCGTCTCCGCTCCCGGAGGGATCTAGGAGGCGGCATGAAGGGGAGATCTTCCCGAGACTTCTTGCTAAGTTCCTCGATATTCTGGAGGGAAAGGCGCCGTACTCGACGTCCTCCAAAGAAGGAGAGGTCAGAGAAGCCTTTAATAGGGCTCTGACCAGGATGAAACTGCTGAGATACATGGACCTTTATAGATACCTGGACTCGCGGGCCTCCGAGATGCTGGAGGTTCTGAGGGATCTGGTGAGCTTTGAGACCGTCGCCCCTCCGGGGAAGAACTACACCGAAATCGTCGACCACCTGATCCCCATCTTCCAGGACCTGGGCTTTGAGACGGAGAAGGTGGTGATGCCCCCGGACCTCTTCGAAGAGAAGTGCGGCGGGAGAGGCCTCGCCGGAGAGAGGGCGAACCTCCGGGCCCGCCTCAATGTCGGGGCTGAGGAGACCCTGGTGATCTACACCCACCTCGACGTCGTCCCCGCCGGGGAGGGCTGGACCTGCGACCCCTTCGGCCTGGAGGTACGGGGCGGGAGGATCTACGGCAGGGGGGTCGCCGACTCCAAGGGGGCGGTGGCCGCCCTAATCGCCGCCCTCAGGGCGGTGGCCGCCTGCGGCCGCCACCGTTACAACCTGGAGGTCCTCCTCACCACAGACGAGGAGGTGGGGGGCTACTCCGGCCTCTGCTACTTCGCCGACGAGGGGCTCGTCAGGGGCGAGAAGATGCTCTGCATGGACAGCTTCTCCGACGACGTCATCATCGGATGTAACGGGGTGATCAGCTGGGAGGTGACGGTCCGGGGGAGGGCTGTCCACTCCGGGGCGAGCTTCCTCGGGGATAACGCCATCGAGAAGGCGCTCCCGGTGATAGAGGCGCTCCTGGACCTGAAGAAGAAGGTCGAGGCGAGGAGGTCGGCCCTCCCCGCCTCCTCGGAGCTCGCCGCCTTCGGGATAGACCATGTCCGACCGATGCTGAACGTCACCGTAATCCGGGGCGGCGTCAAGGAGAACATCGTCCCCGAGAGGTGCGTCGTCGGGGGGGACCGGAGGGTCATTCCCGAGGAGAGGATGGAGGAGGCCGCCGCCGAGATGGAGGAGGCAGTCTCCGGCCTCCCCGTAGACCTCGAATGGAGGTCCTGGATGGGCTACCCACCCATGAGGATCGATCCAGACCACACCTGGGTCGCAGAGGTGAGAAGCGCTCTTCAGAAGGCGTCGGGGAAGAGGCCCCGCCTTGCCGGGGCCCAGTACAGCCTCGATCAGGCCCGGGTGGTGGAGGTGACGGGGATACCCACATGCGCCTACGGCGTCGGCCGCCAGACCGACTCCAACCCCCACGGCCCCGACGAGAACGTGACGATCGAGGACCTGTCGATCTACGCCAGGTTCCTCGCAACCCTGATGACGGGCTGATCGGCGGCGGAAGGAGACGAGGAGATGGCAGGAGGGCGTCGGGGCGACGGCCGGAAGAAGTCGAGGAGTCTGGCGGTAGGAGCGGGGGCGATATATTGAAGGCGGTATCTGTGGTGGGGCCGAAGAAGTCGGGGAAGACCGCTCTCGTAGAGGCGATGGTCAGGGCTCTTGCGGGCCGTGGCCGGGTGGGGACGGTCAAGAACATGCCCGATCACGAGATCGAGGACAGGGGCGATACAAGGCGCCACTTCGATGCGGGGGCGGACGTGGTGGTGGGGGTAGGAAAGGACGGGGTCACCTTCAAGGTGGCGAGGGGCGGAGGGCTAGATTCGGCGCTGGCGGAGCTGGAAGATGGCGGCGTCGATTACGCCATCATCGAGGGGTTCAAGAGGTCAAAGCTTCCCAAGATCGTCCTCGGGGCAATCGACGTTAGTAACCCCATCAGAAATGTGGACGGACGCCCGCCCTTCGACGATAGATTGATCGAGGAGCTGGTCGGGCTATTGATGTCGCTTCCGGATCTGCGGACCCCCGGCCGGAAGCCGGAGGAGGTCTCCCCACCAGATTAATTTATTTCTTAAACCGGAAATATCTCGATACGTTTTTAAACGATAAGGCCGTCACCGATCCCTCGGGGAGGTTAGATTTGAACCGGCTATGCTGCGCTGTCCTGATCTCGATGCTGGTTTTGTTGGGGTCAGCTGCGGCTGCCAATTACATATACGAGCGGTCGGTGATCCAGGGGGTGGGCTATAGGAGCCACGAGCTCATCGGCCAGACCGCCCAGGGGTACAGCGGCCAGAAGATCGTCGAGAGGATCTCGGGGAGCGGCAGCTTCTACGATCGGACCGAGTTCGAGCTTTCCGTCCACCGCAACACCATAAACTACACCCAGGAGGCGACCTTCGAGTACTTCCCGGTCAGCTACCAGACCGGCACCTACGACAGGAAGTGGGTGGACAGGCTCTGCGTCGCGAACTACGATGCCGGAGCGGTGGTCACCGAGAGCTACACCTCTGCCGAGAGCCTGATGAAGAGCACCCAGATCAGCACTGTAGGAAACAGCCCTCTCAACGAGGTGAACAACAGCGGGATCGAGGCGAGCTTCAACGCCAACGTCATCGGCGTCGGCCACATCGGTTGGCTCTCCGTAGAGAAGATCGAGGGTGCGAAGAGGCCCTTCGAGGTGGGAAGGTCCGTCGAGGATCTCGTCGGGGTATTCTCGATAGAGAAGTACATCCAGCTCTTCAAGAACGAGAGCGACACCACTGGGGCCGTCGACTGGCTGCCGTGCTTGTAGATGGGTTTGGGGGAAAGGGGCTTAAGGCCGCAGTCGAAGAGACGGAGGGTGGGGTCTCGTCCCCTTGATCGATCTTCCCCGATAACCCGTTTTTTTTCCCTCGTCTTCATCCATCCCCGCCGTCCCCCTTCGTCCGACTGTCATAAGGGACTTATCTGGTGAAGGGGGAATTACATCTGGACGATGAGTGTCTCATCCCAGAGGAGGATAGAAATTTATGGTCTCTAATGTATATTTTGTCCCGCTTAGGGCTGAAGACATCGACGAGAGGGAGACCGTCGGCGTCAAGGGACTTTTTTCAGCCGCCGGTTTCGATGACCTGATCGGAGAGGGGGACCTGACGGCGATAAAGCTCCACTTCGGCGAGAGGGGAAACGAGACCTACGTCAAGCCCGCCTTCGTCCGCCAGGTGGCGGAGAAGGTGAAGGAGTCGGGGGGGTGCCCCTTTCTCACCGATACCGCCACCCTCTACGTCGGGAGCAGGAAGAACGCCGTCGGCCATCTCCTGACGGCGATCGATCACGGCTTCGACCTCTCGACGGCAGGAGCTCCCCTGATCATAGCCGACGGCCTATTGGGAGGAGACTACGTCGAGGTGGAGATCGGAAAAAAGCACCTCAAGACTGTCAAGATCGCAGGGGGCGTGGCGGCCGCCGACTCGATGATCGTCGTCTCCCACTTCAAGGGGCACGGCATGGCAGGCTTTGGCGGCTCCATCAAGAACCTGGGGATGGGCTGCGCACCGCCCTCGGGGAAAGCAGACCAGCACCGCGCCTCCAAACCGGCGGTGGCCGAGGAGAGGTGCACCGGGTGCGGAGGGTGCGCTGCCGTCTGCCCCGAATCCGCCGCCGTGCTGGAGGGGGGGAAGGCCTGGATCGATCCCGAGGTCTGCGTCGGGTGCGGCGCCTGCCTCGCCGCCTGCCCTGAGGGGGCGGCGGGACTCGACTGGGAGAATATGCCGATCTTCATCGAGAGAATCGTTGAGTACGCCTTTGGGGCGGTGATGGGGAAAGAGGGACGGGTCGGCTTCTTCAACTTCGTCATCGACGTCACCCCGGACTGCGACTGCCTTCCCTGGAGCGGAGCGCCGATCGTCCCTGACGTCGGGATCCTCGCCTCAAAGGACCCCGTCGCCATAGACGCGGCGAGCCTCGACCTCGTCAACGGCCAGGAGGGGATCAGAGGTTCGACGTTGAAGTCCCACCACGGTCGGGGAGAGGATAAGTTCAGGGGCGTCTGGCCCGAGGCGGACGGTCGTCTGCAGATAAAGTACGGCGAGGAGATCGGCCTCGGATCGTCTCGATACCGGCTCATCGAGGTATGAAAGCAGCAGGCAGGGGCAGGCCGCCATCCTCAGCGGCGAATGAGAAGTCGGCAACGGAAAGGTTTAACGCCGGTTCGGGATAGAAGAACTCGGTAGCTGTGGATGATGGGCCGGAAGAGATGGTGTCTGGAGGATGGAGAAGATGACAGAGCTGTTAAAGGAGATTTTTGGCCGGGCCAAAATGGAGGATAGAGCTTACCTGATGGAGCACGAGTCCAAGGCGGTCCTGGAGAGCCTGGGGATCTCGACGACGGGAGGCAATCTCGCCCGGTCGGAGGAGGAGGCGGTCGATGCGGCAAAGTCCATCGGCGGCTCCGTTGTCCTGAAGGTGATGTCTCCCCAGGTCGTCCACAAGTCCGACGCCGGGGGCGTCGCCCTCGACCTTCCGGGGCCCGAGGAGGTGAGGGGGGCATATCGCAAGATGATGGAGGCTTTTGCTGAGAAGGAGATCGTCGGGGTCGCCGTCCAGGAGATGGCCTCCCCGGGGACCGAGGCGATCGTCGGGGTCGCCAGAGACCCCACCTTCGGCTCGATACTGATGTTCGGCCTCGGGGGGATCTTCGTCGAGATCCTCCAGGACGTATCCCTCAGGTCGATCCCCATAACGGAGGACGACGCCGACTCGATGATCAGAGGGATAAAGGGGCGCGCCCTCCTGGAGGGGTACCGGGGCAGGTCGGCGGACATCCCGGCCCTGAAGCGGCTCTTGCTCCAGATCTCCGACCTGGTGGTGGAGCACCCAGAGATCTCCGAGATGGACTTAAACCCCGTATTCCTCTATCCCGACGGCTACAAGGTGGTGGATGCGAGGATCATCCTCGGCGATCCGCCGGAGGAGGCGGAAGCGGGGCCAGCGAAGGTCCAGGACCTCCGGGAACTGTTCTATCCGAAGAGCATAGCCGTCATCGGAGCCTCGGGGACGAGGGGAAAGCTCGGCTGGAACGTCTTCTCTAACCTCATAAGCCACGACTTCAAAGGGGAGCTATACCCCATAAACCCCAAAGCCGAGTCGATCCTGGGGGTGAAGGCATACCCGAGGATCGGCGCCGTCGGAAAGCCGATAGATGTCGCCGTCATCCTCGTCCAGGCCTCCATGACCCCGGAGGTGGTGAGGGAGTGCTGCGACTGCGGCGTCAAGTACGTCATCGTCGAGTCGGCGGGCTTCGCCGAGATGGGGGAGGAGGGGCGGAAGATCGAGGAGGAGATGAAGGCGATCACCGACAGCCGAGGGGTGAGGCTCCTTGGGCCGAACTGCTCGGGGATCATCAACACCCACTGCAGCATGGTCCAGTCGATCGGGATCGTCGACGCCCTCTCGAAGGGGAACATCGGCCTCATATCCCAGGCGGGGGTCTGCGCCGCCGGGATGCTCTGGGGTCTGCGCCACATCATGGACTTCGGTATCGTGGCGACGATAGGAAACAAGCTCGACATCAACGAGACGGATATGCTGGAGGCTGTGAGCGCAGACGAGAACGTCGAGGTCGTCTGCATGTACCTGGAGTCGGTGAAGGGCGGAAGACGGTTCATCGACGCCGCCAGGAGGATAACAAGAGAGAAGCCGATCATCGCCCTCAAGTCCGGCCGGACCGAGGCGGGCAAGAGGGCGGTCGCCTCCCATACCGCCTCCATGGCCGGCGACGACCTCGTCTACAGCGCCGTCTTCTCCCAGGCGGGGGTGATCAGGGCGAGGGACTACGAGCATATGTTCAACCTGGCGAGGGCCGTCTCAAAGCAGCCCTTCCCCGAGAAGGAAGGGGTCTTCATCATCACCTATGCCGGGTCTCTTGGGGTCATCTCCGCCGACGCAGTCATCGACGAGGGGATGAGGCTCGCAGAGCTTGAGGAACCCCTCAAGGAGAGGCTCCTCGACCTTCTGCCGGAGTACGTCGGCGGGACAAACCCCGTCGACTACACCTTCAGCATGGACGCCGAGACGGTGAAGAGGACGATCGAGATCGGGGTCGAGAGCGAGGACGTCGGAAGCTTCATCGTCATCCTCCAGGCCGAGATCCTGGGAAGCTACGTCGAGCCCCTGGGGAAGGTCGACTATCGGGGAAAGCCCATCATGGTCTGCGTCGCCGGAAAGGAGTTTGCCATGGACGAGGTTATCAGGATGGAGAATGCCGGGATACCCGTCTACCAGACCCCGGAGCAGTGCGCCGACGCCATATCGGTTATGTACAGACACCGCCGATCTTCCAGGTAAAAAACCGCCCCTCCAAGGAGCCCACCCTCCCTCGGGGATCGATCCGTCTCCGAAACCCACCGGCCCAGGAGGGTCGGCTCGCATCTCTTCAATTGCCGCAGTCAAGTTGCATTAGGTCAATACATCTTCTGGACGTCCTGGGGGAGGGTCCATTCTCCTCCCTCCAGGACCCTCACCGAGGACCGGTCTCTTACATACTCCATCGTCCTGGTCCAGTTCTTCCTCGACGGCAGAGCCTCCGGGTTTATCATCCTGCTGTACCCGGGGCTCAGGGTGGTGGGGCCGTCGGAGGCCGAGGCGATGGCTCGAGCCCTCTCCTCGGCGAGCTGCCTTGCCACCTTCCCCAGGACGGCGGGGGCCTTCGAGGTTCCACCCAGAGAAGTCGGCTCTCTGAAGATCCCCGATCCAAAGTAGGGGTAGTACTGGCTGTAGTCGATCTTCGAGGGCGCGCCCCCCGAGAAGAATATGGGGTCGGAGAAGTAGGACCTCCACTCCGAGTAGTTGGGGCCTCTGCCGGGGTCCAGGTAGTCGGCTCCCGCAGGCACCGATGCCAGGAAGATGCCCAATACGACCAGAATCAAATTGCGCGTTGAAATCATGTCCAGATCACACTCCCACTATGGAGGTATGCCGGGCATGATTTAAATTATTTGCCCAAAGGGTTACAGGATGATCCTGCGCGATCATCAGCTCCGGGATAACTTCATTACGCAGCCGTCGTCGGTCTCCTCCACCTCCAGCTTCATTCCCAGGTCTGCGAAGACTTTCCGCCAGTGGCTCTCGACGCAGGTCTTGCAGTGCTGCTTCGCCACAAGCCCCGCCCCCAGCCGGGCGAAGGCGTTGATCCCCTCCTTTATCGCGCACCTCTCCCTTCGGATCTCGGCCCAGCCGTCCCCTTCCACCACCGAGACGGCGGAGCCGAAGAGGTTCTTGTCGTTGGTCGCGACGGCAAATGCGAGATCCTTCGGCTCGGAGAGCTCCAGCCTCTTGAAGGTCCCGGCGACCTGGTGGGCGCCCATATCCTGAAACTCGCGAAGCCCCTTCTTTCCGAGCTTCTTTGCGACATAGCCGCTGCTTCCGTAGAAGCTTCCCAGCCACATAGCCACCACACGCTGCTGGATCTGCTCTACGGGGATCTCGGGTACCTCGGTCATGAGGTCGAATCGGACGGGAGGCGATATAACCTTTCCGAGGGCTATGATGGGGTAGATATGAGAATCGATTCCAGGTTTCTCACCTTTAATCTATTACTCTAGAAATACTTAAATATATGTTGTACTAAGACTTCTTCTTATATTTGCATAAATATTGGTAAGAAAACTCAGCATACAAATTCTGTCATCGGACGGAATTAGTAGGAGATGAATGATTTACATGTCACCAAATAATACGGTAATAATAGGAGTGAAAGCGTTCATGGCATCTTCATGCATTTCGTTTATATATGTAATTATTATTTTAAGGAGCCTATTATCAAATTTTAAATTAAACTCGCACGCATATATGCTGAAAAATCTCTGATGTTATCGCCCTTCTCATACTCTTATTTCTCTTCTTTGCCACCATATCCGGGTCAGTTGCGTCTTTGACGGTGAACTCGATAGCTCCAACATCGGTCAACGTCTGCGACTCAAATGGCTTTGTGGTATACGTCAACAACACCGGGACAACCCCTGAAAAGGACATCCTTCTCAACGTCACAATCCCTCTGGGCTTTTCCTACGACGGATATTCTGGAATATACTTCCAAGGAGGGGACCGCAACGATGGCCCCACCAATGAATCCGGCAAGCATCTCGAATGGAACCTGACTGAGATCATGACCCCTGAGATGGGGGTTGTGATAAACGAACTCCTTCCAAATCCTGCTGGCACCGATAGCGGCAATGAGCGTATCGAGCTGTATAACGCTGGAACGTCCACTGTAAACGTCAAAGAGTGGTACCTTCGGGACATTGGTAATAATAATATACCGATAGCATCAAACGTGCTATCTGGCAACGTAAAAATGGACCCCAGAAGTTATCTGGTTATCAGGATTAACGGGTCCGTCCTAAACAATCCGGGGGACACGGTAATTCTTTTTAACGGTAATGGTACCCAAGAGGATTATGTAACCTACGGTGCGAGTGTCGAGGCGCAAAGCTGGGCCTGCGTCCCCGATGGTTCCAGACACTGGGGCTGGAGGAGCTCCACTCTAGGAGGCACAAACGGCGATCTAGCCCCAGGTGATCAGATCAGGGTTGAGTTCAACCTGACCGCCGGCTGCGGTACACCTTCAGGAAATAAAGTCAAAGTGGATCTAGCATATTTTGAGGGTTCGGATTCCCAACTCTCCTCCTCGATACAGGTCAATGAAGGATTCTTGGAGGTGACCAATAGCCCTGATATCTTTGAGGCTGGCATGGGTGACTCTGTCAATTGGACGATCACCGTCGAGAACATCGGCCCCGGTCCAGCTTATAATGTCCGGGTCAACGACACCATCTCCTCGGATCTGACCCTCCTATCTATTGATTCACCGGGAGGTGACATGAACTGGAGCTACGACGCCATCGATCCAGGAGAGGTGAAAACCATCAGAATATCCGCGAACGCAACCATCTGTGAAGATCTCCGCAACGATGTGAACGCCAGCTGGGGCTGCAGTGATACCCCCTGCCAGAAGGTCGGTGCAAATTCACTCGTAAATTTCGTTCAAAGATATCCGGATCTGAATTACACCTTAACTCCAATAATTGTCCCTTACTGCGGAAAGACCTCAGTCTTTTTCAACGTCAGCAATTCGGGCCCTGGAGGGATCTTTGACTTGGAACTTCAGTTCTCAGGCATCTCGGCTGATTACGCTGTAAGCGACGTCTCTGGAGCTGTCTATCATCTGGGGAACGAGACCTTCTCCTTAGGTGGGATACCGTCAAAAAGCTGGAAGAACTTTACCTTCGATTTCGGGGTGGCCTGCGGGGACCGCTGCTCCAAAGAAGCTGCTGGAAACATTACGATATATCCTCACTATTATAGAGGCGGGGTGCAGGGGTAGAGAAAACTCCGGTCTTCGGGCCGGGGATGAATCGTACCCCGCCTTAAGCCACGAATCTTTAAATACTATAGCAGCATAAGTGAGTATAATGCTTAAAGCCTTCAAATATAGGATCTATCCGACAAAAACACAGCG
>Ga0334892_1001357_pt1 | contig 21278 bp, 18 predicted proteins | sample GraSluR3_MG_4_FD_207213 | JGI IMG/M metagenome (GOLD analysis project Ga0334892, IMG submission 207213) | Sludge microbial communities from methane-producing bioreactor in Wageningen University, Netherlands - Granular Sludge_15_04-R3 | ecosystem: Engineered > Bioreactor > Anaerobic >...
ATGCGACTCAAAAGGAACTGGAAAGAAGAAGCAAGATGCGCCATGATCCTGATGGTAAATACAGCAGGACCTATAGCGGGAAGGCACCATTCTCAAATATGTTCTATTGCGGTGAATGCGGTGTGCCTGTCAATAGAAGACGCCTTACATCAAGGAAAGAAGGACGACCTTACAAGTTCACAGTTTGGCAGTGTAGGCTAGCAGCAAGAAACATGGAAGCTGACTATGAATGCCACTCAAAATATATATGGGAAGAGGTTATTGAACAGGCATTTAACCAAATGCTCCTAAAGATGACAAAAGAGATTGGTGCGGTAAAAGCAGAAAGTGAATCGGCCATTGCTGATGTAGGGCTTTCAAAAGAAGAAAATGAACGCCTAAAAGAACTGGAGAAAATCATTGACAGGATCGGGGATCAGATCAGTGAAATGTCCATGCAAGAGAGTGTGACAAAAGACCCGATCTATGATGCCACCCTAAGAAATCTTATCTATGAGTCACAGATTTACCAGCAGGAACATGAAAGCTTAATGAAAAGTCAGGATGAAAGCATTTACATGAAAAACAGCCTGGAGAAGCTCCTGAAGCATCTTGAAAGTCTGGATGACTTCGAAAAGTTCAATCCAGGTATTTTCAAGGATATCATCGAGCGAGGAGTATTTCATGAGAATTACCGGATAGAGTTCATTTTCAAATGTGGAATCAAAAGAATGGCATACGGATGGAGAAGAGGAAAGGATCCTGTGGAACCACTAAATGTGGATGTAAGTAAATAGAAAAATCATAAGATAATATAATAAGTAAAAACTCCTTTGACCTTTGGAGATAGTACTTGCAATAGTTTGGCACCAATGCAAACATACAAGCAAGCGTAATCTTACAAGGGAAAGGAGTTTTTTTAATGGATCCAAAAGACAGGGCAGGATGGTCCCATACCTTATGGGAACCACTGGATAAGTTGCAGGAGAATCCACTGTATAAGAAGGATAAGGAAGTTAGGGTGGCAGCCTACTGCAGAGTGAGCAATGGACAAACTAATTTCATGTCACTTGAGAATCAGGTGACATACTACAGCAACTATATCTACAATCAGCCAAATTGGAAATTGATGGGAATTTACACCGATGACCGAATATCAGGAGCAACAATCCAAAATCGACCTGGAATCAAGCGTCTACTTAGGCATGCAAAAGAAGGGAAGATAGACTTGATCCTTACCAAGAGCATTTCCAGATTTTCAAGAAATACAAAAGAGATATTGGAAATTGTTGATGAGTTCAAAAAGACCAACACCACGATTATTTTTGATAATGAGCGCTTGGAAGTGGTAAACGGTGAGCGGTCCTTGATGCTGGAAACTCAGGCAGCTATGGCCCAAGACTTTATTGAGAGCCTCTCCAGCCTGGTAAAGTTTTCATACAACAAGAACCTCAAAGATGGGAGACCATACTTTGGAAACATTTATGGATATGACCCTATTACAAAAAATGTGAAGTACATGGTAAAAATCAATGAAGAGGAAGCAGAAATAGTAAGGTGGGTTTTCAGTGAGTTCCTAAAAGGTAGCACCTATACTGAAATCTCAAAACAGCTTAATCTAGCGGGAATTAAAACTAAAAAAGGTGAATCCCAGTGGACTGGAGGAACCGTTAGAAAAATGCTCCAAAAAATTGAGTATACAGGAAATAAGATTACAATGAGAAGATCAAAGGACATGCTGACAGGAAAGATTAAAGATGATGGGCCAAATCAACAGCAGTATTTAATTGAAAACAGTCATCCTCCCATTATTTCCAATGAGATATTTGAAAAGGCACAAAAGAAAATCCTTGAGAATAGTTTTAAGTATAAGGAGCCTTTAAAGCCAATGAAAAATCCTTTAAGTGGTAGGTTTAGATGCGGCAGATGTGGTTCTAGTATCATAAAGATTGGGAAATATCGATATATTTGTACAAGAAGTAAGTCGGATGTGAGTTTGTGCGATGCTGAAAAAATATATGCATTTGATCCACAGGGGATGATACTGAAAGCTCTGTTTGAACGTTTTATGGGGCTAGAAATAGATTTGAGAAAGGACAGAAAAGGTATCCATTACGAAATGAAAGATAATCACTCTCTGCTAACGGGCCTGGTAGATTTAGACTTCAAGAAAATGAAGGAAAGTCTTGAACGGATGATCGAAGTTACCAATAGTAATGAACATTTTGAGTTTGTCCGTTTAAAGTATTTCAATCAACTTGAGATTGCCAAGCTCCAAGGGGATGAAAAAGAACATGAAAGACTTAAAATTGAATATGATGCATTTGATAAGAAGGCAAATGAAATTGAAGAAGATAGAGAATTAAGAGCAAAGGCTATAGAGTGGCTAAAAACTATCAGAAGTTTGGACAACTTTATCATGAAGTCATCAATTGAGGTATTAAGAGCCTGGGCTTTTCATTTAGAGGCTTTTTCTAGAAAGGCTTACAAAATTCAATGGGTGGATGAGAAGACTACCATCATAGGAGAAACAGAGATAACAGAGATTGTGGAATCTGTCCAAAGAAAGAAGCAAGATAGGGAAAGAAACTTCGATCAAAATAAAATGAATATTGTTGAGAACATCAGCCAGTTGGATTCTGAGTATAGACCAGATGATCATCCTGAAGGAACAGTTAAAAGGGTAGTTACATATAGAACTAAAAATGGGAGGGAGGGACCACCAGTGGAAACAAAAGACGAGGAATTTGATAATAATATCTATAGTAAAAACGCCGATATAATCAAGGCTGATGTTATAAAACTTGAGAATGGCTTGAATATAAAGGATCTGGACAACCTAAAGCAAAGTATTCTAAAGGCTCAGTACGATCAGATCAAGGAGAGCAAGAATGCTAGAGTAGCTGCGTATTGTAGGGTCTCAACTCATATGGAAGAGCAAAAAACTTCACTTCAGACACAATTGGCTTACTATAATTATAAAATTATTTCCACATCAAACTGGGATCTGGCGGGTATCTATGTGGACGAGGGACTATCGGGTACCAGTACCAACAACAGAGACAGCTTTAACCGAATGATAAATGATGCACGTAGAGGTAAAATCGATATGATCATTACAAAATCCGTATCCAGATTTAGCAGAAATGTATTGGATGTACTGGAAACTGTAAAATTTCTAAATGAGTTGGAACCTGCAGTCCCGGTATTCTTTGAAAAAGAGAAGATTTATTCTGATGACAAGAATGCATCCATGCTTTTATCATTGATGGCTGCTTCTGCACAAGATCAGGTGTTATCACTTTCAAACAACATATCTTGGGGACTTCAGAATCTTGCAAAAAGGGGTATCATCACTCGAAGGACAAATATGTATGGATACACAATAGATGAAGATGGTTCCTGGTATGTGGTTGAAGAGGAGGCTAAGGTTGTAAGGGATATTTATCAGCTTTATTTAGACGGATCTGAAATCAGTGAGATTATTCTGTATTTAAAGAACAAAGGTATAAAGAGTCCTACAGGAATAGAATACTGGGATTACAACACCGTTAAAGCTTTGCTTAAGAATGAAAAGTATATGGGGGACTATGAGTATCAAAGGAAATACACCGTTGATACAATGTCGAGGAAGAGAAGAATGAATCGAGGGCAGGTCCCGAAGTATTATATTGAAGGCCATCATGTACCCATTATTGAGAAATCGACCTATGAGGCAGTAAAAGCCCAAATGACGGAGAATAAAAGAGAACCAATTCCCCATAGTCGAAAATGTGGAACTGCAGGAAGGCAGAGTTATTATAAAAAGTTCTACTGCGCTGAATGTGGTTCAATTGTTACCAGGTACAAAAGCAGTGTGTATGATACAAGGGAGGGAAGCCAGTGGCGGTGTAACCATTCTTTCAGACTTGTCACATCAAGCTGCAGTGCAAAGATGTTTATGGAAAAGTATATGGACTACAATTTTGTTAAGACATTGGAAAAGATCAAGAAGAATAAGAAGTTTAGGCAAATGGTCGAGATGAGTATTTCTCGGTTAGAATTATCTCAGGATGAACTTAAGGATAAGCAAATGATAGAAGAAGAGATTGAAGAACTTAATCTTGAGTTGTACAAAGCCGTTGATTTGGAGGTTCAAAATAATGGCAAGGACACCAAACTCATTAACGACATCACCGAAAAAATAATTAAGCTTAGAGAAAGACAGCTTCTTTATATTGAAAGACTGGAGAAGCTGGAAGACGAACAGACAAGATTAAAAAGCCTTATAAAGTATTGCGAAAAAACGCAACCCATCTCCTTTAAGGAGTTTCATGCCATGAGACCTAGAATTCAAATAGGGCAAAGCCTGTATCAAACAAGTAATGTAGCAAAGAACATCACTTATATGGATTCTGATGCGGAGGATTGTTTCCCTGAAGAAGTGTTTTCAGAACATGTCCTATCCGCCACCATCAACATTGCCGGTAAAATAAAATACAAGTTCGCTGAAGATGTTGAGTTTGGCCTTGATATGACTTATGAAGATTACCAGATGCAGTTTGAAGAAGAAAAATCTAAGATCCAATGGGAAGAACTTATCAACTCGGAAGAAATTCTAAAGCTTAAAGAATTTTGCAAAATGCCAAGAAAACCTGCTGAGATTAGAGAACATTTAGGTATAAGCAGCAAAATATCATATGAGAAGCGAATAAAGATTCCAATGGTAGAAGCTGGGCTTCTTGAGCCAGTTGATTCAGGGTATATTGCAAAAAGAAAGTACAAATGGGTAAGTAGCGAAGATGAGATTAAGGTTGATTAGATTTCCATATAGAGTTAATATAGGCAAAAGGTGGTGGTAAAATGGTCTTAATAGACTTAATCAGAATTTCTGATTTTGATGCAGTTTGGGGAGAATTAAAAAATGCCTATGGTATTCAAGATGAAGTAAAAATTCTTTATAAAAATGCCTTTGATGCGTTAAGGGAGATGCAGATAGAGACTCAGACAAACGAAGATGAAGATTACATTATTGCAGTTTGTGAATTGGAAGATGTATTGGAGCCAGATTCTTTTGTGTTTGATGTATTTGGAATTTCAAAGAGTGATTCAAAAAGGTACTCATTGGGGCTTGAACCCTGGAGAACTTGGATTGCCAGTGAAGTATTAGATAAGTCATTGGAATTATACGGAGGCACTATTGTAATTGCCCATATACTCTATGAGATGACTTTTTACGGATATTCTGAATTGGACACGGAAGAAAGTCAAAATGAGATATTAGAAAGATTAGATGAAGCTGAAAAATCAATCCAAGATGGTAGAAATGAGTTTGTCCCATTAGAAGAAGTATACTCTGCGCTTGGTCTTGAAACTCATAATGAAACCGGCTCAGAGGTAGAGAAAAGAGACAGTAAATCAATAAGAGAAGCGATGGAACGTAATGAATTTAGAATTAATGAACTGCTATCAGATTGGAGGGGATGCCATTGATTTATTTGACAGGAGACCCTCATGGTAATTTTAATAGGATCCAGCTATTCTGTGAGGAGTTCAATACCTCCAAAGATGATATTATGATTATTCTTGGTGATGCAGGTATCAATTACTATGGAGGGAAGAAAGACCTGAAGCTAAAAGAAGAACTGAGTACCTGGCCAATAACTCTTTTCATGGTCAGAGGAAACCACGAAATGAATCCAGAGAATATTCCTTCATATATAGAGAGGTCATTTCTTGATGGGACTGTACTAATAGAGCCAGAATATCCAAATTTGATATTTGCAAAAGACGGTGAGGTTTATACTTTAAATGTTGAAGGTGAAAATAGGAAGGCAATCGTTATAGGGGGAGCTTATAGCGTTGATAAATATTATAGGTTAAGCAAAGGCTACAGGTGGTTCGATGATGAGCAACCTTCCGAAGAAGTTAAAGCTAGGGTTGAAAAGAAACTTACTGAGATAGACTGGAAAGTGGATTATGTGTTAACCCATACAGCGCCAATAAGGTATGAGCCAAGAGAATGGTTTTTAACTATGATCGATCAAAGCACCGTTGATAACAGTACCGAAATTTGGTTGGATGATATCTTTGAAAAGCTCCAATTTGAGAAATGGTACTGTGGACATTATCATGGTGCAAAGACCATTGATAAAATTACATTTATGTTTGAAGGATTCAGAGTGCTGGGGAAATAGTAAATATAGGCTGGGGTGATTTAATTGAAGATACTTAAAAGTGAAAACAAGTTGTGTTTAATCTGTATGGAAGAACATGAAGTACAAATAGTAGAAGTTGAAGAAACAGCTATGAGAGGGGAGGTAGAAGTTTCTTTTCAGGCTATTTATGAGTATTGTAGCCGAGCAGATGAGCTTCTTGAGACAGAAGATTTTATTAGAAGAAATTCAAGTGCAATAAAATCTGCAGGCATTGGCAAGAAATAATGTGTATTGGAGGAATAAACATGAGTATAGAATCTTTTAGTAAAGAGATTGTACTTAAAACAGAAAAGGAAGTAGAATCATTTATTAGGATTGCCTCTAAAAGCAATAAAGGTCTAAGCATAAATAGAGGCCTTGTTTGCAATGATAAAATTATTCGTGGAGAAGAAAAGGTTAAAGAAATGTTACAACGAAAAATTAATAAATGAAAATTCGAAGAGCCCAATTTGAAACGTTAAGAACTAAATATAACTAATTTCGAATGATTTATAGCTACCCCTCAAGCTACCCCCAAAGCTGATCAAGACAACTACCACGCAAGTTACCGTATAAGATAACAACCAAGATAACAACCAAGATAGCAACCATGAAGGTCTGTCGGAGGTCTTGATGTAAACGCCAGATGATACGCTGGTATTATTTTTTGGGGAGGGTACCCTAGGTGTTACCCCAGCTGCCACCCCAGCTCATACTTAGGAAAATCACCTAAGCCATCACCTAGGCTTAAAAATGATTTTTAAAAACGGAACGTTATTCTTCAATAATAAAGAAAATCGTGACATAATTAAAAACCCGCCGAGTAGCCTGATTAAAATAATCAAGTCACTTGGTGGGTTATTTTTATTGCTCCTAAAAATAAAAAACCACTGATTTCTGGTTCAGTAGAAGAAACCTTTGCACGTCTCAAACCATTGGTAAGGGACCATATATGAAGTATATCATAAATTTATTTATCCTCGCTATAGAATATTGGAGAATGAAGGGTATTCTCAATTACAAGAAGTATCTTCAAAAGTTCTTCTCAAATTTATTTGTTGTTTAAGAGTTGTCATCATTGAAAAAAGAGTCTCAAGACCATCTTTTTCAGATTGAGTACAGGTTTCCTCTCTAAGCAATTCAAAAGCATTCTGCTCCTCATTTTCTTCAAGTAAGAAATTTATATCTAGGCCTAGATATTCTGATAATGATTCAAATTGATCAATTGTTGGAACATAATTGCCACTTTCTATGCAAGTGATTTTATGAATGTTCAATCCAGTTAAGTGGCTAATATCTTCTATACTTAACCCTTTGTTTTCTCGATAGTGTTTTGCTGCTGCAGCCAATTTTGTAGTAGATAGCATTTTCATCGTAGGAACACCTCCAAAAGCAGATCATCGAATATTGAATGAACTTTGTTTTTACTATATTATCTAGAAAACCACAATAAGTCAAACCCATCTAGAAAGCATCTAATGTCGGCACCGTTCCGATTGATAGATTGAATCTAGGTGGGTTATTTTTTGCCAACAAACGGAGCGAAAATCAAAATGGCTCCATTTGTTGGATTGATTTTGTTGTTATATACAATCTCTAAATGTATTTAGGTTAGTGAACAAGCTAGTGATCATGTAAGTGAACATGATGGTGAACAAGCTAAAAAATGTAGTTAATAGACAAAAACAGCGGATTTAATGGAAATATTGGCTTATTTGAGGTTAAAAACAACTTTTTTCTTGACATTTACAAGCGGAATAGCACAGCTATTTATCATTCGCGAATCGTGGCGTAATGGCGACCGTCGCAGAAGAAGAGATTGTTTCCTTATCCAATAGCATCACCTGGGGTGTGCAAAGTCTTGCTCAAAGAGGAACCATCAGTAGAAGGACAGATATGTATGGATACACCATTGATAAGAACAGGGAGTGGCACATTGTTGAGGAAGAGGCAGAAGCGGTTCGATTGATGTATCGATTATTCATAGAAGATAAAAATATTTTTGAGATTGTTGAACATCTAAATGAGCTGGGGATAAAGAGTCCAAAGGGCAGTGACTATTGGAGTTACAATACGATCCGAGAAATATTGAGAAATGAAAAGTATCTCGGTGATTATGAATTTCAAAAATACTACACGAAGGTTGCCGGGAGCGTAAGAAAAGCCAATAATGGCCAGGTTCCAAAGTATTATATTGAGGAACATCATCAGGCCATCATTGATCGAGAGATATTTGAAAATGCACAAAAGGTTTTCGAAGATAGGAAGAGAGATCCCGTTATGAATGAAAAGAAAGACGGGACTGCAGGTAGAGCGGTTTACTACAAGAAGTTCACATGTGCTGAATGTGGTCATATTATTTCTAGGTATGGAAGTTCTACCTATGATTCCAGAGAAGGAAGTACTTGGCGGTGTTACAATTCCTCAAAAACAACAGGTTCAACGTGTGATGTAAGCACATATTTCATTGAAAGATATATGAATTACTATTTTGTAGATACACTAAGGAAAATCAAAACAAGCGAAGACTTCAGGCAACAGATAAAAGCCCATTTGAGAGAACTGGATTTAACGGAAAAAGAACTGCGGCATAAAGAGGACCTTGAAATACAAATGGAAACATTAAATCAAGAGCTTTATAAGGTGGTGGATACGGAGATCCAAAAGAACGGTAAAAATACACAGCTGATCAACCAGATAACGGATGATATCATTCAATTGAGGGAGCAGCACTACAAGTATATCGAGCGGTTAGAACAGTTACAGGAGGATAGAGAGCGGTTGGAGAAGCTTCTGCAATACTGCGAAAAGATGAAGCCTTTCTCTTTAAAAACATTCCATAATATGAGACCGCGAATCAAGCCTGGTGATAGCGTATATTCCAAGACCAACAGCGCAAGAGATGTTTCATACATGGACTTGGAAGGAGAAGACCACTTCCCTGAAGAAGTTTTTATTGAGCATGTGTTGAGCGCAACCATTGATAAAGCCGGGGAGATCAAGTTTAAATTTGCAGAGGGTGTAGAGTTTGGTTCGGGATTAGACTATGAGAAGTACAAAGAACGGTTTGAAAAACAAAAGAAGAAAATCCAAATGGAGGAGCTTTTAATTTCTGATGAAGTTCAAAAGCTGAAAGAGTTCTGTAAAGAGGCTAAAATGCCGAAGCATATCCGATGTCATTTGGGCATTAAGAGTGATAATTCTTATAGAAAGAGAATCCATGAACCCCTTCAAAAATCAGGGAAGTTGATATTAGATCCATCAAGAGAAACTACAAAAGGTTGGTATGTGTGGAATGATAATGATTGAATACTTAATGTTAAGGATGGATTGTGCTATTGCAAGAAAAGTGAAGGCCTATTGAATGGCAAACGTCATTTCTGTTCCCCTTGTGATTATTGACATTGAATGGTAAAATATAAAAGAGAACCTATGTACATCATAGATATGTGAAAGTTGAAATAATCAATATATCAAAGCACGGTTAGAGTAGATGAATACTACTTATGAAGGCACAATTGATGTATGTGCCTTCTAGTTTTATATATTAAACACATCAAGAAAGTGGGTGAATCCGCATGGCAACAATTGAACAAGTAAAAGCTTTGATAAGAGCGCATTTTGATAGTAATGATGAGAAATTTAAGACAGTTGTTTTGCAAATTGCGGCTCACGAGGCAAAGGTTGGGCATACAGCCAGTGCCAGAGAAATCAAAGATATTATTCAAAATCCTAAATATCTTAGTAAAAGCAAAGTTGTTAAGCTAAATAATCGCTTGGATATTTTAGAGCAACGAATGATTAACGTAACGCTCTCGGATTTAATTGTGTCGTCTGAAATCGAGGATAAAATAAAGCGTGTGATCAACGAATATTATAAGAAAGACATTCTGAGAAAGAACGGTCTTATGAATCGATCAAAAGTTTTACTTGCTGGAGATCCTGGAACCGGTAAAACAATGACGGCTTCAGTAATAGCTAATGAACTATATTTACCTCTTTATATTATTCAGTTTGATAGATTGATTACTAAATATATGGGGGAAACAAGTGCAAAGCTAAGGCAAGTATTTGACCATATTAAAGAGATTCGTGGCGTGTACTTATTTGACGAATTTGATGCAATTGGATCGGATAGAAGCTTAGATAATGACGTTGGGGAAATGAGAAGAATACTGAATTCATTTCTACAGAATCTGGAAGATGATGAATCATATAGTATTATTATTGCTGCAACGAATAACCCAAATATTTTAGATAAAGCTTTATTCAGAAGATTTGATGATGTTATGGAATACAAAAATCCTGATGCAGAACAAATTACAAGATTATTTAAAATGAAGCTTCATGGGAAAGCATCCAATGATATTTTCTCGGAAGATGTATATAAAAAGGCTTTAGGGTTAAATCACGCAGATATTGTGAAGGCATGTGAAGATGCAGTTAAGTATTCAATTTTAGAAGATAGCATTATTACAAAAGATATTTTAATGAATTATATCCAAGATAGGAAAGATTACTATAAATATAAGGAGGCTTAAGAGATAAATGGAATCAAGATTAAGCAACTTATATGTTAGTCAAACAGCCAGAGCTATTGATTATACTCCTGTTTCAGGCATGGGTGGGAAAAGTAATTATCCTCCAAGATCCAGTAGACGATCTCACGCAGAACGCCTTGAAACTGATTTAAGAAGGGCGTGGGAACTAGCAGAAGAGAATCAAGAAGAAATTGGTACAGTTTCAGTTCCTTCAAGATACGGAGTTTATTTAGAAATCAAGGGTCAAGCAGGTTATGATTTAATCACTAAGAGCTTAGAAAACATCACTCAGCATGTGAGATTATGTAATGTTAAGACTGAAGATGTTGGCGAAGATCAGAAAATTACAAGCTCAACAGTATTTGTCCCTGAAAACAAAAGGGACTTTTTTGTTAAGAAATTAAATAAATACAAAGAAACCGAAAGCGGAGAAAAAGTCATTGGTACCATAGAGAGCATCAATTTGGCGCTTGTTGAGGCTCTTTGGATGAGTGAAAGAAACGAAATGCCTACCACAATTCCAAAATGGTGTGAAGTATGGCTAATGTATGATAGCAACGAAGAAATTGAAAAAGTTATCAATGAGTTCTATGCGCTTTGTGATGAGAAGAATATTCAATATAAGGATCAAAGAATAATATTCCCTGAGAGACTCGTTTTAGGAGTAAGAGCGAATAAGCAGCAATTGTCTGAACTACAATGGCTAAGTTCAAGAATTGCTGAATTTAGGATTATGGTTACCCCAACTGGTTTTTTCGATAAGCTTTCAGAAACTGATCAACGAGATTTTGTGAAAGATTTATTGGAAAGGCTAGACGTTTCATCAAGGAGTAATACTTCTGTATGTTTACTAGATACAGGAGTCAATAATGGACATGAGTTGCTCGAGCCTCTTTTATCTGATGAAAATATGCATTCAGTTGACCCTGCAAAAGGTGCTTATGATAATGCTGATCATGGGACAAGGATGGCAGGAATTGCCTCGTATCTTACACTGGAAGATAAACTAGAAAGTTCTGATCCCATAGTGCTAAATCACTTTTTAGAGTCAGTTAAACTATTTGATAACAGTGATGATAATCATCGCGAATTGTATGGCTATGTTACGGAGAGTGCTATTAGTTTAGCTGAAATACAAAATCCAGAGACAAATAGATCAATTTGTATGGCAGTTACTGCTCCAACAAACGCAATAAAGAATGATGGAAGACCATCTTCTTGGTCCGGTGCAATCGATTCTATTATTTCAGGTGCAAATGAAATTGAACAGTCTGATATAAGAAGAAATTTGATGTTTATTTCAGCGGGGAATACTTCTGTTCCTGAAATTGTAGAAGCGGGTGATGCTAAGACCGCGGTTATTAATCATATAATTGAAGATCCAGCACAAGCTTGGAATGCTATTACTGTTGGTGCATATACAAATAAATACCAAATACCTGAAGAGTTAAATGGAACATTTCAACCAGTCGCTGAGCCTGGATGCTTTTCACCTTTTACTTCTTCTTCACTTATGTGGAGTGGTAAATGGCCAGTAAAACCTGATATTGTTCTTGAAGGTGGAAATCTATCCTATGATGAGAGTTCCAATTTCTATTCTGAACTACCCGACTTACAACTTTTAACAACAAGTATGAACTTCGAAACGGGTAAACCCTTTGATACAATAAGTATGACAAGCTCAGCCACAGCACAAGCAGCATGGCTTGGTGCAAATATTCAACACCATTATCCAGAGCTTTGGCCGGAAACAGTACGAGCGTTGATTATACATTCAGCAGATTGGACGGATCCTATGAAAAAGGCATTATTTGAGAATGCGTCTCCGAATAGGGCTGATTACCGTCGATTGTTGAGAACATGCGGATATGGAGTGCCGGACTTTAGCAAAGCGATTTGGAGCGCGTCAAATCGAGTGAACTTGGTTATCGAAGATGAAATTCAACCTTTTTCCAAAAAAGAAAGTGGAAGCATTACTTCAAAAGAAATGCACATCCACAATATTCCTTGGCCAGATGATGTGTTACTGAGCTTAGGAGATGAGATTGTAAGAATGCGTGTAACACTATCATACTTTATTGAACCAGGTCCGGGTGAAATTGGATGGAAAGACAAGTATAGATATCCTTCTTGTGGGCTTCAGTTTGATGTTAATAATTCTACAGAAGATCATGAGAATTTCTTAAAGCGGATTAACAAAGCTATCAGAGATGATGAAGAAGATAAAGGTGATGTTAAAAATGATAGCAATCGCTGGGTAATTGGCTCGTCAAATAGAAATGTTGGTTCTATACATTCTGACATATGGGAAGGGACAGCGAGTGAATTAAGTCAAAGCAATAGAATTGCAATTTATCCAATAACGGGCTGGTGGAAGTTAAGAACAAATCTACAGAAGTTCAATTCTAAAATCAGATACTCTTTAGTGGTAAGTATCGAAGCGCCAGAAACAGAAATTGACTTATATACTGTCATAAAGAATAAGATTGAAACTGAAATAAACGTTGAAAACAGAACCACAGTTTCTACTGAAATAACCTACTAATAATTTGAAAAATAAGTAAATGATTTAAGTTTCTTGATTTTTTAATACAGTCACGATATTCTCTATAATTGAAGAAAATCATGCCAGAATTAAAAATGTCAATTTTTCACTTCACAAAAACTAAATAAAGATGATCATTTCCCAGTGACCTATAGATCTGGAGTTTTATCAGCAATAGAAAAACCCACTGAGTTGGCAGATAACAGTTATCTACCACTTGGTTGTCCACTTCAAAAACTAAATCCGAGCTATTTTTTATATAATTTATAGCTTGAAATGCAAAAAAATAACCCTAATTCTTAATTGAAATTAGAGTTTATATTCATGTAGTTTTAAATTTTATAAAATGATTGCATAACAAATAAGCCTTTTTGTAATAATAGACTAGCAAAAGCATAAATATTAATAAAGCTAAGCCACTTTTTTATAAGTATGATACAAACCATTAAGTACAGGTTTTGATATTAATCTAGATTCAATTATATTCGTAGGCTTGTACTTAGGAAGCGGTATAGGCGTTTTACAATCAATACCTTGATGGGTACGGTGTGTATTATAATAATCATTTATATATTCTTTTAATACCCTGTACAAATGAGCTTCATTGATAGGGATTATATGGTTTGTTAGTTCTTGACGTATAATCCCGTTAACTCTTTCTGCAATACCATTTTGCCATGGTGAGTAGTAAGAGGTTCGTTTAGATTTAATTCCACTATCGGATAAAAATGTTTTGAATTCTTCACATACAAATACAGCGTCATTATCATGAATAAGATATTTAGGTTTATGATTATAAGGTGTTGCATTTCTAATTTGTTGCTTAACCCAATCTAGATTAGGATTTGTAGTAACAGCAAAATGTTCAATTTTTCTAGAACCATGATTAATAATTATAAGTACATATAGCATTTTAAAAAACAAGGTTGGAACAACAAAATAGTCCATAGCCCATATTTCTTTACTATGATTTTTAAGAAAAGTCTTCCAAGATTGAACCTGTTTTTCAGAGGGAGGTTTTCTAAGTGTAGGAATGTATTTGGTCATCGTATTCGGTGCAGGAGGATTTGTTATTCCCATAGAAAGCAACATTTCATGGATTTTCTCAGCCGACATTAAAGGATTCTCTTTATGTATTTCTTTTATTAAATCTATGACATCCTTTTTTACTGGAGGTCTTCCTGCTTTTTTAGATTTTTTACTCCAATGTATTTTAAAGGCAGTTTTTTGCCAACGAATAATAGTATCTGGATTGAATACAGCAGATAGAGGTTTCCAATTTGGATGAAACCTGGATATCAATACCCATAGTTGCCTGAAAGTCCTATTTGACTTAGACTTTTTTATTTTTTTATTTTCAAGTTGTCCAGTTAAAAGTGCAATTTGACTTCGAAGTGCTATAATTTCTAAGCTTTTAGCAGTATTATTCATAAATATTGCTTTAATGAATTGAAAAATATAATTAGCCCATTGTTTAATAAATTTTAAGAATGATTTCAATCTATTACCTCCTACTCTTTAGACACCCATTAATTATACATTTATATGTATGAACATACAATTGTGAATTTATAATCTTAAAATTCAAATGAAGCAGGTGACAATATGTTAGCAAAAATAAGCACAATACTTTATTTAGTAGCCGCAGCTTTACATTTTATAAATGGACAGATGGTTCTTTTTGTAATGTCAATAGTGCTGGGTATTGTCACTTTTGGATTAAGTGCATATATTAGTTATCTGCAGGTCAGCCCTCAGTTAAGAGAGTACAGAGAAACTGTTTATAAAATGGAAGCTGATGGAGCTAGTGATGAAGAGATACTAGAATTTATGGATGGGGAAACTGAGGTAGATGAAAGTAAATTAATAAATGCTCCTTTGTGGATGAATATAGTAGTTATGTTAGGTGTAATATCAAGTTTTGTAATATTTGGAATTGGGGTTATGGGTAGGTTTTAAGGGAGCAGACTCTTACTGAAAATAATGGAGGCAGTGAGCTAAAATGAAATCATATATAATAAAAATTGAACTTGAAGAATCCAATCCTTTAATTTGGAGAAGAGTCATCATGCCTGCGGGAGCTACCTATAAAAGACTGCATGATGTTATTCAAAATGCGACCAATTTCCAGAGCGGTTATCCCAGCTCAGGTTATCATTTATATGAATTTGACTTAACCAAAGAAAACAGGATTGTTACAGACGATGAAGAGGCATATCTTCAGCACCAACATTATAAAAAGAACAAGAAGTATTTTGAGGATCGTCTTAAAACGATGGATCCGGAATTGCTTGAGTTTGAAGTGCCATACCAGGAAAGATTAAAGATAGAAGTTAGAAAACCAAGTACACTAAAGATTGATGATTATCTTGAGAAACACAAAAAAATCAGATACAACTATGACTTTGGAGATGATTGGTGGTTTACCATTAGACTTGAAGAAATAGTTGATGACTACTATTTTGGATTCCCAACATTACTTGATGGAGCAGAAACTGCACCACCGGAAGAAGTCGGTGGCATCCACGGGTTCTATGAGTTTTTAGAGGCTTATCGTAACCCAAAACATCCGGAGCATGGTGACATGAAGGCTTGGGCTGAAGGTTTGTATTTCAAGGAATATGACCCTGACTGGATTAATCAAAGGCTTAAAGGGCTTGATTATAAAAAGACAGAGTGGGATAAAATTAATCACGAGAACTACAGAGTGATTGAGGATAAGTATAGAAAAATATAAAGATATATGATGAGGAAATAGAAATGGGGGACTGCCCAATGAAAAAAAACCTCGGTGTCAGACACTAAGTTATGAAGCACTAAGTTATTTGGTTGGACAAGTCATTAAAGACCTTGCAAAGAAATTTGTGAGGTTTCTTCATTTTTAGAATAAAGAATTTTTGTAATGGCTAAGCATGGTAGTCAAAATATGGATAGGAACTCAGATAGATGGTATAATATATAGAAACCCTGATGAGGAACTTGATAAATATAGACCTATAGTAAGACTAATACTAAAAGTATTTAAATACGTAACTCAGGAAAATGAGGATAAGCTAATGAAAAAAATAGATCAACTAGAAGGAAAAGGCGAAAAAATAATGACAATACTAGAAGAAAGAGAGCTAAGAGGAATAGAAAAAGGAAAAATAGAAGTTGCTAGAAATTTATTAAGTTTAGGTTTAGATATAGATAAAATAGTAAAGGCTACGGGATTAAGTGAAGAAGATATTAAAAAGTTGTTGAGTTAAAGGAAGTTTAAAGAAAAGGCCTTGCAAAGAAATTTGTGAGGTTTCTTCATTTATGGAAAATAAGTAGGTCAAGATAAAACCCTGGTAGGATGGAAGGTGAATAAGAAGATGAAACAGGCAAATATTGAATTTATACTCAATATGACAAAAGACTATTTAGATGGAAAAATTGATTTCATAACTTTTGGATTAGATTTTCCTTATGAAGTTGAAACAAGGTATAGGAAAATGGTAAAAGAAGATAGAGAAATAGCAGAACTTATTTATGATTGCTTGGTTGAAGATGGAGCAAGTTTATATAATATTTTATCAGAAGAACAACTTAAGGCAAAGATAGAAAAAGAGTATGAATATATTATAGGACTATAAAATCTAATAGAGTTTAGAAAAATTAATTAGGAAAGTAGAGATACAAATGGAAGCTTTAGATTATGTTTTAGAGCAAATAAAAAAAATAGCTAGTAAATACAAAATAGAAAAAGTTGTTTTATTTGGTTCCCGTGCTAGAGTAGACAATTCAAGGGTAAGTGATTATGATATTGCAATATTTGGAAATGAATTATCACCTATAGATAAAGCTCTATTTTCCTTTGATATTGAGGAGATAAGTACTTTGAAAAAAATAGATATAGTATTTATTGATGAAAGCTTAGATGATGAATTAATTAGAAATATCACAAAAGAAGGTGTGGTAATATATGAGCAAATTAAAGAATAAAATCCTTAACTTCAAAAATGCAACAAATAGATTAAAAGAAGCAGCCGAAGAGTTTAAACAGGAGAATGCTAGTGATGTTATTAGAGATGGACTTATTCAGAGGTTTGAGTTTACTTATGAACTTGCGTGGAAAACGATAAAAGAATACTTAGAGGACATAGGTATTATGGATAGAAATTCTCCAAAAGCAGTTATTAAAGAAGCTTATGTTCAAAAGATTATTATAAATGAAAATAATTGGTTACTTATGATAAATGATAGAAATATGACTTCTAATGTGTATAAAGAAGAAATGGCTGAAGAGATTGCAAGCAGAATAGTAGATTGTTATATAATGGAATTTGATTTGCTTTTAGAGAAATTAAATCAGTAGGGACGGTTAGTGTGTAACAAACTACTTAAAATTATATATGAAAACCCTAGGACAGTTACATGTATTCTGTGTGGCAAAGCTTGTCATGGTTGTTCTTTTTGATTTTCGCTCTATTTAAAAACAATTTAATAAAGCAATAGAATTAAATGAGGGTAATCAAAAAGAACCGTCCCTACTGATTTTTTAGCTAAGAGGTTACTTAGAAAAGAGGGTGTTATACTTTTGTCTTACATTAAGAAAAAAGAAGATAGGTTACTAAATGTATATTTTTTAAAGGATACGTTTGTTGTTGAAGGAATAAACAATTCAATTGATGATGTTATTGAAAAATGGATAAAGGCTTTTGAAGTTGATAAGTATGAGACTTTATACAAATTAGGTTTTGTAAAAAAAGAAAAATGGTTTTCTCCTTCATTAATTTATCTTCATGATATTGCTGAAATATTAATAAAAAAGCTTATCAGGGAGATAGATATAGAGTTTAAAAGAGAAAATGTAATTATTGAGTTATCAGAAAACGAGTTGATTGAACTTAAAGAAGAAATTCCTTTTTTAGTAGGGATGGAGTTTGTTGATGATGAATGGCTTAAAAATCTATGGAATAATTTACTTAATGTTTTTAAAAGAGAAATTAAAGATTTTGATGGAGTTGTAGCTAGATATTTTATTGAAAAAAGCTCAAATATAAATATGCCAGGGAAGGTATTTTTTCATTTAGTTGAAAATAAAGAAAAAGATTTTCCTTTTGCTTTTATGGCTACATATTCCTCAAAATCTGGATCGCATAAAAAGACTATACATACTCCATTAAAAAGAGCCCTTGAAGAGTTTGAAGGGGACAATAAAAAACTCATAACTTTAATATCAACTGTTATTAAAGTAGCAGAGTCTAGCAAGTTTATATCTGAACTACTTGAAAGTGGAGAACTTTTTTATCCCATAAAATTAACTTCAGAGGAAGCATATAAATTTTTAAAGGAAGTTGAGATTTATGAAAGTGAAGGAATTATCTGTAGGGTACCCAATTGGTGGAAAAAGAAAAGTAATTCAGTGAAGATGTCGATTGTAGTTGGTGAAAATTCACCTTCAAAGGTTGGCTTCGACGGCATTATGGATTTCATGCCAGTGCTTAAGGTTGGAGATGAGGAAATTTCAGAATCTGAGATTAGGAAGTTTTTGGAGATGGCTGAAAGCTTAGTAATGTACAAAGGGAAATGGATTGAGGTTGATAAAGAAAAACTAAAATCTCTTCTCTTAGTATTTGAAAAGGCTAAAGATTTATCGAATAATGAGGTTATTTCTTTTGCTCAAGCAATGAAAATGGAGCTAAATATAAATCATATAATAGATATGTCAAGTGAAGATTTGGATATATCTGTATCCAGTGGGAAATGGCTAAAAAATATTAGAAAGAAATTAGAATCTCCAGTAGCAGTTAATGTGAAAATCGTTTCATCTTTTAAGGCTAAGCTTAGAAAATATCAAGAAATTGGATATAGCTGGCTTAATCAAATGACTGATTTGGAGCTTGGAGCTTGTTTAGCTGATGATATGGGGCTTGGAAAAACAGTTCAAATAATAGCTTTTTTAGAATACCAAAGAATTGAAAAGGGTGGAAAAGCTCTTTTGATTTTGCCAACCTCATTGATTGGAAACTGGGAAAAAGAAATAGAAAAATTTGCCCCAGAATTACCTTATCAAATTCTACATAAAAGCATTGCTAAGAACTCTGATGGTATGAAAATAAATGAAGATAAATTTTTATATATAACTACCTACAAAATGGTATCTAAAATAGAAGATTTAAAAACTAGAAAATGGAATTATATGATACTGGATGAGGCACAAGCTATTAAAAATCCAGGGACAAAACAAACTAAGGAAATAAAGAGTATTAAAGCTAAAGTTAGGATAGCTATGACTGGAACTCCTATTGAGAATAGTTTAGGAGACTTATGGTCTTTATTTGATTTTCTAAATCCAGGACTTTTAGGAAGTCCAAAGGAGTTTTCTGATTTTGCAAATGGGCTTAAAGATGATTTGAAAGGATATGCAAAGCTAAGAAAGATAATAAGTCCTTTCATATTAAGAAGGTTAAAGACAGATAAAAGTATTATTTCTGATCTTCCAGAAAAGATTGAAGTGAAGGCCTACACTTCTTTATCCAAGAAACAAATAGCTCTTTATAAAGAATTAATCAAAAAGATTGAAGACTCTTTAGAGGATAAAGAAGGGATTGATAGAAAAGGAATTGTTTTATCGAGCATAATGAAATTCAAACAAATATGCAATCATCCTGACCATTATTTAGGGAAAGAAGATTATAAAATTCAAGATAGTGGAAAATTCGATAAGCTGAGAGAAATATGTGAGAGCATTTATGAAAAAAGGGAAAAAGTAATCATATTTACTCAATTCAAAGAGATGACTGATCCACTCTCTGAGTTTTTAGAGAGTATTTTTTCAAGAAAAGGGTTCGTACTTCATGGAAGTACACCAGTAGAAAAAAGGACAAAGATGGTTGAAGAGTTTAATAGCGAGCATTATATTCCTTACATGGTATTATCTTTAAAGGCAGGAGGAGTAGGACTTAATCTAACATCAGCAAATCATGTTATTCATTTTGACAGGTGGTGGAATCCTGCGGTAGAAAATCAAGCTACAGATAGAGCCTTTCGTATAGGACAAAAAAAGAATGTTGTGGTTCATAAGTTTATAACTAAAGGAACTATAGAAGAAAAAATTGATGAAATAATTGAAGATAAAATAAAGCTTTCAGGGGATGTACTAAGTTTAGATTCTGAAAAATGGATTACAGAGTATTCTAATGAAGAGCTTATGAATATGTTTGCACTGGATGGTGAATTATAATGCCTTTTTATAAATATAAGAAAAAAACTATTTATGACAAAGAAGCTATAGATATTGCACAATTCAAAGCAAGTAATTTGGGATTAACTCCAGTGAAAATAGAAGGTAGACAAATTGCTAAAAGTTGGTGGGGAAAAGCATGGAATAAAAATATTGAGAGCTATGCAGATTTTAGTAATAGACTTCCAAGGGGGAAAAGCTATGTACGGGCAAACACTATTTTGGATTTAAAGATCAACAAAGGGACTATAGATGCTATTGTGCAAGGAAGCAGAAGAAATCCATATATTGTGAAGATTCATATAGATGAGATAGAAAGATTTAGTTGGCTTCATATTGTAGACCTTTGCAATCATAGGATTGATTCTCTAGAAGGCCTTATAAGTGGAGATTTTCCCAAAGAGCTTGAGGTTTTGTTTACAGATAAAAAATATGGATTATTCCCTTCTTCTAGAGAAATTCATTTTAGCTGTACTTGCCCAGATTCGGCGAGTATGTGTAAACATGTAGCAGCAACTTTGTATGGAGTAGGTGCAAGACTTGATGATAATCCTATGCTCTTTTTTGAATTGAGAAACTTTGAAAGTGAAGAGCTTATCAAGAAATCCATGGAAAAAAAACTTGAAAGTATGTTTAAAAACGTAGGGAAAAAGAGTAAAAGAGAAATCAGTGCTGATGAGATTGATGATATTTTTAATCTTTGAGAATCTATTATAAAAAAAGGGATTTATATTTCTAATGTTTTGAAATTAAGTCTTTTTGACAATCAGTAGGCAATCAGTAGGGACGGTTAGTGTGTAACAAACTACTGACAATCAGTAGGGACG
>Ga0334892_1001370_pt1 | contig 21097 bp, 22 predicted proteins | sample GraSluR3_MG_4_FD_207213 | JGI IMG/M metagenome (GOLD analysis project Ga0334892, IMG submission 207213) | Sludge microbial communities from methane-producing bioreactor in Wageningen University, Netherlands - Granular Sludge_15_04-R3 | ecosystem: Engineered > Bioreactor > Anaerobic >...
TATATTCTTCAACATATTTAGCCTTTAAATAACCTTTAATTTTATTTTTACGCATAAGAAAAGCTCCTTTCAAAGTAGTGTTGAAATTTTTGTTATTTCAACTGTCTACTTTGAAAAGAGCATATCATGGTCTGTTTTTCAGAGTGCCTTGTATTTTTTATTACTTCATTCCGTATACACCAAGGGTTTTGGTTCTGTCCAGCTCCTTTTTCACCGTATCCTTCAATCTGAAATCAAGGGTGTTGGCCAGGGATGCCAGAAAATAGATGTAGGCTCCGATTTCCTGCTCAAGGACCTCCTTGCAGTTGGGGCATATGTCTCCCACTACGTGTGAATCCACTTTTGCAAGGGCGTCTGTAAGTGTTTCGGAATTGAAATCCTGCTTTTGAGCTTTTATTTCTATACAGCCACAGGATGTTACAGATTTGGCTACTGCCCGGTTGATTCTGGCATTGTACTCATCCAGCTTTGTCATTATGTCCAGTATGCTTTTGTGTCTTACAAGTGTTTCAGATACTTGATTCTGAAGTTCCTCTATTAGATTTTCATGATTCGTCCCGTTAACCATATGAACCTCCTCTTGTTAAGTTCTCAACTTAATTATACGGTTTAATGCATCAGGTTGTCAAACCGAAATGGGGTCAATTTGTTTACATATTAAGTTCTGGTCATTAATTTAAAATAATATTGACATGATTTGCATTTCTGTGGTAATATACTAACTTTACTTATGGGGTTTTCTACGTTATAATAATATAATGAGGGAATACTATGGGGAGGTTTTGATATGTTCAAAATTGGCGATAAAATTGTTTATCCTATGCATGGCGCTGGTGTTATTGAAAAGCTTGAAACAAAGGAGATTCTTGGTGAGAAGAGAGAGTATTTCATAATCAAGATGCCCATTGGGGATATGAAGGTCATGGTTCCAGTGTCAAATGTTGAAGAGGTTGGAGTGAGGGAGATAATTACCCCTGATGAGATTGATGATATCATGTCCATTCTACGAGGGCACAAGACAAAAATGCCACAGAACTGGAACAGAAGATATAGAATTAACATGGATAGAATAAAGACCGGGGACATCCATGAAATTGCATCTGTAGTTAGAAACCTTACTTTGCTTGACAATGAAAAAGGTCTGTCTACAGGGGAGAGAAAGATGCTAAGCAATGCAAAGCAGATGCTTCTTTCAGAGCTTGTTCTTGTTACTGGAGACACCTATGAGGAGATTGAGGCACTGGTTGACAAGGAAATAATGGAAAATGAGGGAATCGAGGAAGAAGGGGATGAGTCTGAAGAGTAAACTTATGCTGGCATTACACTGCCAATAGGTTTATAATAGAAACTATGAAAAAAATACAGGAGGTGTAATTATGGTTAAAAAAATAGCCAGGGTTCTGATCGGACTCTTTGGTATGCTGTTGGGCTATCTGGCATACACAGGGTTCAAGGGCCTTGAGTTGGTCAATGTCACTGGCATGGCAGAGCTTGTTGCAATTATTATTTTTATATCTATATTTGGAATTATATTTTTTATTTTTTCTTCTAAGATCATCAAGCAAGGCCAGAACATTGCCAAAGTAATCGAAGGGGAGATTCAAAGGTTCTCCATACAAAACATAGCACTTGGAGCGGTTGGACTTATAATAGGACTTATAATTGCCTATCTGCTGAGCCAGCCACTTTACAGACTGCAAATACCATATGTGGGGGTTGTTGCATCCATCATACTTTATGGCCTTCTTGGATACCTGGGGGTTACCATACCCAACAAAAACATCGAGGACATAACAACTACACTGGGTAATTTCACAGGCAACATCGGAACGGGGAAGAAGAACCACAAGGAAAGAGGAGTAGAGACAGGAGCATGTCCCAAGATTCTTGATACAAGTGTAATAATTGATGGTAGAATCGCAGATATCGTAAAGACAGGATTTATTGAAGGTCCTTTGGTAATTCCGGTATTTGTCTTGGAGGAGCTGCAGCATATAGCGGATTCATCTGACGGACTCAAGAGAAATAGGGGAAGACGTGGTCTGGACATCCTTAACAGGATCCAGAACGAGCTGGATACTGAAATAATAATCCATGAAAAGGAATTTGAAGAGGTAAGCGAGGTTGATTCAAAGCTGCTGAAGCTTACTCAGTATATGAAGGGTAAAATCATAACAAACGACTACAATCTCAACAAGGTTGCTGAGGTGCACAGAATCGAGGTCCTAAACATCAATGAGCTTGCAAATGCGGTTAAGCCCGTTGTTTTGCCAGGTGAAGAGATGGTTGTGCAGGTTGTCAAGGATGGAAAGGAAGCAGGCCAAGGTCTTGCATACCTTGACGACGGCACCATGATAGTAGTAGAATCAGGTAGAAAATATATTGGAGAAACCATAGATGTAATAGTTACATCGGTTCTTCAGACCTCAGCCGGCAGGATGATATTTGCAAAGCCAAAGGCTTTGTATGAGAAAGCGGTATAGAGGTTGTTGGATGAGTAATGAATGTTTGTTGAGGTGGTCTAATGTATAAAGGAAATTTTGTGTCGGTGATAATAGCTGCTGCGGGTATGAGCAACCGGATGGGAAGCAAGATAAACAAGCAGTTCATCGTTATTGACAATAAGCCGATACTTGCCCACACTATCGAGAAATTCGAAGCCTGCAAATACGTGGATGAGATTATCGTCGTGTCAAAGGAGCAGGAGGTTGAGTACTGCCGCAAGGAAATTGTGAGAAAGTACGGCTATAGGAAGGTAACCAACTTAATCAAGGGTGGCAAGGAAAGGCAGGATTCAATTTACAACGGAATAATGGCCTTGAATGAAAGGGCAGACATTGTACTGACCCACGACGGAGCAAGACCCTTTGTGAGGATGGAATCAATAATGAATGGAATAAGGGGAGCCTTGGAGCATGGAGCCTGCGTGGTTGGGGTCCCTCTTAAAGATACAATCAAGGTGATTGAAGAGGACAACAAGGTTCACCACACGCCCAACAGGGCGCTTTTGTGGGCAGCACAAACGCCCCAATGCTTTAGGATAGAGCTGCTGAAGGAAGGCTATGAGTATGCAATCGCAGAGGGTATACTTGGTACTGATGACAGCTCCCTGGTGGAGAAGACGGGATATCCTGTCAAGATGATAATGGGGCACTATGACAATATTAAAATCACAACGCCTGAGGATCTTGTGGTGGCAGAATCAATTGCCAAGGAAAAGACCCTGAGCATCTCGGGCAGAGACTAGGAAGTGAAGCCTGATGAGAGTTGGAATTGGATACGATGTTCATAAGCTTGTGGAGGGCAGAAGACTTGTGATCGGAGGAGTCCAGATACCCCACGAAATGGGGCTGTTGGGACACTCTGATGCTGATGTTCTCGTTCATAGTCTTATGGATGCCATACTGGGTGCCATGAGTGCCGGGGACATTGGAAAGCACTTTCCCGATACTGATATGGAGTACAAGGACATATCCAGCATGATACTTCTGGAGAGGGTATTCCAGGTAATGAAGGAGAAGGGCTACAGGCTTGTGAATGCAGACAATGTAATCGCTGCACAGAGGCCAAAGCTTGCACCATTTATAGATCAGATGAGAGAAAACATAGCAGAGGTGCTTCAGGTTCCGGTAGAGGACATTGGAGTCAAGGCTACCACAACTGAAAGACTGGGCTTTGAAGGTAGAGAGGAGGGCATATCCTCCTACAGCACTTGTTTGCTGGAAAAATCAATTGACAACAGATAGGGTTTTGTGTAAACTTATTTGTGTCAGCTTTGATGGGAGCTAGTATTGTATCATGGTCCAAGAGAGGAAATCCTAGGCTGGAAGATTTCTGTCCCTCTGATATGTGAACCTGTCCCGGAGCATTCTGCTAAAACAGAACGTTTGGCTACGTTACAGCCCTTAAAGTGAGCCCTCTGGGCTTATAAGAGTGGTACCGCGGAATATACCTTTCGTCTCTTGGTGAGACGAAGGGTTTTTTGTTTTTTAAATATAAGATTTGGGGTGAAAAGTATGAGAATGTCAAAAATGTATATGCCTACCCTGAGGGAAACACCCTCTGAGGCAGAGATACCAAGTCATCAGCTGCTCCTTAGAGCCGGGATGATCAGAAAGCTTGTAAGTGGAGTTTATTCCTATCTTCCACTTGGCTACAGAGCCATCAAGAAGGTGGAGAAGGTTGTAAGGGAAGAGATGGATGCAGCAGGGTCCCAGGAGCTTTTGATGTCAGCTATACAGCCAAGGGAGCTTTGGGAAGCTTCGGGAAGATGGGCCAATTTCGGTCCGGAAATGTGGAGACTCAGGGACAGGAACGATCGTGAATTTTGTCTTGGACCTACGCACGAGGAGTACTTCACGGACCTTATCAAGGATGAAATCAAGTCCTACAAGCAGCTACCACTTAGCATCTATCAGATCCAAACCAAGTACAGGGATGAAAAGAGACCTAGATTTGGACTTATGAGATGCAGGGAGTTTATCATGAAGGATGCCTACAGCTTTGATGTTGACGAGGAAGCCATGAGTGTGGCCTACCAGAACATGTGGGATGCCTACGACAGGGTGTTCACTAGACTTAAGCTTAACTACAAGGTGGTCCAGGGAGATACTGGAGCCATGGGAGGGAAGGTCTCACACGAGTTCACTGCCATGAGCCATGTGGGCGAAGGAGTTGTTGCCTACTGTAACAGCTGTGACTTTGCAGCCACTGACGAGAAGGCACAGGTCATATATACAATCCCTCAGAGCGACGAGGAGGAGAAGGAGATCGAGAAGGTCCTGACTCCTGAAGTGAAGACCATAGACGGTCTTGTTGAGTTCTTCAGTATTGAACGTTATAGGTTTGGAAAGGCTCTAGTATTTGTTGCTCAGGGCGAGCCTGTTGTGGTGGTTATCCCAGGAGACCGTGAGCTCAATGAAACCAAGCTTGCGAACTACCTTATGGTACCAGGACACGAGCTTGAGATGGCGGATGAAGAGATTATCAAGAAGATTTCAGGAGCAAACAAGGGCTTTACAGGGCCTGTTGGACTCGCTGAGGGTACAAGGCTGCTTGTGGACAAAAGGGTGACAACCCTTAAGAATATTGTAGTTGGTGGAAACGAAACTGATTACCACCTTGTAAATGTAAACTATGGAAGAGACTTCCAGGGTGAGGTTGTTGAGGATCTTCTGATGATAGAAGAGGGTGACACCTGCCCCACCTGCGGAGAGAAGCTGTCCTTGGACAGGGGAATTGAGGTAGGAAACATTTTCCAGCTTGGAACCAAGTACAGTGAAAGCCTTAAGGCTACCTATCTTGATGTAAATGGCAAGGAACAGCCATTTGTAATGGGAAGCTACGGTATAGGGGTTTCAAGAAGTGTTGCGGCGGTTGTTGAGCAGTATCACGACGAGAAGGGTATAATCTGGCCATTTGTGGTTGCACCTTACCATGCGGTGGTTACAATAGTCAATACCAAGAAGGACGAGCAGAACCAGCTGGGAGAGAAGATATATGAAGACCTTAAGAAGATGGGTGTTGAGGTTCTCCTGGATGATAGAAACGAAAGACCCGGAGTCAAGTTTACAGACAGGGAGCTTATTGGAATTCCAGTGCAGATAACAGTGGGCAAGATGGCTGGCGAAGGGATTGTTGAGTATTCCCTGAGAAAGAGGGAAGGCAAGCAGGAGGTCACTGCTGATAAGATAAAGGATTTGATTATTGAGGCATTTGAAGAGGAAGGATTTTCTCTTTAATTACCCCGATTAAGGGTATTAAGTTACAGAGGATTGATATTAATTCAGGAGGTGTGTGAATTGAGTGATATAAGAGTGAGATTTGCCCCCAGTCCTACGGGATATCTACACATTGGAGGCTTGAGAACCGCTTTGTACAATTATCTTTTCGCCAAGAAGAACGGCGGCAAGTTTGTGCTGAGAATCGAGGATACAGATCAGACCAGATTTGTTGAAGGAGCCATAGAGAACCTTATTGATTCCCTTCACTGGGCTGGCGTCCAGTATGATGAGGGGGTCTTCGTAGAGGACGGTAAAATTGTTGAAAAGGGTGACTTCGGTCCCTATGTGCAATCAAAGAGATTGGATATCTATAGAAAATATGTTGATGAACTGATAGAGAACGGTCACGCATACTACTGCTTCTGCTCAAAGGAAAGACTGGAAGCGGTAAGGGAAGAACAGAAGATGAAGGGCATGGTTCCAAAATACGATGGCTTCTGCAGAAACGTATCCCTTGAGGATGCCAAGAAGAGGGTTGCCGCAGGTGAAGACCATGTTGTGAGACTGAAGCTTCCCCTTAACAGGGATATTCATTTCCACGATCTTGTAAGAGGTGACATCACCATAAATACAAATGACATAGACGACCAGGTGTTGCTGAAGTCAGATGGCTTCCCCACATATCACATGGCGGTAGTGGTGGATGACCATCTAATGGGAATAACCCACATAGTAAGGGGAGAGGAGTGGCTTCCATCAACTCCAAAGCACGTGTATATGTATGAGGCCTTTGGTTGGGAGAAGCCAACCTATGTACATCTGCCAACTGTTCTGAACAAGGAGAGGAAGAAGCTGTCCAAGAGACATGGGGATGTATCCGTTGATGATTTCAGAACCAAAGGATACCTGCCTGAGGGTCTTGTGAACTATCTGGCGTTGGTGGGCTGGAGCCCGGAAGGAAATGAGGAAATACTATCAATGGATGAAATGGTCCAGAAATTCTCATTTGACAGGGTTTCAAAGACTGGTGGAATATTTGACAAGGACAAGCTTGACTGGGTAAACGGACACTATATAAGAAGTGAAAGCCTCCAGAGGATCAAGGATATGACCCTACCCTATCTTATTGAAGCAGGCTACATGGATGAGGATTTTGCAAGGGAGAACTCCCATTGGGTAGATGTTCTCATAGAAACCGTCAGGGAAGGACTTGCAACTGTAAATGAGGTAGTAGAGAAGGTTGGGTTCATTTTTGAAGAGAATCCGATATATGAAGCAGAGGCCTATGATGAGTTCCTTAACAATGAAAATGGAAGGACGCTCATGGATGCGATAATTAAGGAAGCCCAGGAATCAGACCAGATCACCCTGGAAAATGCCAAGGACTTCATGAAGAGGATCCAGAAGAACACTGGAATAAAGGGCAAGAATCTATTTATGCCCACAAGGGTTGCCTTGACTGGAAGCGCACATGGACCGGAGCTTGTTAATGTGCTCTATCTACTTGGAAATGACAAAATAGTTGATAGAGCCCAAAAGGTACTGGATATAATTGACTGATGGCTGCTTCATATAATAGAATGAGAGTAGCATAGACTGGTTTGGACCGTTGTGTTAAGCCATGATTCAGGCTGAAAATCGTCTCTGCTTAGATCAGGGGCGATTTTTGTTTAGTAATGTTAAGGAGGACTCGTATGAAGCTATTTAATTCATTGACAAGAAAGAAGGAGGAGTTTGTGCCGCTGGTGGAGGGGCAGGTAAGCATGTACAACTGCGGTCCCACTGTGTATAACTTTATCCACGTTGGAAACGCTAGGCCTCTTGTGACCTTTGATACACTTAGGAGATACTTTATATACAAGGGCTATGACGTAAGGTTTGTATTGAACTTCACGGACATTGATGACAAGCTTATAAACAAGGCCAAGGAGGAGAACATAACAGTCGAGGAGGTTGCCGACAGATACATTGCAGCCTTCAAGGAGGATGCAGGAGCTCTGGGTATCTACCAGTACAACACCATCAATCCAAAGGCTACGGACTATATATCCCAGATGGTTGATTTCATCAAGGCTCTGGAGGAGAAGGGTGCAGCCTATGAGGTGGATGGAAACGTCTATTTCAGCATTGAAAGCGCCAGGGACTACGGTAAGCTCAGCAAGAAGAACATAGATGAGCTGGTAAGCGGTGCCAGGATAGATGTAAATGAGGACAAGAGGAATCCAATGGATTTCGTGCTATGGAAAAAAGAAAAGCCAGGTGAGCCTTCATGGGATAGCCCATGGGGCAAGGGAAGACCCGGCTGGCACATAGAGTGCTCAGTAATGGCCAAAGCCCTACTAGGTGAGACCATTGACATCCATTCCGGAGGGGAGGATTTGCAGTTCCCTCACCACGAAAATGAGATTGCACAGTCGGAAACACTTACAGGCAAACCCTTTGCCAATTACTGGCTGCACAACGGAATGCTCTTTGTTGATAATCAGAAGATGTCAAAATCACTGGGTAACTTCTTCACACTTAAGGAAATCCAGGAAGAGTACGAAATGGAAGTCTTGAGATTCTTTCTCCTATCCGCCCATTACAGAAAGCCAATCAACTTCAGCAGGGAGATAATGGACCAGAACAGGAACGGTCTTGAAAGGCTCTACGGTGCCAAGAAAAATCTGGAGTTCCTGTTGGAGAAGGATCTCCCTGAGAATTTAGGAAATGAGGATTCCATAATTGCGGAAATCGATGCCTTCAAGAAGAGCTTTGAGGACAGCATGGATGACGACCTGAACACTGCTGATGCAGTTGCAGCAATATTTGATCTTGTTAAGTATACAAACTCAAATTTCAATGAGGAATCATCAAGAGGGGCAGTCAGGCATGCATATGACATCTTGATGCAGCTGGCCAAGGTCCTTGGAATACTCACAAGGAAGGATGAGATTCTTGATGAGGAGATTCAAAAGCTTATTGAGGATAGAAACGAAGCAAGGAAGAACAGGGACTTCGCTAAGGCTGACCAGATCAGGGACGATCTTCTGGAGCGGGGAATAGTCCTTGAAGACACGAGAGATGGTGTAAAATGGAAAAGGGTCTAGAGGTCAAATCCTTCAGGGACGTGAACGAGGAACTGAAAGGTGAAGACCTTAGGATGATGTCTCCACTCCAGCTGGCTTACATCGGAGACGCAGTTTTTGAGCTCCTTGTAAGAACTGCCATCATGTCCAGGGATGTGAATGTGAACAAGCTTCACAAGGAAGCTACTAGGTATGTTAAGGCCAATGCACAGGCAGAGTCTGTCATAAAGCTGGATGAGCTGCTTACGGATGAGGAAAAATCCTTTATAAGAAGAGGTAGAAACGCTAGGATAAATTCTTCTCCAAAGAATGTTGATCTAAGGGATTACAAGTATGCCACAGGCTTTGAATGCCTGATGGGCTATTTGTACCTGTCGGGAAAGGACGAAAGGCTGATGGAGCTTTTCAGGCACATATACCAGTCTGATACAGAAAGGGGAGCGACAAATGAAGGTTGAATTGTTGAGATATACTCCAGAGGGTGAGAAGTTGGTTGCCTCAGCGGCAAAGCTATGCTATTCCCCTGTTGGGATAAGTGATATAGAGGAAGGACAGGATGACAAGAAGGTGCGATCATTTCTTAAGCTGCTTATGGACCTTGGACATGAAAGTCCAATTGAACATGTTAGCTTTACATTTGGAATAGAGGGAGTTTCAAGAACCCTTACCCATCAGCTTGTGAGGCACAGGATAGCAAGCTTTTCGCAGCAGTCCCAAAGGTATGTCAGACTGGCCCAGTTTGAATATGTCATACCTCCTCACATAGAATCAGACCCAGAGTCAAAGAGGATTTTCGTGGAAGCCATGGAGGCTGACCAAAAGGCATATGATGAAATCTCAAAGAGATTGTATGAAAAGCATTACAATAGATATATAGATGAAGGCAGAAAAGAGAAGGATGCAAGGCAAAGGGCAGAGAAGGAAGCCATTGAGGATGCAAGATACGTATTCCCCAATGCCTGTGAGACAAAAATTGTAGTGACCATGAACGCAAGAAGTCTCATGAACTTCTTCAGTTTAAGAACCTGCAACAGGGCCCAGTGGGAAATAAGGGAGCTTGCAATCCAGATGCTCAGGGAAGTGAAAAAGGTTTATCCGGTACTGTTCGGCCACGCAGGTCCAGGCTGTGTAAACGGACCATGCCCCGAGGGTGAGATGACCTGTGGAAGAATTGTGGAGGTCAGAGAGTTTTTCAAGGACCTGGATGAGAGAATAGCAGCCCAGGCTGCAGCAGAGTAGAGGAGAATATATATGAAAGAGATGTATGTATCTGGAAGGAATCCAGTTATGGAGCTTTTGAAGTCGGACAAGCAGGTGGACAAACTTTATGTCCTCAAGGGAGACCTGAAGGGTTCCATAAACAAGATAATGGGAAAAGCCAAGGACATGGGGATTGTAATACAGCAGGTGGACAAGAACAAGCTTGACTCCATGGCAGATGGCAATGCCCATCAGGGAGTTGTTGCCCTGGTGACAGGCTACGAGTATTCAGATGTGGCGGATATGCTTAAGCTTGCAAAGAGCAGGAACGAATCCCCGTTTATTCTGGTACTTGACGGAATAGAGGACACACACAACCTTGGTGCAATCATAAGAACTGCCGAGTGTGCAGGTGTCCATGGAGTTGTCATACCCAAGAGGCGTGCTGCAATGGTCAATCAGACCGTCTACAAGAGCTCTGCAGGGGCTGTTGAGCACATGATGGTGGCCCAGGTGGGCAACATCTCCCAGACCATTGAAGAACTAAAAAAGGAAGGTCTCTGGATATATGGTGCTGACATGGATGGGAAGAATGAATACTTCAGGACCGACCTGAAGGGAGCCATTGCCCTTGTGATCGGAAATGAAGGAAAAGGCCTTTCAAGGCTTGTAAAGGAAAAGTGTGATGTTCTTGTTAAAATTCCTATGACCGGGAAGGTTGGGTCCCTTAATGCTTCCAACGCTGCATCAATTCTCATTTATGAGGTTGTGAGGCAGTCCTATGAAGGGAAATAGGAAATCCAAGGAGTACCTTTTTGTAGACGGCTACAACATCATCAACTCCTGGGAAAACCTGAAGGAGATTTCAAAGGTGGACCTTGAACAGGCCAGGACCACCCTTGTGGAAATTCTTGCAGAATACAAGCATTATTCAGGAATTGAAATATTTGTAGTGTTTGATGCCTACATGGTTAAGGGTAACAACAGGAGTGAAGAGGAGTACAAGGGTATCAGGGTCATCTACACAAAGGAGAATGAGCTGGCGGACCACTACATTGAGAAGGCACTTGATGAAATGGGCCGTGAAATGCGGGTGAGGGTTGCCACCTCTGACTGGGTTGAGCAGCAGATAATACTTTCAAGAGGTGGAATCAGAATTTCCGCAAGGGAGCTCCAGGCGGAAATTGAAGATGAAATGAGAATGGTCAACAGAAAAAGGAAAAGACTCAATACAAGAAACGACATATCAATCGGAAGGCTGGAAGATCAGGTATTGCACAAGCTTAAGGACTGGAAGGGAAAATAGTCACAATCATCAGGGAGGTTTCACAATGGTCTTCAAGGGACAAGATAAAGTAAGTGGACTAATTTACGACAAGATGTCAGACGAAGAGATTGTAGCACTGGCCAACGGAGGGGACCTGCTGGCCTTGGAACACCTTATATACAAATACAAGGACCTGGTAAAGGTCAAAGCAAAGGTCTACTACATTGTTGGTGCCGACCGGGATGATATAATACAGGAAGGCATGATTGGGCTGTACAAGGCAATCCGGGATTTCAGGGATGAGAAGACTTCCTCCTTCAGGAATTTTGCCGATATTTGCGTCACCAGGCAAATGATAACCGCCATAAAGACTGCAACGAGGCAAAAGCACCTTCCGCTTAATGGATACATTTCCTTGAACAAGCCCATTTACAGAGATGGAGCCTCAACCATGGCTGAGACCGTAAGCAGCGACGGTGCAACAGATCCAATGGAGCTGTTCATTGGAAAGGAGGACCTGGACGCAACTGAGGAGAAGATCAACAGCATGCTAAGCAGTCTTGAGAGGCAGGTGCTTACCTATTATGTCGAGGGAAGAAGCTATGAAGAAATCGCCATTGATTTGAACCGGAGGGTAAAAAGCATAGATAATGCTTTGCAGCGAATCAAGAAGAAGATTGAACGGTACTTGACGGATAAAGAAAGCATCTGAAATATACCAGGGAAACTTCCATTTATACTCATGTATGGAAATTTCATGATACACCAAGATTCAGGAAAGCAGAAATTTCCCGATCCTAATGAAGAATGAGTATTGACAAGGGTATTAATCAATAGTAAAATATCTTATTGTAAGCCCACGTAGCTCAGGAGGTAGAGCACTTGCATGGTAAGCAAGAGGTCACCGGTTCAAATCCGGTCGTGGGCTCCATATAAGAATAGAAACACCCGGACAAGTTTTCTTAAGCGTTGGATAATTTAAGGGAGGAATCGAGAAATGGGTAAAGCTAAGTTTGAAAGAACAAAACCACACGTTAACGTAGGAACAATCGGTCACGTAGACCACGGTAAGACAACTCTTACAGCAGCGATAACATTCGTACTGAACAAAAGATTCGGTTCAGGGGAGTTCGTAAGCTATGACAACATAGACAAGGCACCAGAGGAGAGAGAAAGAGGAATCACAATCTCAACAGCACACGTTGAGTACGAAACAGACGCAAGACACTACGCACACGTAGACTGCCCAGGCCATGCTGACTATGTAAAGAACATGATCACAGGAGCGGCGCAGATGGATGGAGCAATCCTGGTAGTAAGTGCAGCAGACGGTCCAATGCCACAGACAAGAGAGCACATTCTGCTTTCAAGGCAGGTAGGGGTACCTAAGATAGTAGTATTCCTAAACAAAGAGGACATGGTAGACGATCCAGAGCTAATCGAATTGGTTGAGATGGAAGTAAGAGAGCTTCTAAGCGAATACGAATTCGACGGAGACAACACTCCAATAGTAGTTGGATCAGCACTAAAGGCACTTGAAGATCCAGATGGTCCATGGGGAGACAAGATAGTAGCACTGATGAAGGAAGTAGACGAGTACATCCCACAACCAGAAAGAGATATAGAGAAGCCATTCCTAATGCCAGTTGAGGACGTATTCTCAATCACAGGTAGAGGAACAGTAGCAACAGGAAGAGTTGAAAGAGGAGTCGTAAAGACAGGAGACAACGTAGAAATCGTTGGACTTGCAGAAGAGTCAAGATCAGTAGTAGTAACAGGAGTAGAGATGTTCAGAAAGCTTCTTGACGAGGCTCAGGCAGGAGACAACGTAGGACTGTTGCTAAGGGGAGTACAGAGAACTGAAATCGAAAGAGGCCAGGTACTTGCAAAGCCAGGATCAATCAAGCCACATACAAAGTTTGATTCAGAGGTATACGTACTGAGCAAGGAAGAGGGAGGAAGACACACTCCATTCTTCAACGGCTACAGACCACAGTTCTACTTCAGAACAACAGACGTAACAGGAAACATCCAGCTTGAGGAAGGCATCGAAATGGTAATGCCAGGGGACAATGCTAGATTCTCAATCGAACTGATCACGCCGATCGCGATGGAGGAAGGACTGAGATTCGCCATCAGAGAAGGTGGAAGAACAGTAGGAGCAGGCGTTGTAACAAAGGTTTACGAATAAAGTGAAAGACTGGGTCTTTTGACCCGGTCTTTTTATGACATCGCCCACATGTGGAGATGATGAATTATTTATTGACATGAATAATGTTTTGTGATAGGTTATATTAGTAGTGCATTAATAATGGGAGATTGTGCCCAAATTAGTTGAATTCATATATAGAGATAACACCATGGGTGAAAGTAGGAGGTGTGATAGATGAGAGACAGAGTCACATTGGCGTGTACAGAGTGCAAGCAGAGAAATTACGTAACTAAGAAGAACAAAAAGAACACAACTGAGAGAATCGAGCTTAAGAAGTATTGTAAGTTCTGCAAGACACACACTAATCACAAGGAAACAAAATAACTGTTAAAGTAAGGATGTGAAATGATGGCAGGAACAAACACAGGATCTGTGAGTACAAAGGATAAGATGTCCACTTACTTTAGAGGAGTTAGATCAGAGCTTAAAAAGGTTATATGGCCTGACAGGAAAGAGCTTATGAACTATACCGGAGTTGTAATATTCATCAGCGTTTTGGTTGCAATCATAGTTTATATTCTTGACCTGATTCTAGGTGGAGTTTTATCGTTTATTATTTAGTAATACAAGGGAGGGAAGGGCCTGAGTGGTCCCTGAATTATGACGGATAAGGATATGAGTAGGGAAGAAAGAGCCAAGGATGCCAAGTGGTATGTGGTGCATACTTATTCTGGTCATGAAAATAAAGTAAAGGCCAACCTTGAGAAAATGGTAGAGAACAGGGGAATGAAGGACGACATCTTCGAAGTCGCTGTTCCAACTGAAGAATACATCGACAACAAATCCGGGAAAAAGAAGCTCAAGGAGCGGAAAATGTTTCCTGGATATGTTCTTGTTAAAATGATTATCAATGATGAGTCATGGTATTTGGTCCGAAACACTCGAGGAGTAACAGGCTTCGTTGGGCCGTCATCAAAACCGGTACCGCTTTCCGACAAGGAAGTCAGAGCACTGGGAGTCCAGGACAAGATGGTATTGCCGGCTGTTGACTTCAAGGTCAAGGACCCTGTAAAGGTTGTAGCAGGTCCTTTCGAGAACTTTATTGGATCCATTGACAGCATCAATATGGAAAAACGCAAGGTCAAGGTTTTTGTCTCCATGTTCGGCAGGGAGACACTGGTTGAGCTTGAGTTTGATCAGATAGAAAGAGTTTAGCCGGACAACATGGTCCGGTGATGGATTGATTTATAAGCAATGATGCTTTATAAATAGAAGTGCAGTGGGAGGGATTATCCCGCTAAACCACATTGAAATGAGGAGGTGGAATTATGGCAAAAAAAGTCATAGCTCTAGTTAAATTACAAATTCCAGCTGGAAAGGCAACACCAGCTCCACCTGTAGGTACCGCGTTAGGACCTCACGGAGTAAACATTATGCAGTTTACAAAAGAGTTCAACGCCAAGACTGCAGACCAGGTAGGAATGATCATACCTGTAGTATTAACTGTATATGCAGACAGATCATTTACATTTATCACAAAGACACCACCAGCACCAGTTCTTATTAAGAAGGCTGTTGGAATTGACTCAGGTTCAGGAGAACCTAACAAGAAAAAAGTTGCTAAGATATCAAAAGCTGATCTGGAAGAGATAGCTAAGATTAAAATGCCAGACCTTAATGCAGGTTCAATTGAAGCAGCCATGAGCATGGTAGCTGGAACTGCAAGAAGCATGGGCGTTGAAGTAGAAGAATAATAAATAGTGGGAGAAATTTTTCGTTAATACCACAAGGAGGTTTTTTAGTATGCCAAAGAGGGGTAAGAATTATCAAGAGAGCATAAAACTTGTTGACAGAAGCAAGCTTTATGATACATTGGATGCTATTGAGCTGGTACAGCAGACTTCAAAAGCCAAGTTTGACGAAACCGTTGAGCTTGCAGTAAGACTTGGAGTTGACCCGAGACATGCAGACCAGCAGGTAAGAGGCGCTGTTGTTTTGCCACATGGTACTGGTAAGACAAGCAGGGTTCTTGTAATAGCAAAAGGTGAAAAGGTTAAGGAAGCAGAGGATGCAGGCGCTGATTTCGTCGGTGGAGATGAAATGGTTGCAAGAATCCAAAATGAAGGTTGGATGGACTTCGACGTTGTGGTTGCAACTCCAGATATGATGGGTGTTGTAGGTAGAATTGGTAGAATCCTTGGACCAAAGGGTCTTATGCCTAACCCTAAATCAGGAACTGTTACATTTGAAGTTGAAAAGGCAGTTAATGAGATCAAGGCAGGTAAGGTTGAGTACAGAGTTGACAAGGCTAGTATCGTACACGTGCCAATAGGCAAGGTGTCATTTGGTACTGAGAAGCTTAGAGAGAACTTCATGGCAATCATGGATGCTCTAAACAAGGCAAGACCAGCCGCTGCAAAGGGTAGATATATGAGGACGGTAACAATTTCAAGCACAATGGGTCCTGGAATCAAATTAAATCCAGGAAAACTTACTGACTAGTTGACAAGAGTAGTTGTTGCTGATATAATCATCAATGTTAATTAAATAAAGAACCGCAGACAGTAGGAGCCAAAAGGCTTAATGCCCTACCGAGGTGAGATATATCTAATCTGGAATTAGGGTCTCTGCGTGTCTGCGTATGAGACCTTTATTTTATACCCGTACAGGAGGTGAAGATAATATGAAGGAACATACCCTTCAAGCCAAATCAAAGATAGTTGAGGAGATTAAAGAAAAGATCGAATCATCACAATCCATGATTTTGGTTGACTACAGAGGACTTGACGTAGCAGAGTTGACCGAGCTTAGAAAGCAGTACAGAGAGGCCGGAGTCGACTACAAGGTATATAAGAACACAATGATGAGATTTGCATTCAAGGACCTGGGCCTGGAAGAATTCAATGAATTCCTTAAAGGACCTTCAGCGGTGGCTTTTGGATTGGACGATCCAGTGGCTGCAGCAAAAGTTACATCAGAATTCGCCAAGAAAAACGACAAGCTTGAGATAAAGGCTGGAATCGTTGATGGTAAGATAATTGATGTTAACGGAGTTAAGAGTCTTGCAGACCTACCATCAAAAGAGGTGCTTGTTGCACAGGTACTTGCTGGTATGAACGCACCAGTTCAAGGATTCGCGAACGTACTTCAAGGTACGATCAGAGGTCTTGCTATAGTTCTAAACGCTATAGCTGAAGAGAAGGCAGCATAAATAAAATAAAAAAATTCGGAGGGATAAATAAAAATGGCAAGTGAAAAAGTATTAAACCTAATTGAAGAAGTAAAAAGTTTAACAGTATTGGAGCTTTCAGAAGTGGTAAAGGCTCTAGAGGAAGAGTTCGGAGTAAGCGCAGCGGCTCCAATGGCAGTAGCAGCAGCTCCTGCAGCAGCAGCTGAAGCAGCGGCTGAAGAGCAGACAGAGTTTGATGTAATCCTTTCATCAGCTGGTGGAGAGAAAATCAAAGTTATCAAGGCTGTAAGAGAGATCACAGGTCTTGGACTTAAAGAAGCAAAAGAGCTTGTAGACAACGCACCAAAGCCAATTAAAGAAGGCGCAAGCAAAGAAGAAGCTGAAGAGCTTAAAGCTAAGCTTGAAGAAGTAGGAGCATCTGTAGAAGTTAAGTAATCGAAGAATAGAAAGTGGCTTTCATCATGAAGGCCACTTTTTTTCACTAAAAATCACCTAAAAAGTTTGACATCAATCCAGGTGTATGATAGTATAATATATTGCATAATAATGATTATAATGGGCATACTATACTGAGATTTAGAACCTGTTATTTTCAGTTGACCGATGAGTTGGTACCACCAAAAGCTGGAGCTTTTGGCTATTTTAGTTTAATGAGGGGTGAAGTTTTAATGGTACATCCTGTAACATTTGGTAAGCGGGTCAGGATGAGTTATTCCCGCATCGATGAAGTACTTGATCTGCCTGATTTGATTGAGGTGCAGAAATCCTCCTACGATTGGTTTCTGTCAGAAGGATTAAGAGAGGTTTTTGATGATATCTCCCCAATCCAGGATTACACTGGTAACCTGATTTTGGAATTTGTGGATTACCACATTGGAGAAGCCGTCAAGTACGATGAGCACGAGGCAAGAGAGAGGGACGCTAACTATTCAGCACCCTTGAAGGTTAAGGTTAGACTTATAAACAAGGAGACCGGTGAGGTAAAGGAACAGGAAGTCTTCATGGGCGACATGCCTTTGATGACAGACAAGGGAACATTTATCATAAACGGTGCAGAAAGGGTAGTTGTAAGTCAGCTGGTAAGATCACCTGGAGTATATTATGTAGAATCAATTGACAAATCAGGTAAGAGCCTGTTTTCATCAACCCTGATTCCGAACCGTGGAGCTTGGCTGGAGTATGAAACTGACTCCAACGACATTGTCTATGTCAGAATTGACAGGACCAGGAAAGTTCCAATAACTACTCTAATGAGAGCTCTTGGCATAGCAACAGATAGCGAAGTTATAGACGTATTGGGTGAGACTGAGCAGCTTTTGACCACCTTGGAGAAGGATGCAACCAATACTGAAGAGGAAGCACTTCTAGAAATATACAAGCGTCTAAGACCTGGTGAACCACCAACAGTGGACAGTGCCAGAAGCTTGTTGACCAATCTGTTCTTTGACCCAAGAAGATATGATCTTGCCAAGGTCGGGAGATACAAATTCAATAAAAAATTAGCCCTTTATAACAGAGTTGCCGGTAATCGTGCCGCTCATGACGTAGTCAACCCTGAGACAGGAGAGATCCTGGCGGAAAAGGGAGAGAGAATAACAAGGGATAAGGCAATAGAAATTGAAAACAGCGGAATAAATTCAATGAAGCTGCTGATGGATGATGGCAAGGAGATAAAGGTGCTTTCCAACAACTTTGTGTTTCCTGAGGCGTTTGACCTGCCATTTTCCCTAAAGGAGCTTGGACTTAGGGAAAGGGTATACTATCCTCTGATGAAGGAGCTTATAGAGGCATTCCCAGACGAGGAAGAGTTGAAGGAAGCAATCAAGGACAGAATAAAGGAATTGTCCCCTAAGCATATTATAGTTGATGATATCATCGCCAGCATCAATTATGAATTCAATCTTTTCTATAATATAGGTGGGACGGATGACATAGACCATCTTGGAAACAGGAGACTTAGAAGTGTTGGTGAGCTTTTGCAGAACCAGTTCAGAATAGGTCTTGCAAGGATGGAGCGTGTCGTCAGGGAAAGGATGACAATCCAGGACATCGAGGTGGCAACTCCACAAGCCCTAATAAACATCAGGCCTGTAGTTGCATCAATAAAAGAGTTCTTTGGAAGCAGTCAGCTGTCTCAGTTCATGGACCAGACAAATCCATTGGCAGAGCTGACCCACAAGAGAAGAATGTCCGCTCTTGGACCTGGTGGTTTGAGCAGGGACAGGGCAGGCTTTGAGGTAAGGGACGTACACAACTCACACTATGGTAGAATGTGTCCTATTGAAACGCCTGAGGGTCCAAACATAGGACTTATAACTTCTTTGACAACCTATGCGAGAATCAATGAGTACGGATTCATTGAAGCCCCATACAGAAGGGTGAAAAACGGCCAGGTTACCGGTCATATTGACTACCTGACAGCAGACATCGAGTATGAGATGATAATCGCTCAGTCAAACGAGAAGCTGGACAAGGAAAGCAGATTTGTCAACAACAGGATAATAGCCAGAGGCAAGCTTGGAATAGTTGACATTTTCAACCCTGAGGACATTGAATACATGGATGTATCCCCAAGACAGATAGTATCTGTAGGTACGGCAATGATACCTTTCCTTGAGAACGACGATGCCAACAGAGCCTTGATGGGTGCAAACATGCAGAGACAGGCTGTTCCATTGCTCAAGACAGAGGCTCCAATAATCGGAACCGGAATTGAGTACAAGGCTGCCAAGGACTCGGGTGTTGTAATAGTGGCAAAGGACTCGGGAGTGGCCGAAAAGGTTACTGCTGATGAGATTCAGATCAGAAGAGACAAGGACAACCAAATCGATAAATATAGATTGTTGAAATTCAAGAGATCCAACCAGGGAACCACAATAAATCAAAGACCTATGATCAAGCAGGGTGAAAAGATTGCAGCTGATCAGATAATTGCTGACGGACCGAGCACCGACCAAGGTGAGATTGCACTTGGAAAGAACCTGCTGATAGCATTCATGACCTGGGAAGGATACAATTACGAGGATGCCATTCTCCTTAATGAAAGATTGGTAATAGAGGATGTATTGACCTCGGTTCATATTGAAGAATACGAGTCAGAGGCAAGAGACACCAAGCTTGGACCGGAGGAAATCACCAGAGATATTCCAAACGTGGGCGAGGAAATGCTTAAGGACCTTAATGAAAGAGGAATCATCAGGATTGGAGCCGAGGTTAAAGCCGGAGATATTCTGGTGGGAAAGGTTACTCCAAAGGGAGAAACAGAACTTACCGCAGAGGAAAGACTACTAAGGGCAATATTTGGTGAAAAAGCCAGAGAAGTAAGGGATACCTCATTGAGGGTACCTCATGGTGAAACTGGTATAATAGTGGATGTGAAGATTTACTCAAGAGACAATGGAGACGAGCTTCCACCTGGAGTTAATCAAATGGTAAGGGTATATGTGGCTACCAAGAGGAAGATCAACGTTGGAGACAAGATGTGTGGTAGACATGGTAACAAGGGTGTTATCTCAAGGATCCTTCCTGAGGAGGACATGCCTTACATGCCTGACGGAACGCCTGTTGATGTAGTTCTTAACCCGCTGGGAGTACCTTCGAGGATGAACCTTGGACAGGTACTTGAAGTCCACCTTGGGCTTGCAGCGAAAAAGTTGGGAATGTATGTTGCAACACCGGTATTTGACGGAGCCAATGAGGAAGACATCATGGTCAAGCTTAATGAGGCTGGCTATCCGGAAAACGGAAAGATTGAACTAAGGGATGGACGTACGGGAGATTCCTTTGCGAACCCTGTAACAGTTGGTTACATGTATATGCTTAAGCTTCACCATCTGGTTGATGACAAGATACATGCAAGATCAACCGGACCATATTCCTTGGTAACACAGCAGCCTCTGGGAGGAAAAGCCCAGTTTGGTGGTCAGAGATTCGGAGAGATGGAGGTATGGGCACTTGAGGCATACGGTGCATCACATACACTTCAGGAAATCCTAACTGTTAAATCTGACGACATTGTAGGAAGAGTAAAGACCTACGAGGCGATTGTGAAGGGCGAGAATATTCCTGAACCTGGAATACCTGAATCCTTCAAGGTTCTAATTAAAGAGCTTCAGTCACTTGCACTTGATGTGAAGGTAATCGGAGAGGAAATCGGCGAGATCGAGCTGAAGGAATCCATAGATGACGACCTTACAGACCTGGACCTGATTGGTGACAACACACCTAGGGAAAAGCTGTTTGTAGATGACAGAGGCGAAGAAGAGGAAGAGGATGACCAGGAGGAAACGGGAGAAGACAGAGAGAAGAGCTCAGCAGAGGAAATTCCCGCAGGATTTATAATTGAGGAAGAAGACGATGACTCTGACTCATACAGTGATGAGGATATGGATTAAGCTATTAACAAACTTTATTATGAAAGGAGAGAACGCTCCTTGTTTGAATTAAACACATTTGATTCAATTAAAATTGGGCTAGCTTCTCCAGAGAAGATCAGAC
>Ga0334892_1001372_pt1 | contig 21085 bp, 23 predicted proteins | sample GraSluR3_MG_4_FD_207213 | JGI IMG/M metagenome (GOLD analysis project Ga0334892, IMG submission 207213) | Sludge microbial communities from methane-producing bioreactor in Wageningen University, Netherlands - Granular Sludge_15_04-R3 | ecosystem: Engineered > Bioreactor > Anaerobic >...
GGGGAGAGCTGTGATATGCTCTGGTCTCCAAGAGGCTCTGCCGTTAAAGGGTACGTGGCTGGCCCTGGCAGAGCACAACAACGACAGGGCGATAGACCCTGATACGACGAAGCCCCGACGAACCTGTTGGGGCTTTTTGGTGTCGCGAGTTGAACTGCAAACCGGCTTTTTCCCACTCACGAGGAGCACACCCTGATGGAGACGATCAAGAGACTGCGAGCCTTGCTGGTCGCTACAGCCATCATCTGGCTCAGCGTGGTGGTAGTGGGCCATATCGATGGGACGGAATTCGTGCAGGGAGCCGCCGCGATATTCGCCATCATCGCGACCATGACGCTTTGGTCGATGTGGGCACTGGACGCCTATGGCATCAGCGTCGATGGCACACTACGCGAGAAGGCCAAGCGCGATGCCGGCACGGAGGAGGATCCCCGGCTGTCCCTGCTGCTCTCGCTGCTCACGCCTGATGAACGGGATGCCCTCACGGCACGCCTGGCGGGCGAGCTGGAGGCGGATGGTGAGTCCCTACCACTGGCCGATCTGCTCTCAGAGCAGGAGCAGGGCGACAGGTCTACAGGGCGCTCGTAGTGAGCTGGACCGGCAGCTGGGTGTCACCGGCATCTGGCAGAGCAGGGTGCGACATGGCGGCGTGGGAACCGGTTCCCGACCGCAGGCCCATCCCCCGCAGTAATCCTCGCCCGTTCCCCATCTCCCACCTGTCGATGAAGTCTGCCGTATCCTGGCGCGCGTGCAGTCCGGCGGCCCGTCGGACACGCCGGTCGTCCCGGAGGTGTCGTGATGGCGCGGCGGGCGGCGTTGTACATCCACCTGGTGGTGGACGATCCGGCGGCGCTGGCCGAGCGGCGCGTGCAACTGAGTGAGTACGCTCAGGCACAAGGCTACGAGATTGCCCTGGCGGCAACCGATACGGGACCGAGCGGGGAGCTCGACCGGCCCGGCCTGCAACAGATTCTGGCGGCGGCGGAAGCGGGCGAGTTCGACGTGCTGATGATGCTCGACCCCTGGGAGCTGCATGAGGATCTGGTGCAGAACCTGGGCCAGCTCTGGGGCAACGCCACGCTGGAGGAACAACGCGATCTGACGCGCGTGCTGCTGAAGGCGGTGTTCGTGGACGTGCCGAACGACCGGATCGTGGCGATTGAGCCTGTGCCGATCTTCCGGCAGTTGTTCACCGAGTTCTGCCGGGACATTGGCGCCGCCATCCTGTAATCGCGGTTGCGCGGCAAATGAGAAGAGCCGGGGCAGGTCCTCGGCTCTCTTCGTTTAGCATAATGACACTGATCCAGGAACCGGTTCCGATGGGTTCACTCCGAGCGGCGGCGCAGTTTCGTGGCGGCCAGCCAGCAGGCGTGCAGCCAGAGCATCTCGGCTTTATCCAGGTTGAGGCTGGGGCTTTACAACGCGAACCGGTACAGTGTATTGGCCGTGTGACACGAGAATTGTGACCACCGACCATTCCCCCAAAGACATACTCTTCACGACACGCCTTGAGGAGCGTTTTTTCCGCCGAATAGAGCCAACGGTTTCGCGCTGCAACACGTGTACCGTGATGTGGGCCAGCACATGATTGCGGCTCACAACGCGCCTCAGCGATTCCGCGTATAGTGGAATACGTTCAATGGTTTTAGGGGGCCCCATGATCACACGTGTTACGCACTGGCTCAGCACGCTTTCACCCGCCATGACACTGCTGCTGTTGGGGCCGATCTTCGGGGAACTGATATCGGGCCACCAATCGTTGTTTGAGTTCATCAACCCGCTGGCATTTGTACTGAGCGCGCTGCCGTATGGGTTCGGCGCGCTGATCTGCCGCGAATTGACGGTACGTTGGGGCAAGGGCTGGTTCAGCCTTGTGCTGCTCGGCCTTGCGTATGGCGTGTACGAAGAAGCCTTTGTAGCGCGCTCGGTGTGGGACCCGGAATGGGCCGAACTGGGCGCGCTGCGTGGTTACACCTACTGGCGTGGCGTGACCTGGACATACCTGGCAGTGCTGCTGCATTTCCACCTGACGATCAGTATTCTGTGCAGCGTAGGGTTAGCCAACCTGCTGTTCCCTGAGGCGCGCGGCAAGTCCTGGCTCACCAACCGGCAGTTGGCGGGCTGTTTTGTCGGGTTGGCGCTGTGGTCGCCCGTGCTGGCGCTGCTTAACCCGTTTATGCCGACGCTCCCCGCGCTGGTGGGAACGGTAGGCGCGATTGCCGGGCTGATGATCGCTGCGTGGGCTGTTCCGGCTCGTGTGTTTCCCCCGCGTGCAGGGACTGCCACCGCGCCGGTCTGGTACGGCGTGGTGGGCGCGGTGACTATGACTATCGTGTTTGTGTGGGTCTTCATGCTGCCGGAAGTTGATCCGGCGTGGCTCCCGGCGTGGCCGGTAACACTGGCACTGGTTGCCGCGCTGGACCTGGGTGCGTTTGCCCTGATCCTGCACTGGTCAGGTAACGGCGCGGCCTGGGATGACCGTCACCGGCTGGCGCTGATCACCGGATTTGCCGCGTTTTTCCTGGTGATGGGCGTGTTCAAAGACCTGGACGAAGGGTTTGGCGGCTCAAGTCTCGTCACACTGGCGGCAGTCTGGTATTTCCGCAAGCTGTGGGGCCAGGTCCACGCGCGGACTGCCGGATAGGAGATGGTCGCTTATTCCGCGTCCTGATCCCACCAATCGATGATCAGGTCCTGCTCGAAGGTCGGCGCTCCGAAATGGAAGCTGTGCGGTCACTCCAAGCGGCGGTGCAGTTCCGTGGCGGCCAGCCAGCAGACGCGCAGCCAGAGGGTCTCCGCTTCATCCAGAACCAGCTCGGGACACATACCATCCTCGACCAGGCATGGATGGTCCCAGCCGGCATCGCCGTGATACAACGTGCCGGTGTCGGCATCGCGGTCGTAGATGAAGATGAGCTGCTCGCCGTAGGTGTTCTCGAAGTAGGCGTGGTAACGGCCCGGCGTGTTGCCGTCGATACTGGGCGGTTCCCCACTGGCGGCAGCTTGTTTGTTTCGGACGTGAAAGAGAAGGTCTGAGTTCATCAATCACTGCTCCCTGGAACAGGACGGGGGTTAGTCATTATTCTGGTTACACGCACAGACTCACTGCCTTGAACCAGTCAATCGACAGAGATCAAGGTCTGGATGCCGTCCGCAAACATGACGGCCCACCCTTCCATTCCTTCCGGCGTTCGAATGTTCAACCACACGTACCGACCGTCATAACCAATACACTCCGAATAAGGTCCCTCCACCAGTTCGACACGCGTTCCAAGTTCCAACGTGGTAAGCACCTCGCCCTCAAGACTAGCCGTGTCCCGCACGTTCAATGTGTCGTCTTCAAGCACATATACTTCGGCGTAGCTGCCGCAGCGGATCGAGTACGGTGATAGAAGTGGCTCATACACCTCGTCCGGCGACTGTGGGACAGCATAGACCTGAATGACAGCATCGTGGTTGATATACATAACATTTGGACGTTCGCCGGTCGCCAGGAACAAATACCGCTCATCAGAACTGAATACGGCGTGTCCGCCGTCCATGCCGGAATCCCAAAGCTCCTTGTAGTCGGTCGTATCGTAGATGGTATCGCCGATGACGATCAATGAGCCATCGGTAGTATAAGTGCCCGCCCAAAACGGGCGTTTCTCGTCCAGTCCGACCTGCTGTTTGGCGTCCAGATCCCAGATCTGCACCTCGCGGGTTGGCTCGACAAACAGCAGTGCATGATCACTTTGAGGCGGAAAAACGAACCCGGATTGCTCGAATGTCAAATACGGCCCTTCGGAAAACAGTGCGTCGCCGTCTGCCAGTCGTGCTGCCGGATAAACAAGCAAGGTGACGATTGGAGATGTCACGCCATACATGAACCATCGCCCGTCGGGGCTGAAACTGGGCTGGACGGGGAAGCCGTCACGCGTGGATGCGACCAGCGAAAAGGTCTGCGTCTCGAATATTCTCAACTCACGGTGTCTGTGTATGGCCGTACCTGTTTGGATGTTGTTTTCAGTTGTTGCGACGACATACGCGCCATCGGGACTAAACGTTACGTCATCCACCTGTTGGGTTCGGGTGAGATCAGTTAGGGCGGTCATGGCGTAGGGGGCTGCCGGGTTGGAGATGTCCCACAAGGTGGGGTGCGTGATTTCGCCAAGCCAATAGATGCCCCTGTTGCCCGTCACCAGCCACTGCCCATCAGGAGACACGGCTATCGGCGATGTGCCCGGCAGGCTGGCAATCGGGGTGCCCGTAGACAACGAGTCGATGCTCCAGATGTTTGTCCCCAGCCCGCTCGCAGATATCAGTGCTGGTTGGGTGGGATGCCAAACAAGCTGGCCTGGCAAGCCGTAGCCGGTGAGACGGGTCTGTGCTTCTCCTGAAGTGACATCCCATATCCACACGACCCGCCCATCAGCCGCTGCCAGCCTTGTGCCATCCGAACTGAAGGTTAACGCGCTGATGCGGTGTATGAAACGTTCTTTGGGTTCAAGAATCAGACGACCAGAGGCCACATCGAAAAGTTTGATCCCGCTCTGCTGACAATACAAGAACGTCTCGTCTACCCATGTGCACCCACCTGCGGCCAACAGGGCACCGTCTGGGCTGAGAGCAATCTGATCAGGGGCACTATAGGACTCATATCCGGGAATAATGAAACCCGACTCGATCCTGCCGGTTTCGAGTCCGGTATCATCCCGAATAATTACATAGGAGGTTGGCGGCGGAAAGTCTGCGGCAGGGTCTGGCTCCGGTATTTCGGCGGTGACCAGACCGTTGACCGATACCGCGACATCACGATTCAGGACAAGAACGGTCCCGTCCGGCAACACAGCCGTGTGCTGATTGGTTGGATCGGTCGTCATGTTGGTTTGGTGGGAGACATCACGGATGCAGATTTCGTAATCACAGGGGAATTTGACGTCCCACCACCCCTCATGCATGTCAAGCGCAACGTAAATCGTCCCGTCTGCCGTAAACGCAAGTGGATCGAATCCATGTCGTCGATCGCGGGCTAAGGTCAGCAGCACATTGGCCATGTCGAGAGTAAGATCAGAAACCTGTTCAAAAACGCCATCGACTAGCGCCCAACGACGTATCTCCCCTGTGTCGTGAACGGTGATCAGTTCGTAAGTGCCAGGACGCCAGACTACGTTCGCGGGCGCGTTGCCAAAAGAGGGGAGTGATTGTGGTGGCGTATCCCAGTTCGTTGTGTCGTAGATGGTTATGCCATTGGAAGCTGCCACGGCTAAATAACTACCGTCGGATGACCAGGCCAGCGCCCGAACCGCGCCGCGCTCAAGTGTGCCGATAAGGGCCAGTTGATCAGCCGTGTCTCGTGTGATGCGTGGGCGATCTTTATTCTCACCATCCTGGGCATGCGCCGAATTCAAGCAGGTCAGGCTCAGTAGAGCGAGCCCTACAATCCAGGTTGTCACTGCATACCATTTGAATCGCATCTGTCCCCCTTGTGCTTGTATTGCAGGATATTCATGCGCAATCGAACGCGTGACTACGCCTACATAATACACGAGCGAGACGAGTTCCGCGTGTCGATGAACCGATTCTGCCTATGCGGAAACCATCCGGGCTGAGGAGAGGGGAAAAAGAAATAAAACAAAAAAGCCCAGCTATTACTGGGCTTTGCGAGAGGTGGAATAGGCGGGAGCGGCGGGCATCGACCGCTCGTTGGCTGCGCGATTGTTACGGGAAGATTCAGGCTATTTCTCCGAATTTCACCCCAACGCATGGCCGCGTAGTCAGCTTACCACTTCGCCAGTCGGCCTAACGCCTACAAGGAGACTGGCAAATGACATTCTCAATTCGTCCACTCCCTCAAGAACAACGTCAAGCAGCACGCAAAGCCGCGCATGATGCAGTTATCCGTGCGATTGGCACCAAACCGACCCGCGAGCAATTCACTTGTACAACGATTTCAAAATACCCGCCAATGAGCGTGCATTTCAGGCTGCGCTGACTGATTGGCAGATTGCTGTTAGTGATCCTGAAGTTCACCCACAATGGCTGCAATTCTACGCGAACGCCCTGCGTGATGCGCTGCGGAAAACCAACGCACGCCGCCAGGAGGCACTTGGCCAGATGAATCAGGACGATTGGAGAAACGCTGTGTCTCGAGAAATGAGGGCTGATTTGTGGTATGAAGAACCCGATGAAGATGAATCTCTGATGGTAGCTCACGCTTCGGATACTGATGTGTTGATTGCCAGCCGCAATGGAAACTCCCCAAAAGTGAGCGTCGCCGTCGAATAAGACGTTGCGTGGTGTGTGGAGAAATCCTTCCTGAGCCATCATCATCGGGCGGGCGGCGACGCAAATACTGTTCGAATGCCTGTCGGCAGCGAGCTAAGCGTGAACGCGACAAATAGGTTGAATTCGGCCCTGGATAGTCCGCCAGGGCCGATTCTTGATTCTCCAAAGGATAGCGAAATCTTCTCTCAAAACTGGACGGATGAGCAAATCGGTCAGCGCAGACGACTATACGGGCCGGCGGATCATATTATCGAGGGCAGCACCAGCGGGCACCATCGGATAGACGATATCGTGTTTTTCCACGACGAATTCAATCAACGTTGGGCCATCGGTGATGCTGTTAGCCCACTCGACCGCCGCGATCACCTCGTCGCGTGTGGTGACGCGCTTTGCAGGGATACCATAAGATTCAGCCAGTCTCACGAAATCCGGATTGAACATCGGTGTGGCGTTGTACCGTTCCTCGTAGAACATCTCTTGCCACTGGCGCACCATACCCAGGTAACTGTTGTTGATGACAGCAATGTTGATCGGCACACGTTCCTGCACTGCTGTGCCCAGTTCCTGGACAGTCATCTGGAAACCACCGTCGCCGACAATCGCCCACACGTTGGGCTGTTTGATGCCAACCGCCGCACCAATGGCCGCAGGCACGCCAAAGCCCATCGTACCCAGCCCGCCGGATGTCAGCAGCGTATGCGGGCGCTCGTGTGGATAGTACTGGGCTTCCCACATCTGGTGTTGGCCCACATCGGTCACGACAATGGCATCACCGTTGGTCGCTTTCCACATGTCGTGGATAACGTGTGCGGTCAGCAGCTGGTTTCCCACGTCCTGGTTGACGATGTCGCGCTCGCTGGTGTCTTCCATCCAATCGCGGGTCTGGGCTAACCAGGCTTTATGCTCGATGGGTTTCATCCGGGGGATCAACTGGCCGAGCACGGTTTTCAAATCGGCCACAATTGGCACGTCAACATGCACGATTTTCTGCACCTCCGCCGCGTCGATATCGACATGGATTTTGTGCGCGGTGGGAGCGTAGGTTTTCAGGTTGCCGGTCACGCGGTCGTCGAAGCGCATTCCAAAGGCCAGCAGCAGGTCGGCGTTCTGGATCGCCAGGTTGGCCTGGCCGGTGCCGTGCATCCCCATCATGCCCAGCGAAAGCGGGTGGTGCTCGGGCACGCCGCCTTTGCCGAGAAGGGTGAGGGCGATAGGCGTCTGGGTCATCTCGGCGAATTGGAGCAGCTCGCGCGAAGCGCCGGACATGAGCACACCGTGACCCGCCAGGATCACGGGACGCTCGGCGCTCTCGATCAATTCCAGCGCGGCATCGATCTCTTTCTCGTTGGCGGCCTGGGGTGGATGGTAGCCGGACAGAGCGATCTCGCCTTCGGGATATTCAAACTCGGTGACGGCGGTCTGCACGTCCTTAGGGATATCGATCAGTACAGGGCCGGGCCGACCTGTGCGGGCGATGTGAAACGCTTCTTTGATGGTATGCGCCAGGTCTTCCACATCATCGACCAGGTAGTTGTGTTTGGTGATGGGCAGCGTGACGCCGGTCACGTCGATTTCCTGGAACGCATCAGTGCCAATGGAGGTAGTCAATACCTGGCCGGTGATATACACCATCGGGGTGGAGTCCAGCATGGCGGTAGCAATACCGGTAACCAGATTCATCGCGCCGGGGCCGGATGTGGCAATCGCTACCCCGACTTTGCCTGTCGCGCGGGCGTACCCATCGGCCATGTGCGCCGCACCCTGCTCGTGCCGGACCATCACATGCCGGAGCTGCGGGTATTTCGTCATGGCGTCGTAGGTCGGCAGAGTCGCAGCGCCGATATAGCCGAACATGACTTCAACTCCCTCGCGGATCAAACATTCCAGAATGATTTCTGCGCCAGTCAATTGCATCATAGTTTCTCCTCTTGGTGATTAGTCGTGCATCCTCAACTGTGTGGAACGCTTTGCATCAGCCAGGCATAACCGTGCACAGGCTAGAAACGAAAAGGCCGCCCCTTTGATCTGGGACGGCCTTTGTCTCGCTTACGTTGACGCGTGCCTGCTACTGTCGCAGGCTCTGTTTTATTCGCATCGTATTGGCACCGGCGCCGCCCCAAACTCTAAATCCTCCTTCTCAACACTGAGAAGGAGGCCAATAACAGCAACAAGCATACGGGACAGCGCAGGTGTCGTTAGCATAGTATGTTCACCGCACTAAAAAAGCCTCCCGTAGGTTGGGAGGCTTTTTCTTCGCTTACCAGGCTCAACTTAAGCCCCGCCAACCAGCTATACCTCGTCAGGAATGACGAGGACTGGAAAAACAACGACGGAGAGTAAACTGAAACGATTGTCCATGACCTGCATCAACTTCTGCTACCAATTCTTTACAACATTAGAGTACAGCGTAACGCCGTGGGGGGCATATGTCAAGCAGACAAAGGCATAGTTTGGTGTTTTTGTACAATTATTCACGGACACTTTCAACCGGTCCCAAACAATCAATCACCCCCTGGTGCCTTAACACATGATGATCATGTGGAGCGGTACGGGCTATCGATCCAGATATTCGTGATTAAGACCTGTCAGACAATCCACTTGCGGTGGATGTTTTTCAGGCTCATGGCAAACAATGCCACACAGAACGCGGCAATGATCAGGAAATCCAGTCCAAGCGGCAGCGCGTTCTCCTGGCGTATCGCCCCATGCAGAATGTCTACACCATACGTCACCGGAAACAGGTAGGACAATGGGCGCAGGAACACCGGCAGATCGCTGATTGGGAAGAACAGACCGCATAGGAACATCATCGGGAAGCGAACGAAGTTGGAAAACGTCTGGGCTTCAAAAACCTCACTGACCGACACCGCAATAAACAATCCCAGGAAGGTCGAGGCGAACGCTAACAAGACTACCGCCGGGACGACGATCAGCCAGTCAACGCTGGAAAGATTGGCCAGAAATGTCGCCAGGATGATCGGGATGAGCGCGTTCGTGACGCCGAACAGAATCGCGCCGCCCGTCTTGGCAAACATGAGCAGTTCCAGGGGGATAGGAGCGAGCAGCAGCCGTTCAAACGAGCGGGTTCTTTTCTCAAACGTGACGGTCACGGCCAGCATCGACGTGGTGCCGAACAAGACAGAAATCGTCACCACACCGGGGAGCAGTTCAAGAATGCTTTCCAGGCCGCGCCCCGAACGCATGAAGAACATGCCGGTCCAGGCGATTGGGAAGAGCAGGCCCCAACTGATATTCGGCGGTTTCAGGTAGTAGGCGCGCATGTCTTTAAGCACGATATTCCAGAAGGCGATCCATCGTTTCATGCGTTGCGCCCCGTTTCCCGGTTGTTCTGCATAACTTGTGCCTCGATGCCGGTGACCTGGACAAACACCTCTTCCAGTGACGCTTGCAGCCGCCGGGCTTCAATCACTTCAACCCCTTGATCCTCCAACCAACGCACCAGGGAGCCAGCTCGAAGGGGCGCATCGGATGTAATGCGCACCTGTCCCTCGGCAACAAGCTCAAACGCGAACTGAGGAAAGGCAGATGCAAGGCTCTCGCAGAGGTCTGCCCCTGCATTGTCAGTGGTAATCACCATTCGGTGGCGGCCCTGAACCGGTTGTAACAGATTTGCGACCGTATCAACTTGAACAATGCGACCGTTGACGATGAAGGCGATGCGATCACACAGCCGTTCCGCCTCTTCGATGTAGTGGGTAGTCAGGAAGATGGTGGTTCCGGCGTGGTGCAGGTCGGCGATGAGCTGCCGGATCTGGCGCGCGCTGGCGACGTCGATGCCGGTCGTCGGTTCGTCCAGGAACAGCACCTGGGGCCGGTGGATGATCCCGGCGGCAATGGTGAGCTTGCGCTTCATGCCCTTCGAGTACCCGGCGAATTTCCGGTTGGCAGCTTCGGCTAAACCGAATGTCTCCAGCAGTTCGCGGGCACGCGCCTGGCGTTCCTGCTTGCCCATGCCATAAAGCGCCGCGCAAAAACAAAGGTTATCAAAGCCGGTCAGTTCGGGATAGAGGTTGCTCTCATCTGGGACGACGCCGATCAGGTGTTGAGCGGCTTTGGGGTTGCGCGAGCAGTCCAGGCCGCCAATCTGGATTCCGCCCGTATCAGGTCGAGCGAGGCCGATCAGCATGTTGATGGTCGTCGTTTTGCCTGCACCATTGGGGCCGAGGAAGCCGAATAGTTCGCCCTGGCACACGCTGAACGAGATGTCGTTCACGGCGGTAATTTCGCCGAATTTCTTGGTCAGGTTTGTAACGTCGATGAAGGGTTGGAGAGTTTGATCCGGTGCCCGTGCCGGTTCTTGAGATTCTATTGTGCTAACCACATGCGCTCAATTCTTGCATACTCAGGTTGACATCATTCGAAGCCCATGTCATTATACCCCCCTGGGGTATATGTGACAAGGAAAAATGTTGATGGCAGAATCGAAGGCACGCGTTGATCGTCAAAACCGTACTATCAGTCGCATCCATCGTATTCAGGGACAGTTAGAGGCTTTGGAGCGGGCAATTGAGGAAGGCAGGGATTGTGAATTTCGCGTTACCCAGGCGCTCGCTATCGAAAAAGCCGTCTCAAGTTTGACCCGCCACATGTTGGAAGGGTACATCGAACACCGGGCGCGCGCACAGATTCAATCCGACCCGGAGGCCACGCTGGATGAAATCAAACGCCTGTTTACGCTGATGCTGAGATAACGGAAGGGAGAAATTTCGGATGATGAGGATGGTTGCGTTCTTTTTGGCGGTCTTGATGATACTGCTGGTTGGATTGGTTGCTGTGAGCAGCTCGAACAGCCCGGCCCAGGCTCAGGCTCAACCCACACCGACTCCGTCGGCCTATGGGGACCTGCTGGATACTGAAATTCGGGGCATCGATCCCGCCACCATTGAAGGTTATCGCACTGGGGCCGGGTTGGGCATGGCTCTGCCTGCTGAGTTGAACGGTTATCCCGGCCCACGCCATGTGCTGGACTTGGCGGATGAATTGGAACTGACTTCCGACCAACAAACTCAGATACAGGCGTTATTTGACGACATGCTACCGAAGGCTATCGCGCTGGGTGAGCAGATTCTCGATCAGGAAGCCGGTCTCGAGTTGGCCTTTCGCGAGGGGACGATTGACGAGGAATCGCTCCGTGACGCGCTGGACAGCATCGAGAGTCTCAAGGCCGAACTGCGCTTCGTTCATCTGCGCACGCACCTGGTGACGCTTGAGATTCTGACCCCGCACCAGGTCCAACTGTATAACACCTTGCGCGGGTATAATGCGTCAGGGAAGGATCACAGCGCTCATCAAGGCCATTAAAGAGACGATCGTATCACGTCACAGGCTGTTGACCTGCCGGGCCAGGATTTCAACGGCCCGGTCAATCTCTTCCTCAGTGGTCCATCGACCCAGGCTGAGACGAACAGCACCCAACGCCACGTCACGCGGTACACCCATTGCCAGCAACACAGCCGATGATTCTGTCTCGCCCGCATGACATGCCGAGCCGGTGGAAGCCGCAATCTCCGGGATTGAAGGCAGCAGGAGGCTGCTGTCTCGCCCCACAAAACTGACATTGAGCGTATTGGGAAGCCGTTCGGTCGGGTGACCGTTCAATTGGATCGTTTTTACCTGCTCGCGTAAGCCCTGATACAGTCTATCTCGCAGCGCTGTTTGCTGTCTGATCGACTCATCCAGGGTTAACGCCGCAATCTCACAGGCTGCCCCCAGTCCCACAATACTGGCCGTATTCTCTGTCCCAGCACGCAGTCCGTGTTCATGTCCTGCGCCGTGAACTAGCGGTTCCAGCGATACGCCTTGTCGCACATACAGCGCGCCGATGCCTTTCGGAGCGTAGAGCTTGTGTCCGGCCACCGTCAGCAGGTCCACGCCTAGCTCGTCGACACGCGTGGGTATTTTGCCCACCGACTGGGCGGTGTCCGTATGGAACAGGATACCGTGCTCACGTGCAATCTGGCTCACAGCCGCAATGGGCTGAATGGTCCCCACTTCGTTGTTGGCGTGCATAAGGGTGATCAGGACGGTTTCGGGCGTAATGGCCTGTGCGACATCGTTGGGATCTACCTTGCCTTCATGATTCACCGGCAGATAGGTGACCCGAAATCCATGCCGTTCGAGATAACGGCAGGTGTTCAGAACGGCAGGGTGTTCTATCTGGCTCGTGATGATGTGATTGCCGCGATCCCGATGAGTCTCAGCCACGCCTTTGATCGCCAGGTTGTCCGACTCGCTCCCACCGCCGGTGAACACGATCTCGCCGGGTGCACATCCCAACAAGCTGGCAACCTGTTCGCGCGCTGCGTCAATTCCGATATGCGCTTGTGCGCCATAGTGATGACTGCTGGAAGGGTTGCCGAAGTGCTCCCGCAGGTAGGGCAGCATCGCATCGATGACACGGGGATCAATCGGTGTGGTTGCGTTGTAGTCCAGGTAAATCGGCTGCATAGTTAATCCACTCCTTGCTAATTGGGTAGAGCGTATCGTGTGAGGCTGCATGTTTTCGTTCACTTCATAGCCCGGATCACGACGAAGGCTCCTTTGCCGTAACCGTTTTTGACCGGCTGAGGCGCGTGAATGTCTGAAAGCGTCCCGAAGATCGTCTGAGCGAACGCGAACTGGTTAAATCCGGCCTGTTCCAGGCAGCTTACAACTTCGGCGACGGAATGAAAAGTCGCATTCCTGTAGAATACACTCTCGGACTTATGCTCTTCATAGACCTTGCCAAGCTGGCTGTGGCGATCAACCAGACCGATGAGAAACCTGCCGCCCGGCTTCAGCACCCGGTAACCCTCTTTGAACGCCGTAGCCAGGTCGTCCAGGAAACAGATGGTGGTCACCATCAGGGCAAAATCGAGTTGCAATCCGCACAGTGGGAGTTGTTCCGCCACGCCCATTGCCACTTTGATGCCACGCTGTTGGGCGATGATTGCCATCGTCCGTGAGGGTTCGATGCCGAATCTGACCCCCAACGGTGCGGCGAACCTTCCCGTGCCAACCCCGATCTCGATTCCTACTCCTCCTGCCGACAGCAGGGTCCGGATTGCTGCCAGTTCCGATTCGTAGACCGCAAGGTTTGTTTCAAACCAGGCGTCATAATCAGCCGTAAAGTTGTCAAAGGGACCTGTTTTGGGCATCTGTTTACTGCCTTTCGAAAAATCAGCGTGACGTCCGGCCAAACAAAAGTCGGTCCCCAATGGGCTGCATACTGGCGAATCGGGATGAGAACCAGCGCCACAGCCAGTACTTCTCGACCAGCACTTTCGCCCAATGCCAGTACCGGGTAGGGCCGCGCAGCGTCACGGCTGGCGCTTGGGGATGGTAGAAATTGCCCGCGCCGAAGCCCGCCCGACCATCACCCAGTTCGACAAAGCAGCCGCCCAGGCCATCAAAGGCGTGACGTTCTGCTCGCCCCAGAATCCCCGCCGCCAGGTTGAAGGCAACCACCTCTGCCTGCCGGTGGGCGAACACGCCAGCTTTGGGCAGCACCAAAGGCACATCCGGGTTGAAACGACCTGGAAGTGGAATCACAGTGACATCACCCAGGGCATACACACCTTCAAAAGAGGTCGCAAGACTGCCAGCATCCACCGGAATCCAGCCCGACTCATTAGCCAATCCGGAATCGCGCACCACCTCAGGACTACGGTGGGGCGGCACTGCTACGAGCAGGTCAAACGGAATGCGTTCGCCGGAAGTCAACACCAACTCGTGTGTCTCGCCATCCACCGCCTGAGTATTCGTCAAAGGGAGATAGGGGATGTCGCGTTGGCTGAGCATGTGCTTCACCGCTTCCGCCATTGCTGGGCCAGCCGTACCCATCGGCATGCCCTCTGGCGAAATCATCTGTAACTCGGTTTTGTCCCGCAAACCACGTTTTTCCAGATAAGTGTGGAGCATAATGGCGGTCTCGTAAGGAGCAGCCGGGCAGCGATAGGGCAAGCCGGTCACCGCCACAACAATCCGGCCCCCTTTGAACTCACGCAGGGCGTCGCGGAGCCGCTGCGCGCCTTCCAGGGTGTACGGGGTATGGGCGCTTTCGACAAAGCCGGGCGTTAACTCCGGGGCTGGTTGTGCGCCAAGCGCTACTACCAGATAGTCACCCACGAAATCACCGGCTGAGGTTTGCACCCGGTGATTGGTCGGATCAATGCGCTGGATGTCAGCCTGAACGAACTCGATGTTCTGACGGGCCAGTTGGCTCAAATCAGCCTGAATGTTCTTTGGTTCGCGCCAGCCGAGCATCAACCACAGCAGCGAGGGGTTATGCAGATGTTTTGCCTGCCGATCAATCAGCACGATGCGGTGTTCGTGCGGCAGATGCCGACGCAGTTCGTTGGCCGTGACCAGGCCGCCGACGCCACCTCCGAGAATGAGTATCGTTTTGCTGCTCATGGTTTTCTCCTGAATACGATGAGGCGGCAGACTCGCGCCTGCCGCTCTAGTCTGCGATGTGGGAAGATATTAGAAAACCAACACTTTATCGGCGGCCAGGGTCCACTCTCCCTGAAGGTCCATCGACCCGATCACAATACCTTCGATTAACGCGTCTGGCTCGAACCCGCGAGCCTCACAGCAGCTCCCTCAAACTGCAACATCGCCGCGCTTAAGGATGGGCTTGAGCATCCGCTCGATGTTGTAATATCCCTGGGGCGTGGTCTGGTTGCGTTTGGCGCAGGCCACGCCATCCCCCACCAGAAACACGCGTACGATTGCCTCGGCCCGTTTCGCCAGATTCATCCCCAGGCGCAGCGCATTATAGGCTCGTTCATTACCATAGGGTCCGTCGTTGATGATGATCAGGATATTTTGTGCGGTTGGGCTGTCCATCGGATGTGTATTTGCTCCTCCAGTGTTTAAGTGTGAGACACTTCATAACCGGCTATCTGCCACTCGGTAACGCCTTCTTCCAGCCGTGCAACTTGCCTGCCTGCCTGGGCGAACAGCGCCAGGACTTCATCAGCCAGCACGCAGTAGGGGCCGCGACAGTACGCCACAATGGTCTTGTCGTCGGGCAGTGATGTCAGCAACTGCTCGACTGTCTCGACCGGCGCGGACAGCGCACCGGGCAGATGGCCAGATTCATACTCGACGGTTGGACGCGCGTCGAGCAGGACCACATCACCGTGTTGAAGGCGCAGCCGTAGATCCTGGGCGCTGATGTGCTCAAACTCGTGACGCCGTTCGCGATAGGCATCCAGGGCCCGGTCAACGTCGCTGAGCTGCTGTTCGGCCACCTGGCGCAGCGTGTGCCAGAGTTCGCCCACGGCAGGCGCAGCCAACCTGTAGCGGATGAAGGTTCCTTCCCGCTCGGTTTCAACCAGGTGTGCCTGCTTAAGCCGCTGCAAGTGCTGTGACGTATTGGAGATGCTCATGCCCGTTTCGACCGCGAGTTCTTCGACGGTGCGCGGGGCTTGTGTCAACAAGTCCAGCAGTTCCAGTCTGCTAGGGCTGGACAGCGCCTTGCCGATCTGGGCGAAGAGGTCGTAGAGGTGGGCTTTCTGCTGGGGTTTGGTAGACACTTCTTCGATCTTGACTCCTGCATTTCATTATTCAAGAGAGTGCTTGAATATTACAGGCGCTGCGCCAATCTGTCAACTATCTCAGAAACGAGTGCATCAGCCCGACGAGACCACCCCCCAGAATCAGCCAGGTCGAATTCACCTTGAAGCGAACCAGTAACACCGCCGCCACGATAGCCAGTGTTGCTGTGACGCCATCCCGAATAGCATCCATACCCAGCTCAAGCGTGACCGCTGCCATCAAGCCCAGGGCGGCAACGTTGACTCCATCCAGCAGCCCACTCAACCAGAGTGAGCGGCGCATACGGGGAATGAACGGATTGGTCGCCAGTACGAACACAAAAGAAGGCAGGAAAATGCCGATCGTTGCCAGCAGCGCGCCCAGAAAACCGCCCATCACATAACCGATGAAGGTGGCTGTGGTGAAGACCGGCCCTGGTGTGAACTGGCCCACCGCGACGGCATCAAGCAACTGCTGGTTGGTGAGCCAACCCAGTCGTTCCACGAAGTCGTTCCGCAGGAAGGCGAGCAGCACGTAGCCGCTGCCATACAGCACCGCGCCAATTTTCAGGAAGGTGAAAAACAGGGTGCTCATTGATATCGAAGCGACTGCCGATGCTGCGGTCGGGGCAAGCAGCGCCCCTGGAACCCCCAGGATCGCCAGGATAGATGGGCCGATCTGGACGCGTGCACGGCGCAGCCGGTCCGCATTGTTGACCAGCATAAACAGCAGGCCACCGCCAAACAGGGCCAGCAGTTCATTGAGTCCCGCCAGGTAAAGGACAAACGCCGCGGCTCCTATCACCCCCAACAGCCTGCCTTTCACAGCGGTTTCCGATAGTCCCCACATCGCCTGCGCCACAACAGCGATGATCACCGGCTTGATGCCATAGAGCAGCCATTCTGCTGCCGGGGTTGTGCCATACTCCATGTAGAGCACTGCCATACCCAGGACGATCAACGCCGCCGGAAGGATGAAGCAAAGACCAGCCGTGATTAGTCCGCGCCAGCCTGCCCGGACGTATCCGACATGGATCGCCATCTCCGTCGAGTTTGGGCCGGGGATGAGATTGGTCGCCCCCAGCATATCGAGAAAGTGTTCGTTGGTGATCCACTGCCGCCGGGTGACTACTTCATCGCGAAACATCGCGATGTGCGCGGCAGGTCCGCCGAAAGCGACAAATCCGAGTCGCAAAAAAAGCCGGGCGACTTCACCTACATTTCCGCGCGGAGTAGGAGTGGTAGGTATTTCAGCGTGTGTATGACTGGTGGGCGGTTTTCCGTGTGTCATTTTGTCCCTCGGTCATTACTGTGTCCTCGTTGGCGGACAGCATAAAGAATGGCGGGCTGGGAAGCTGTACGAGAGCCGAAATCACGATGAGAGCAGTCACCTGCTGGTTATAAATATCAGGCTGTTTCGCTGATTTCGTCGAGCAGCTCCTGCGCTTTGCGGCGTATTTCGGCCAACGCTGTTTTCCCGGCAGGCGTGAGGCGGTAATACTTGCGCGCCCGCCCGCCGACTATGCGTTTTTCCTGCACAAGATAACCATCCTCTTCGAGGCTGTGCAGTGTTGGATACAGTGTGCCTGAGCTGACCTGGTAGCCGTGCTCAGCCAACTCCTGTTGCAGCCACACGCCATAGACCGGTTCTTGCCCGGCGTGGTACAGGATATGGGCCTTCATGAAGCCAAACAGCAAATCGCGCAGCATCAAAATATCTCCCTTCGCGCCTGAGCATGATCCAAAATATCGGTTGGCGATATTGTTTCGCGATATTATATTCTGAGTAATTCAGTTGTCAATCACGGCCTGTCAATGAGATGCGCCGTTTGGGCCAGCGAATTGCATACGACGCTCAGCGCTCATTGAAGAGAAAGCAGCACAGTGTTGAAGAACATGATCCGAAACCTACGCAGTTCACCAGCGTTTCGATTCGTCCTGACTATTGGTATTGTCGACCTGTTCGGTGACATGACGTATTCGGGTGGCGCAAGCATGAACGGACTGTTTCTAGGGTCGCTGGGAGCCAGTGCCGCCGTGATCAGCATGGCTGGTGGGTTGAGCGAGTTTCTCAACTATCTCACACGCGGCGTCTCCGGCTATGTCACCGACAAGATCGGGCGACACTGGATCATGGTCTTTGCCGGATACATCTTCAACTTGTTGGCTGTGCCTGCGCTGGCGCTCGCGGGCCACTGGCAGGTTGCCGCTGGCCTGATCATCATTCAGGGTCTTGGGCGTGGGACGCGCAAGCCGATTGTCCAGGCGATGCTCTCACACGCCACCGCCGAGCATGGCAGGGGATGGGTCTACGGGGTGCACACTGCGTTGGATCACGCTGGCCGGGCGATTGGCCCCCTCGTCATTGCGCTCGTGCTCTTCCGGACGGGAGCCTTTCGGACCGGATATTCACTGCTCCTTATCCCCGCCATGTTAGCGTTTATTCCGCTGACCGTTGCGCGCGTCAGGTTCCCGGTCCCCGCCAAACTCGAGGAGCAGCCGACCGCCACCGAACAGAGCTTCACGCGAGCCTACTGGCTTTACCTGGCGGCAGGTGCGCTTTTTGCGGCTGGCCTCACGAACTTTGAGCTAATCTCGTTCCATCTCTCGGAAAGCGATGTGTCGCGCGAAGTCGTACCACTTTATCTCGTCCTGGCGACTGTGGTGGGTTCGGTTTCCAGCCTGGGTCTCGGCAGGCTGTACGACCGGATTGGACTGCCTGTGATCCTCGGCTCAGTACTCCTGAGCGCAGTGTTTTCGCCGTTCGTGTTCTTACTGCCCCTCTACTTTGCTCTTGTGGGGATGGTGCTCTGGGGGATCGGCCAGATGACGCAGGACATGCTGTTCAGTTCCGTGATCGCTGGCGTGCTTCCTAAAGACCAGCGGAGTCTGGCATTCGGGCTTTTCTATGCTGGGTATGGCCTCGGCTGGGTGGTCGGCGCTGTGGCGGCAGGACTGCTCTATGAGCAATCCCAGGTTGCGCTCGTAGCATACGCCGCAGGTGTACAGCTTACCGCCCTGCCGTTATTCGTGCTCGCCCATCGGCGTTCGTGAGACGCAAGTACCTGTTTCTTGACATTTCAACGAAGGCGCTTGACAATTGAGCCAGCTTGAGCGATGAGGCTCGCTGGTGTCGGCGCTGACCGACCGAAGTGTCTTTTCCCGGACTGATAGCCTCTACCTGTGCCCTTTGGCGTTGGTGGAGGCTTTTTTGTTCGCTGAACGACAGTTTCGGATGTGATGGATTATTCTGCGATTTCAACCTATGATGAGGGAAAGGCTTGTGATTTCAAGGCATATGGAGACCCTGCTGCTGATCGGGTTCGGTGGTTTCATCGGCGCGAACCTGCGCTACTGGATGACGGGATGGGTGGCCGAGCGTTTGGGGCAGACCTTCCCTTGGGGAACACTGGTGATCAACCTGAGTGGATCACTGCTGTTGGCGGTGTTCATTGGCTGGTCGGCCCAACACGTGACCCTCGATCCGCGTGTGCGGATGCTGGTTGCCATCGGCTTTTTTGGCGCATACACCACCTTTTCGACCTATGCCAATGAGAGCATCCTGTTGATGGAATCGGGTGACTGGCTGGGCGCGGTCAGCAATGTACTGGGAACAAACCTGGTTTGTCTGGTGGGAGCTATCGTGGAACTGGCAATTGGCAGGCAGTTGTGAGTGGAGAAATAACCGTGAATGAGATGGACACTGGAAAACGGCTGACTATCTACATCGGCGAAAGCGATTCGTGGCGCGGGCGGTCGCTTTACATGAGTATTCTGGAAACGCTGCGCAAAAACGGGATTGCCGGGGCGACGGTCGTGCGCGGGCAGGCCGGATTTGGCGCGCACAGCCTGATCCACACCTGGCGAATCGAGCGCCTGTCGGTCGATTTGCCGGTGATTATCATTGTGGTGGATACACCGGAAAACATCGACCGGGCGTTAACGCTGGTGAAACCGATGGTGCGCGAGGGCTTGATCACACTCGAAGACATCCACGTCATCAAGTACACCCACCGGCATCTGCACTCGCTGCCCGCCGACAAGCCAGTATCGGAGATTATGACCCGTGATGTGACAACGGTGACGCCCGCTACGCCTGCGGTCCGGGTGGTCGAACTGCTGTTAGGCCAGCTTTTTAAAGCGCTGCCGGTGATCGACGAGCAGCGGCAGGTGGTGGGCATTATCACCGAGGAGGACTTGTTGGAGAAAGCCGGGATGCCTGCGCGCCTAGCGGTGGCGGGGCGGCTCGAAGCGGCTGACCTCCGGGCATTTCTGACCCAGGTCACGGCTGAGCTGACTGCGCAGCAGATCATGACCAGCCCGGTATCCACGGTCAGGGAAGAGGATGCACTGGGCTATGTGGTGGCACGCGATATCATGTCGGAGCAGGTGTTATCTGCGCCGCCCGAAACCACCATTCCTGATGGCATTGCCCTGATGCTGCGGGAGGGACGCAAGCGGATTGTGGTGGTCGATGCGCAGCAACATCCCGTCGGCCTAGTTGATCGTCAGACCTTGTTAGCTGCCAGCTTTGGTGAATAACCACAAACTGACGAATGATAGGCTTATAACCAGCCTGAGGGAGAAAACAAGCATCGAGGGGCTGGAAAGCAGGATTCCCCTTTCGCTCAAGCAGGGGAATGACCTGCCCCATAGTGCCCTACACCTCCGGGGATTCCACTCCATCGTTGACCCATTCGATTACGGATTACGCGTCGTGTATTGGGGCACGGTCGTAGCGGATCATCCGCTGTTCGATGGCACGGTGCCATGAGTCGAACGAAACGTGCGCATTCGCGCTGCCTACTTGACAGGGACTCCGGTTCCTGACCTCGTTCGAGAATACCAAATCTCCTCGCAACGTGTTTATCAGATTCTCCAAGACAACTAGGAGCATTCTAGACTTGGTTTTCCCTTCTGTACGAAGCGGATCGATTTTCTGGCCCTCACAAGGGGTGTTTGTAGAGTATCGGAACGTAATAAAACCGGGCGCGTTGGCCCGGCTGAATGTGAATTGGACTTCGTGTTATCTTGCGTGTTGTGGGAGAATCATGAACCGAGTAAGGCACAGACACTTGGCGGCAGCAGGACGGTGTCGATAGCATGCACAATACCATTGGATGCCCTTACATCGAATGGGGCAGTTATGCCAACACTGTTGCATGAGGTGTGTTCGACGTCATAATCCGTGGGACAGATTGACGGGTTAGAATAATGGAGGCTTTCAACGCCAAACAGAGGACCTAAAGGAGTCGAAATCATGGCGAAGAAAGGCT
>Ga0334892_1001374_pt1 | contig 21074 bp, 10 predicted proteins | sample GraSluR3_MG_4_FD_207213 | JGI IMG/M metagenome (GOLD analysis project Ga0334892, IMG submission 207213) | Sludge microbial communities from methane-producing bioreactor in Wageningen University, Netherlands - Granular Sludge_15_04-R3 | ecosystem: Engineered > Bioreactor > Anaerobic >...
ATAACCATGGATGAAAAGGGCAGTCTCCTTGAAGCAAAGGAGTATTTCATGCCAAGGAATACCAATTATTGATAAGGTTGTTTCTGTGGCTACCGCCAGGCTTCCCAGGGATAGGCATTATTGTCTAAAAGCCATGTGCCCTGAATCTTCCTGCTGTCAGCAAACTCCCCGGACATGATTTTGTCCCCGCTTAGATAAACCTTCTCACCATCCACCGTGTAGGCGCCCTCAAATGGATTTCCGTAAAAATCCAGCCCGGTGTACTCACCCTTGTTCTTATCTCCGCTGAAGACAATGGAGCCGGTATCATAGGTATTTCCTTCGTCATAATACTGGGCATAGCTCCAGCGGGTTCTGATATCATAGGTAATATTGTCGTCATCTGCCTCTTCACATCCGTTAGCAAGAATAACAATTCCAGCCAGGATAAAGAGCACAAAGCCCTTTTTCAATAATATCATATCATGCAACCTCTTACAGAGAAAATTTTAAGTATTTATATATTGCAATAAATTAATTGTCAATTAGTATCCTAATCCTGTTATTATGATTACAGCAATATTAATTACTCTATTTTGCACTGTTTTATTCATCCTGGGGATAGCTTTCTGCATAATACCGGGCATTCCGGGGCCTCCTATAGCCTATGCCGGCCTCCTGGCCATATCCATTGCCGGGGGATGGGATATCTATGATATTTCCACTCTAATTATCCTTGGCTTTATTACCGTGCTTACCTTAATACTGGATTCGGTACTGCCTATTGTCTCTGCAAAAAGAGCAGGGGCGGGAAAGGCAGGCATATGGGCAAGCATTCTGGGCATGGTGATAGGAATGCTTTTCTTTTCCCCTCTGGGTTCGGTAATCGGCGCTTTCGTGGGTGCTCTGGCCGGAGAGATGATATTTAATAAAAAAAACAAAAAACCCCTGAAATCTGCCTTTGCCATTTTCACCGGCACCATTCTGGCTACTCTGCTGAAGATATCAGCGACAGGAATAATTGGATACTTTATGGTAAAAGGGATTATAATGCTCTATTAGGGATAACCTGGAATCAGCCCTTAAAAGTAAGAAAGAGCTTTTTGTTAAAATTCATGGTAATTCCGCTTTTGTAAACCTCCAGCATCCTTCTGAACCTGCTTCTGGACCTGTCTGTAATGTAGAGATAAGCCATAAACTGTTTTTTGGCGAATTCCGGCATTTTTCCTTCATATTTATCATATACAGCCATCAGAAGCATTCTGTCCCTTGGATCAAAGTACCTTTTGTGTAAGATTTTGTCTATAATGCTACTGCCTGAGCCTATCTGGTTTTTCCCATGCTGTCGGTAGTACATGGTGGTCTTCGGGATAAACAGTCTTTTTCCAAAAAGCTCAGCCATGACATGTATATATCTGTCATGAAGATAAGCCTCGGGTAAAAATGGAAGAAACATGTCTTTCAGTGCCCTGTTAAACATCATGGAAGCCCCCTGAACCATAAAGCAGAAAAACATGTTCTGCAAGTTACTGCCCTCGGCTGAGCTGGATATATAGCTTTTTCTTATTATCCTGAGCTCTTCGTCGCATACAATGCAGTCGCTGTGAATAAGAAAGGGGCTTATTATATCCTCCTCCCCTGCTCTCCGGACATATCTTTCAACCTTATCAGGAAACCAGATGTCGTCCTGGTCCGAAAGCATTGCAAGTTCCGAATCCGATTCCTGCATAAGCCTTTCAAAATTGGAAACAAACCCGAGATTGCCTAAATTATCCCGTATTAACCTAATCCTTTTATCCTTTTTCTCAAAGTGATTAAGGATTTTTGGAGTATCGTCCGAGGAGCCGTCATCCCTGACCAGGAGCTGAAAATTACCATAGGTCTGGCTTAGAATGCTGCTGATCTGTTCTTCTATGTATTTCCCGCCATTATAGGAGGCAAGCAATATATCTATTCCAGCCTGCACAGTCATCTATCCCTTTTCCAGTTCCTGCATTCTCTTTCTGTATTCATACCTGGCGATTTTCTTATAAAGCCTGTAATAGAGTTTTATGGCCTTTTGTCTGTATTTTTCATTACCATCAATAAAATAGAGCTCATAGAAAAGGGCGGCTTCCAGTTCTTCATCCGGGTCCTTTTTCAGCTGAGCCATAAGCCGGCCTGCAGATAATTTTTTGCCCATTTTGGATTCTATTTTATACCTCTGCAGGTCTATGTAAAAAAGGGCCTTGTCATCCTTCATCGCTCTGGAGGCATCAGCTGCTTTTTCATTGTAATAAAGGGCCTGTTCAATGTTGCCCCCGGCGAACTCAATGTCCGCAAGACCTTTATAGCAGTCAATTAAAAGGGGGTCTTTCAGCCTGTTGGAATCAAAAATGGTTATGCACACTTCATAGAACTGCCTGGCTTTATCGTAATTGTTTAGTTTAAGGTATATATTGCCCGCATTGCCTCTGGAAATTGCCTCAAGTCTTTTATCTCCCAGTTCCATGGATATAATCTGCCAGCTGCTGTAGCATTCCAGGGCTTTTTTATATCTCCCCTCCTCCTCATGTACAAGACCTGTCCTTCCTATATTCATTCCCATAGACCTTTTATCTCCCATATCGCGGGATATATCCAGAGCCTGCTCAAAGCATGAAAATGCCTTTTCATATTCGCCCCTTATATAATGTATACTGCCTATATTTCCCAGAGCTGAGGCAATATGGGTCTTTATCCCTGTCTCTTCAGAGATCTCTCTGCACTTCTCAAGGCTTTCAAGGGCTTTGTCATGGAGGCCCTGTCGTATAAAGATACCGCCCATATTATCCAGAGCCACAGCCCTGTGGGGTTTATTCCCGTTTTCCTCAAACACCCTGTCGGCAAAGGTATAGCATTCCAGGGCCTTATCATACTCACCCCGGTATGAGTATATTCTTCCCACATTCTGCATGGCTATGGCCTGGTAATTTTTATTCCCGATCTCTTCAGCAAGGTTTTTCTGCTGTTCAGCACATTCCATGGCATTGCCCAGCTGTCCTGTATTGCCGTATATTATACCCTTAATACCTATGACATTCCAGATTCCGTCCATGTCCTCAATTTCCCTGTATAGCTTCATTGCCTGGTTAATGAATTCAAGGGCATCGCTGTAATGCCCGAGGTTTGTTTTTACAGTCCCCAGCTTAAAACAGGAATTCGCAATCTGTTTCATACTGCCTATTTTTTTTGCAGACTCTATATTATTACTGAAAATCTCCCCCGCATCTTTCAATAGACCAAGATGCTGATAGATTTCACCGATTTTATGGTTGGCATCAATTTTATCCGAGTCATCCTCCAGGTATGCCAGAAGCTTCTTATACATCGCCAGAGCCTCCCGGTTCCTGTAGGTCTCCTTTAAATAATCAGCCGACCGGCCTATATACTCGCCTGCCTTTTCATTGATTTCTGCCTTTTCAAAATGATAGGCAAGGTCCATATAGTATTCCCTGCCAAATTCTTCAGCCTTACAGACAAGTACTTCCAGGGTATGGGCAATGGTCTGATGAAGAAGCCTTAATCTTTCTCTCAACTGCATATCATAGGCGGATTCCCGGATCAGATTATCCTTGAAATAATACCTCTCCGCATCAAGGTTATCCCAGATATTCTTTTTTTTCCCCTCGAAAAGGTATTCATCCCGGTCTGAAAGGAGTATCCTCTCAAGGCTGTGCATATCAAAGCGGGCCTTATCGATGTTTTTATATACCTTAATAAGGTCGCTCAAAGCTTCCATGGATTTATACAGTATATTCCTGTCAAATTCCCTTCCCATCACAGACGCAATCTTTAAGAGCTCTTTAACTTCCGGGGATAACCGGTCAATCCTGGCTATAAGAATCTGGTTTATCCCGGAAGGGATATCCTCGGTTTCCCTTCCTATGGACAATACCCCGTCCCTGCTGTAAACAAATTTGTTCTCTTTAAGGTAAAGACAGAACTGCTCTGTAAAAAAAGGGTTATTCCAGCATTTGCTCTTTATGAAATTAAAAAGCATGGCATCAGGGGGGTCGCCAAGCATTTCCCTCATCATTCCGCTGGCTGACTCATCAGTTATGCCCTTCAATATTATCTTTTCTTCCCGCACCCCGGGTTCAAGGTCCAGTTCAGGTCTGCTCCCGTCATCATTATATCTGGATGTGCATAGGATTATAATAGGATAATTCTCAATATTTCTCATAAGATGTTTCAGAAGTCCCCGGGTTTCGCCGTCTATCACGTGTATATCTTCAAGCTGTATTACTGTCGGAAGTATCAGGCTTAAAGCCTTGAAAAACTCCTTGACGGCATATATGGTGTTTTCGTATCTCTGCTTTGCATCCAGCTGACCATAAAGCTCAGACCCAGCTTTCAGGGAAAGCAGAACTCTTATAAAAGCCTTTGTCCTTATCAGCTCTTTTTTTATTAATACTGCCCTTTTATCCCTGATATTATCCAGCTTATCGGTGAGGGTTCTGAATATTTCTTCAAATACCTTCTCCTTTTCATCCTCAGAGATATCCTGTTTAAGACTGAAATAATTCTGGAAAAAATATACGATGGGATTCCAAGGCTTTTTCAAAAGGCTGTCGCATTGCATATAACAGGTATTTGTAATAAAGGCTGAGGTTTTTATAAATTCATACAAAAGCCTGGTTTTTCCTATCCCGGCTTCTCCGTATATATAAAAGACACCTCCTGATTTTCCCGCAAACAATGGTTTTATACTTTCCCCTAACCTGTTTATCTCCAGGTCCCTGCCATACATCTTTCCCCGGTAGAAAGCCGGAATGCCAGTCTTTTTATCCCTTAGCTCAAACACCCTGGTATTGCCGGTTTTGCCCTTTAAATGCAGTTCCATAACAAAGTCGGAATCAAAAGTTTTTCTTGACTGCTCAGAAGCCTCCCTTGAAAGCCATATACTTCCCCAGGGTGCTTTCCCGGCTATCCGGGCTGAAATATTTACAGCATCCCCCAGGACATCAAAGGACGACCTGGCTGTGCTCCCTATAAATCCTGAGAATATTCTTCCGAATGTAACTCCTGCCTTTATGTTCTCCTGATATATATCCCTTATCTCTGTAATGCAGTTCAGCGCCCTGTCCAGGTTCCTTTCATGGGAAACAAGGCATCCGAAATTAATAAGGGCCATGCCCCCTTTATCGCTGAAAGCAATCTTGTTGAAATATCCTCCCCATTTTTCAGATATCTCCATTATATCAGCTGCAAAGCCGTTCAGGGAATCAAAATCCCTTTCTACATTTTTAAAAGAGATGAATATGCTGGCAATATCCCTGAGCTCATCCAGAGGCCTTTCATCAATTATCTCGCCCGGGACAAAAAGCCTGAGTATGCTTTCATCTGTCTCTTCAGCTATGGGTACCCGGCCTGAACATGGATCCGGATTTGATAAACCCTGTACTCTGTAAAATCCCGGAGATATCTGTATAAATCCTGGTCTTTCATGGATTTTATAATAAAAAGCCCTGTCTGCTACAATATCCTGAAGCCTGCAGTGTTTCTCCGCCTGGGTGCATCCATCAACAGCAGGCCCTTTGAAATAGAAAGTTTTTCTTTTTCTGCCTACGATTCCCCAGTCAATTCCGCCCACAGAGAGACCAAATTTGGCATAAATATCAAATTCGCCATATTTGGTAGGTGTATGGTGGTGTGCTTCAAACAGTTCCCTTATCTCTATCGCAGAAGCCATGGCATCCAGGACCCCCCCCATGAAAATTGCTAAAAATGCATCACCTTCAAAAGATGTAATAAAGCCGTTCCGGCAATGGACCGAACCAATAGCTGGCGTAAAAACATCGTTTATCAGACGGGAGAGTATCTCTGTACCTTCTTTCCCCTTTTCAGACAGTATTTCGGTAAGTTCAGTAAAACCGCTAATATCCGCAAACATACAGGCTGCTTCAAATTCTCCCTGGTATATGCCGTGCTTATAGTTTTCAGCAATGAAACGGGGTATCAGATTCCTCATCATAATTGAATAATAATACGATTTCTGCTTTCATTCAATATTTATATACCGAAAGACCATGCAAAAGACAGCAGATAATATATATTGACAATTAGCCCTATAAAAATATTTTTTATTAATGGACATGAAGCCTATTCTTGATAACAGCAATGCCGATTTTCATTATGGCAGACTGACTGAAATTGACAGAAAATGTAATATTGATATCAAATTCCGGCTTTTTGAACTCAGAAAGGTGCTGGAAGCTTTATTCAAAAATATCACAGCCAAGGATAGGATTTTTTTTGATAATACATTCAGCCGTATAAAATTTGTTTGCGATAAATACAGGCTGTCATCCCAGATACAGGAGAATATACACGGCATCAGGATATTTTTGAATAAAGTTGCCCATGATAATGATCTTGATATATGTGACGAGGATTATAAAAAGGTGATGGGAGTGCTTGCAGGCATGATAAGTTATTTCAGCCAGATCCCAGTCCCGGATGCCCTGAAAAATTATTCTCAAAGCTTCAAAGCTGATTTTCCGGTACAGCTTGAAGCAAAAAGATCAGGCTACGTCGCATTTACCAGGGCAGTTATAACTGATATCAGCGAGAAGGGAAAGGACAGAAACGGCAACGACCTTTATATAATATCATTTGAAAACGATGATATCGGAATCTTCAGGGTTTTTTTAAGCGATCTTCAGGTTCACAGCAGGACTGCAGGAAGTCGTTATACTTTAATCGGAGAACTCGCAAGAAAATATTCCAGTGTGAATATCTTCAATATAAAGAATACCAGGGATAATAATTATTCTGTGACACCCCAGAGTCTTTTTGTGCTCGAGCCGGATTTTCTTATTGATGTAACGGATATCTCCGGCTGTTTCAATAATCATGACAGCACCTACATGATTTTTCTCCTGTCCAAGCTCATATCAGGCAGAACAAGCAAAGCGATGCTTCAGGGAAAGATTATCAATGATATTTTTGATGAGATGGTTTTCGACCCTGGTATTGAAATCAATGATGTAATAAGGGAAAGCATATTCGGAAATGTCCTTTTATCCCTTTCTATAGGGTTTAATGCCATAAGCGAGATTATGAAGACAATTAAAAAAATTCATTACAATAATCTAAGGAAAACCATTGTGAACTTTATAGCAAAAGACCTGGAAAAAAAGAATATCAAGCTGGAACCTTCCTTCATATCTGCCCTTTACGGCATTCAGGGCAGGCTGGACGCACTGATAAGCCTCAGAGATGATCCCCTGCATAAAGACATAGTCGAGCTGAAAAGCGGCTCATCACCGGATTCAGGTGTCTGGGAAAACCACAAAATGCAGGTTATATGCTATAATATGCTTTTGAAAAGCATGTATGGCGAAACCAGAAAGGGAAGCAGCTATATTCTATATTCCGGTAATTCTGAAACACCGGTCAGGGAGGTTCCCTTTATCTCAGGCTATGAAAAGGAAATATGCATGATCAGGAACCAGATAGTATCCCTGGTCTGGGATATAGCCGGCGGTAACACGGAAAGCCTTAAAAGGATTAACATAAGGGATTTTGGAAACTGTCCGCCTTATAAGCATAATGATATAGCGCTGTTTGACTATTGCTACAACAGCGCCGATGAACTTGAAAAAGCCTATTATAATGCTTATATCTCCTTCATATTCCGGGAGCTTATAGCTTCAAAGGTGGGAGGGGAAGATTCTGATAGCGGAAGATACCAGGGATTCGCACAGCTCTGGAAAGCCTCCTATGAGACCAAAAATGATACCTATAATATTTTAAGCAATCTTGTTTTCGGGGATTTTGATAAAGAAAACAATGAGATAAGCTTTTCCCCTTCAGAATTACCTGTTTCAAACTTCCGAACGGGTGATATAGCAGTTCTTTATCCCCAGCAGGAAGATAACAGCTTCCCCCTCGATACAGAGCTTATCAGGGGATCAATAACCCAAATTGATGAAAAGAAGGTAAAGCTCCGCATAAAAAACAGAGTAAACTACCTTGATGAGCTTACTGCTCAAAAAACATGGGTAATTGAACATGATTACTTTGAAGCCGGCTATTATAACCTTTGTAAATCCCTCTATGATTTTCTCGGGGCCGAAAGGCGCCTGAGAGAACTGGTTCTTTGCCAGAGGAAGCCTGAAGTCAACTACCCTGAAAATTCAGTAAATAAAGAAGGCTATAACAGTTCTGCCGTCTTCCTGAAAGATCTGGAAAGCAATGGCAGGATAACCAAAATACAGGCAGAAATACTGGAAAGGATGCTTAGAAGCCGGGACTATTTTCTTCTTCAGGGACCCCCCGGAACCGGAAAAACATCCATAATACTGTTAAATCTTGCAAGAATGCTCACCCTTTACTTCGGCGAGAAAATAGCTGTTCTTGCCTATACCAATCGGGCAGTGGGTGAAATATGCGAAAAATTAAAGGACAGCCGGATAGATTTCCTGAGACTCGGCGGGGGTTATTCTGACGAAGATTACCTTCTGAGAAACAGAATTGAGGGTAAAAAACTCAAAGAGGTCAGGGATATGGTCTCCAGTACCAATATCATTGTATCCACCGTAAGCACCTTTAATGCCAGACAGTGCGACCTTCTGAGCATAAAGGCCTTTGATACGGTAATAGTGGATGAATCTTCCCAGCTTCTGGAACCCCAGCTTGCAGGGATTATCACGAAATTCAGGAGATTTTTCCTGATTGGCGACCAGAACCAGCTTCCTGCTATTTCAGTCCAGGAAGATTCGGCATGCATTACCCAGGATCCCCTGCTGAATAAAATAGGAATAAAGGACCTCCGCTGCTCCCTTTTCGAAAGGCTTTATAGCGCAAACCGGGAAAAAGGATGGCATGAGTGCATAGGCATGCTGCAGGACCAGTACAGGATGCACATAAGCATTGCGGAACTTATCAACCATTACTATGACAATAGGCTATTGTCAAGGCTTAGTGTCCAGATGGAAAAAGAGAACCCTTTCTGCCTGCACCGGAATAATGACCTGAACCGCATACTCGGCCTTTCTAGGACAGTATTTATAGAATCTCCGGTTGAACAGACCCCTAAAACCAATACCCTGGAGGCAAAATGGACAGCCCTGATAATAGATGCTGTAAAAGACCTGTATGGTGAACAGTTCTGCCAGGATACAGTAGGTGTAATTACCCCGTGGCGCGCCCAGGCCAATGAAATCAAAAAGTATCTCAATCCCGCGCTGTCAGCACTGGTTACGGTGGACACCGTTGAGAGATTCCAGGGTTCAGAAAGGGATATAATCCTGTTTAGCCTCGCTGTATGCCACAAATCGCAGTTAAACCTTATCAGCAATGTGTCTGCGGGCAATTCTGAAAAGGCTGTGGACAGAAAATTGAATGTGGCTGTATCCAGGGCAAAAAGGCACCTCATAATACTGGGAAATGCCGGCATTCTGAACACAAGCCGGCACTTCAGCCAGATTATCTCAAAGATAAGAACCCGGGGTGGCTACATTAATTTACGGGATGCCGAGGCTGTTTTTGAGCAGTATTTCACCGCCCCTCCAGCCTCCTGTTAACCCTTTAAGATTACTTTCCGGGACACTGGGCAATTATTTCCGGATCCAGGCCCTTATCCCCGTAAACCTTGTCAAAATGATCGGAAAAGGCTTTTGCAAGCTTCTCTGCCGTTTCTTTGTAAAGGTCCTTGTCCTTCCATGTCGTCCTGGGGTTCAGCATCTTTTTGGGAATATCACCGCAGGCTTTTGGAACATTCAGGTGAAACAGCTTATCTTCCCTGTATTCTGCTTTATCCAGCTCTCCAGAAAGGGCAGAGTCTACCATGGACCTTGTAAGGCTGATATCAATCCTCTCGCCTATACCGTATTTCCCCCCTGTCCAGCCAGTATTCAGGAGATAGACTGAAGAACCGTATTTTTCAAGCTTTTCTCCCAGCATATTTGCATACACATTCGGATTTCTGGGCATAAAAGGCTCCCCGAAAAACCTTGAGAAGGTTGCAACCGGTTCCACTATACCTGTCTCTGTCCCGGCAAGCTTGCTCGTGTATCCCATAAGAAACCACAGCATTGCCTGATTTTTGTCAAGCTTTGATACAGGCGGGAGAACACCGTAGGCATCTGCTGTAAGAAAGATTATTGTCCCGGGATGTGAACCTGTAGAGGGCTGTTTTATATTTGATAGCATGGTAAGAGGAAAACTCAGCCTTGAATTGGGTGTCAGCCTGGCATCACTCAGGTCCAGATGGCCATCCGGGTAAATCATTGCATTTTCAACTATGGTCCCGCATTCGGTATATTCCATCTTCGCCATGACGGCATTATAGATCTCCGGCTCCTTTTCAGAACTGAGGTTTATGAGCTTTGCATAACAGCCGTTTTCAAAGTTGAATATCCCCGATTCACTCCAGCCATGCTCATCATCCCCTATAAGAAGCCTGCCGGGATCGGCTGAAAGAGTTGTTTTACCTGTACCGCTGAGACCCAGGAACAGGGAAGTATCCCCCTGGGGGCTTTCATTGGCTGAACAGTGCAGGGGAAGAACACCAGCTGCCGGAAGGTAATAGTTCATTACTGTGAATACCAGCTTTTTTACACTTCCCAGATAAGCTGAACCTATGACAACGCCCAGCCTTCTGTCATAATCTATCGCTATGGCCATATCTGTGGTACTGCCGTCCGTAAGCTTCCTCAGTAATCCCCTGTATTTCTTTTCATCAAGTTTGTTATAGGGAAGTACAATAAGCACAAACTCCTTGTCAGCAAAAACACTGCTGTTAAAATCCCCGGGGATAGGGAGGAACATATTAAGTGTAAAAAGGGCTGTAAGGCTGTTGTTAGTAACTGTCTTAATGCACAGGTTATACCTTGAGTCAGAGCCTACCGACCTGTTGGTTATATAGACCTTATCATGGTTTTTAAGCATGGAGATGGCATCCTTGAAAACCATATCAAATACTTCGGGTTTTATCGGATTATTGTTAGGCGATGACCAGTCTATGCTATCCTGGCTCTCAGGCCTTTTTACGGTAATGGTATCCTTGGGGCTCCGGCCGGTAGATTCAGGCCTTGTCCATGTCGCCAGGCGACCGGCTGCAGTGACAACTGCTTCCTTATTCTCTATGGTGCTCCTGATGAGGTCTCTCCTGTCAAGACCTTCATATAAGCCCCTGTGATTATTGAGCATATCCTTCAGCCTGATTCTCAGCGTTAAAGTGCCGTCAACATATTCTTCCCTGTTATTCATATATTCCAGGATATTGCTCACCTCTTCCCTGTCCCCTATAATGCTGTCCAGAATATCCCTTAATCGGGCTTCCTGAACTTCAGGATCTGAAAGCAGTTCCCGGACAACAGCCTCAGGACTGGATCTGGCAAACCCCTGAAGGGCCTCCATGGCCCTTTTGCTGACATAGCCGTCCCTGTCATGGATCTTTCCTATCAGGGTGCTGATGCTTCCTTCGTCCCCGATCTCGCCCATAGCCCAGACTGCTGCCTCCCTTACATAGTCATCCTGATCCTCAGATATTTTTACCAGGGCGGGCAGAGCATCTTTATCGCCGATTCTGCCAAGTGCGCGAACAGCCTTTTCCCTTACATTCCTGTTATCATTCCCGAGCAATGCCAGCAAAGGCTTTACTGCTCTTTTTGTCTTGATTTTACCCAGTATGCCTGCCGAGTATTCAAGAATATTAGAATTGGAGCTCTTAAGGCATTCAATCACAGGATCAGGATTGATTTCATCATCTATTCCTTCAAGAAAGCGCAGAGCTTTTTCCATGGTACTTTCAATACCTGAAGACAGTTCTTCATAGATTTTATCTAAAGAAATATCATAATTCTGCATAATACTTCAACCCCTGTTAATGTTTTTTATTATTTATGGTATAATAATACTGAAAAATTAACAACAAAGGATTTATTGTCAAGGAATATTAAAGGCCCTGTTCTTTTGGACCAGACCTGGCTTCGGAGATTTTGCATATATGATCCCTGAAAGGAACCTCAGCATATAAACGGTCATAGGGTTCAGAAAGGCCTTCACTGTTGCTTCTAAGCCTGTCGCATGTGTTCTGGTAGTGCTCTTTTGCCTTATGAGGGTTTGTAAATTTATCATAGCATAAGGCTGTCATAAATTCCCATCTCCAGATAAGTTCGCTGTAATCCTTGTTGATACATGCATCAAGGGATTCAATGGATTTTTTAAGGATATTGGCAATAAAACGGTCATCACCGTTGATTTCTATGGAAACAAGATACTGGTAAAAAGCACAGTAAAGGCTGTAATACCTTGAACTTTCCGTAATATTCAGGTCAATCATGATATCAACAAGTGCAGTTATAGCCTCCCTTATTTCCCTGGGTACCTTATAACAAATGTTTTCAGACTTGGCTGGAAAATAATGGACTGAAAGGAGGTAATCAAGGTATATCTTGGTGAGGCGGAATCTCTGTATCGGTGATTCCTCTCGTTCAATAGCCCGCTTTACAGGCTCTGGGCTGAGTTCCTTAAAATCGGCAGTACCTGCTCCTTCACTTTTATAGATCATGTACTTTCTGCATAAATCTAAGATGGACTCATTGATACTCATGCTGGTTTCTATGCTTGTCTTTTTCATTTCATCCAGGGCAAGGCCCGCATGCTTCCCGGACGCTGAGAAATCACCAAGGTCCAGGTATATCAGAGCCAGGTGCATATTTATGGATATAATCAGTGTAATATTCCTTGTCTTCATTGCCTTTTCTTTTGCCTCTTTCAGGCTTTGAAGGGACTCCTGGTAAGAACCCAGGAAAAAATACAGAATACCAAGGTATTCAAGGGTCTCAGCGGTTGAATCTTTGTCATAAAGCTTGTCACTGGACCTCATTGACTCCTTGAGGAGGCTGAAGGCCCGGTTGAGCTCTCCCTTCAGCGTATAGAGGTGGCCTAGCTGCTGCAGGTCTTTTGAGTAGCCATAAGTAAGATTTGCCCTCTCGTGATATATCTTTGATTTCATTAAATAGTTCTCAGCATCATTAAGCTGTCCGCTGTTTTTATGAAGTACGCCGATATTGTGATAAGCTCTGCTTATGCCTATTATATCATTTACCCTGAGACATATTTCAAGGCCCCGTTTATAAAAGGATAGGGACCTGGCAAAATCACCTTTTGCCAGGTATATTATACCGAGATTATTAAATATAAGGGGAAGAACCAGGTAATTTTTTGTGTTTTTTTCTATTTCCGATGCTTCTGCAAGGCATTTCTCAGCCTTGTCATAGGATCCGAACTGGAGATATACCACCCCGAGCAGGTTCAAAAGGTATCCCCTGTTATCAAGGATACCGTTTTCCTTCTGGAAGGAAAGGGAGTCATTTATCAGTCTGTAGGCTTTTTCAAACTTTCCGACCTCGATTAGAATATTTATCAGGTCTGTCTGGATATCAAGCCGTTTCTTTTTATCATTCTGTCTGCCCAGAAGCTCTGCAGCTTTATTTACATAGGCAATTGCCTTCCTGTAGTCTCCTTTTTTCCTGTAGTAAAGGGAGTACCTCTTATAGTATTCAAAATCCCGGGGCAGAACCCTCTGCATATTCTTCAGGGATTGAAGGGCATTGGAAAGGTTCCCCCGTTTCATATACAGATCAAAAAGGCTGATATGGATTTTTTTCTGCTTCTCAAGGGAGAATTCCTTTTTATACCGCCTATAAACGGACAAGGCAATATTATAGTACTTGACGGCCATGTCGAAATTATATTTCTTCTCAAAATTGATGGCGGCATTAAGATAAAATGGAGCTGCCTCGCGCTTGCTGCCGCTGTTAAAAAGATGCTCAGCAATAACAAGGGGTGTGTACTTTTTTGTCTTCTTGGCTTCAAGTATAAGAAAATCAGCTATTTTTTTATGTATTTTCTGAATATATTCAGGATTTTCATCCAGGACAAGATTATTGCCTATAATTTCCCTGTTTACACTGAATACCCCGTTTTTTTCGTAAATATAGCCTTCTTTCAGCAAAGGCTCAATAAAGCTGAATTCTTCCTTCGGGTCAAGGGGCACTATATCCGACAGCCTTTTCAGATCGCTGGGATAAAGGAAAAGCAGTATCAGTATTTCTTTCTGAATATCACTTAAATCCCCGGGATAGGGCTTACTGCCAAGGTTCTTCGATATGATGCCTGTAATAATTCTCAGCAGTTTGCCTGTTTCTATTTCATCCAGTCCTGAGTAGGTGTTAACCTGGAAGACAATCCTCATAATGTCCTTAGGTTTGTCTATATTGTATCCGCAAAGTTTATTCAGCATAAAAGCCAGCACATCTTCCTTATAAAAGGGAAAAGCTATGCTCAGCAGGTCTTTCACCTGATTTCTCGCCCAGGGCTGGACAGAGATATACTGAATATCCGTGTTTTCCATCTTCTTTGCAAGCTCATGTATCCTGGACTTCCCTGCAATATCCCTCTGCGAGACATAAACCGGGATGGAGGACTGGATAAACATGGAAATCAGATTATATATATCACCCTCTGCATATTCAAGGTCATCAATCATGAGGACAGGCTTGATCCTGTCCTTCATCAGGGAGAGTGCATACAGGAGATCGTGTTCACTGAGGCCCGGGCTTCCTTCTGCCTCATGAGTCCGGGAATTATTGATAAAAAGCCTTATAAAACTCAGCATATTGTTATATATGCTGATTTTTGTATTTGTCTCGGAAAGAGATTCTATTTTTAGCACAGAATGGCCCTTTTTGCTGAGTTCATGGCTTTGCAGCCTTAACAGCTCAGTTTTCCCGCTTCCTTCACTTCCCTCTATGATATATAGCCACTTTCCAGTATCCCAGAGCTTTTCAAAACTGTCAGGGATAACATTTTTTTTCGGGAATCTCGAAAGGAGAAATTCATTGTAAACCGATCTCAGCCTTGGATATTTATCAAGTTCCGAATTACTCAGTATCTTCTTTATATAATGGACAATATCATACCTGGATTCTATTAGATCTATTATTATCTCTCCTGTTCTGCTGTCAATATTGTACTCGGACAGCTTTTCCATAAGGTTCCGGTTATTATCCTCAATTACAAATGCATCGGAATCATCTTTTGAGAGAAGTTTTAAAATAGCTGTGCCGAGACTCATAATATCCCATTTCTGCGCAAGAGAGATCTGTTCCTCCCTGTATTTCATATTATCAGGAAGGGCAGACAGAACATAGTGTATGTTCCTGTGTTTATCATATCGGTTGAAACAGTAATATATGCTGTTTTCGTGTATTTTCCCGTAATAAAGGCCGTTTCTGTGAATCCCGTACAATGCAATCAGAATATCCAGGATAAGCAGCTTCAGGTCTTCAATAAGGAATGAATGCTGTTTTATCTTCATCAGGCTTCTTGCATCCCTGATGAAATAATAGCTTTTATCCGAAAGTTCTCCCCATTCAAAGAGGTATTCCATGCTCTTTATATTCTGATTGGAAAAAAGAAAGTAGAGGTTCAGGATATTTTTGAGATTGGCTTTTTTGAGGTTTTCCTGGGTAAGGAAGGTCAGGCGTTTGTTTCTCTCAAATAGATTATCATAGACAATATAGGTCTCAGATCTTTCGAAATCCAGCCTTTCACAGATGCTGTATCGTTTGAATACATCATTCCTGTCCAAGTTTTTCCCTCCGGACAAACTTCAGAGATTGTCAGTAATATTATACACAATAAAAGTTTTTTTTCAAGCTTATCCGGAAAAGGAATTAAAGGGACACATTTCTTACAACTGGCTTTATTTATGGTCTTTCATTCCCTTCAAACAAAAACCCAAATCCTTCTTTTTTAAAAACCTTGAAATTCCGGTAATATTTTTTGACCCTTGTTTTACCGTCCTTTACCTCTGAAGAGGCATAATAGAGCACAACAGCAATATTCTCCTCCTCAATGGCCCTTTTAACCCAGCTCTCGGTTTCTTCCACGGGTCTGGCCTCCTGAAGAAGACTCCCGTTGAGGTAGATTTCAAACCGGCTGTCCGGGTAAATGCGGTACCTCAGAAGATTTTCGCCCCTGGTAAACCCGATATCCCGGGAGGGAGTTGAGAGAAGAATAAGTCTCATATCGGTATAAAGTTTTTTCCTGTCATAACTGCACAGAAATATCCTTGGATGCCAGGTGTTTTCATTAAAGGAGCGGATAATAATATCAATATTGACACTGTCAACACCGGCATTCAGCTGAATATCTTTTAGAAAAGACAGATATCCGTTATATAGATTGCTTACGGGCAGAAATAGAAGGGAAGGTGAATAGTGATAGATATGCAGATAGTAGAAAGCTCCCCTCCTGCCAACCTTAAACCATTCTTTCATATCATCAAGCGCAATCATGGCCGACCTGGCTATATCGCAGAGATCAAACCTGTCGCGCTCTCTGAAAAGATAGCTCCTTGAATTCTTTGTAGCCATGGCATATATATACAGATTGTAATGGGAAAAGGCAAAAAGGGTAAAAAGTGCAATAAGAGCATAGACCAGAGCTTTTTTCATACCCCTGATACTGCTGGAAAACACCAGGGCCAGAGCAAAAACATAAATCGGGTAAAGGTGGACAGAAAACCTGTGTCCGTAGGATACTCCTCCCCGCCAGTAATAAAAGAACTGGCACAGGGAGAAAAATGACAGGATATAGAAGATACTCAGCATCCGGTAAAAACCCTGCTTTTTCACAAAGATGAGACCGCCCATGACTATAAGGGCAAGGGGGGTGTATATGAACAATCCCCTTACCGGATGGAAGAGCTGATAAAAAAGAGTGCTCTTTAATACGAAATTGCCGTGCAGGCTATACCCTGAAACCAGGGCATTTCCATACTGGGTGTAATTATAAAAGAGAAGCATTATACCGAAAGGCAAAGCACCTGCCGATAAGGCAATAATCTTTAACAGCAGGTTTTTGAAACCTGTTTTATCCCTTATTTCCTGATACAGGATTGCAATCCCGTAGGGAATGCCGAACATGAAATTATTATTCCGGATAAAAACCGAAAGGCCGAGAAAAAGACCCGAAAATAAAAGATACAATAGAGCGGTTTTGTCCTTTCTGTGTTCAAAATACAGAAAGGAGGTTATAAAGAAGACTGCAAAAGCAAAGGTATCCGCAAACTGAGTGAAGCCCGGGGCAGTATAGGTGTAATAGATGAGGGGTGTCCCTAAAAAAGCGGCAAAAAGAGAAATAAACACAGCCAGTGGCCTGAAATGCCTGGATAGATAAATAAAAAGCAGTATCATCATAAGGTTAAGATAGAAATAATTGGCCAGGAGTATTGCCAGGCCATCCACAAAGGGAGGCCAGTCATAATAGGGGGACAGGTGGTTTATATAGGGTATAAAGGAACAGACAATCCTTGTAATTCTTATGAATGGAGCGATTAAAATAGCGTACCCCCCGGAGAAGGCAACCCCTATCTTCTGGTTCTCCTCATTGAGCACATAATGGAAAAACCTCCTGTCAGGGTGATAATTCTTCTGGGAAATATTAAAATCGCCGTCCTCGGCAAAGCTTCTGGCAATTATATAATAGGTCAGGCCGTCGCTCTCTATGATGGGTTTCCCATAATATAGAAGAAGTACAGTATTTATCAGTAATATTAAAGCTATATACCGTGATGTTTTCATATATTTAAGCCTGTAATCTGCCTTCAAATTGGTCTTATGTCAATAAAAAGTGCAGATATCAGAGCCCTTATTATATTGACACAGCCCTTAAGGCTGTTAGCATAACAGCATGATTCTGCCCGAAAAAAGACACCATGAATTCTTAAGAAGCATCAGGGATGAAATTGAGTATGCCAGGCTTGTTTTCTTTCTTAAATTTTCACCAAAGCATTTGCACAGCATAATAGTCCCGTCATCCGATGATTTTGACTCAGCTGTAATAATTTTGAGAGGCTCTTCCTTTGACAGCCATATCAACGGTCTGCTCTACCTGAGGGGTAAGGACTCATGCCCCGGTTTCCTCAAAGATTTCACTTATGAGCATCCCCTGCATTTCCGGTGTGTGCCGGAATATATTTTCAATAGTATAAGGGATGCCTGGCATATTGAAGAATCTGACTCCTTCGGGCTTTGGTACCTTCACCCCCGGACCCCTGTCCCGGAAATAAACAGCATGCATAAGACAGAACAGATACGGAAGGGGGATATACCGGAAGTAAACGATAACTGGAGTTTCGGGAAAGGCAGGGTAAGCAGGTTTATAGAGTCCAGTATAGACAGCCAGAATACCTTTGCGGTCTATATAAACGACAGGATAGCATCTTATGCACTTTTCAGGGAAAACGGCTCCATGGGCATGCTGAGGACCCTTCCGGAATACCGGAATCTCGGCCTCGCAAAGATCATTACCCATGAGATGATTAAGTCTGCAAGAAAAAGAAACTGGCTTCCCCATTGCTACATAGCCCATGATAATCTTGTCTCCCGCAGGGTTACCGAAAAAAGCGGCTTTCAGTTCTATGCCAGCCAGTACTGGTTTGTAAAGAGCTGACCAGTACCGGCCTTCACTGCAGGCATTGATTTAATATCTTTTGCTCAAACTTCGCACTAGAAAATCACATCTAAAGCCCGATATTATTCGTGTATTCTAAGCATTTTTATATTGCAGGAACCCACTTTTATGATATAATTTTAGCTGTAACAAAAAAAAATTACACAAAGGAGTTCCTGCATTGTCAAGTATAATCGAAAACTATATTTTGTTTTGACAATTGAGGAATATTCCTTGACATCGTGCAAATTAGCATGTTAGCATAATGTTTCAGAGTTTTATTAGATTAGAGAGGTATTATATAATGTTCAAATCAAAACAAATCAAAACAAATCAAAACAATAGTCCTGCTATTGACCCTGCTACTATCTCTAGCTCTTTATGCTGATGATTCCAATTTGCATTGTCTTATTATAGAAGAAAAGCTAAGAGAAAACCAGATTTCTCAAGAAATTAAGGCTCTTTATTCACCATTTCTTCAAATCAGGGCTATTGAAATAAATCCTGTTTTATCAATGGAGCAAAGCTTAAAAAAGGGTGATAAGATAATCATTAATCTATCAGAAGATAAGATATATAATGCATCAATCACAAAATTTCGTAAATCTAAGCATGGTTCCAACATTATCGTAGCCAGAGTTGATAATGCATATTATAGCAGATTTATGCTGATAACCAATGATGACAGTAGCATAGGGATCTTTGAGATTATAGATGAGGATTTTGAAGTTTATTTTTTTAATACCTCACCCTTTGACAGCAGAACATACATTATCCAGTATGATCCGAGTGAGGATAATAAATCTATATGTCTGTCTAATGATCCCGGTTTTCTTTTTGACACCACCAAGCCCGAAAATCAGAAAAGCCCATTTATTTACCGGGAAAAATCTAAAGACGATGATACATATCATCTTGAAATAAACATTTACCCACCGGGTTCTGGCTCCTTATACAAATTAAATAATAACAACGGATTATACACGCCAGTCCTTTGCCAAAATGGATATGATAACTATCATTTGCCTGGAGACATTTTGGATTTCTTAGTAACACCAAAAAGAATACCTGATTCTGCTGGTGGGTCTGAATCTATTGACTATAATGAATATAATTTCTTTTAGAAATGGATTCGGGGTGATGGTCATGAAATTACTGGAACTATTCAGGTTGGCAATTATGAATTGGAAAAGAAAAAACAAAGATACTTTCATTTTCAAATGCCATCTGAAGATTTAGCGCTTACTGCGAATTTTATAATACCTGACCAGTTAAATGTTCCTGATGACACCATTGATTTAATGATTGTCTATACCAGCAAGGCACAGGACTATATAGAGACATTATATAAAAGCGGAATTAATGATTTTATGGATTATTTAATCCAATATCTCAATGAAGCCTTTTATGATAGCTTGGTTAATATAAATATAAACCTGGTACGCCACCGCTTAGTCAGTTATGATGAGAAAGGGAAATTGAGCACACATCTCTCCCGTCTTGTTCATCCAGAAGATTGCTATCTTGATAGTGTTCTTGAAGAAAGGAATCTTATTTGTGCTGATTTGGTCTCTTTGCTTGTCAAGGATGCTGAGGACACAAAAGTATTAGGTTATCGTCTTGGGATATCTAGAGGCTTAGATCAGATATATTTATACAACAGGGTAAAAAATATAGATAACTATGATAAAGGCAATGATACTTATTTTGATTTATTCTTTTTGAATCATAATTCAAATGATATCTACGATTCATTTCCTGAACATTCTTTTACCAGTGTAGTTTCTCTTTTCCATCCTTTCCAAGGTAATCCGTACAACTACCTATTGACCTTCACCCATGAGATAGGACATAACCTTGGTGCAGGCCATCATCAAAACGAGCGTAATCCAGGTCCTCAAATGTATAATAGATATGATATTCCTGAGTATAGCGGATATTCAAAGGCATATAATTTACAAAGGCCCTCGGACGGAAAATATTTTAGAACTGTTATGGCAAGCCAAAGAACATTTAATGGAATTGAACATGAACAAATTGGAATGTTTTCCAACCCTGACATAACCATTGGTTACGGAGCTGAGCTGGGAGATTATTATCCTGATGGAACTGATGCTCATAATAATGCCAAAACAATAAATTTTGCTGCATATCATGTTGCAAATTATAGAGAACAGAACAACGCAAATAATCTATATATAATACTTGAGAAGAATCAGCCAGATGGAGGGACAGTTACTGTTGATAATCATGTATATGAACATGGCGATCTGATAGGACCATATCTCCCGGGGGATGAAATTTCCGTATCAGTTTATCCTGATGAAGGTTTTCCTTTTTACAAATGGATAGTTGCAGGTGATGCACAACTCGCTGATACTGCTGCCGAAGCTACAACCCTAACAAAAGGAAACGAGTCTGCTGTTCTAATGGCACATTTCGGATATTCATTAGAATTATCTACATATAAAGATCGCGGTAATGTTACAGGGGCAGGATATTATATACCGGGTGAGGAAATAACAATCTCATGCACTCCTGCAGGAGATTATATCTTTCTAAGATGGTATGACATCAATTCTGCTGATCCTTATGGTACT
>Ga0334892_1001380_pt1 | contig 21014 bp, 15 predicted proteins | sample GraSluR3_MG_4_FD_207213 | JGI IMG/M metagenome (GOLD analysis project Ga0334892, IMG submission 207213) | Sludge microbial communities from methane-producing bioreactor in Wageningen University, Netherlands - Granular Sludge_15_04-R3 | ecosystem: Engineered > Bioreactor > Anaerobic >...
CTGGCTTCAGCGTAGTCTCGCCGAACGCGACGACCCTCTCCTGAGAGCCCGTAGTGGTGGTTGCGTCGATTAGTTCCTGCAAGCGAGGGGTATATTGAACGACGCAGTCCCTGTCCAGCCTCGCGAAGTCCACGAAGTCCAGTCCTTCCAGGTCGGCGAGGACCTCCTCCGCCGTCACCCCGAAGAATCCTCCGTCGATTTGGAGTATCGTCCGGTAACCCCCGCGGGGGTCGCTCCGCAGCGGCATGTGCACCAACTCCTCGACCCGCATCGACTCCATCCAGAAGCGGCCCATCCACTCCGGCCACTGCTGGCCATGCAGCCAACCCGGCAGATCGACGATCATTTGCGGCGTCCAAACGCCCACGCGCACCGACTCCATGAGCCACCCCGTCTCAATGGTCTGGGCAGCACTTGACTCCAACAGGTCGGGCGGAGTCAAAGGATCAACACCAAAACTGGGGTCGAGCTCCAGGACCGGCTCGCCTGCCTCTGCCGCGTCGGCCTGCGGCGCCGACGGGCCGTAAGAGTACAACACCGCTTGCTCCATGGCGCCGGCCAGCGACAGCAGGCGCCGGTCCTCGAGCGGCTCCAGGCGCGCGCGGCGATGGGTGGGACGGGCGAACCGATCGGCGCGAGCACGGCGACGGGCGGGCGCCGGCTCGACAAGGGAGGGAAGGAATCTCATGAGCGAACCCCTCTGCGGTAAGTCCACGACCGTGGCCTACGCTCGGGGGGGGGGCGAAAGGCGAGCCCCCGGCGAGCACAAACATTTATCTGTAGTCTGCGCAGGTTTTCTCCGGCTTGTCAAGGCAAACACGCCAGAGATCCGGGAATTCCGGGGATTTCCTGTCCGGCTTTCGCCATCGTCCATGAAACATGCGTGAAACGCACTCTCGCGGCACGCACGAGGCCATCAGAAGCGGAACGGCCAGAGGCTCCACGAGCTTCGGGACTTCTGGGTCTGCCTCGGCTGGGTGCGCATCTGCTGTTGCGGGCTGGGAGCCCGCTGCTGCGGTTGCGCCTGGGGATTGCTGGTGCGATTAGCCCCGGCAATGATCTGGTTGACCCGGGCCTCGTAGGCTTGGACCGCTTGCCGCTCGAGCTGCTCGATCTGCTGCAGCGCCCTGTCGTCGCGCTTCTGGAAGGCCGCCTCGCGCATCTTGGCGAAATGGGCAAGCCGGGCCTGCAACTGCAACTCCTCCTGCTGGAGTCGCTGCTGCATGGCGCCGACCTGCTGGTCGACGAGTGCCTCGGAGCTGTCCGTCACCACCGGCGCGGCAGGGGCCGGGGATGTCGTTGGGGCCGCACGAGTCGCGGATGGTCTGGGCGCCGCAGGTGCCGCGGGAGTCGCGGCTTGAACCGATCGCCCCGGGGTGCCTTGCAGCCGGGCCGGTTGCTGGGGGGCGGCCCTCTGGGCCAAGGCCGGACTGGCGAGCATCATCAAACCGCAACAAACCAAGGCCAATCGCATCGGTCTTCTCCAGGCAGGATTCGAGGGGTGGATACTTGCGTAAGATCGGTGCGGATTGAGGGCATCGTAAGGAATCGTACCCGTATTCCGCCTGGGCTGACCGCGTCGACCTTGCCGGTTGGCGAATTGGGGTCAGATGCGCAGAAAAACCTTCTGCCGGTGCAGCCACCAGCAGATCAGCCAGAACACCGCAAGCACCGAGACGGACTGGATGACCGGGCCGTAGGTTCCGGCGAAGATCTCTTGCCCGAAGTGCTTCTTGAGCGTCTCGGCCGTGTAGGGCCTCATGGTCTGGGCCATCAGGTACACGAGGATCGAGTTCATGCCGACCATGACCAGGGGGATCGACCAGGCGCGCCACTCGAGCACGTCGATGACGAAGTAGAGAACGGCCAGGATCCAGAAGGTCCAGCCCCCGGCGAAGAGGACCCACGCGGGGGTCCAGATCCGTTTGACGATGGGGCACACGGTGTAGCTCGCCGCCACGCCGAGCCCCAGGGCGAGCGCGCCGGCCAGCACGAGCACGAAGAGCTTGGTCCAGCGGCCTCGCGGGCCTTGCAGCAACTGGCCGGCCATCACGCCGAAGAGCATCGTGACGATCGAGGGCACGAAATTCAGCGTCGCGTACCCGCCCTCGTTGAACTCGAAGGGCTCGGTGCGGGGAAAGAGGTTCAGAAACCAGACGTCGAACTCCCAGGCGGGATGAACGTTCTTCGACCAGTGGACGAAGACGCCGGGCAGCAGCGAATCGGGGTCGATGCCCGACGCGGCGTAGTCGAAGTCGGGGCCCGGCACGGGCCAGTAGGCGAACAAGGCCCAGTATCCGACGAGGATGACCACGGCGGCGGCAAGCTGCACGGCGAGCCCCCGCCACATCAGGGCGTAGACGAACAAGTAGCCCAACCCGATCTGGGCCAGCACGTTGAAGAACTCGAACCGGGTGTGGTCCGACCCGTTCGAGCTGAGGAAGATGGCCAGCAGCACGAGCACGGCGGCCCGGCTCGCGGCGTGGAAGGTCATCTTGACCGGCGATTGCCCCTCGCGAGCCCGGCGCGCGTACGAATAGGCCATGGCCACGCCGACCATGAACATGAACGAGGGCTGAATCAGGTCCCAGTAGCGGCAGCACACCACGCGGAAGTTGCTGATCCATTCGGCATGGCTCGCATGATAGGCCAGCGTCTGCCAGACCCGGTCGTCGAACCTCTCGGCCATTTTCACCAGGCCGAACCCGCCCCCGGCCAGCGTGACCATGATCAGGCCCCGGTAGGCATCGAGCGACGTCAGCCGCTTGGGCCGCTCGCGGACGGTCGCGTTCGGTTCGTCTGGACTCATGGGAGGCTCCCGTTGGCTCGTGGGCGATGGACAACGCGATCCGCAGTCCCGGGGCTGCGGCGTTCGGTTTCTGCGGCCTTGTATAGCGGGGCGCAGGGGCGGCGTCCAGCCGTCAGCGGGCGCGTAGCGCTCGGCCCGCCTGTTCGGCCAGTTGGCGCACGGCGGCGACGACGACGTCTTCGACGCCGGCGGAGAACAGGCCCACGTCGAGCGTCAGGCCGATCGTCTCGTGGCCTCCTTCGGCCAGGATCGGCGTGGTGGGCAGGTAGCCGAACGACTCGTTCGCGTAGGCCGCCACCCACAGCCGATCGGGCCCGAGGGCCTCTTGGAGCAGGCGCACGTAGTCGGCCACGGCCTCGCCCGGAAGGCCCACCAGGGTCAAGTCGCCGCCGAACTGCCATAGCGCGATCGGCGCGCGATAGTGCCGGGGTAGCGGCTCGCCACGGTCGAGGACGGCGAGCATCCCCTTGGCGTTGCGGGCGTGCCAGTAGGAACCGCCCGCCGCAATCTCTTCGAGCTGTCCGCGGGATCGAGCGTGTTCGAGGGGCAGGTCGGTCCATTCGAGTTGGACGCAAAGCGGTCCGCGCACCGGTTCGAGCGGGCCCGCCGCGACGCGGCAGACCTCCCGCCCCAGGGTCTCGCCGTGCCGGACGACCCATTCCTCTTGGGTCGGGCCGCCCCGGGGCTCGGGGTTGGCGTCGGCGCCGCAGCCGGCGACGAACATGGCCTGCGAGCCGGGGTGCTGCTCTTCGACGAGCCGCTGGGCAAAACCGGCGTAGTCGCCCGAAATCTTGCGGTTCTGGCCGTCGAGCGTGACGCCGTGGCAGGCGCAGCCGAACACGAGGGCGGCAGGGCTGGCGCCGCGCCGGTCGACGCGGAGCACGGGCACGTCGCGGTCGACCGGGCCTTGCGGATTGGGGCCCATGCCTCGGCATTTCCCCCGCTCGTCGAGGAGACGGCGATTCATCACGAAGCGGTCGGCCGTGCCTTTGCCCCACGCCAGCGCCGCCGGCTTCAAGTCGGCAACCGCGGCCACGGCCAACGCGACCAGTTGCTCCTCGATCCTGTCGGTATATGCGCGCACGATGCGTCGCTGGTTCTCGTCGAGGTCGAAGCGATCGGGATCGCGGACGCCGAACACCGGCCCGGCGTGGGTGTGCGAGGCGTTGAGCAGGACTTGCTCGCGCTTCAAGCCGGTCTTCCGCGAAATCTCGCGGCAGAGCAGCTCGGCGAAAGGAGCGCGAAAGAAGAGCAGATCGGCCGTCAGCAGCAACGCCCGATGCCCCTGATCGTCCTCGAGCGCCAGGGCCTTGGCGTCGAGGTCGTCGAGCACGCCCTCCGACACGCGGGGGCCGTAGCCCGACATGGCGATCGGCTCGTCGGGCGTGATTCGCACGCGGGCCAGGCCGGCACGCCACCCGGATTCGGCGGCGTGGGTCGCAGGGACGGAAACGCCGAAGCACAGCAGCCCCAACGCGATCAGCGCCGGTCGAACGCTCGGTCGAGTGGCCTTGGGCATCGGGTGTTCTCCTGAATCGCCAATCCCGCGCATCGCTCATCTCGCTCCGATGAGCCAGGCGATGAGTTCGCCGAGGAAGCTGCCCAGGGGGCTGTAGGGATAGCCGTGGGGAGTTCCGAACGGCGGGTCGATGACGACGTCGCGCTCGGGGCGCCGCGTCAAGCGTTTGAGCCGTTCGTCGCGGGCTTCCTGGCGGGCCTCCTCTTGCTTGACCTTGGCCATCTCGCCGGAGCGGATCCAGGCGAGGATCCGCGGCAGCTCGTCGGCGTCGAACCAGACGCCGTGGTCCTTGCACAGGTCGATGATCACGCCGCTGCGGCGGCCGTAGTTGCGGCGGTGCATCATGGCGTCGCAGACCGGGCAGCGGCGGTAGGCCCAGCGCTGGCTCTCGGGCTGGTCGACCACGGCGGGCCTGGCCGATCCGGCGTGCATCGATTCGAAAAGCTGGTCGACGTCAATCGAGGCGGACGATGCGCGGACCGTCAACTCCTTGAACGTCTCGTTGCCAAGCCAGAGGCCCGCGCAACGGCCGCACTCCAACACGCTCACGTCGCCGATGGGGCGGTTGGTCAACCGGTACCCTTGGCCGCAGACGGGGCACGTCAGCTTCGTGCGGTCGCCGGCCACCGATTCGGGCATGAGCCGGATTCCGCAGTGGTGGCAGAATTGGGCCCGATCGCTGACCCGGGCCATGCACTTCGGACAGACCGTGTGCAGATCGCGCTCGTGGAGCGTGAAGTCGGCCCCGCAGAAACGGCAGTTCAGCGCCTGCTGCTCGCGCGGCGCCCCGCACGACGAGCACCGGACCACGGCCGCTTCGTGCCCCTCGGGCGCCTGGACGGTGAGCACGGAACCGCACAGGCAGCGAAAGCGGCTTCCCGGCGCGCGCCCGGTCGCGTCGTACTGGCGTCGGCATTTCGAGCAGGCGACAATCAATCGCATGTTGAGCGTGCCTCGATTCTCCCGGACCATCGGCCCTCATTCCCGTCGGCTCGCCACAACGCTTTTATTGCCAAAGCATTGCGAAAGATCAAGGGGAATCGCCTCCGCACCGTCCCAACCGAACCGTCGAGCCCCTTGCCCCAAGATCATTCGCATCGCGCCGGGTTTGCTTTGATCTTCTGCCCGCCGCGCCAATCTGCTACGATCCCATGCCCTGGACTACCCCGCCCGTAGGGAAGGCGGCAACGACGAGGTCGAGCCGGGGGCGACCCACCCCCCCGAGATGGTCGACGGGATGACGGTCATGAAGGTGCTGGCCCTGATCGAAGCCCCCGGCCACGTGTGCTACCGGTATCGGATCGAGGCGTTCGCCTGGGCCCTGGCCGAACGGGGGCTTCATTTGGAGGCGGCGCCGCTTTGCCGCGGCGTTTGGCCCCGTTGGCGGCAGATCGCGGCGGCCCGGCGAGCCGACCTCGTGGTATTGCAGCGCAAACTCTTGCCAATATGGCAGTTGTGCGCACTGCGCCGCGCGGCGAAGGCCCTCGTCTATGACTTCGACGACGCGGTGTTCCGGCGCGACAGCTACCACCGCAAGCCGTCCGAAAGCTGGCAACGACTCGGCAAGTTCTGGGCCACGGTCTACGCGGCCGATCTGGTGGTGGCCGGCAACGCGCATCTTCGGGACCGGGCCGCGGCCTACGTCGAACCGGCTCGGGTGTGCGTGATTCCCACGTGCGTCGAACCGGGGCGGTACGCCGTTTCGCCCCACGATCGGGCGGGTCGACCTGCTCGGCTCGTATGGATCGGTCAGCGTTCGACGCTTGCTTCGCTGGATTGCGTGCGGCGGCACCTGGCCGCCGCGGCCCGCGTCGTCGCCGGCCTCGAGCTGCGCGTGATCTGCGACGCCCTTCCCGAGTTGGAGGGGGTACGATGCCTGCTGCGCCCCTGGACGTCGGCGACCGAGGCCGAGGATCTCACGCACGGCGACATCGGCATCAGTTGGCTGCCCGACGATGCGTGGAGTCGAGGCAAGTGCGGGCTCAAGGTGTTGCAGTACATGGCGGCCGGCCTGCCGGTGGTCGCGAATCGGGTGGGAATGCATCGCGACATGGTGATTGACGGGCGCACGGGTTTTCTGGCCGATACGCCCGCCGAGTGGGCCGCGGCGATTCGGCGGCTGGCCGGCGACCCGAGCCTCCGGCGCACGATGGGCGCGGCAGGACGGCGCCTGGTCGAAGCGCGGTTCAGCGTCGATCGCTGGGGCCCTCGCCTGGCCGCGTTGCTTCGCGGCGCGGCCGAGGCGGCGAAGCCCCGCGCCGGCGCTTCTGGTGCCGAAACGCCTGGGCCGCGCGTCGCGGTCACGTCGCGCCGGGCCGTTGCGGCGCGGCCCTTCCTGACCCGACCCGCAGCGCGCGCGGTTCCCGACCGATGAAGATCGCCGTTGCCTTGCCGCTCGTGCTCGTCGCCCTGGCGTTGGGCGGATGCGCCCAGACCGTCACGACTCGGCTGCGTCTTCCGGGCGATCATCTGCTCGTCCGAGACCAGTTGGTGATCCACAGCAGCTTCGCGCTGCCCGCGAATCACCGACTGATTGAGGACCTCGTGGCGCGGCGCCTGGATCTCAAGGACCGGTTGGGCATTCCGCTCTCCGACGAGCCGATCCACGTGTATCTGTTTGCCGGCGCCGAGCCGTTCGAGGCGTTCATGCGGTTGTACCACCCGAAGTTTCCGCCGCGTCGGGCCTACTTCCTGAAGACCGACACGCGGCTTCAGATCTATGCCCAGTGGGGCGACCGGGTTGCCGAAGACCTTCGGCATGAGATCACGCACGCCTACGTCCACGCGGTGGTCCCCGATCTGCCCTTGTGGCTGGACGAGGGGCTGGCCGAGTATTTCGAGGTTCCGCGCGGCTCGGGGGGCGTGAACGAGTCGCATCTCGAGGCGATTCTGGGGCAACGCCGGTCGGGCCGGTGGCAGCCCGATCTGACCCGTCTGGAGTCGCTCGATCAGCCCTTCGCGATGACGCAAGGCGACTACGCCGAGGCGTGGGCTTGGGTTCATTTTCTGCTCGAGACGGGGCTCGAAAACCGGGTGCTTCTGCGCGAATACCTGCTCGAATGGCGGCAAGCGGGCTCGGCCGAGCCCCTCTCGGAGCGACTCCGCGGCCGGATCGATTTGCCCGAGCAGGCAATGCTCGCGCACATCGAGCGCCTGGGCGCGGCGGCGGGATTCTGAGCCGACCCCGTCGCGCGCGGCGTCTGGTGCCGATGTCGAGCGCCCACTATAATTCCGGATCGGCTTCTCTCGGATCTCGACCCTTGTGCGCCTGCGATGCCGATCTATCGCGCGTTTCGGAATACGGACCCTCCGGCCGTTGCCGCCGTTTGGCGAAGTCGGGCCGACCAGATGGGCCTTTTGCAGCCGGTGTCGGTCGATCTGTTGGAGCAGCTCGTTTTCGGCAAGCTCCATTTCGATCCCGAGGGCCTGATTCTGGCGTTCGAGGGCGATCGTCCGCTCGGCTTCGCCCACGCTTCGTTCGGCCCCGACGAGAGCCGCCAAGCTCTCGACGCGGCCCAGGGCGTCCTCTGCCTCCTGCTGGTGCGCCCCGGCGACCACGAAGCCGAAGTGGCGTCCGAGCTGATCGACCGATGCGAACGCTACCTCGGTGCCCGGGGCGCACGGGTGGTTTTCGGGGGAGCGGTTCGGCGGGCGAGCCCCTTCTACCTGGGCCTCTGCGGGGGAAGCGAGCCCTCCGGCGTGCTCGATTCCGACCCCCTGGCCGGATCGCTGTATCGCTCCCGGGGCTACGATGCCGTCGATCGAACGTTCCAGTTCCGCTGCGGGCTCGACGGGTTTCGTCCGGCCATCGATCGGGTGCAGATGCAGTTGCGGCGGCGCATGGCGGTCGAGGAGATCGTCGATGCGCCTCCGCGAAGCTTCTGGGAGGCCGTGACGACGGCCGGTTTTGACCTGACGCGGTTCGAGGTCATGCCGCGGGGCAATCCGTCGCCGCGGGCCTCGGTGACCTATCGCGACATGCCCGGCGATTCGGGACGGGGCATGGGCGTGATCGACGTGCGGGTCGATCCCTCCCATCGGCGACAGGGCCTGGCCACGTTCGCCCTGGGCGAGTCGTTCCGGCAACTCGCCCGCGCCGGCGTCGCCTCGGTCGAGATGCTGGCGACCGAGAAGAACCCGGCCACCGTGCGACTCTGCCGAAAGCTCGGCATGAAGGAGATCGCGCGGGGCACGGTCTTTCGGAAGACGGTCGGGGCCTAGCGCGCTTCAGGCGGCTTTGTTCTTGCTCCGTCGCGGCCGCTCCTTCCACCGCCGGTGGATCCACCAGTACTGCTCGGGGCGCTGCCGGATGGCCCGCTCCAACTCGGTGGTGTACCACTGGGTCAGGCGGTGGATGCTGGCAATGCCCTCGGTCGCGTCGCGCGGGTCGCACATGGCGGCCGTGACCATCTCGAAGTGCATGGGGCGCTCGGTCCGTCGCACGTAACACACCGCCATGGGGGCGTCGTGCTGCAGCGACATCAAGGCGATGGCCTTGTGGGTCGAGGCGGGGCGGCCGAAGAAGTCGACCCAGCAATCCTTGGGGCCCGCCGCCTGATCGGCCAGAAAGGTCATGGTCCCCCCGCCCGCCAACACGTCGAGCATCTGCTCGTAGCCGCCCTGCTTGGGAATGATGTGCTGCCCGGTCATGCCGCGAAAACGTCCGACAAAGCGGTTCAAGTAGGGATTGTCGAGGTTCCGCGCGACCGAGTGGCTGGGAAACCCGAGAATGCCCAGCAGGTATCCTCCCACCTCGAAATTCCCGAAATGGCCCGTGACGACGATCGTGGGCCGGCGCGTGAGCAGTTGCCTGACCAAGGGCCTGACGCCTTCGAGCCTCACGAACTGGCGCCAGTTCGTCTCGTGGATCCGTTGCGGCGCGTGGGCCACTTCGACCACCAGGAGAAACAGATGCTCCCACATCCGCCGGACAAGCCGCCGCCTCTGCCCCGGCAGCATCTGGGGAAAGGCATGGCGCAGGTTCTCGTCGACCAGGTTGCCGCGAACGCGCAGCACGTCGGCCATGACCCACGCCAGGGCGTTGGCCGCCCGCCGGCAAGTCTCGATCGGCATCGCCTGAACGACGCAGACCAGCATGCGCACCAGCAGATAGACCGAATAATCGACGATGCCACCCTGCTTCACCGCAGCATCCCTCGGCGGAAGTGTCCTCGGCCCGTGATCGCCTGCCCGGAAACGGCGATCCAACGAGACCGTGACGCGCCGGCCCATCCGTTGCCGTTTCCGTCGCGGCATTCTGCCAGGAACCGGCAGGCAGGCCAAGAGCGGTTCGCCCGATTCGCCGCCCGGCGCTCGCCGGGCACCTACCCGCCCACGCCCGCTTCGCGCGCCTGGAGAACGGGGTCGCTCGGGAGGGGGAGCTTGACCGTCTGCCCGGTCTCGGCGGCGAGGTACACCCCCAGAATGATCTCGACCGAACGGCGCCCTTCGGGGCCGTCGATCAGGGGCTTGGAGCCCGACCCGATCGCTCGCAGCACGTCGGCGAACTGCCGGGCGTGGCCGTGATGGCCGATGGCCGCGGGGTCGGCCGCTCCGCCGCCGCCGCTGACGCGCTGAGCCATCGTCTCTTCGATGGCCGCGTCGTCGGGTTGCTTCTCGGCGAAGTCCCATTTGACGATGTCTTCCTCCTCCATGACGGCCGAGCCGGCCGAGCCGTGGATCTCGATCCGCTTCAAGTAGCCCGGATAGACGGCCGTGCTCGCCTCGATGGTCCCCAAGGCCCCGTTGGCGAACTTCAGGGTGGCGATGGCGACGTCCTCGACCGCGATCCGCTCGTGGGCCAGCAGGGCGAATTGGGCGCGAATCTCGGCGACGGGTCCCATGAGCCACGTCAGCAGGTCGACGCTGTGGATGGCCTGGTTCATCAGCGCTCCGCCGCCGTCGAGCTCCCAGGTGCCTCGCCAGGCGCCGCTGTCGTAGTACTGCTGGGTGCGGTACCACTTGACAATCGCGTCGCCCACGGTGAGCCGGCCGAATCGCCCCGCGTCGAGCGCCCGCTTGATTTGCACGCTCGGCTCGTGGAACCGCGAGGGAAAGATGGTCGACAGCACCACGCCCGCCTTGTCGCAGGCCTCGATGATGCGGTCGCAGCGGTCCAGCGTGATCTCCAGCGGCTTTTCGACGATGACGTGCTTGCCCGCCCCGGCGGCGGCGACCGCGGGCTCCATGTGGGCGCCGCTGGGCGTGCCGATCGTGACCACGTCGACCGCCTCGTCGGCGAGCATGGCGTCGAGGTCGTGGTACGCCTTGCAGCCGGTTTTTTCGGCCAGTCGATCGGCGGCCGTGGGCACCATGTCGAAGCAGGCCACCAATTCCGCCCCCTCCACGTCGCGAATCGCCCGGGAGTGAAAATCCGCGATCATGCCGCAACCGATGATGCCAAAGCCGGTAGCCATGCGTAGCTCCTTTCTGCGTTCGACGAAGTAGACCGCGCTCGACAGACGGCGATTATACGGGATCGGAAACCCGAAGTAAGGGCGTGCGACCGCTCGATTCCCGGGTTGCCGGTGCCCGACCGAGCGGCGGACGTCCGTCCGCTGAGCCCACCCCGCTGAGCCCATCCCCAGCTCGGCCGGTTTGGTGCCCGACCACCGTGGCCGGCTGGCTGAGAACCGCCGTCGAAGAAACGCCCCCCAGAATAGTTACGCAGATCGCGACAAAGAGCAGATTCTGGGACGTAGCAGAAGCCGTGGCTGTTGTATTTTGCTACACATGTTCCATTCTACTGTAGCAAAAAAGAGCAGGCGAGCTGGGGATCGCTCGGGCAACCGATCACCCAGCTCGCCATCGCTACTCGGAAGGCGGCGCTTCCGACCCGTCGGGAGGGTCGCCTCTTCCCGTTCCAGACACGACAATCGCGTTGCAGGGTCGTTCCCGACGCTGTTACCTTGATGGCCGTGCGCACCTCTTCCGCATACCGGCCCCTAACAGATGATTTGGCCTCTCCTCTGTTTCAAACCCGGTGGCTCGCGGACGAGCCACCGGGTTCTCTGGGGGGGGTGACTGCTTCTGCTCTCGCAGAGGCGATGTGCCGATAATGCAAACGTCGTGCCGGAATCGCCGATTACGCGGTGGCCCGAAGGTCTTCGAACTGAAGCTGGTGGAGCCGCCGGTAGGAAGGGCATCGGGCCGTCAGCTCGCCGTGCGTGCCCACGTCGACGATTCGGCCCTCATGCATGACGACGACGCGATCGGCCAGACCGATCGCCCCCAGACGGTGCGTGATGATGATCGTGGTCCGGCCGCGCACGAAGTCGCGCAGCGCCTCCTGGATCAGCCGCTCGCTTTCCAGGTCGATCTGGCTGGTGGCCTCATCCAGCAGGAGGAGGGCGGGGTCTCGGAGAATCGCTCGGGCCAGGGCGATTCGCTGCCGCTGTCCGCCGGATAGCTGCCCCCCCATCGGTCCGACGGGTGACTCGTAGCCCGCCGAAAGCTCGGTCGTGATGAACTCGTGGGCATGGGCCCGCTCGGCGGCCTCGACGACCTGGTCGCGCGTGGCGCCGGGGGATCCGTAGCGGATGTTCTCAAACACCGTGCCGTCGAAAAGGACCGGATCCTGGGTGACCAGGCCGATCTGGCCCCGCAAATCGCGGAGTCGCACCTCGCGGAGCGGGATGCCGTCCAGCAGGATGGCGCCCGCCGTGGGGTCGGCAAAACGCGGAACCAGATTGGCCAGGGTGCTCTTGCCGCATCCGTTGGGACCGACCACCGCGATGGTCTCGCCGAACTCGATCTCCAGGTCGATGCCGCGGAGGACCGGCTGGTCGGGCCGGTAGGCGAAATCGACCCGGTCGAAGACGAGACTGCGATGATGGCGAGGCAGGGGGCGGGGGTTCGGCGGGTCGTCCACGGCCGACTCGCGATCAATCATTGCGAAAATGCGGTCGCTGGCCGCGGCGGCCCGCTGCAGGGCGGTGACCACGTCGGAGAGTTTTCGGGCGGGGTCGGCCGCGCCGGCCAACAGGGCGTAAAAGGTGATCAGCAGCGGCGTGCTGAGCGGGAAGGGGCTCAGAGGCACGCCCCACACGTGCTGCGTGCCCTGGGTCACCAGGTACGCGCCGGCCAACAGGGCCAGGCAGATGATCAGCATCCCCACGACCTCGATCATGGGATGGGAAAGCGCGTCGTAGCGGACGATCCGCATCGACTTTCGGTAGTACGCTTTGGCGTTTTCGTGGAACCGCATCCGTTCCTGGGGCTCCATGGTAAACGCCTTGACGACCTTGATGCCGCGGAGGGTCTCCTCGAGCGTGTTGTAGAGCAGGGCCATCTCTTCCATGGCCCGGCGGTTCGCCCGTTTGAGCGTCCTGGCCAGCCACCGGATCAACAGCGCGGCCAGGGGGACGACCGCCAGCGAAAACAGCAGCAAGGGCCACGAGATCACCGCGGCCAGGGCGAGGCAGGTGAACATCTTCAAGGGCTCGCGGATCAGTTTGCCCAGCAGCACGTTCAGCCCGGCCGCCACGCTGTTCATGTCGTGGGTGAAACGGCTCATGAGGTCGGACGTCCCCTCATTGGTGAACGAGGCGAGGTCCATGCGCAAGGTTCGCCGATAGAACAGCTTGCGCAACTCGAACTCGCCGAGATGGGACAACCGCCCCACGAGGATGCCGTTGGCAATCACGAACAGGCTTTTGACGAGCGTCCCCAGAAGCAGCAGGCCGACCAGCAGGGCGAGCGTCTGGAGCGGATCGCGGGGCAGGTAGGCGTCGACCCAGGGTTTGACCCAGCGACAGCACCGCAAGGCGAATTGCTTGTACCACAGGTCCCACTCGGCGGCGTAAAGCCGCCTGCCGAGGGCGTCGCGCTCCGACGGCGGGCTTTGGTCGAGTCGCGACCGCAGGTCGTCGATCTCCCGCATCAGCCGGGCCGACTCCGCCGTCTCTTCGTCGATCCGCAGGTCGAGCTCCTCCTGCAGCGACCCTTCCTGAAAGGCGATCTGAACGAAGGGATACACGGCGGTGATGTTCCCGCCCCACAGCACCCCGACCATCACCGCGCAAAAGACCGACAGCGCGAACGTCCACCGGTATTGGAGTGCCAGCCGCAGGCACCTGACGAAGTTCTTCATGGTTGGCGTCCGTCGAAGGCGTTCGAAGCGGAATTCGCAGGGCAACTTTTAACACATCGGCCGGGATTCTCCAATACCGACGCAGACTGCCCCGAGCGCCTATTCGCCCGTGGGTCGCGCCTTTACGGCAACCGCTCGATCCGCGCGACGATTTCGGCATGGGTGAGATCGCGATCGGCCGGCAGGATCGCATAAGCGGCCCGGTCGCCGCAGCAGTCGAGGATGATCTGCCGATCGTTCGGCGCGGCAGAGCCCTCGGGGCACGGCTCGTGGCCGGTGACGAGCACCTCGGCCTCGACGAGGCGTGCAAAGGCCTCGGCATTCTCGCGCCGATAGTCGCGCCCCCAGACCAGCGCGAACACGGCCCCCCTCTCTCCCAGGTCGGCCGCGGTAATAGGGCGGGAGAAGATCGAAACGTCGAACGGGCGGCGGTCGGTTACCTCGGGCAGGCTGTGCGTGACGAACACCCCGCCCGAAAGCCGTACCGCCAGCGGACAACTCCCCAGGAACGCCAGCATCGCTTCGCGCACCTTGTCGGTCGCCGGCCCGTACACGTGCTGCATCCCCAGCCGAAACAGCAGATTCAGCATCTGCCGGTTCTTCTGGATCGGATAGTCGGTCAACTCGGCCAACTCGTGGTTGCCCAGGATGAAGTGGACGCGATCGGGGTAGCGGACCTTGAGGCGGGCGACCTCGTCCAGAAGGAGATGCGACATGCACCCGCCCGTGGACGGGTACGATGGCCCTCCGTGGCAGACTTCCTGGAGGATCAAGTGGCGTCGCGGGTGCGTTTCCAGATCGGCCACCGACACGATCGCGTCGAAGTTGCCGCGGTGGCCGTGCAGATCGCCGGTCATCATCACGTCGGCGGCCGCATCGGGCGAAAGCCACACGACGTTGCCCCGTCGCGTTGGAGTCTTTTGATTGGCCTCCGCGGCCTCGCGGTACATCGCGATGACGGTTTCGATCTGTTCGATCGGAGCTACCATGGCTCGTCCGATGCGGAAGCCGGGCGGCCTGTCCGACGGCTGACCCCCTCCCAGGTCGCGCCGGGCCCACCGGCTCCGACCCGAGCGTCGACGACAGGCCCTCTTGACATCTATCCTACCCAAAACCCACGGTGGATCGGCCCCTGCCCGGGGGTTACGGTACCAGCTTGCGGGCCGGTCGTCTACCCGAAGTTGGGGGCGTGGAAGGATCGGCCCGCGTCGGTCGCATCCTGCCTGTTTTATCGTCCGCAACAGTTTGCGCGATTTTCTGGACTCTACCAGTTGTCGGGTCGATGTCAAACAGGGAGTGGCCGACGGTGCGCGGCAGCCTGTCCGCTTACCCGACGGTCCACCCGATGCGGCAGCCCAGGCCGTAGCGAGAAATCCCGCTCGACGCGCCGCGCCGCGGCGGTCGAAGACCCAACCGACGGAAAGGACTCTCCGACGATGAAACGTGCGCTCATGCTGTTGCTCTGCCTCGCCTTGCTGGCCGGGTTGAGCGGGTGTCTGTGCCGTCAGACCTGCACGGACGGATGCGGAATGCCCGGAACCTGCGCTTCGTCTCCCGAGACGTGCGCCGCCTGCGGCGACGACTTTGCCGCGTGCGGGTGCGGGCTGGGGGCCCGCCTCTTCCACCGCGACCCGGGCTTCAACCCCGGACCGCCGTCTGCCGCGGTCACCTACCCGTATTACACGGTCCGCGGCCCGCGCGACTTCCTGGCCAGCGACCCCAGGTCGATCGGCCCCTGAGAGGGCGCAACGAATTCCACGCAAGCTCGCGCCGGCCGGGATGCCACGGAGGGCAACCCCGGCCGGCTTGCGCGTGCGCGGCGGCGCGTCTCCGAAGGCCCCGTGTTGCACCGCGTGCCCGGGTGCCGCACAATGGTCTGCACCCTGGGCCGACCGAGAAATGATATTGCCGTTTCGAATCGACGGCGATTCCTCCTCTCGGCCGCCCCCAAGCATGCAGCCCCGAGGAGACGCCATGAGAACCCGCCGCCACGCCGCCCTGCTCGTCCTCGTTTTGCTGGCAGTCGTCGCCGCCCCGTTTGGGTCCGCCCGGGCCGCGGAGCCGCGCCCCCAATGGGCCGAGCTCGGCCCCAGCCCCGCCGACCAGATGCTGGCCGAGTACTTCCGCCAGGAGACGGCCAGGCTCGCCGACGCCTGCCTGGCCGACGGCGCGTCGCTCGACGCATGGAAGTCGCAGCGCGAATCGCGCCGCGCCGAGCTGCTCGAAATGCTCGGCCTCGACCCGTTGCCCGAGCGAACCGACCTCCGGGCCACGGTCACCGGCCGGGTCGATCACGAGCAGTTCACCGTCGAGAAGCTCCACTTCCAGTCGCGTCCCGGGCTTTACGTGACCGGCAACCTCTACCTGCCCAAACAAGCCGATGAGCGCCTGCCGGCGATCCTCTACGTGTGCGGGCACGGGCGCGTCAAGAAGGACGGCGTCAGCTACGGCAACAAGGCCCACTACCAGCACCACGGCGCCTGGTTCGCCCGGCACGGCTACGTCTGCCTCATCATCGACACGCTTCAGCTCGGCGAGATCGAGGGAATTCACCACGGCACCTACCGCCACAAGATGTGGTGGTGGAACAATCGCGGGTACACGCCCGCCGGCGTCGAAGCCTGGAACTGCGTTCGGGCGATCGACTATCTCCAGTCGCGCGACGAGGTCGATCCCGAGCGGATCGGCGTGACCGGGCGGAGCGGCGGGGGCGCCTACAGTTGGTGGATCGCGGCGATCGACGAGCGGATCAAGGCGGCCGTGCCCGTCGCCGGCATCACCGACCTCGAAAACCACGTGGTCGATGGCTGCGTCGAGGGGCACTGCGACTGCATGTTCATGGTCAACACCTACCGCTGGGACTACCCGATGGTCGCGGCCCTGGTCGCCCCGCGACCCCTGATGATCGGCAATTCCGACGCCGACGCCATCTTTCCTCGCAACGGCGTCGAGCGGCTCTACGCGAAGGTCCGCAAGGTCTACGCGCTCGAGGGCGCCGGCGACCTGGTGACCCTGACCATGACCGCCGGCCCCCACCGGGATACGCCCGAGCTGCGCAAGCCCGCCTTCCAGTGGTTCGACAAGCATCTCAAGGGCATCGAGCGCTCGGTCGACGAGCCGGCGGTCCCGCTGTTCGAGCCCGAGCAGCTCAAGGTCTTCGACCAACTGCCGCAGGACGAGCTCAATTCCGAGATCCACGAGACCTTTACCGAGTTGGCCCCGGCGCCGCCGGTGCCGCCATCGCACGACGCGTGGCAGACGCTGCGCGACGGGTGGCGCCGGGCGCTGGTGGAGAAGTCGTTCGGCGGCTGGCCCGACGAGCCCGAATCGTTGGCCGTCGAGCCGGCCTTCGCGGTCGAGGGGGCGGGCATGCGGTTTTCGGCGTATGATTTTACGAGCCAGGGGGCCGTCCGGCTGCGACTCTATCTGGCGCAGCCGGTCGACCTGGCGCGGCCAAAGCTGGCGGTGCTGGGCGTGCTGGACGAGGAGGGCTGGACGTCGTTCCTCTCGATGATGCGGTGGGGCTTTGAACGGCAAATCGCCGACGAGCTCGCCGGCGGCGAAGAGGCGCTGCCGGCCGCCGACCAGGCCCGTTTCGAGGAGCTTCGCCGCACGCAGCGGTCGGGCGAGTGCGTGGCGGCCTTCGTGGCCCCGAGGGGAGTCGGCCCCACGGCCTGGAACCCCGACGAGCGCAAACAGACCCAGATCCGCCGCCGTTTCATGCTCCTGGGCCAGACCCTCGACGGCATGCGCGTCTGGGACGTGCGGCGCGCGATCCAGGCCCTGCGCGCGCTCGACGCGACCCGCGGTCTTCCGCTCGTCGTGCAGGGCGAGCGCCAGGCGGCGGGCCTGGCCCTGTACGCGTCGCTGTTCGAGCCCGCCATCGGGCGGCTCGACCTGCTCGATTTGCCCCGAACGCACCGCGACGGCCCGATCTTGCTGAACGTGCGTCGCTATCTCGACGTGCCGCAGGCCGTGGCCATGGCCGCCGAGCGGTCGCCGATCGTCCTCTATCAGGCGACGCCCGAGGGCTGGGAGTACCCCGCGGCCGTGGCCGAAACGCTCGGGTGGGGCGAAGACCGCGTGCGCCTGTTGGAGGCCGAGCAGGTCCCGTGACGACGTTCGTCCGGGAAGGCCGGTGTTCGTCCGGCAGGCAGCGTGTGGTGGGGGCGCGTCGCGCGCTTTGTTGCGGCAGGCCGGGGCGTCGACGCCAAGTCGCAAACCCGCCATTCGAGTCGCCGGCGCTGCCGTGCCGGGGGTCGCGAATTCTTTCGGGTCGAAATTGCGGCAGTCCACCCGCCCACTAGAGGGGCTTCGGGGTATTGACTGCGACGACTACGCAACGTATGAAGCATGGGTAGAGGTTTTCGATCCGTATGGCCCTACTTGTTTCGCAGCTACTTGGAAGGAGCGATGCCATGGGAAGAATCGTGGGAGTGGCCCTCGTGGCGGCCGCCGTTCTGGCGGCCGGCGCCGATTGGGCCCGGGCCGGGCTTTGCCGCACTTGCAGCAAGCCCACCTGTTGTCCGCAGCAGTGCTGCACGGTGATGAAGACCTGCCGGCAGGTCGTCTACGAGAAGAGGGAGGTCACCTGCTATCGCACTTGCTACGACCGGGTGTGCGAACCCAAGGTCGTCGATCGCGTGCGGTACGTGCCCGAGACGCAGTACCGCGAGGTGCAGTGCACCGTGTGGAAGCCGGTCTGGGAGACGCAGACGAAGACCGTGCAGTACAAGGTGTGCAAGCCCGTGTACGAGACCAAGACCCGCGAGGTCCGCTACACGGTCTGCAAGCCGGTGCACGAGACCAAGGAAAAGGAGGTCTGCTACACGGTCTGCAAGCCCGAGAAGTACACGAAGACGGTCAAGGTGTGCTCGGGTCACTGGGAAACCCGGCAGGTCGAGTGCGCGCCGAGCACCTGCCGCCCGGCGACCTGCGGCCCCCCGCCCACCGTATGCAAGCGGGTTTGGGTGCCCGAGGTCATCGAGAAGGAGGTCGAGTGCGTTCGCTACGTGACCGAGACGCACACGAAGAAGGTGCCCTACACCGTCTGCAAGATGGTGCCGGAAGAAAAGGTCAAGACCTGCACCTACCAGGTCTGCCGCATGGTCGAAGAGGTCCGCACCAAAGAGGTCGAGCAGCGGGTCTGCAAGATGGTGCCCGAGGTGATTACCCGCAAGGTGCCCTACACGGTCTGCAAGCCCGTGCATTACCAGGAGACGATCACCTGCGTGCGGTACGTACCGAAGCGGGTCGCCTACACGAAGACGATCTGCGTGCCCAAGGTGGTCTGCAAGCAGGTGCCGGTGACGGTTTGTCGCCCGGCGATCTGCAAGCCGGCGTGCTGCTGCCCGTAGGCGTGGTCTCGTAGGAAAGCTCTTGCCGAGTCCGCCGGCTTTGCGGATTCTCGGCTCGTCGCGAAATGCGGCATTGGCGCGGCGGCCCGGTCCGGCTCGATCGGGCCGCCGCGGCGTTTCTTGGCCCGCCGTCTCGCCGTCGTTACAGAGCCGTTACGCGCGCACGGGCAGTTCCGCGGTAGATTGAAGGCGGTCGAGTCGCACGCGCGAACGTCGCGGGGCCCGGCCGGCGTCACCGAACCCGCCGCCGTCCTTTCGATCAGGAGAACTGCCATGATCCGATTTCAGTGTCCGGGCATTCGCCAAGCCGGCCGGCTCGGCGGCATCGCGTTGCGCGTCGCCGTTCTGGCTGCCGTGTTCGTGGCGGGCGCCGCCGCGCCGGGCGCCCCACCGGCCCCCGATTCCGGCGGAGACGGCCAGCGCGTTTCCGCCGAGAAGGCCGCTTCGGGCGCCGCCGAATCGAAGCGAAATCCCTGCATCTGGGACGGGCGCACCCGATCGGTGGCCGTTTTCAAGAACGGGCTGGGGTTTTTCATGCGCCAGGGCGACGTTCGACTCCGCGAGGGCTGGTGCATGGCGGCCGAGATTCCTCCCGCCGCGTTCGGAACCCTGGCCATCTACGCCCTCGACGACGAGACCGTCGTCGACGTGGTCGGCTCGGGGCCCGGCCAGATCGTCGAGTTCGACGGGCGCGACGTGCCCGACGACCTGACGACGAGGCGCGAACGGCTCGAAGCCGGACGGGGCATCCAGGTCGAAGTGCACTATGAGCACAAGGGTCGGGAGCGATCGGCCGCGGGGAAAATCGTCTCGGTAGGACCCGAGTTCGTCATCCTCGACGACGGGACGAACAGCCTCGCCGTGCCCATTCCCGGCGTCAAGCGGATGCAGATCCTCGAGCTGCCCTTGCGCATCCATCTGGCGCGCGACGACGACCGCGTGCCCGATCGGGCCGAGTTGGGCATGGCCTATCTGCGCAAGGGAATCACCTGGATTCCCGATTACTCGCTCGAGATTCTCGACGATCAGACCGCCCGGCTCACCCTGCGCGGCACCCTGGTCAACCAGGCCGAGGACCTCGTGCACACCGACGTGCACCTGGTCGTCGGCGTGCCCCATTTCGTCCATACCGAGTACCTGGCGCCGATCGCCGTGGGGCAAGTCATTCGCGCCCTCGGGACGGGAATGGCCGCCGAAGGGGCCGTGCCCGACGCCGTGCGAAGCCAGATCGTCAGCCGGGCGGCCATCGTCTCGAACGCGCAGACGGCCCCGCAATTCGACGCGGCAGCGCGGGTCGTCGAGAGCCCCGTCGCGCAAGACCCGGGCGGCCTCGATCGGGCGTTGGGCAACCTGCCGCAGCTCGGCGGCGCGGCCGCCACGGATTACACGGTCTACACCAAGCAGGACCTCACGCTCCGTCGCGGCGAAAAGGCGATCCTCACCCTGTTCACGAAGACCATCCGCTACGCGCACGTCTATCGTTGGACTCCGCCCGAGCGGATGACGCATGCCCTCCTGCTCCAGAACACGACCGACACGCCGTGGACCACCGGGCCTTGCCTGGCGCTCAGCGGCGACCGGCCTCTGAGCGAGGATCTCTTGCACTACACCCCGAAGGGCGCCAAGTGCGAGCTGCCCGTCACGACCGCCATCAACGTGGCCCACGACAAGACCGAACGGGAGGTCGACCGCCAGTTGAAGGCCCATTCCCCCAGGCACGACGTCCACTACGACCTGGTGACCCTCGAGGGCAAGCTCAAGCTGCGCAACTTCGAGACCCGCGACGTGCGCGTCGTCGTCACGAACCCCGTCCCCGGCAAGCCGATCGGCGCCGACCGCGACGGCGCGATCGCGATCGACTCGACCCAGCTCAAGCTGATCGAGCGATCGGGCACGCTAAGCTGGACCGTCGACCTCAAGCCGGGCGAAGAGACAACCCTCACGTACCGCTACGAGCGATACGTGCTCTCCCATTGAGAGGCGGGCGTGGTGCGACCGTGCGCCCACGCGCCTCGCTGCGCTCGGCGACGCGCCGCCCCAACTCCAGCGGGTGGCACGCCCGGCCGGGACCAAGGGGCGGCCCCGTCGGACTGGCCGAACACGGCCCCGCGGGGTACGCTGAACCGTAGGGTGGCATCGCCCATCGTTCGAAACGGCAACCCGCAATGGCCAAGCGGCAAATCCTCACCATCGAAGACGATCCGGCCATCCGGCGCGGCATCGTCGACGCGCTGCGGT
>Ga0334892_1001385_pt1 | contig 20933 bp, 16 predicted proteins | sample GraSluR3_MG_4_FD_207213 | JGI IMG/M metagenome (GOLD analysis project Ga0334892, IMG submission 207213) | Sludge microbial communities from methane-producing bioreactor in Wageningen University, Netherlands - Granular Sludge_15_04-R3 | ecosystem: Engineered > Bioreactor > Anaerobic >...
CAAAAAAATGCTTGACGCTTAAATCGGTTTATGCTACTATCGTATTAACAGAATATTCAGATAATTATGATCTTATCAAACGACATTCGCCTGTGAAGGAGTTCTCCAATGACTAAAAAATTCCTGCCCGTCATTGTCAGCTTAGTGGTTTTTTCCCTGCTGTTTTCTGGGTGCAAATTGCCTGCCTCAAAGGCACCGGAGATCCCGGAAGAGGATGTGATGACCACGCCTATCCGTATTGTGACTGACCCACCAGATGTTGTACAAACGGATATTTTACCGCTGCCTGAGACAGAACCACAAGAACCAACGCAAGATTTTTTCGCGGAACCGACCGACACCCCGACGCCAACAGTGATTGTTCCAACTGTCACTCGCCCTGCGGAGTATACGCTCCGAGAAGGTGAATTCCCATTTTGCATTGCACGGCGATTTAACTTAGACCCCCAGGAACTCCTCAGCCTTAACAATCTGGGGCCAAACGATTTGCTTGATCCTGGCACAACCATGCAGATCCCACAAACGGGCACATGGACCGGTGAAGGGCGGGTCCGTAACCCACACCCGACAACTCACACGGTTGCCGCAGGCGAGACCATTTATTCGATTGCTTGTTTTTATGGGGACGTGTCACCGGAGGCAATCATCGCTGTCAACAATCTGGAAGAACCCTACGATCTGACTGCTGGTCAGACACTCAACATCCCTTAATAAATGGGGATGCAAATGCCGCATTAGATTTTTTGTCAAGATATGCTGCGCTGTGAGGCTAACCTCAAGCGCAGCATTTTTTCTGCAGGTTTTGAGATCATACCTTTCTTAGATAGAGAAAAAAGGAGCATGATGACTTATCGCACACGCTATCGAGAGACACAATATTCTGGCCCTGTTTTTAACATTGTCAAAGTGCACCTGCAATTACCGGATGGCAGAGACCGTGCCTATGATCTGGTAGAGCATGGCGATTCGGTGACGATCGTACCTGTAGACGATCATCGCAACGTTTATTTTGTGACTCAGCACCGAGTCGGCGCAGATGGTCTCCTGCTTGAGCTACCCGCTGGCGTTCTTGAAGAAGGTGAGGATCCCCTGGTTAGCGCTAGGCGTGAGATACGTGAAGAGATTGGAATGGACGCCAAAGAACTCAAACCAATCGGCGGGTTTTTCCTGGCACCAGGTTACACAGATGAATATATGACCGTTTTCTTGGGGACAGGCTTATACCCATCACCTTTGGAACCTGATGAAGATGAGTTCCTCAATTTGGTTACCATATCGGTTGATTCGGTTTACCAAAAAGCGCTGGCAGGTGAAATTCAAGATGGCAAGACTTTAGCAGCCCTTTTGCTAGCGATGCCCTTGATTAGAAATGGGGAATAGAACTTCAATGTCTGTGTTTTCATACCCATTAAGCATCAATCACTGCGTTTGTGATTCACACGCTGTTGAATATGACAGGTTTCGTCGGTAAATATGAAAAATATTACCTCAAAGATTGTTTGATTTAGGTTATACTTAACGGTTGGATAAAACCAGAGCAATAAAAATTTCGTTGATCGAAACTGGAAGAAATCCCGTTCAGAGAACGCTATAAGTCCGCATGAAAAAGACAATAAAGGAGTATTGTTTATGAAACGCTATATGGTAATGACAGATGCCAATGAAGCCACAGCTTGGGTCGCTTACCGGTTAAATGAGATCATTGCGATCTACCCAATCACACCCTCATCTGGTATGGGCGAATATGCCGATGAATGGGCAGCAGAAGGCATCCCTAACATCTGGGGGACTGTCCCGGATGTCACGGAAATGCAATCAGAGGGCGGCGCTGCCGGCGCTGTGCACGGAGCGTTACAAGCGGGTGGGCTGACCACCACCTTTACTGCTTCGCAGGGATTACTTTTAATGGTCCCGAATATGTTCAAAATTGCCGGTGAACTGACCTCAACGGTGTTCAATGTGAGTGCCCGATCTTTGGCAGCCCAAGCGCTGTCGATCTTCGGTGACCATTCCGATGTGACGGCCGTCCGGTCAACCGGTTTTGCCCTGTTAGCGAGCGATTCGGTGCAGCAGGCGCAGGATATGACCCTGATTGCCCAGGCAGCCACTCTGCGCACCCGGGTGCCATTCCTGCACTTCTTTGATGGCTTCCGCAGCTCTCACGAGATTTCAAAGATCGAACGACTTGATGAAGATGATATGCGTGCACTGATCGATGATGACCTGGTTGCACAGCACCGAGCCCGAGCGCTCTCACCCGATCACCCAGTGTTGCGCGGCACTGCTCAAAACCCAGATGTGTTCTTCCAGGGTCGTGAGACCGTCAACCCCTTCTATGCCAAAACCCCTGGAATTGTCCAAGAAGTCATGGACCAATTTGCTGAGCAGGTGGGACGAACCTATCATCTCTTTGATTATGTTGGTGCCCCTGATGCTGAAAAAGTGATTATCTTGATGGCCTCTGGTGTTGAGACGGCTGAAGAAACTACCCGCGCTTTGCTTGATGATGGTGAAAAAGTGGGCGTTGTCGCCGTCAGGCTTTACCGCCCCTTCTCTACCCAGCATCTGATGGAAGCCCTCCCCAAAACAGTCAAGGTCATTGCTGTCTTGGACCGCACCAAGGAACCCGGCGCTGGCGGAGAACCCCTCTATTTAGATGTAGTGCATGCCTGTAAAGAAGGCTTGGATTTGGGCGTGGCACCTTTTGAAGCAATGCCAAAGATCATTGGCGGCCGCTATGGTCTCTCATCGAAGGAATTTACACCGGCAATGGTCAAGGGTGTATTTGATGAAATGGCAAAAGAAACACCCAAGAACCACTTCACCGTCGGTATTTATGATGATGTCACCCACACCAATTTAGATTGGGATCCCAGTTATGAAATTTTGCGCCAGGATGTCATCCAGGCGATGTTCTATGGGTTGGGTGCTGACGGTACCGTCAGCGCCAACAAAAATTCGATCAAGATCATCGGTGAAGAGACGAATAATCACGCCCAAGGTTATTTCCAGTACGACTCTAAGAAATCGGGGGCGGTAACCGTCTCTCACTTGCGATTTGGCCCGAACCCCATCCGTGCGCCTTATTTGATTGCAGAAAACGAAGCTAATTTCCTGGCTTGCCATCAATTCAGCTTCCTTGAAAAATATGACATGCTTAAGTTCGCCCGACCGAATGGCATTTTCCTGCTCAACAGCATTTATGGGCCGGATGAGATCTGGGATCACCTGCCTGCCAAGGTGCAGGAAGACCTGATTAAGAAGAACCTGCAATTCTATATCATCGATGCGTATGAAGTAGCTGAAAAGACCAACATGGGACAGCGTATCAACACGATCATGCAGACCTGTTTCTTCGCTATTAGCGGCATCTTACCCAAGGAACAAGCCATTGAAGAAATCAAGAAGTCGATTGAGAAGACATATGGCAAGCGCGGTGATGCTGTTGTCAAGCAGAATTATGCAGCTGTCGACAGCGCTTTAGAAAATATGTATAAAATTGACATCCCTGACAACGTCACCAGCACCATTCCCATGCAACCACCGGTACCTGTGGAAGCGCCAGATTATGTGCGCCAGGTTCTGGGAAAGATCATTGATCGGCGTGGTGATGACGTCTTGGTGAGCGAGATGCCAGTGGATGGTTCTTTCCCCACCGCAACCACCCAATGGGAAAAGCGCAACGTCGCTCTTGAGATCCCGGTATGGGATCCAGACCTGTGCATCCAGTGTGGTAAGTGCGCCTTTGTGTGCCCACACGCCACCATCCGCACAAAGGTTTATCAAGACTCCTACCTTGAAAATGCCCCAAATACCTTCAAACACATTGACGCCAAGTTCAGAGAATTCCGTGAAGGCTGGGCTTTTACCGTCCAGGTAGCACCTGAAGACTGCACCGGCTGCGGCATGTGCGTTGAAAACTGCCCCGCTAAAGACCGGGAAAATCCCAGCCACAAAGCCATCAATATGGAACCCCAACCCCCATTGCGCGAACAGGAAGCAGAAAACTGGACCTTTTTCGACTCGATCCCCTACCCGGATCGCAAGAGTTTTTCCTCACACACGGTCAAGAACTCCCAGTTGCTGGAACCCCTGTTTGAGTTCTCCGGGGCTTGCGCCGGTTGTGGCGAGACCCCCTACATCCGCTTGGCTACCCAATTGTTCGGTGATCGCATGGTCATCGCCAATGCAACCGGCTGTTCATCCATTTATGGCGGCAACCTGCCGACCACACCTTACGCCGTCAACTCAGATGGACGCGGTCCTACCTGGTCCAACTCATTGTTTGAGGATAACGCCGAATTCGGCCTCGGCATGCGACTGACCATCGATAAATTTGTCGAGTTGGGCCATGAGCTGTTGACAAAACTGGCAGATGACGTCGGACAGGATTTAGCACAAGCAATCTTAAACGCCAGCCAGAAGACAGAAGAGGAACTGGGAGAACAAAGAACGCGAGTCGAGCAACTAAAAGAAAAACTACAAACGCTGAATTCACCTGTAGCCCGCAACCTACTTTCCATCGCGGATTACCTTGTTCGCAAGAGCGTGTGGATCATTGGTGGGGATGGCTGGGCATACGACATCGGTTATGGCGGCCTGGATCATGTGCTTGCATCAGGACGGGATATCAACGTCCTGGTCCTCGATACCGAGGTCTATTCAAACACAGGTGGTCAGTCCTCAAAGGCGACACCGCGTGCTGCAGTCGCAAAATTTGCTGCTAACGGAAAAGACCTGCCCAAGAAAGATTTAGGGATGATGGCCATGTCCTATGGTTACGTCTACGTAGCCCGGGTGGCGATGGGGGCCAGCGATAGGCAAACCCTCCAGGCATTCCGCGAAGCTGAGGCTTATGAAGGCCCGTCTTTGATCATTGCCTACACACACTGCATCGCCCACGGCATCAACATGAGACTGGGTCTTCAACAGCAAGAATTGGCAGTAAAATCCGGTGTTTGGCCGATCTATCGTTACAACCCCGAATTGGCAGCGCAGGGAGAAAACCCCCTGACCATTGACGCCAAGGAGCCAACCGTCCCGGTTGAGGATTACGCCTACAACGAGACTCGTTATCGAATGCTCTTACAAAGCAATGAAGAGCGGGCAGAAGTGTTGATGGCAAAAGCTAAACAGGATGCTGCCAGCCGCTGGACCTTGTACCAGCAAATGGCGGACATGCATTACAAGAAACCCGAATCCGAAGCATAATTTTGGTTAGGCGAGGGATAATAAGTATAATAGATGGTGATGAACGCAAGTTCATCACCATTTTATATTAATGAAACAAATTTAAGCTTATGAATTTACTTATAAAGGAGGTAAGATGACAGACTTAAAAACCAATTACCTGGGACTTGAACTAAAAAATCCACTGGTGGCTGCAGCTTCTGCGCTGTCTAAGAAAAGCAGCACCATCAAGAAAATGGAGGACGCCGGGATCAGCGCGGTGGTTATGTACTCGCTGTTCGAGGAACAAATCACCCATGACAGCCTGGCCTTTAATTATTATATGGAGCGCGGCACAGAGCGCTTTGCAGAATCCTTGGATTACTTCCCCAACCTCGATCGCTACAATGTTGGTCCAGAAGAATATTTGGAGCGAATCCGCAAGAATAAGGAAGGTGTGGATATTCCGGTTATTGCCAGCTTAAATGGCGTTTCCAATTCGGGTTGGATTGACTACGCTCAAAAGATGGCTGAAGCGGGTGCTGATGCATTGGAATTGAATACTTACTACATTCTCACCAACCCAGAGATCACCGCCAGTGAACTGGAAGACAATTATGTGGCATTGGTGAGCGCGGTTTGCAAGCATGTTGACATTCCTGTTTCAGTCAAATTGAGCCCGTTTTTCTCTGCACTGCCCAACCTAGCAGAACGCCTGGTGGATGCTGGCGCAGACGGTTTGGTGCTCTTCAACCGCTTCATCCAGCCGGATATTGATATTGAACGTATGGAAGTTGACGCAACACTGCACTTATCTACTTCGGAGGAATTGTTATTGCCGCTACGCTGGACAGCGCTCCTCTATGGGCGGATTGATGCTGATCTGGCGCTGACTTCCGGCGTGCATACCGGGGTTGACTTGGTAAAAGCTGTCATGGCAGGAGCAAATGTCGCCATGGTTGCCTCAGAATTTATCGCCAATGGCGTTGAACGTGCCACGGAGATCCTGGCTGAAATGGAGAACTGGATGGCTGCTTATGACCACTCCGCTGTAGCAAAGATGCGCGGCAGCATGAGCCAGCAGCATGTGGAAAACCCAGCTGCGTTTGAACGGGCTAATTACATGAAGGCTTTGCAGTCCTACGATAATAAGCTGCCGTAGAAATCGTAGATTTAAACTTGATATCTTTAGTAAGGGCGAGGCATACCTCGCTCTTTTTTCTATTATTAATTATTGTGAGAGATTTATTAGGTATCGAACCAATTCTGCAACTTAGGACACCAACGAGAATTTGGAGATTGCATTAATGGAGAACCGCTCACAATTCACCATCCCCCATTCAAAATTTTTACTTACCAAATACCAGGGATCAAGCGGTAAGATACGCTATGCGTGTATTCCGTGTACCCTTCCAATTTTTCCTGTAAAGCCTTATCTTCCAAAGCCGTACGGATAACAACAACGATCAACGCCATCAGTACCGGCAGTAGGGTCCACCATGAATCCAGCAAGAACGGCGTTGCCAGGTAACTGAGCAGTGCTCCTGAATATCCTGGGTGACGTACCCAACAATATGGTCCTGAACTGATCACATGATGCCCGCGCTCTGTTTGGATACGCACCATGCCCGAGAAAAAGCGGTTGGCCATCAATGCATACGAGGCAATTGCAAATCCGGCTAAAATGATCGTTATTGCGATTATCTTGATGAAGATGCTAAATTGAGCTGAAGGCCCAAAACGCATATCGAGCCCCGCCGCCAACGGGATCGTTCCTGCACCTAAAGCCAACAGTGGGGAGAGCAGTTTATCCCATGCTTCGGGATTGGGATGCTGTAAAAACCGTCCGCGCTCGAGCAGTAAGTCCGGATGACGGCGGCCAGCAAGGTATCGGCTGATGATGAAGCCAAAGATGCTGATGGCAGCGTACACCCAGGCTTCCCACCAATCCCACTGCCAGGAAATTAATAAAGGCAGCATGGGGACGCCGATGATAAAGATCAACAGCATAATCACCACGCGTGGGGTCAAGAAGTTTGACTTTGTAGCCATAGGGGAATCTCCAATGGGTTCGGATGACGGGTATCGATCTGCTTGGCCCCTCAAAATTATACAATAAGTTTATAGATAATTTTCATTTTTTATCAGATTTCTGCTGGTTTGCACGCCATTTTTCAGCGACAACCATTCGCAAACTTTGTACAGGACATTTCTAACCAGAACTATTGAATATAAAATAATGGTTATGAAAGCGTGATTAAAATACGGCGATAAAAAAATCAAATTGGAGAAAGCCAATGAAAAAAATTGTTGTTTTTGGCGCTACGGGTGGGATTGGATCAGCAACAGCCCGCAGAATGAGAGAAAAAGGTTACGCCTTACACCTGGTGGCGCGTAATGAAACCAAATTACAGGCCTTGGCTTCCGAGTTAAACGGCAGTTTTACCCTTGGGGATGTCACCGACCCCATGTTGTTTTCAAGGGTTACGGATGATGTGGGCAGTGCGATCCACGGTTTGGTGTATGCTGTCGGTACAATGAACCTGAAAAATCTTACCCGCTTTTCCATCAATGACTTTTTGCAGGACTATCAAGTTAATGCGGTAGGTGCGGCACTGGCCATTCAATCCCTTTTACCAGCATTAAAAAATAACCCCAATCCATCTTCGGTGGTGTTATTTACAAGTGTTGCGGCCGAGCAGGGTTTCTCATTCCATGCTTCAATCAGCATGGCAAAAGGTGCTGTGCGGGGGTTGACCCTGGCATTGGCGGCAGAACTCGCCCCAAAAATTCGGGTCAACGCAATCTCACCTTCCTTGACAAGGACACCCCTTGCTGAAAGTTTGCTTTCCAACGAGAAAATGACCGAAGCAATCTCAAAGCTGCATGCTATGGAACGTTTAGGGATCCCAGAGGACATGGCCGCATGTTGTGAATTTCTATTATCGGATGAGTCAGCGTGGATTACAGGCCAAATAATTGGTATTGACGGCGGCCGCTCAACTCTGAGAATCAAGAGCTGACGTATTGAGCGAAATAATGGGTCAAAGCTATGCCAATTCACTGCTTAATTCATCGGGGAATTTTTTCTGTGCGACAACAGTTTACCTGCAGTGTGCGATGATGGATGTTTTGTGATCGACATAGGTGCCTTTTCTGTTGATATAATTTCCTCACCAAAACCATTGCGGACTTAAGACGCAATCCTTTTACAGAACTGAGGGCAAAATGCCTGTCACTGTTTGGATCCTCGGTGACCAATTAACAAATCCACATCCAGCTCTCAAAGAAGCCGAGGATGGTTTACCTCGCTCAGACATCACTATCCTGATGATTGAAAGCCGGCAGCAAGCCCATCGAATGCCTTATCACTTTAATAAATTGGTGCTTCTATTCAGCGCCATGCGGCATTATGCGGAAGCATTACGTGCACAGGGATACCAGGTTGATTATCGGGTTGCTGAAAATGTGGGGCAAGCGATCACGGATCATTGGAAAGTGAACCAGCCAAATAGCCTATTCATGATGGCAGCCAGCAGTTTACGCGGTCGAACTTTCCAACAAAATCTTTCCAAGGTTCTAGGTATTCAAACAAAATTACTGCCAAACAGCCAATTTATTTCCTCTGTATTTGATCATTTGCCAGATTTCCCACAAGATAAGCCAGTCCGCCAGGAGCAATTCTACCGAAAAATTCGCCAACACTTTGGCTTGCTGATCGACGATCATGGCCAGCCTGTTGGGGGGCAGTGGAATTATGATGCGAAAAATCAGCAAGCGCTGCCTAAATCTCTCACCATACCGAAGATGATATCCTTTGAGCCGGATTTGATGACTCAACAGGTGATGGCAGAAGTGAACCAAAGTGGGTCATTTACCGGGACAGCGGCTGGCTTTGATCTCGCCGTGACCCATGATCAGGCCCAAACTGCCGTGGAGGATTTCTTACAGCACCGACTACCCTTCTTTGGCACGTATGAGGATGCCATGCGCCAATCTGAAACGGTGATCTTTCACTCAAAGCTCTCACCTTATATTAATATTGGGTTAATTGAACCGTTGGCGCTTGCCGAGGCTGCAGATCGGTGTTATTTTGAGGGTAGTGCACAGATCAATAATGTAGAGGGGTTTATCCGCCAGGTAATCGGCTGGCGGGAATACATGTTTTGGCAGTACCAGCGTTTAATGCCCAATTTAGCTGAACAAAACTATTGGGGAGCAGACAGGCAGTTGCCTGCCTTCTTCTGGCAGGGTGACACAAAAATGAACTGCCTGGCACAAGTCATCAAGCGTGTGTTAGAAACAGGCTATGCCCATCACATTGAACGCTTGATGGTGCTGGCAAATTTTTGTCTGTTATGTGGGGTTCATCCCGAAGCAGTTCACCATTGGTTCATGTGTGCTTTCATTGATGCTTATGAATGGGTCATGACACCCAATGTGTATGGGATGGGTCTCTATGCAGATGGGGGCCAGATCGGCAGCAAGCCATATGTTGCATCTGCCAACTATATCAATAAAATGAGTGACTATTGTCTGGCATGCCGTTTTGACAAGAACAAACGAACCGGTGAACTGGCTTGCCCTTTTAATTATCTATACTGGAATTTCCTGCTTACGCACCAAGCCAAATTACGACATAACTACCGTATGGCTCGCATGCTGCATAACCTCAAATTCCTTGATGGTGATGAAAAAATTGCTGTGCAAGATCAGGCGCAAGGATTGCTTGAAGATCTGGATGGATAATCCTTCCTGATTGCAAAAAGCAAGCGTTGTATTCGAATGAAAGACCATCTGCCAATAGGTTCGTTTAGCAGAAATCAAAGTGGAGAATATTACATATAACCCATGGAGAGCATGCCATGTCCAATTTCAATCCTCAAAAATTACATGTACAGTTTAGTGAAGGGATGCAGAATCCATCTCAATCTCTACCTCGCTGTTACACCCTGACCCATTCGGACCGCACCGGTGACATGTTCCTGACGATTGCTCCGTCTTACGATCGGGATCAAATCTCAGGTTGGTATACAAAATTGATGCGTGATGAGGTGCTTGGGGAGTGGCAAACTGAGGACCAACCCAGCCTACACCTGCACTGCCATGTGAGCGGTGGCGTTGTTCTCGGTCCAGCAAAGTGGCGTGATGCCATCTTCAAACAGCATCTACCGCAGGTACTGGATGCAGTTTGCTACGGTGACCAGGATTTCTTTAATGGGAACCCGGACCTGCAGGTTGCCCCAATTTTTGTTCACTTCCATGCTAAACAAGCTGCGTTGGATCGCATTGAACGATGGGGGCAGGTTCAAGATTATCTACCGGTACATAAAAATACGCTTTCTTGATAGATATAACCCGCGCTGGCCTGATTCACATACGTATTTAACGACTATTTAAGCTTAGAATAAATTGCTCCCAGGGTGCGATACCTTCAGGCAAAGCGTATTCATTCAGGCTGCCGTTCTCACCAAAACTAAGTGGGGCAAATGTTCCTTGACCGAAAAGCACCTCCACCTCGTATTGGCCTGACAACGGACTTTCTTCGATGGATATCGTGCAGTCTTCCAAAACTTGTCTGCCGAGGTTTGCAAGAAGGATTATGGTCTGCTCTCCCTCCACCCGCAGCACTGGATAAACCAGCCGACAGGTTGAGGTAAAGGGCAGGTAAGCACCTATACTCAAAACCGAGTGTTGATTCCGAATCTGGGTAAGATCACGATAGTGGTTCAATAACGAATCGGGGGCACCATCCTGTTGAGCAACGTTGACTTCAACGTAATCACTATTGAGGGGTTGCCATGATGTCCCTTCGGTAAAGCCCCCGCTCTGTTCACTGGACCATTGCATCGGTGTGCGCAGCAGCTCATCTGGTTTGTTGCCGGTCATCCCGATTTCTTCACCATAATAGATAAAGGGAACGCCCGGGCCGGTCAGGTACAAATACGCAGCCAGTTTCGCTTTTGGGATATCGCCGGTGTAAAAAGACATCACCCGCTGTTGATCGTGGTTGGAGAGAAAGGTACTGAAGTGACCATCAGGAAAATAATCGAGTATATCCAAGTAGGATTTGATAATTTTTGAGGGGTTTGGCGCGTAAATTGAATTCTTGATATCTTCTGCCAAATCAAACATGAACAGGGAATCCATCCCATCCGCATACTTGGCGGTGACCTGTAAATCGGTCCACACCTCACCGACTGTAAATGCCACAGGGTTGACTGCTTTATAAAATTCTCGCCATTCTTCAAACCATGCAATGGTTGCTTGCGTATCTTGCTGGGCAATGCCATCAGAAAATAAGTAACGTGCTGCATCCACCCGGAAGCCATCCACCCCCACTTCTTCCAGCCAAAATTTTGATATGTTCATCATCTCATCGCTGACCGCAGGGTTGTCAAAATTTAAATCAGGCATCCCACTCCAAAAGATTCCATAGTAGTACATGCCGTTGCTGGAGTCACGATGCCAAGCATTTTGAAACCAAGGACCGGGGATCTGAGGATTAGTCTCAGACCAAATATACCAATCATGGTATTCTGATCCCGGGTCCCGGGATGCCTGGAACCAGGGGTGTTCGGTTGAGGTGTGATTAAGCACGAGATCGATGATGATCTTGATACCGCGCTTCTCTGCTTCATCCAGCAGTTGTTTTAAGTCTTCCATGGTCCCATAATCAGGATTGACTGTGTAATAATCGGTAACATCGTATCCGTGGTAGGAGGGAGAGGGATTGATGGGCATCAACCAGATGCCGCCAATTCCAAGGTCATCCTGTGTGTCGGGGTCTCCATCATTAAGGTAATCCAGCTGCTGGATAATGCCCTGGAAATCGCCAATCCCATCCCCATCGCTGTCCTTGAAACTGCGCACAAAGATCTCGTAAAAGACGATATCCTGCCACCAATCCGTTTGGTCACGAGTGATTCTCGATCCTGGTTGTAGATTACACCCAGCCATAAAAACCATCAAAAGGGATAGGAACAGGCATATCTTCTTAATTGGTTTCATTATTTCGGTCTCCAAGCAGTAATGGGTCAAATGGATTTGGGCTGCAATAGAATCAATAAACAGGATTATAACCGGTATTGTGAGATGGAAATCTCTTTCGACAGGCGTTTTATCACCCGTAATTTTATTTCACACTGAGTGAAATACCTGCAACGTGAAAGGGATCTCTGAATTAGAGGTCGAGGCGTTACCACCTTGGACCTTTCACCATTCACTCTCATGAAATTCCTGAAGCGGAGCTGGGTGGGACTATTCACAATAATTCTCCCTTTTCTCGTATAATTTACTTAGGAGTAAATCATGACCGCAATTGATGAGATCAAAGCCAGGTTGGATATCGTCGATATCGTCTCCGAGACGGTTAACTTACGCCATTCTGGGAAGAATTACAGTGGTTTTTGTCCCTTTCACACCAATACAAAAACGCCGGCTTTCGCTGTTTTCCCAGATTCTCAGAGCTGGCGCTGCTTCGGTCAGTGCAACGAGGGCGGCGATATCTTCAACTTTGTGATGAAACGCGAAGGCTGGGACTTTCCCGAAGCCTTGCGCTACTTAGCCAAACGTGCGGGTGTCTCTCTACAGGAGTTCACACCCGAAGAACAGGAACAGGTCGAAGAGAATGAGCGCTTACGTGAGATCCTCGCCATGGCAGTAACCTTTTTCCAGCATCAACTGCGCAATACTGAAGTCGGCCAAGTTGCCCTCGACTACCTGCACAACCGTAAGCTTACCGATGACACAATTGATGCCTTTGGATTGGGGTATGCCCCTGATTCCTGGGATGTCCTGACCAACTACATGTTTTCCCGGCAAATCACGGAAGTGGAATTGATCAATGCCGGCCTGGTATCCGAAAGGGAAGGCGGGGGACTTTATGACCGCTTCAGGCATCGTTTAGTGATCCCCATACGTGATCAACGCGGACGCATGGCCGGGTTTGGTGGGCGTGTGCTCCGCCCGGATGATGTTCCAAAATATCTGAACTCCCCCAAAACCACTGTTTTTGATAAAGGTCGCTTATTGTATGGGCTCGACATGGCCCATAGAGAGATCCGCACAAGTGACCAGGTGGTGATTGTTGAGGGATATTTGGATGTGATCGGACCCTACCAGGCTGGTTTTAAGAACTGTGTTTCTCCCATGGGCACTGCTCTGACCGAGGACCAGTTCCGCCTGATCAAACGGTATTCCCGTAAGATCATCCTGGCTTTGGACCCCGATGCCGCCGGTCAACGTGCAACCCTGCGCGGGCTCGAGACCGCCCGGCAATCCATGGAACGTGAAGGTGACGTGGTATTTGACGCCCGGGGTTTGATGCAGATCGAAGGCCGCTTGAGAGCGGATATCCGTGTGATGGCACTCCCTGATGGGTTGGACCCCGATGAAATTGCCCTGGCGAACCCAGACCAATGGGAGCAGCTCGTCAAGGATGCCAAGCCAGTGGTGATCCATGTCATGGAGACTCTTGCCGATCGTGAAGACTTTGATGATCCCAAAGCCAAACAGGAGATTGCGGCCCAGGTACTACCCTTGATCGAAGACATCAGAGGTAGTGTTGAACGGGAAGCGTACCGTCAGCGACTGGCGCGGTTATTGAAGGTTGATGAGCGTGCGCTTGTGCGGCGATCAGCCGGACGCGTGACCCATCGACGGGGAACATACCGCCAACGTCTCGAATTATCCAGCCATCCTCACACATCTGCGGTTGTCTCCCATCGCCATTTAGAAGAGGCATGTCTGACAGCCTTGCTTTTTGACCCAACTCTGCTGCATTTTATTGATCGGGCTTTCCGTGGGTTTGAGCTAGCGCCATTGCATCCGGATGATTTCACCCACACAGACTACCGAGAGATGTTCCGGCTGGTCAAGGACGCCTTGGATCAAGAGCAGGAAGAGCCCCTGTCCTATATCCACATCCGAACGCCTGAGGAGATCATTGAGGTCTTGATCGATGAATCCACTGGGGAAATCTACCCAGATTGGCGTTTTCAGCCCAATGATCCCAAACTTGAGTCTTTATTGAATATGTTCATCCGTCTGCGCCGGATTCGGATCGATGTAGGTCTGGAACAATTGGTGTATCTTCAGTCTCAAGAACTTGATGAAAGTGATCAAAACGGAGACTTGACGATCGATATCCGCAAGGCAGCCCTGGAATACGTCCAGGTGCGCGCAAAATTAGATCAAGCCTTGAAGCAATCCTTCGCAACAGAAAAGCATAAATCCTGACTCACGTGTTAAAATAAAGATAACTGCTCAGGCAGCCCTGTTGTTGAAGGGTACCTCGCACGTTGAGTAGTTACAATTGAAGGTTGAAAGAATAATCATTGATGATTATCGTGTCAACGGTGATGGGTCAACAACAATACAAATCAGGATCATGGCTGAAGAAGAACCAGGACAAGAAGATCTACAGGATCAAGCTCTGGAAGGTGAGGTAGAAACCCCACAATCCGGTGGTCCAACAAGCCAGACGCTCCTCAACATGATTGAGGATCCAGTCAGGTTGTATCTGCGCGAAATTGGCAGGGTTGATCTCCTTGACGTCGATGACGAATTTTGGCTCTCCAGCCGCATGAAGGCGCAAACCCTGATCGAAGAGCTGGATCATAAGCGTCAAAACCAGCAGGGTGGACGGGCAAACAGTCTCGCGCGAGCCATTATTGATGAATGTGTGGTGCTGAACGCGGGACTAAAGGTGCTTGCGAGAAATAATAACACATCATTGCCGGAAAGCAATCAAATGTTGCTCGAAGCTTATATGCTGCGTCAATCCTGGCAGATTGATGGTGCATCATACCTCCGGACCTATTTCGATCAAACCTTTTGGATCCCTGAAAACAAACAACGCGATCTTATCAAGCAGATCTACAGGCTATATCTATGCTTTTATCTGCTTCCACCTGATCTATCTAAAAAGTTATTGGCTTACCGGGCAGAAAAACCAAGCTTACCAGGCGTGTCGTTCTTCAGGAACAACTTGCCGGATGATGAGATCTTAAGGTCGAACTTCATCTCCATTGACCTCCTCAATGATGAAGCCAGCCAAGCATTAACCCTGGCAAACTTGCGATTGGTAGTCAGTGTTGCCAAGCGCTATATGAATCGCGGCATTTCTTTTCTTGATCTGATCCAGGAGGGAAACCTGGGGCTGCTGCGCGCAGTGAAGAAATTTGATCCCACGCTGGGTTACAAATTTAGCACTTATGCAACCTGGTGGATCCGGCAGTCGATCAGCCGTTACATTGCTGAACATGCACGCACGATCCGTATCCCGGTGCACATGTACGAATCGATTTCCCGGGTATTGCGCATTCAACGCATTTTGACACAGAAACTGGGGCGCGAACCGACAATGGAAGAGATTGCTCTGGAGTCTGAATATTTAGACGAAACCTCAGCAGAAGCTATCCAACAAGCATTAGGGAAAGAACTGCCGCTTAACCCTGCCCATGCTAATGCCTGGGAAGACGCAACCGATAAAGTCAGGAACATTCTTAAGGTGGCTGAAGAGCCTATTTCATTGGAACGGCCGATCGGTGATGAAGATAACAGCACTCTGGGGGATTTTATAGAAGACCAAGAAGCGGCCCCGCCTATGGATGAGGCTGCCAAAGAAATCCTCAGAGAACAGGTTCGTAAATCACTAGCTTCCTTGTCTGAACGCGAGCGCCAGGTACTGGAGCTCCGTTTTGGGTTGGTGGATGGCCAAGATCACACCCTGGAAGAGGTCAGCCAATTCTTTAATGTCACCCGCGAACGCATCCGCCAGATTGAGGCCAAGGCCTTGCGCAAGCTCCGCCACCCCAGCCGCAGCAGTGACTTGCGCGAGTTTCTTACTTGATGATTGGAGAAAATCACGAATGATAGAACCAAAAAATGTTCCCTATGAACAAGCCAGGGACGGCAACCGCGCCTTTTGGGATGAGCTCACTCCGGTTCACCTGCGCGCTTACGGGGTGGATCGTTTTCTAGCAGGTGAGCGGTGGCTGCCCCAAGAAATCCTGGATGAAGTGGGAAATGTAACTGGTTTTTCTCTACTGCACCTCCAATGTCATTTTGGATTGGACAGTCTGGCTTGGGTACGGGAAGGTGCCAATGTAACCGGGGTGGACTTCTCCCCCAGCGCAATTGAGGCTGCCCGAGCACTCTCCAGGAGAGCAAATTTGCCTGCAAAATTTATCTGCTCTGATATTTACGACCTCTCCAATCATCTTCATGGGACGTATGATGTCGTCTTCACCTCCATTGGCGTTTTATGCTGGTTAAAAGACCTGAGCACCTGGGCGCAGATTATTGCGAAATTCCTCAAACCAGGCGGATTTTTCTACATCATGGATGGGCATCCACTTTTATATACCTTTGATGATGAGGGCGGCTGGCGCTTCAGTATATCTTATTTTCACAGCCCTGCCCCCTATAAATGGGATGATGAAAACGCTGATTATATGGACCCCAGTTATAAGACCCAAACACCCACCTATGAGTGGCAGTGGGCGGTCAGCGACATCATCAATGCCATTATCAGGGCGGGTTTGAGCGTGGAATTCTTTAATGAATTTGAGGCTCTAACCAGCCCAGTTTACCCCGAGATGGTCGTACGTGAGGATGGCTTGTACACATTTCCGGATATGCCCGTCCCCCTGCCGGTTGTGTTCTCGCTTAAAGCGTGTAAAGAGCGTTGATGGAACATCTTTACGTGCACATTTATAATATGGTGCGGCGCATCCCACACGGGAAGGTCACAACCTATGGGCGGATAGCCGAACTGGTGGGAGGGTGCAGCGCCCGCATGGTTGGTTATGCCATGGCTGCTCTCAAGCGAGGCAACATGCTGGATGTACCCTGGCAGCGGGTGATCAATGCTCAAGGAAAAATCAGCGTTCACGGCGACGGTATTGGGAATGCTATGCAGCGATTGCTCCTCGAGGAAGAAGGCGTCCTTTTTGACGACAATGGCCAGGTGGATTTCACCCACTATGGCTGGCCTGGTCCAGACCAGCCTTATTGAAGTCAACACGGCTGAAGCTGGCGTGATTGTGCAGATTTGATCTTTTTTTAGATTAGGAGATCATCAATGATGGTGTCAAGTTCTTTGTCCCAAATTATCCTGTATGTCAAAGATATGGATAGCGAAGTGCGTTTCTATCGTGATGTGATCGGATTGAAGATGATCTATCCACAAGACGAAATCGCTGATTTTTCACAAGAGATGTGGGTTGAGTTCGATGCTGGGGGCTGTTCATTAGCTATGCACGGCGGCGCACAAAAACCGCCCGATGATAAGCATGAGATCATCTTTAAAGTTGAAAACTTGGCACAAGCTAGGATGGAAATACTTAACGCTGGTATTCACATTGCTGAAATTCGACTGTTGGAGGATGGTGCTCCGATTGCTGAAGGGTGTGATCCCGAAGGTCACCGCTTTGCCATCCGCTGAACGGAAGCAAGGATTGGATGCCTGACCTGAAAGAAATTTATCGCAGCGGTGTACAACGCTACCAAGCGCTGGTAGCGAGAGAGGATTATGAGGGTAACCTGCTACCTGCCATCCTGGCAGTTGACCCACTGGCAGGCAAGCATGTGATCGAGCTGGGTGCGGGCACCGGGCGGATCAGCCGCCTGATCGCGCCCATTGCGGGACGGCTGGTGGCAGCAGACATCTCCCATCATATGCTGTCACTTGCCAAGCAGCGGCTGGGGGAATTACACCGATCGAACTGGCACCTGAGCCTTGGATCCCACCGTGCGCTACCCTTTACCAGCGACATGGCAGATGTGATCCTTGCTGGCTGGAGTTTCTGCTATGCTGCTCTGGATGCAGGAGAAAATTGGCGTCCTGCTTTGGGGGAGGCCTTGGAAGAAGCAAGGCGTGTCTTGCGCATAAGTGGGAAGTTGATCCTGATCGAATCCCTGGGCACCGGGTTTGAAACCCCTCACACACCGGAGGTATTGATCAAATACCTGGCTTACCTGGACGCTCATGGGTTTGATTCGGTTTGGATTCGAACGGATTATCGTTTTGCAGATCAAGATGAAGCCAAAGATCTGACGAGCTTCTTTTTTGGTGATGGTCCTTTACCGATGTGGGAGACAGAACGGGGCGTGATTGTGCCAGAATGCACCGGGATTTGGTGGAAAACATTTGAGTGACCACCTTGTTGGATGATCCAACTTTGGTTTTCTTGATAGAGACAGCCATGATGGGCGTCTCGATAGCCACTGCCATCTTCCGGGATTAATCCCTACCTGGCTTCCGCGACTTATGCGATCATCCCGTAGCGACGAAGAGCAGTCTCAAGGATCATATTGACCAATTCTGTGTGATCGACCCCCTCAGCTGCTGCTTCAATAACGATGTCAGAAATGCCCGGAGAAAGCCCCGGCAGAGGATTGATCTCAAGAATATACGGCTTCCAGTTCTCTTCGGCGTTCAGGCGGAAATCCACCCGGGCAACATCCAGCGTACCGCATACTCTGAATACCGCTGCTGCTAACCAGTTGAGCTCATCAACCAGGTCCTCATCCAGGGGCGCTGGACAGATGTAGTTAAGCTGATCAGCCAGGGCGACTTTCAGCCGGTTGGCGTAGACCACATCTGTTTCAAGGTAGGGGGACAGGTCAACCTCCATTGGTGGGAAAAAGCGCAGCCCTGATTGGATGCGCGGCAGGTTTTCATCATGCGGCAGACGCCGGGCTACCGGCCCCACCAGATTGCCAACCATGCCAACCGTCACCTCCCGACCTGCGATAAAGGTCTCCACCAGTGCTGGCTGTTGGTAACGTTCCAGAATTAGGTGCACTTGTTCGCGCAATTCTTCTTCGTTCTTGACAATCGATTGCGCGCTGACACCCATCCCTGTACCCTCTCGGCTGGGTTTGACGAACAACGGAAATTCCATTTTAGGGTCCAGGGGTTCATTGACTCGCTCAAAGGATTGAAAATTTGGCGTGGGCAATTCGTGATAAGCCAGGACTCGCTTGGTCATGGGTTTGTCGAGAGCCATTGCCAGGCACAAGACCTTAGATCCAGTGTAGGGGATCTGTAATTTTTCTAAAATGGCAGGCACCTGGGCTTCACGTGCATCGCCAAAATGGCTCTCACAGATATTGAAACAGATATTCGGGTTGAATTTTCGTACGGTATCGACAATGGTGATATCACCCTCCAGGAATTCACAGGAGTGTCCACCCGCCCGCAAAGCCTCCATTATGGCAGTGATTGTCTTTTCACTGTCAAGGTCATCCCATTGGTCGTCTGGCATTCCCACCCAATGAGGGGCATTTTTCTTCAAGTTCGCCAATAATGCGACTCTATATGGTTTCATTGGATTTCATTGCTCCTGTTTGAGGAAAAAAAGTATCTCAAATTATAATCCCTTTGATCTTGATGGGTGGACCGACTTTTTGTGCTTTGTTCATAACCATATAAAAATCGAGACACCGCTTGGATGTCTCGATCTATTCGATGCTTCAAAAATGCAGGAAAATTAGATCAGCTTTCAACACCTGCCATAGAAGCTGCAATGAATCGCTCTTCCTCCTCTTTCGCCACGCGCATACCCTCGTTTTCATCCACCCGGGCCAACAAGAGCCCGCCAATGATGAAGAAAACAATCAAGGAGACAATTGAGAGGCGGCTGCCGCCCATGACGATGCTGACCATGCCAAACAATAAGGGTCCAACACTCCCGGCTACCTTTTCACTGACGCTGAAGAAGCTGTAAAATTCTGCCGATTTACTCTTGGGAAGCATACGGCTGAATAATGAACGGGAGAGGGCCTGGCTGCCGCCCTGCACCATTGCCACGCCAAAGCCCAGAATCCAAAAATGGATCTCCTGGTACATAAAGTAGCCGCCGATTGCAATCACGCAGTACACCGCAAGGCTGATCAAGATCGATTTCTTGGTGCCGATTTTTTTGCCCATCCAACCAAACAACAACGAAAATGGAATGGCAACAAATTGAACCATTAATAATGTGCCAATGGTGGTTGTGGAGCTGAATTCCAATTCTGTGCCGTAAATGGTTGCCATGGTGATGATCGTGCCGATGCCGTTGTTGTATAACCAAAAGGCAATGATGAACTTAAACAATTGCTTATATTTTTTGATCTCGCCAAAGGTGTGGGCTAAGCGGCTGAAGCTGGCCTGAACTGGATTGAAGTTTTCCTCACCTTTCAGGATGCGCCGCGCAGGTTCTTTAACCCACTTCCAGAGTGGGATGGTGAAGATCAACCACCATACTGCCACCATCAAAAAGCTAATACGGCTCATCAGTGCAGTAGTTGCAGCGTCAGGTGCAGTCATGATCATCACCAGGTTTACAGCCAAGAGGATCCCACCGCCAAGATAACCAAAGGCAAATCCTCGCGACGAGAGCTGATCGCGCTCATCCTCCTCTGCAACATGGGGTAATAATGAGTCATAGAAGACGTTTGCCCCAGAAAAACCAACATTGCCGATGATGTAAAAAATGGATGCCATCAACCAGTCCCCTTCCGTGACGAGGAACAATAAGGCTGCGCCCAGGATGCCAATCAAGGCAAACCGTGTTAAAAATTTTTTCTTAGCACCACTAAAATCTGCCATGGCTCCCAGCACTGGCCCCAGGAAAGCAACCAGTAACAGCGCAATTGTAGAGGTGTAACCCCAATACGCTGTGCGGATGTTGACCGGCAGGTTAATCCCCGCAACGCTGGAATAATAAACCGGCAGCACTGCCGCTGTGATGGTGGTCACAAAAGCCGAA
>Ga0334892_1001386_pt1 | contig 20930 bp, 20 predicted proteins | sample GraSluR3_MG_4_FD_207213 | JGI IMG/M metagenome (GOLD analysis project Ga0334892, IMG submission 207213) | Sludge microbial communities from methane-producing bioreactor in Wageningen University, Netherlands - Granular Sludge_15_04-R3 | ecosystem: Engineered > Bioreactor > Anaerobic >...
CGGCGACCGAGCTCGAACAGTTGAAAGTGCTCTATGTGATCGCGGGACTGTTCATCGTCGTCTCGTTCCCGACGAAGCCATTCTCTGGCATTCTCGTATCCCATGAACAATTCCTCTTCTCGAGTGCCCTGCATCTCGCTGAGAAGGTTGGGACGGTCGCCTTGATGGTCACCGCGCTTCTTCTCGGCTATGGATTGTATGCCCTCGTCATCGTCAATGCGCTGGTCGGCACGATCGTCTTACTCATCGAGTACGTCTTCATTCGGCGCAAGACTCTCGTCCGTGCCAACTTTCAGAATCGAGAGAAGGGGATTTATCGGGACATCTTTAGCTTCACGTCCTGGAGCACGATTACGCTCGTCGCCCAACGCTTCGTGTTGAACATTACCCCGAGTCTACTGGGGATTCTAGCGGGCAGTGCCTCGATTGCCCTCTTTTCCGTCGGGATGGTCATCGAAGGGTATGTCTGGACCATCGCGGCCTCGCTCGGTTACTTATTCCTTCCGAAAGTCAGTCGGATGTTGTCCCGAAACGATCGTGAGGCCATCGGCTACCTCTTCGTCCGCATCGGTCGGATTCAACTGTATATCGTCGGACTCATCCTCGCCTCGTTCTTCATCCTCGGTCGCGAGTTCATGCACCTATGGGTCGGACCAGACTTCACCGACTCCTACGTCATCGCCCTTCTCTTGATTGCACCGAGTGTGATCACGTTGACGCAAGACATCGGCAATACGACACTTATTGCCGAGAACAAAGTGAAGTATCGGGCGTTCGCCGCCCTCATCGTAGCCGCCATCAGTATGACGCTCTCACCACTGTTGATTCCACACTTTGGTCCGATCGGTGCGGCCATCGCCATTTGTATCGGCAACATCGTCGGGCTCGTCTTCTATATGAACGTGATTTACCATCGGGTCCTCGGTCTCGACATCCTCGGTTTTTTCCGCAAGTGTCATCTGAAGCTCTTGCCCGGTATTCTCCTGTACACGCTCATCGGCTGGGGGATCCAGTTCTTCTTCCCGTCCTCGAATTGGTTCGGCTTCGGGTTGAAGGGAATCGTGCTCATCAGTATTTACGCAGTAATCATGTGGGGACTCGCATTTGATGAGACGGAGAAAGCCATGTTCCGCCAAGTGTTCGCTCAATTGAAACTACGCATCCTATCCATTCACCATACATCCTAGGAGGGAACAAGATGAAACGACTCAAGGTCATGACGATTGTTGGTACAAGACCCGAAATCATTCGATTGTCCGCCGTGATGGCACGTCTCGAAGCCTCCGAGGCAATCGACCATGTGCTCGTTCATACGGGACAAAACTATGACTATGAATTGAATCAGATTTTCTTTGAAGACTTCGGACTCCGGACACCGGATTATGTGTTAGACGCCTCGGCGGATGGTCCGATGGCGACGATTGGGAATATCCTCATCGCCATCGATCCCGTGCTCGCATCTGTTCGTCCGGACGCGGTCTTGTTACTCGGGGACACGAACAGCTGTCTCGCAGCCATCGCCGCGAAACGTCATCACATCCCCATCTTCCACATGGAGGCGGGGAATCGCTGTTTTGACGAACGAGTCCCAGAGGAGACGAATCGTCGCATCGTCGACCATATCGCCGACATCAACCTGACCTATAGCGACATCGCACGCGAGTATCTGCTTCGTGAAGGGTTACCGGCGGACCGCATCATCAAGACGGGGAGCCCGATGTACGAGGTACTCCACCGGCAACGGGAGAAGATCGAGCGGTCAGACGTGCTCGAGCGGCTCGACTTGGAGCGAGATGCCTATTTCGTCGTATCGGCCCATCGCGATGAAAACATCAGTGATGACGAGAACTTCTTTGATCTGGTCGACACACTCAATGCGGTCGCGACCACGTATCAGCTCCCTCTCATCGTCAGCACCCACCCCCGGACGGCAAAACGTATTCGTGAGAGCGGGGTGCGTCTCCATCCGAACATCCGCACCCTCAAACCGCTCGGCTTCAGTGACTATGTCCACCTGCAACTCCATGCGAAGGCCGTGTTGTCAGACAGCGGTACGATTAGTGAAGAGAGCTCGATTCTTGGAATCAAAGGATTGAATATCCGACAAGCGCACGAGCGTCCGGAGGCGATGGAGGAAGGGGCGGCGATGATGGTCGGATTGAAGCGGGAGCGAGTGCTGCAGGCACTTCGAATTTTAGAAGAGACGGAAGGGGCGATGCGACTCGTGAGCGATTACGCCATGCCGAACGTCTCCGATAAGGTGCTGCGCATCTTGCTATCCTACACGGACTATGTGATGCGAGAGGTGTGGAAACAGCACACGGTGTCGACCGAGAAGAAAGAGGTGTGAGCCATGGACTATATGACGTTCAAACGAATCTTTGACGGGACGCTCAGCGGAGTGGCGCTCCTTCTCCTCGCCCCGTTCCTGCTCCTCATCGCCCTCTTGATTAAAATCGATTCGACGGGTCCCATCTTCTTCAAACAGGAGCGCATCGGGTTACGGGAGACACGTTTTTGGATGTATAAGTTCCGGACGATGCATCAGGACACCCCGAACGATGTCCCGACACATCTGTTTAACGACTCCACGAAACATATCACGCGCGTCGGGGCGTTTCTTCGCAAGACGAGTCTCGATGAATTGCCACAGCTCGTGAACATTTTAAAAGGCGAGATGGCCATCGTCGGACCGAGACCCGCACTGTGGAACCAAGACGACTTGGTCGAGGCCCGTCGACAAGTGGGTGCGACAGAAGCGCTTCCGGGGCTGACCGGATGGGCACAGGTGAAGGGTCGAGATGAGCTTCCGATTGAGGTGAAGGCGAAACTCGACGGGGAGTACGTGCGCCAGATGAGCTTTTGGTTCGATCTGCACTGTATCGCCTTGACCGTTCGGAACGTCTTGCTCCGGGAAGGAATCGTGGAAGGGGCGCCACCACCGAGCCCGTCGTCTGAAGAAAAGAAGATGATGCATGTTGCGAAAAAATGATAACGGTTTCCATTAAGTTACCAATTTAAGTGAGACCAACCGGGTAAATGATGACATACCGCTCTTCCTACATCTGAGACTAGACATCTACGAAAGGAGCCTTCTTATGTTTTCCAACAAAACATTGCTCATCACGGGTGGGACGGGATCGTTCGGCAATGCCGTGATGGAGCGATTCCTCGATACGAACATCAAAGAGATTCGCATCTTTTCACGGGATGAGAAGAAACAAGAAGACATTCGCAATCGCTATCATCATGACAAGTTAAAATTCTACATTGGTGATGTAAGGGACCCGAACAGCGTCAAAAATGCCATGTACGGCGTCGATTACGTCTTCCATGCGGCGGCACTGAAACAAGTTCCCTCGTGTGAGTTTTTTCCAATCGAAGCGGTGAAGACGAATATTCTCGGTACGGAAAACGTTTTGAATGCCGCCGTCGAAGCGGGTGTGGAGAAGGTCATCTGTCTCTCGACGGATAAGGCGGCCTACCCGATCAATGCGATGGGGATCTCCAAAGCGATGATGGAAAAAGTCTTCGTCGCCAAGGCCCGTGCGGTCGGACCAGACCGGACGCTCATCTGCGGGACCCGTTACGGTAACGTGATGGCCTCGCGTGGGTCGGTCATTCCATTATTCGTGGAACAGATTAAAAAAGGGGAACCGCTCACCGTGACCGATCCGCTCATGACGCGTTTCTTGATGAGCCTGGCCGATGCAGTCGAGCTCGTCGTCTTCGCATTCCATCATGCGCATGCCGGTGACATCATGGTCCAAAAATCCCCTGCCTCGACAATCGGTGTACTCGCCGAAGCCGTGAAGCAACTGTTCGGGGTTGATCTTCCCATCAAAGTCATCGGGACCCGCCACGGCGAGAAAGCGTTCGAGACGTTGATGACCCGGGAAGAAAAAGTCGTCTCCGAAGACATGGGTGGATTCTTCCGCGTCCCGGCCGACAATCGAGACTTGAACTACGAGAAGTACTTCAGTGAAGGCAGCCAGGAACTGACGGCTCAAGGTGAATACAACTCGAACAATACGAGACAGCTCGATGTGGAGGAAGTGAAGGAACTTTTGTTGACGTTACCTTATATTCAGGAAGAACTTGCGAAATGGACAATTCCTGCTTCCGCGAAACGGATCGGGTGAGCGTGATGACCAGACAACGGCTCGTCTTCTTATCCAACATCGCTTCCCCGTATCAAGTGAAATTCGCTGATGTGCTTCATGAGCATATGGATACCGAATTTTGGTTTTATAAACAAATCACCAATCAGCGACCTGACTGGTGGGTCATCCCACTCGGAGAGCGGTGTCGAGTCTTGCGAGGATCGTATTTCTCAAAAAAGACGAACTTTCTGTCACTCGATGTCTTTCTCCAACTTATCCGGTTTCGACCGCAGATCTTGCTACTAGCCGGCTTCACCCCGTTTCATGCGCTTCTCTTACAAATCGTCAAACTGTTCGGGGTACGCGTCGTCATCATGAGCGAACCGATTCGAAAGGTACGGGGCGAGACGAGCGGCGAATCGACGTTATTGACAAGAGAGAACGGCTTGCACAAGACGACGCGGATTCATCGACTGTTCAAGCGGGCCGATTTGATTTTTGGAATGGGAAACGTCGCACGCGATCAATTTATCAAGGAACTCGGTTTTCCTTCCGAACGAGTCGTTTCGGCACCCTATCCGATTGATATCGAGACGCACATGTCGCACCCGTTACGTCAGAAAGGACCGAACGATCCGATTCATCTGTTGTTTGCCAATCGCTTAATTGAACGTTATCAACCGCTCATCGCCTTAGAAGCGTATCGAATCTTGAAAGAAGAATATCCGAACCTTTCCATGTCGCTCAATCGAGACGGACACCTCGCGGGTGCATGCCGACGATATATCGAGGACGAGCAGTTGAAGGATGTCACGTTCCTTGACGAAATCGAGTCGTGGGACGGATTGAATCTCGTTTACCGGAGTTCAGATATTCTCGTGTTACCGGCGACTTATTCGAATGGGAACATCAGCATCATTGAAGCCTGCGCGTCGGGGATGGGAATCGTCGTCAGCCATGACGTCAACAACGTCGCGCGTCATCTTCACGAAGGAATCAATTGTTACAAGTGCGAACCGACCGTGGCATCGCTCGTGACCGAACTGAAACACTATCTCGACCATCCCGAACGATTGACAACCCACGGACAGCAATCGAAAGAACTCGTGACGCCAAGATTGAACGCCAACACGGCTGCCGTCTATGTCGATTTACTCCAACCACTTTATCGCAAAGGAGATTCTCACCATGCTGAAGCTGCTGTTGCTCGGGGGAGCGATGCATCAAGTTCCCATCATCCAAAAAGCGAAACAACAAGGGATATCCACCGTCCTCTGTGACTATCTACCGGATAATCCAGGTCGCCTCGTGGCCGATCGCTATTACTGTACGAGCACCCTTGATCGGGAGGCAGTCCTCGCCATCGCGAGAGAAGAAGGCATCGATGGGATTGTCGCCTATGCGTCCGACCCGGCGGCGCGAACGGCCGCCTATGTTGGAGAAGCGCTCGGGTTAGTGACGAACTCACTTGAAACGGTCGAAACGTTGACGAATAAAGCGAAGTTTCGGACATTCCTACAGCGACATGGATTTGCCGTCCCGAAAACCTTTGCGTTCACCGACGTGGAAACGGCGGTCGAGACGTTACGGGAGCGAACAGGTGATTACATCATCAAACCGGCCGACGCCTCCGGGAGTAAAGGGGTCAACAAATGGAGTCGTGGGAAGGGGATTGCGCAGCTTCGCCACCATCTCCGAGTGGCATTTACGATGTCATTCAATCAGGAAGTGGTCGTGGAGGAGTTCATTACGCGAGACGGCTATCAATTAGCAGGTGATGGATTTGTCGTCAACGGGGAGTTAGTGTTTCGCTGTTTCGGAAACGGACACTTTAACGTGAACGGAGTCAACCCGTTCGCCCCGATCAGTGCGAGTTTCCCGAGCATGCATCCGCCTCACGTGCTTGAGCGAGTCCATCAGACGTTGCAACGTATGTTGACTGAAGTCGGCTTCAAGCAAGGAGCGTTCAACTTCGACGTCTTCGTCAAAGGAGAAGACGTCTATCTGATGGATATTGGTCCACGGAACGGAGGGAATTACATCCCACAAATCATCGAACAAGCGACAGGCGTCGACTTGGTTCAGGCGACGATTGATGTCGCACTCGGGATGCCGGTGACGCTCGAGATGAAACCGGTCACCGTACCGTCCGCTTATTTCATCGTCAGCAGTCAAGAAACGGGGCAGTTCATGGGTGTCCATTTCGATGAGGACGCATATACGATTCGACAAGCGAACATCTATTACAACGTCGGAGATGTGGTCCCTCGCTTCGAAGGGGCAAATCAAGCGCTCGGTAGTTTGATTCTGGAGTTTGAAGACGTCGAGACGATGCTTCGACTCGTCGAACATCCCGAGCGATGGCTGACCTTACACATCAAGTCGACCGAAGAAACGGAGGGAGAATCATGGACATCGTCGTCACCGGTGCGAACGGTTTTTTAGGCAGACACCTCGTCCACGCCTTGGAGCGGGCTGGACATCTCGTCCTCCCAATCACCCGTTCGACCTCATCCGTGGAACGAAGCAGCTATCTGCGTCGAGCGGACGCCGTCTATCATGTGGCCGGAGTGAACCGTCCCGAACGAGTCGAAGAATTCACAGCCGGGAACGTCGACTTGACCGAGGCGATCGCCACCGAATTGCTGTCCTATAATCCGGTCCCCGTCATTTTCGCCTCATCGATTCAAGCGACTCAAGACAATCCTTACGGAAACAGTAAACGAGAAGCGGAGGACATTTTGCGACTGTACGGTCAACGGAGCGGGGCACCGGTTCACATATATCGGCTCCCGAACCTGTTCGGCAAATGGGGGCGACCTTTCTATAACAGTGCGGTCACGACGTTTTGTTATCAGATTGCACGAGGAGAGGACGTCACGGTCACACATCCCAATCATGTGTTGACGCTCGCCCATGTCGATGACGTCGTCGCATCGTTTGTAGAGGCACTGCATAAAGCAGAAAGCACCAATCCAGATGTCCCGACAAACCAGGTCACATTATTCGACCTCGCCCGAATGATTGAATCGTTCGAAGCTGTCCGTATGGCTAGAGGGGTACCGGATGTATCGGATCCCTTTACGAAAAAGCTGTACAGCACGTACTTAAGTTACTTGCCGAAAGAACGGATGGTCACGCCTCTCTTGATGCATCAGGACGTGCGAGGATCGTTCACAGAACTGTTCAAGACGCCTGATCGTGGTCAAGTCTCCGTCAACGTGGCCAAACCCGGAATCACAAAAGGGGAGCACTGGCATGAATCGAAACATGAACAATTCATCGTCGTCAGCGGTGAAGGCGTGATTCGGCTCCGGTTGATGGACCAAGATCAGATCATCTCGTTCCATGTCAGTGAAGAACAGCTTGAAGTCATCGAGATTCCGCCAGGTTACGTCCATCATATCGAAAACACGGGCGTGAAAGATTTAGTGACGGTGATGTGGGTGAACGAGCCGTTCGACGCGAGTCAACCGGACACCTATCGAGCCACTGTCGCACAAGACGCGGAAGTCTCATAAAGGAGGGATTCATCATGGTCATGGTGAGCATCAACTGCATCACATACAATCACGAGAAGTACATCGCTCAGGCGATTGAAGGCTTTTTGTCACAGCGCACGAACTTCGAGGTCGAGATTCTCATCCATGATGACGCCTCGACGGATCGGACGGCAGATATCATCCGGGAATACGTTCAGAAATATCCTGAAAAATTCAACGTCATCTATCAGACGGAGAATCAATATTCAAAAGGCGTATTCATCGCCCGATTGAACGAGGAGCGGGCACGCGGCAAATACATCGCGGTTTGTGAGGGCGATGATTACTGGACCGACCCGTACAAACTGCAAAAACAAGTCGACTATATGGAAGCTAATCCGGACTGTACACTTTGTTTCCACGATGCGTACGTTGAGACAGGTGGGAAGCTCCACACGAACTGGCACGTCATTCCATGGATGCCGGAAAATCGAAAGCTCGCCTCATCCGTGCCCCGGACGTATGACGCCGGTGAATTACAGTTACTCGGGTTCGTTCCAACGATGTCCATGTTGTATGTGAACGATTTCCATGACGCCCCGCGATGGCTCGAAGAGACGCCGGCGCGAGATGCATCGATTCGCTTGTATATCACGAGCAGGGGATACGCCTACTACATGCCGGAAGTGATGAGTGTCTATCGCTACGAGGTCGAAGGGTCGGCGACGACCATTTGGAACGAGGGGAATGTCGAATGTGACGTGAAGCGACATGAGGAGTTCATTCGGTTTATTAACTTATTTGATGCCTATACCGATGGGAAATATCATCAAGAACTGGAGTTGTCCCGAATGTCCTTTGAGGTGGGGCTCCACCGATTGAAAGGAGAGTATGATGCGTTACGTTCTACTCGATATGACGCGTATCTCGATCGATTCGTCGGAATCGATCGAATCCGACCTTACTTGATGATCAAGCAACCACATTTAACGGAGTGGCTGATTAAAATACGAAATCGGGCATTCGCTTAAACGAAAGGAAAAGGGGCGATTTCACCATGAGTGGTTCAAATGTAGAAACAGATGCCATCATTCCCGTCACACGACCGAGTATGCCGGACTTTGATACGTATGTCGAGATGATTCGCCCCCTTTGGGAGTCGCGTCACTTGAGCAACCGTGGCGAGCATGTGCGGGCATTAGAAGAAGAGTTAGAGCAGCGTCTCCACGTCCCGCACGTCTCCTTATTGACGAACGGTCATCTGGCCCTCGAGACGGCGATTGATGTGCTCGGGTTGACAGGTGAGGTCATCACGACGCCGTTCACATTCGCCTCGACGACGCATGCGCTCATCCGAAAACAGATCACCCCTGTCTTTTGTGACATCAACCCCGTCGACTACACGATTGACGTCAACAAAATCGAGGCGTTGATCACGGAACGGACGACGGCTATTCTACCCGTTCATGTGTATGGGAACGTATGTGACGTGGAGGCAATCGAACAACTCGCAAAACGCCATGGGCTCCATGTCCTCTACGATGCGGCGCACGCGTTCGGTGTCCGGCACGACGGGCGCGACGTCTCGACGTTCGGCGACCTGACGATGTTCAGCTTTCATGCGACAAAAGTGTTTCACACGATTGAGGGTGGCGCGCTCACGTTCCGGGATGCCCGTTACGTCGAAGCGATTCATCAAGCCGTCAACTTTGGGATCACCGGACCAGAATCCGTCGAATCGGTCGGGGGCAACGCCAAGATGAACGAGTTTCAGGCGGCGATGGGGCGGTGCAACCTCCCACGGATCGATGCTGACATTGAAAAGCGGAAACGTCTGGTCGAGCGATACGACACCCGTTTAGGAAATGCTTCGTTTCTGCGCTTGAACCTTCGGAATGAACGGACCGAGTCCAACTATGCGTACTATCCGGTTCTCGTCACGAAAGGGAGAGCGGCACGCGATGACATGATGGCATACTTAGCGCAGCATGGGATTCTCGCCCGGAAGTATTTTTATCCGCTCGTGACCGATTTTTCCTGCTACGCATTCGATGCATCCGTACCGAACGCCACGTACGTCTCGGATCGGGTGATCACGTTACCTCTTTATCCGGACATGACAATGGAAATGGTCGACCGCATTTGTGACGTAATCCTTGAAGGAGGGAATGAACGATGAAAGGAATCATTCTAGCGGGTGGGAACGGGACGCGTCTCTACCCGATGACGAAAGCAGTCTCGAAACAGCTGTTGCCAATCTACGACAAGCCCCTCATCTATTATCCGATGTCGGTGTTGATGCTCGCCGGCATCAAGGAGATCTTATTGATCTCGACCCCGAAAGACATTGTAGGGTATGAGCGACTGTTCGGTGACGGGCATCAACTTGGAATCTCGATTACGTACCAAGTACAAGAGCGTCCGGTCGGTCTCGCGGATGCCTTCATCTTAGGAGAATCGTTCATCGGGGACGACTCCGTTTGCCTCATCTTAGGGGATAACGTCTTCTATGGGCCGAACTTGACGCGCTTTTTACAGGATGCGAAAGAGCGACAGTCAGGCGCGACGGTGTTCGGATATCCGGTCAAGGACCCACGGGCATTCGGTGTCGTCGAGTTCGATGCGGATCGACGCGTCTTGTCCATCGAAGAGAAGCCGGCGGTCCCAAAATCCAATTATGCGGTACCGGGGCTTTACTTTTATGACAATCAAGTCGTCGAGTTTGCGAAACAAGTGAAGCCGTCGCCACGCGGTGAGCTCGAGATCACGTCGATCAATCAAATGTATTTGGAACGAGGCGAGTTGAACGTCGTCTTGTTCGGTCGCGGGATGGCTTGGCTCGATACAGGAACGCCGGAAGGGATGATTAAAGCTTCCATTTTCGTACAGACGGTGCAGGAACGACAAGGCTATTACATCGCTTGTTTGGAGGAGATTGCGTGGCGTCGTGGGTTCATCACGCGAGAGCAATTGGCCGACATCGGTCAGACGCTCAAGATGACCGATTACGGACAGTATTTGATATCGCTTCTAGAGGAAGGAGAACAGACCAATGCATACGATCCTAGTGACTGGCGGAGCCGGGTTCATCGGTTCAAATTTCATAAAACACTTTCGGGACAAACATCCAACGTCACGCATCCTTAACGTCGACGCGTTGACCTATGCCGGCAATTTAGAGAACGTCCAAGCGTTCGAGCACGACCCGCTCTACGTGTTTCGGAAAGTAGACATCCGCGACCGTCCGGCGATTGATGAACTGTTCTCTCTCTTTGAGATTGACGAAGTCGTGCATTTTGCGGCGGAATCGCATGTCGACCGAAGTATCCTTGAGCCGGAGTTGTTCCTCTCGACGAATATCCTGGGCACACAAGTGTTGCTCGACGCGGCCATGCGGCATTGGAAACGGTATCCAGACGATAAATACAGTCGAGAATACCGAGATGACGTCTGTTTCGTCCATGTCTCGACAGATGAGGTATACGGGTCGCTCGGGGAAACGGGGTTCTTTACAGAAAAGACACCACTCGCCCCGAACAGTCCTTATTCCGCCTCGAAGGCCGGGTCTGATTTGCTCGTTCGTTCCTATCATGAGACGTACGGCTTACCGATCAAGATCACCCGTTGCAGCAACAATTACGGTCCGTATCAATTCCCCGAGAAACTGATTCCGCTCATGGTGCACCATTGTATGACCGATCAACTGCTCCCGGTGTATGGGGACGGAGGACATATCCGGGATTGGTTACATGTGCAGGACCACTGTGAAGCCATCGATCTCGTTCGACAAAAGGGGCAGGTCGGAGAAGTCTATAACATCGGGGGACATAACGAGAAGACGAACCTGGAGCTCGTCCGAACGATTTTACGAGCGTTTGACTTACCTGATGACCGCATCCAATTCGTGACGGATCGCCCTGGCCATGACCGCCGTTATGCCATTGACGCGAAGAAAATGCAAGACGAACTCGGGTGGGTGCCACGCTACAGTTTTGAACAAGGAATCGAAGAGACAATCGAATGGTACCGGTCACATCCGGAATGGGTCGAGCGCATCGTTTCGGGAGCGTATAAAACTTATTATCAAGACATCTATTCTTCCTAAGTCTGAGTCGTTCTATCATCCCGAGAAAGGAGGGGATCGACATGGTGATGGTCAGCATCGACTGCATCACGTATAACCACGAACCGTACATCGCCAAAACGATTGAAGGATTCTTGATGCAGGAAACGGATTTTGAATTCGAGATCCTGATTCATGAGGATGCCTCAACGGATCGGACGGCGGACATCGTGCGCGAATATGAAGAACAGCATCCGGACCGGATTCGGGTCATCTATCAAACGGAAAACCAATATTCTCAAGGGGTCATGGTGAATCTGTTAAACGAAGAGAGGGCGCGTGGCAAGTACATCGCCCTTTGTGACGGGGACGACTACTGGACCGACCCACACAAGTTGCAGAAACAAGTCGACTATATGGAAACCCATCCGGACTGTACGCTCTGTTTTCATGATGCGTATGTCGAAACGGACGACACACTCCATACCGGATGGCGCGTCATCCCGTGGATGCCTGAAAACAGAAAGTATGCCTCGACGGAGCCGCGGACCTATCATGCCGGGGAGTTACAGCTACTCGGCTTCATTCCGACGATGTCCATGTTGTACCGGAATGGACTGACAGACGATCTGTTAGATTGGATCGGCGATACGCCCGCCTTCGACGGCGCGCTCAAACTGCACGTCGCAAGCCAAGGTTACGCCTACTACATGCCTGAGGTGATGAGCGTATATCGATTCGGTGTGTCCGGGTCGGTCACCACCAAGTGGCGTCAACGAAACAGGGAGCGCGATATTGAGCGGATGGAGGCATTCATCCGAATGATGGATGCGTTCGATTCCTATACGGATGGCAGATTTCATCAAGAAATCGAAATCTCTCGCTTATCGTTCGAGGTCGGCTTGCATCGGCTCCGACGAGATTTTCAAGCGCTGAAGTCTCCCCGGTATGACCGATATGTGGAGCGTTTCGTCGGGAGAGAGCGGCTACGTCCCTACTTGATGGTACGACATCCGCACTTGATGGAGTGGTTGATTCGCATGCGCTCGTTCCAGCTGGGCTAAGGGAGGCGGCTCAAATGAAATTAGGAATCATGCAACCTTACTACTTCCCATACCTCGGTTATATTCAATTGATGAACGCGGTGGACCAGTTCGTCATCTTGGACCATGTGCAATTTGCGAAACGAGGATGGATTCATCGAAACCGTATTTTGGTCGAGGGACACATCAAACCGATCCATCTGAAAATCGATCATATGACACAACATCGTACGATCCGTGAGCATGAGCGGATTCTCGATCCAGTTCATGAGAGCTATCAACTGCGCTTATTGCACCATGCGTATCAACGCGCACCAAGTTATGCCGACGTCATGCCGATGGTGGAACGAATCATTAAAAATGAAGAACGCAATGTCGCCACTTATCTAGAAACGTTATTGACGGAAGTGCGTGATTATCTCGAGATGGATACGGAGTTATTGGTCGCCTCCTCGCTCGATTACGACAAGTCGCTGAAGTGTGAACAACTGGTGCTCGAGATTTGTCATCATTTGCGTACCTCGCATTACATCAATGCGATCGGCGGGCAGGAACTTTATGACAAACAGCGTTTCGCGGAATCCGGGGTGCCGCTTGATTTTATCCAGATGGATGCGGTGGAATATGCTCAATTTGGTCATCCGTTCACACCCAACTTGTCCATCATCGATGTCTTGATGTTCAATTCGAAGACGAAAGTGCGTGAATTGCTCCACGCCTATACACTCGTCTAATCAGGCGAGATAGATGACGCAACGATTAGAGGAAAGGGGATGAACACGTTGAACACATCATTTGAATGGACCAATCGACGTCTATTCTTCAGCCCTCAGCGAGACGCATCACTCGACTGGATGGATGCGTTCGCACAAGGACCTTGTGTGTTGGAACGCGATACCTATTTGCGGATCTACTTCAGCTGTCGACCGAAACCAATCGATGGCCGATACGTCAGTCACAGCGGGTATGTGGATGTCGCAAAAGAGGATTTCTCGATTCTTCGGGTGAGTGAACGACCGATATTGGAGCTCGGTGCACGTGGGACGTTCGACGAGTTTGGTGTCTATCCGTTTTCGGCGATTGAGGTCGGGGATGAGGTGCATGCCTATTACGGGGGCTGGACGCGTACGGTGTCCGTTCCATTTAATGTGAATATCGGAAAAGCCATCAGTCGGGACGGTGGACGTACGTTCGAGCGCGTCGGTCCAGGACCGATCCTATCGTATACGCTCGACGAACCCTTCATCTTGAGCGGACCGAAGATTCGGCGATTCCATGACACGTGGGTATTGTTCTATATCGCCGGACGAGAGTGGATCATGGACGGCGAACGTCCGGAACCGGTGTATAAGATCCGGTTGGCCACGTCGAAGGACGGGGTCACGTGGGTGAAGGCAGGACGCGATTTGATCGAAAGCGTACTTCCAAATGAAGCGCAGGCTAGTCCAGACGTCTTTTATGAGGAGGGACGCTATCATATGTTTTTCTGTTACCGGGACGCGACCGATTATCGGAAAAATCCAGAGCGGACGTATCGAATCGGATATGCCTCTTCTCCGGACTTCCTCCATTGGACGCGTGACGATGACGTGATGAAGTTCTCGCGGACAGAATCAGGATTCGATGACGAGATGGTCGCCTACCCCCACACGTTCACGTTGAACGGGAAACGATATTTACTTTACTTGGGGAATGAAGTCGGACGAGAAGGATTCGGCATCGCGGAGCGCAAGGAGGGAGCGAGATGAAGTGGAAGAAACTCGGACACATCTTCGACCCGGCACCGTACGGATTTTTCGGGGAGTACTCCTCGTTCGCCCAGTCCCCTCAGGCGCTCGTCTTCGAGGATTTTGTGCGCATCTATTTCTCGACCCGCGAACCGGACGGTGACATGTTCAAGAGCCACGTCCGATATGTGGACATGACACGTGATTTCGACATCATCGACGTGTCCACAGATGAGATCATCCCCCTTGGAAAACGGGGGACGTTCGACGAACACGGGATCTTCCCATTTCACGTCACACGGACGCGTGATGGGCTTTATGGCTATACGAGTGGCTGGAGCCGTCGTGACTCGGTAGCTGTCGAAACGGGGATTGGCCTCTCTGTCAGTCGGGACGAGGGAGAGACGTTCGAACGGCTCGGAGACGGGCCCGTATTATCGGCGAGCATCGAGGAACCGTTTCTCGTCGGTGACCCCTTTGTCGTCACACGGGAACAATACTATATGTATTACATTTACGGGACGACATGGAAAGAGGGGCCGGATGGCGTCCAGGAACGAACGTATAAGATTGCGCTCGCCACGTCAGAAGATGGACAGACGTTCAAGCGTCACGGAAGAATCGTTTCGGATACGATTGCGGACGAGAGTCAGGCGCTTCCGACCGTGTTCGAAGCGGACGGACGTTACCATATGATCTTCTGTTTTCGAGACACATTCGGCTTTCGGACCGACCCGTTACGCGGATATCGATTAGGTTACGCCTATTCGGAAAATCTGTTGGACTGGACACGGGATGATGCGGCGCTCGGATTCGAGCGAAGTTCCGACGGATGGGACGCGGACATGGAATGTTATCCGCACGTCTTCGAGTGGGGAGGTCGGCACTATCTTCTCTATAACGGGAACGAGTTTGGTCGACATGGATTTGGTGTCGCAATTTTGGAGGACGTATGATGACTCGCGACCAAGGGACGGTTTCTGACTATGTGGCGCATCTTGAGGCGTGTGATCATCTGTTCCCGACCAAGCTGTCGGAGCGGGTAGCGCTAGAGCCATACGCTTTGAAGCTCTACGAACGGGCGACGTCGTATGAAATCTGGAACGATGGGCGTCTCGTCGGGCTAATCGCAGCATACATGGATACGGACATCGTCTTCATCAGCCATATTTGCGTGTTGCCGGAAGCACCGTCCGGTAGTGGGCACGCCTTACTGGAAGCATTATGCGAAGAAGCGATTCAGACGAACAAACGGAAGATTCACTTGCACGTCGAAGCGACGAACGAACGAGCGATTGCCTTCTACATGCGACACGGCTTCAGCGAGCTCGAACGAACGGGTGATGTGCTCGTCATGGAGAGTGTGTTGTGAAACGAAAAGATAGCGAAAGTGAGGAGTCGGACACCTTTCTACTGTGGAAGGTGTTTTTTGTCATGCGTAATACAACAGAAGAAATAATTTCAAAATAAAAGTTTGAATTGTCTGATAATGGATATAAGATACATAGAATCGATGCCTTTTGTCTTATATAATTGGAGGCCTTATGAGGAAACCGTACTTAACGTGTATAGCGTGTATCCTTGTTTTGTTGTTCGTCAGTCACCCGATGCACTTCTATGCAACGGAGGATTCGACGTGTGAAGCATGTGGTGCCGAAGAGCCGGGAGATGAGGAAGTCAGCTCGGATGAACCACTCGACGAAGAGGTGCCGGAGGATCCGATACCTGACTCTGAACAGGAATCCGCCGAGTCTGAACCCGCACAAGAACCGAGTTCAACTGAAACGGAGGCGGCTCCTTCGACTCCAGTTCAGGACACAGAACTGGAATCAGAAGAGGGAGCGTCTATCCTTGATCCCGTACCCGAACCACCGGAAACCGAGCAAGATCCGGTGCCTGTGGAAGGGGAGGATGAGGAGGCTTCAACAGCGGAAACGGACGGCCTTGAAACGAGTGAACCGACGGAAACGACAGACTCGATTCAAGCGAACGGATTGCTCGGAGTCTCCTTACTGTCAGAGATCAGTTTGAGCGGAGCCTACAGTGACCGCGTGGAGTTGACGTTGACCGGACAAGGGGTTCTCGATTTGAATCTACTGAAAGACCGTTTCGTCATCTTCCAAATTCCGAGCGCGTTGATGCCATATCTCGACGAATCCAGTTTGGCGGGAAGCTACGAGATTCCCGCCCTGATTGGCGTGAATCGGGGAACCATCGGCACAAATCAATGGGTAGTGGATGAGGCGCGGGAGCAGGTGTATTTCCGTGCGAATCAGTTGCTCAGTGTGTCTGTATTGAACCCGAAACAATATCAATTCAAACTCAGTTTTCGCTTGAATCGTTTGCCTCTAGGGACACCTCAAGCCCATACTTTTTATGGCCACATGACAAATGAACTGGTGCGGATTGACCTGCTTTCAGATGGACGAGATGCGTGGACGCTTGAAACGGAAGGTCCAATCTTTCAGTTAAACGTACCGTCCGCAATCGAATTCGGTAGCGTATCGATTCGTCCGAGTGGTCAACGCATCTACCGAGATCAAGCGATGACCGTGACCGTCTCGCACCTTCGAGCGCTCGGATACGCGTGGCGTCTTACCGCGACCGCGACGCCGTTGACGTCTTCAGGAGGACATACGTTGATGGACACCGTCTTCTTCAAGCGAGAAGATGGGACTATCGTTTCCTTAGAGCAAGGTGTGCAAGTGATTGCAGAAGGCACGATGACCGAGCAGGCGACACCGTTGACGTATGGACCGACCGAAGGGATTTTTTTGAACGTGCAATCTCAATTACCTCAACCGACAACGTATCAAACGACCATCAACTGGACACTTGTGAACGCCCCATAGAGGAGAGAACCTAAATGAGGAAAAAACGTGTACGTCTTATGTTGTTGAGCAGTATGCTATGTTTTGGAAACATGATGACCGTTTCGGCGATGAGCGGGGAGACGGAGGCGACCATCGAGTTCACGGAACTTGGGGTGCCAGACATCTATGACCCTGCTACGGATGCACCTTTTTCACCACAACCAGATGCGAACGATGGGTTTGTGAACACGACGGCGGCAGAACTGACCCTCGACTTTGCGCCAAATCTGTATTTTGGCACGCACACCGTTCGAGATACGATGGCACTTGAATATGTGGCGCAGGCGACAGTGAACGGAAGCAAGTTGCCGAGAAGTCTGTTGGTGCAAGTCACAGACCGGCGGACGACGTTTGGGAACTGGTCGGTCCACGTCAAGGCGACACCGTTCGAGCGGACAAGCGAGGTAGGCGTCCCGTCCCTTCCCGGAGCTTATTTCACCTTCAATGGAGGAGCGGTGAAATCACCGATTGGTGGTACGGACAGTCCTGTGTTAAGCAGTAGTAACATTCAATTGAATACGGATAATCAATATGTCAATGTGATGTCGGCTGCGGCCAATACAGGTCAATTCACCTGGCTGGCCCACTGGACGGGAGCAGGCGCTTCGGTTAAATTACGTGTTGCCAATAACACGATGCAAGTCGGTCAACATGTGTCGAAGCTGACGTGGTCGTTGACGCCGAACTTGTTGCCTCCTGTGAATTGAGGGTGATGGGATGAAGCGAATTTGGATCATCGGAATCGGTATAATTTGTTGGTCGTGGATGGCTACCCTCTCGTCGGTTCATGCGCAAACAGGTGAGGTCGGTTTCTCGGTTGAAATCGTTCCTCATGCCAAGCAACTCAATCCACAAGTCGGATATTTCGACTTGTTCGTCTCCCCGGCAGAACCTGCCGTGCTCGAACTAGTGATTCACAATCATCTCGACAAACGTCAACGTTACGAGTTGAACATCGGAAATGCGTATACGAATGAACTGGGTGTGATTGTGTATGATCAATCCGAACCGGTGCGAGAGGGCGTTTCGTTCACCGATTTAGTGGATGACCTGCGTCAAACGATCGAAGTCGGGCCGTCTGAAGCAAAGCGGGTGAAGATTGAAGCAAATGCGGTCGGTGAGATGATGGAAGGGGTATTGCTCGGCGGGATTCGCGTATCGAGGACGGAAGATCCCGCTACGCCAGAACAGGTAGGTGTTCAAAATCAGTATGAGTATGTGATCGGTGTGAAATTGACGACGACGACGAAACAAGTCGTGTATGAACCGAAATGGGAGAGCGTTTCGGTCAACACGAATCACTACTATCCACATGTCGCATTTGAGATTGCGAATCAGACGGGTTCCATCAGCGGACAGGTCGATCTCGAGATGCGAGTCGAGTCCGAAGAAGGAAAGACCATGTCGCACCGGATGGAAGCGAGGATGGCGCCTTATACGAATACGGGATTCCGTTTCCCCATCACGGAACGCCTTGCACCGGGGACGTATCAGGTGTCTGTCGAAATGAGGGAGCGGGAGACGAATCGGACGTGGTCATTTACGGACTCTTTCACAGTCACGGACGAGGAGGCGGCTCACATTCAAGAGAGGGTGGAAGAACCGGTCGTACAACAATCGGGCTTCTTGAATCGTGACATGACGTTGCCGATTGTGGGAATTTGTCTACTCCTTAGCATCGGCTATATCCTTTACTTGAGAAGACGTTTGAGAAGCGCGTAACAACGCTTCTCAGCTTGTTGACTAACATGAATCTTATCGCTCGCCTGTCCGGCGCCCACGCTTTCCTGTAGGAGTCGGGGCGCCGTCGGGCGAGTAACGCAAACGGTCGTCATCTGGCGGCCGTTTGTCTTTTTCTAAGACCACGACGGCCGAAGAAAAAGTTCGGTATTTACTTTGAATCGATGTTTTAGGGGAAAGGGGAGGTAAACGCCGAGATCATCCTCCTCGGGCCGCTGTTCAACATCCGTTCCGTTCGTCAGACCGTGAAGGATGGATTGTGTCGACTTGTTGATCGTTAGATCCGCCCCCTGTGTGTTCTTCTCACACCATTATATGGGACGAAGGACAAGAGGTGACCAAGAACGGGCAGGCGAGACTCCTGAGGGAATAGCAAGCAAAGGGAGACCCAGCAGTGACGCAGTCGCGATGCGGCTCCCTGCTTGCCCCTAGGAAAGCGAGCCGTGTCCGGATTGGTCATAAGATCTATACTTTGTCTACAGTCTGAGCGACCGCGCGAGCGGTTGCTTGTTTGTTTCAGGCGTTAGGTTGTCTTTTCGCATAGGAGCGCCAGAAGATTATGCTCTGAATCTCGAAAGAAGCTCATCCAGGTTTCTGTTGTGTCCATTTTGGCGACGAGATGAGGCTGATCGATGAAGGACACCCCTACATTTTTCAACTGTACATAAGCGTCATCGATGGATTCAACACTCAAATAAAGAATGGGACTCGATGTTGCGAAATCTTCGTTTTCAGGAGGAGACAACATGAGGCGTACGCCCCCACAGTCGAAGAACGCTAACTTTCCTGCTTGAAAGAGAAACGGGACCTCAAGTGTCTCTCGATAAAATTGAACGGCACGGTCCAACTCTTTGACAGGGATGTAGATTTGCTTGATTTGTTGAATGAGGCTCATGCGATTCATCCTTTCAATATGTATTGGATACAGGAAGGGGTAACTCTGCTTCAAGTTGATGTTGTAGACGGTTGGTAAGTTCGATTGGATAATACATGATGCCGATAGAAATACGTAACGGGAATAAGGTGTATAAATCGCTAGGATAATAGGAACCATCGCGAGGTAACGTATGATCGACTATTCGTGAGCCCCCTGTGGATTGGTCAATGCGTAAGACGATTGGAACAGACATCCCTGTCCCTCGTTCGAGTTGTTGATGATTTGGGTAATACTCTTGAAGAAGCGCCCATACATACACTTCCTGTCGAGTCGTACTCGTCCCGAGAATATGATAACTCGCGTAAACGTCCCCACCGAAATTAGGGGACATGACTTCAGTCGTCAAGTAACGCTCCAATTCGTTTTGATCTACGTCGATGGATTGGGTAAGGGTGACAAACGATTCATCTGACCAAGCGGCATAGAAGACAGCAATGATGGTCAGTGTACAGAATGTCGTCATGATTAATTTTTTCATAGAAGCGCCTCCACATACCGATGTGATGAATCATATATGTCTATCATATCTAAAAAGGATACGAATATATAGGTCATTCGTGGAAAAAATTGTATATAATGAAATCATTGATCAATGAGAGGGGAATCATGATGGCACCGATTCACTAATGGACTGAACAGAATAATCAAATAGAATCGGAGGACATGATGAACAAACCACTTACACTCATTACGGGCGTCAGCCGCCATCAAGGAATCGGGGCTGCGATTGCACGAAAACTAGCACATGAAGGGCACGACCTTTATTTGACACACTGGAGTCCGTTTGATGCGACCGACGGAGTCGGGGAAGAAATTGGCTTCATCGAACGATTGGTTCAAGAACTGACTGAAGAAGGGACCCATGTCGAGCATGAGGCATACGATTTGGCTTCAGGAGACGAGGTCGGATTACTTGATCGAATGGAAGCTAAACTTGGTATACCGAGCAGGCTAATCCATAA
>Ga0334892_1001399_pt1 | contig 20829 bp, 19 predicted proteins | sample GraSluR3_MG_4_FD_207213 | JGI IMG/M metagenome (GOLD analysis project Ga0334892, IMG submission 207213) | Sludge microbial communities from methane-producing bioreactor in Wageningen University, Netherlands - Granular Sludge_15_04-R3 | ecosystem: Engineered > Bioreactor > Anaerobic >...
GCGGGGATCATATTTCTGGGATGTGATGTTTATCTTTCCATTATAGGAATTAAATTCTCCTGCTTTTCTCCTTATATCAGCCTTTATTCCTTCGATAAAATATACATATTTCTTTTGCAGAAAAGATTGCATGTTTTTCTTTTCTTTACTTGCAAAATAGAGAAAAATATCCCCTTCATTCAAGAATTGGGTTCTATCTGCCGGAATAAGCTTCTTTACTTCTCCCAGGGCAGCTGAAAATTCCTCATAGCTGATTTCCCAGTTCTCACATGAAAAACGGAACAACTGCAACAGCAATGATGCTGGAGCCTGTTCCTGATTATTCAATGTATCAAAACAGGAGAAGGATAAATATTTTTTACCTTTCAGGTTTAGAATCAGGCGAAGAAGTCTGAGCTGCTCTATCTTATTTTTTTGAGTATCTGTCAACAGATGATTGTGAGGAATTTTTTCTGTATCAATAAATACAGTTCCATCGCCTGTTATGCCGGGAAACTTGTGGGAATCCATCCCTACAATAAAAGTATAAGGCCTGTTCAGCCAAATCCCTTTTTTATAACTGGCAATATGCAGCATACCCGCACATGGCTCCGAACAGCAGATATATTCATTACTTAATATATCATTTATGATAGATAAAACTTCACTATAGGATATCTCTTCTTTTGCCTGTTTTTCCAGTATACTAAGTCTTTGGTTAATTTTTGAAAGGGCTTCTTTGTCAGGAGAATTGCTGTCAACTATCGAAAATTTATTTATTATCTGTTTTATCCCTCCGGCAAGTTCGCTGAGAAATACTGTAGAATTAAAACCGCCATCGGGGAGAAGTCGGAATATTTCCGAAATCCACTCTTTAATAATATTGTAAATTTTAATCTCATTTTGATAGTTTTCGAGCCTGTCATCAGAAGAATTTTCTAATTTTTTTTCTATCTCCCTAATTGCCAGTTTAATTCCCGGGATATACCTTTTTCTTTCCCAGCCAATTGGTGACTTTCTTAATAATGAGGAAAATTGTCTCAATGTAAAAGGTTCCGGTAAATCCAGTTTAATATTACCGCTATTTAAAACTGTAAACAGTTTTTTAATGCTGTAGTTATCATTTATCCATTCGATTAAATCAAAAAAGAGTTTAGCAGGACGGCTGTTTTTAATATGAATACCGCTGTGAAAAGTTGCGGGAATTTGTTTTGCCGAAAACTCGGTATACTCATTGGATGAGCTCAACATCTGGTAAAAATATTGGGAGTAGGGCTCCTGCTGTGTATAAAATATCTGTGCTTTCCCAAAAAGTATATTTTTTTCCATGATAATTCTCAGCACCTCTTTTGTCTCAACATATTCCCCATGAGTCCTGAAAAATTCAATATCGGGCTTTGCCAAATTTATATTTTTTTTATTATTTTGATTTGATAAACTGAGAATTATTTGCTCGGGACACTTATCTGTCTTTTTGTTTCGAGCAAGAGAAAAAGAAGTAGGGGCTATTGTTGCCTCAGGACAGGCAAAATCAATAATCCTGGCAGCCTGCTTAATCTTTTGATTATAAAAAAGCTGTTCTAAGGTATTCAGCTGAATATTGGAAGGTATAAGAAAAATAATATTTTTTTCAATATATTTAGAAGAAATAGCCAGGGAGTATAGCCTTGCCTCATCAACTAATCCCCTTTCATTTAGCTGCTTTTCATATTCAGCCATAATCCGAAAAAGGTCTTTCAGCTTCTCAGAATCAACTTTAAATTCAGACAACCAGCTTCTGGAATCATAACCGGCCACTCTTATCTCTTTGATGCTACTGAAAACAATTTTTGCCAAACCTGTTGAAATTAATGGTAACTGAAAATATGAGATGCTGTTCTGCCTGGATAAATCTTTTAATATTTGCATAATTAATACAATTCCCAGGGAATTATCCAGTATATTAAATTTATTCTTTACTAAATCTTCCAGTGCGAAAGTTCTGGCAATATCGAAAAGGGTGCTATGGTGAAAATTCAGTGAATTAACTCCATGAAAGAAAAGGAGCTTTTTGAAGGCATTCCCGTCTACATAAGAAGGAACAAGGAAAACCTTTTTCTTAAAAGGATATTGCTGTAGAATCTCCTGTATAGTTTTTAAATATGAGTACATAAAAATCCTATTTAATATATTTAATAAAAGTATCTACTTTTTTTGAAAAGCAGCAATCTTCAGATAGGTATCTTCCAGGTCATGTCCCATTCTGGTAAAATGATGCCTGAATAAAGCCAGGCCGTCATTCTGATAACGGGGAATCAGATGCAGGTGAAAATGAAAAACAGTCTGCTTGGCTGCCGAACCGTTAGACTGAATGATATTTAAGCCAATGGAATTGAAGATTTGGCGGTAATCCATTACCAATCTTTTGCTGATTTTCATAATATGAGCAAGAGTTTCTTCTGGAATATCGTAAATATTTTCATAATGCTTTCTGGGAATAATCAGAGTGTGTCCTTCATTAACCGGGTATGCATCTAAAAATGCCACACACCGGTCATCTTCATAAGCAATATAAGCCTGTCTTTCTTTATCAGCAATTTGACAAAAAATACATTTATCTGACATAGATTTTACTCCTTATCTGATTCATTTCTATCAACTTAGAACATAGTCTACATCTCTGTTGACATTTAAAATCTTATTTAAAACAAAAGGTCCTTTTTCCTATTTTCCAACTGGTTCCAGTCAATATCCCTTCTTTCAGGAAAAGATTCACAAGTACCCCGTTTTTGAACTGTATACGAGGCAACCAGATTGGCTATTTGGATTGATTTCGGAATAGAGTTGCTCTGTATCATGCCATAAATAAAAGCTGCATTAAATGAATCCCCGGCACCAGTAGTATCGACAATGTTTTTGGCAACAAATGCAGGTATGTTTATCAGATTATTTTGATATAAAAAACTGCAACCGAGTGCACCCTGCTTGACAATGATTTCTTTTGCTCCCCAATCCTTAAGCACATTGGCTCCCTGCAGCATTTCCTCTTCTCCTGTTATAATCTTCAATTCTTTTTGGTTTGGCAAAGCATAGTCAACCAGGTGCCAGAAATCTTTTTCCGGAAAATCAATCACAGGAGAGGGGTCTAATACAGTTTTCAATCCATATTTTTTACCTAATTTAAGTGCAGAAATAATTGTATTGGTTGGATATTCCAGGGAAACGCTAAGCCAGGTAGCTAATTCAAAGATAGGTCCAAAGCGTTCCAGAAAATCGGACTGAATCATACGGTTTACAGCGGGAAATCCTATAACAGTGTTTTCTCCGTTAGGGCTGACCATAATAGAGCAGATACCTGTTTTGCCGCTGCTATTCTTGAATATATATTCCGTGTTAATCTTGTATTTTTTTAAAAGAGATAAAATATAATCTCCGGCAAAGTCATTACCAACCTTGCCCAGCAGCAAGTTATTTACCTTCAAGTTACTCAAAGCCACTGCCTGATTGGCTCCATGCCCTCCGAGACAAAATCTAAAATCTCTAGCCCGAAGACTTTTACCTTCAACAGGAAAATATGGAAGATACCCAAAACAATCCAGGTTAATTGCACCAATAACAATAACAGTTGACATTTTTCATCAGCCTTATAACAATAAATTTATTAATTATATTATGTAATAACATATCCTTATTGTCAAAAGAGTGAGATGTATTTAGGTTATTTTATTTCATCATGTTGAGGAATAAAGAAAGTTAATAATGCAACTATTCCGGATAAAAGCACCATTATAATTATAATTTCTTTATAACCACCAAATAATTGATAAGCAAACCCAAAAGGAAGTGGTCCAAAAGCAGAGCCTATAACCATGCTGGCTTGAACCGCTCCACGAATACTGGCAAGGTGTCGTAAACCAAAATAGACTGGCCAGACTATATTTATTATCACCTGATAAAAGCCCATCATAATCCCTGCAAAAAAACTATACATAATTGCTGTTTGTAGCGTATAGACATTTAGTAACCATATTAAAACGAAAAAGTAAAATATATAGACAAATATAATAACAATGCGAAGTTTAAATCTATCTAAAATATACCCGGCAAAAAGTGCAGAAAAAAGACTTATAATTGCCTTGATACCCAGAACTGCAGCAGCAACCTGTGCCGAGAGGCCGCGACTGTCAAATATTGATACAATGTGAAAAGTAATACCGGTACTTATCATTGAGGGAGCAAATACGCATAATAATAACAGCCAGAAAGAAAGTGTTTTACTTGCTTGCTTAAGGGTTCTGGAAGTTACTTTCTTTGTACTATAAACAGGTTTCTTAAACGAAGATTTATAATCATAGATGGGTTCAGAAATATTGCCATCAATCAAAAGCCCTATATCACTGGGTTTGTTACGAATAAAATACCAGGCTAGAGGAACCATTACAAACCAGATATTTGCAGCCCAGAATCGCCAGGCATTCCTCCAGCCAAAACTATTTATCAGCCATATATTCATTAATGGCAACAAAAAAGCAGCTATTGTTTGTCCCATACTCATCAGGCTTAGTGCCCTCCCCCGCTTTGTTTCAAACCAATATGGAATTAATGTTGAGGGGCCGATGGTCATTGAACTCTGGCCAAATAATCTGAGTAGAAAAAATCCTATGAAAAGCATGAATGGGTGGATTATAAAACTCATAAACATGCAAATTGTTCCAAGAAATATGGAAATTAATGTGATTGCATTTCTATGGCCAATCTTATCAATTTGTTTGCTTATCAGCAGTACCAGTATTCCAGCCAATAAGGTTGCCATTGAATAATAACTTGATATTAGTGCACGGCTCATTCCTAAATAATCTATGAATGAATCTATAAAAATGGAAATGCTAAATGTTTGCCCGGGCCCAGAATAAAAATTACCAACTGCACAGATAAAAACAATAATCCAACCATAAAAAATTGGTGGATTTGAACTTTTTTTATTATTTTTACGAATGATATTTTTATTTAACATTTATTAAGACTTCTTGTATTGATAATTTTTTATTTGTTACTATGCTTATATCATCAAAATCACTGCAATATTTTTATGCAAAACACAATACTACACCTTTAATCGTTTTAAGTAAAGTGTGTTTTTGTATCTCTGATAAAAAAATCATATTTCAAGCTTATACACTATAGATAGGGAGTGCATAAGGATAGCAGGGAAAAATAGTAGTATTCTTGCTATCTGATATTTTATTCAATTTTTATCATTTCGGTCTATTTTTATAAAGAATGAAATACAAAATTCCAAAATAGATAAAAAACGATAGTAATGCAATCAGGTACATGGACGGTTGGTTGGTAACATAGCCAAAAATAGGAATATTTAAAATCATCATAAGGGGAAAGCCAAATAGAAGAGCTACACCACTACCCAGGACAATATTCTCCGATGCTCGTGAGTGAAACCCGGGGTCAATTTCTTTCAATAATGCCATTCCAGTCGAAATAGTGCCGGTATAAGTACCATAAAAAGCCAGGGTATTTTCAAAAATATCGTCTTTAAAAATTCGCCTGGTCATCCACAGGATAAATAAAATTGTGATTATACCTCCAGCAGAAGTAATAATTATGGTGGGTATTAAATAATATCTCAACGTTTCTAATGAAATAGCGGCAATAGCAGCAGCAATCATAAAGTCAAAAGAACCACCAGCGATTCTTTGTAACATGTAATTATTAGGATATTCATGTGTCATTATTTTTATTTTCTTTAAAAAGTCAAACCCTATTCTCAATAAAATGGCATAGATAGTACCTATTATAAAATGAAACCCCCATAATAGCTGAGCAAGTGTCTCCCCGAAAGTCCCTAACGGGAGTAATATCTTATTTAATCCCAGCAGGGTCAGATACGCTGCCAGATAGACAACTCCTATTAAAAAGAGTTGTATAGAAATATCATCCAGCGAAGCAGCCAAAGGCAATTCTCCTGAATCCATTTCTTCATGAATCTTTCCTTTAGTAGAAGAATCTTTATTGGAATTTATCTTAAAAATATTCTTTTTTACTAAGTAGTTCATCAGGATAACTCCTATAATACACGCCCAAAGAAAGCCAATTGTAGCAATAGAAAGTCCAATATTTCCGCCCTGAAAAAATCCTATTTCCTCCCATTGGCTTCCAATAGCATAAGCTTGTCCTGGGCCCTGTCCGAAGCCCAAGGGTAGTAATAAGCCAAATGCCGGAAATAAATTCGGGAAAAAGGTATTTGCCATAATAAGTGAAAGCAGGAAACCTGTAATACCCTGAACTACATAAATGCTAACAATATAGACACCTGAATTAAAAATATTTCTACTATGTATTCTCTCTCTTTTTTTTAAGGCAATAGCTATAAAGCCAATAGCCATCAGATGGTAGACTAAACTGCCCAAACGTTCATTATTCATATGCACAAGATTAAGAATTTCTGATCCCAATAATAAACCGATAAATCCGGCAATAATAGCAGTGGGGAAAAGATACTTACGGAAGAAATATACTTTTCGCTTTAAAAAAATACCAATACCTATGAATAATGAAAGCCACAAAAAATCAGTAATCAGTACCCAGTTTTCGTTCATATTTACTCCGTTATAATTGATTTTAAGAAATTATATTTTGTGCTAATTGTATTATTTTACACCACTTATAGGCAGAAACCGAGGGCAAATCAAAATAAAATTGATATAATTCATTTCTATAATAAAATTCCAAATGGTCATTATATTGAACATTGATTCCTTTTATTAATGTTAAAAAAAAATCCAGATTGCCTGAAGATTTGTTTTCCAAGGCAAGCCTTTCTCCTTTCAAAACCAATTGGCAGCCCTTCTTTGTATCCATTTTATTATGTTCATTTATCTTATTTAAACAAACTCCTTTATCTTTTATAAAAATTTCTTCACTCTTGTTTTTATAGTATTTTTTTAGAAGCTCATTACTATAATTTACTTGCCATTGATTCCAATTAGCAGGATTATCAAAATATAGTAGTTGTTTTCGAGAATTGAAAAACCCATATTGATTATACTGCACTTCATAACTACAACTTTGACATTTTAATATATCCCCATATGAATAAAGTGAACCTAATTGATGGCAATGAGGGCATAAAAACAGATACAATTCTAATTTCTCGGCCAGGTTTTTACCTCGATAGATATTCATTATCTCTCTTTGAAAATCATATTCACTATAGGACAGGCTTTTCTGAATATCCTGGTAAATTTGTTCAATGGATAATTCTTGAATTTTCTCTGGTGTTAAAACTAAATCATAAGAAAAAGATATTTTACCCTTTCTTTTATAGCTTGCCCACCTTGGAAAAGCAAGGTAAGAACCTTTCATTAAAGCACGTACTACTGGAATATTTAACATTTTTATTAATTTAGCAGTTGCAAAAATAATTTCTTCGGTAGAACCATCCCAATTACGTTTACCTTCCGGGAAAATGCCGATAATTCTTCCCGCTGCTTTTGCCTTTAGGGCTTCTTTAATTGCAGTAAAATCAGCTAAAAATTTTTTCTTGGGAATAGAGCCTTCTATTGTTAATAGCCATTTTAATAAGGGTTTTCGGAAATATTCATCAGAAACCAAAAAACAAATCGGTTCTTGTATAAATAGATTTACCAAGAATCCATCATAAAAATTAGTATGATTTCCAATAACTAGATAAGGTGGTTTAATTTCTTTGGTGGCGTTTCTCTCTAAGCTTAATATAAAAATATTTCCTAAATACCATTTTAAAAATTTTGAAACTAATCTTGATAAAGTCTTATTTGGTAACTTTTTATCTCTCATTTTTCCCTTTTTGCACAGTATAAATATTAAAAATGGCTGTTTTAATTTTGCAAATATATTTTTTTCACAATATCATAACAAATAATTACTGAACCAGTCAATTGTATAGGGTGTTATCAAATCAAAATAATCCTGGCAACAATGATTAGCTTCTTCAATATACAATAATTCTTTGTCTTCTCCTGTTGCCCAATCCATAAAATAGTAAGCATGCTTTGGAGGAACAGTTTTATCTTTGCCTCCCTGAATTATCAGCATAGGACGGGTCAGCGGAAGACAAGTTTTGATATCCAGATGCCCAAAATGTTCTGATACCTCTTTCATGCTATGATAACCGGTCATATAATAAACAGAACGTTTAGTAGCAATATTTAACTTTTTTAAATGAGAAAGTGAGGGGAAATAAGCAAATCCGCCATTACTAATAACACAATTAATCCTGGGATCAGTTGCAGCTGCTTTTATTGAAAAAAATCCGCCAAAACTGATTCCGATAACACCAATTCGTTCTATATCAATATTAAATTCATTATTGATTTCAAACCAGTCAATAATCGTGTGGATTGCTTTCTCGTAATCCGGTATCAGGTTCATATGCTGTCGCATCTCTCCTTGTCCAGGGCCATCAAAACTGAATACATTGAATCCTGCTTTTACAAAATCTTGTGCATAAAAATGGTTTTCAACTTCTTTTATATTATTCAAAACATTGACAAATATTATAAGAGGCTGTTCCGGCTGGCTGGCTAATAAGAGATACCCGGGGATTTCTACCTCGCGAAAAGGTATTTCTATTCTTATTGGTCTCTCTTGTTCTTCATATAGGGCAATTGCTTTTTGATAACACTGTCTGGCAAGCTTTTGTGCTTCTATTTTTTCCTCAATATCATAATAATTTATAAAACTTCCTATATGATAACAACCTGCTGCACTATGATAAAGTCCACGAGCCAAATAAAGGTTACCATCTTTAAGGGCTTCCCCGGCTAATTCTTCCAATTTTTCTCCCTCTTTAGTCCACTGATTACACCAGTCAAAATAATTTTTAACTCGCTTAACAACTCGTTCAGTGCGGGCAGGATCTACACCACATATTGAAAACCGGTTGTAATCCGTGGTGGTAATAACTTTCTGCATTGAGACCATACGTGCATATATTTTCTCCCAAAACTTCATAGAAGGTAAAGTTGGAATAGGTAATTCAGTAGTTTCTATTGGAATTTCATCAATCTCTGCAATCATCTGTTTTTCTTTTTTCTCAATTTCCTTCACTAATTGATTAAGTAATTCGATGTTAAAACCTTCCTCGTAAACCATTTTCCCATAAAATATTTGTCTCTCCTGATTTTGCCTGGAAAGTAAATCAATAAATTCTTTCTCCTCTTTATCTAATATGCCCATTGAATCAAAATATAAATAAAATATAGCTGAACTAAACTTATCTTCAATATAATCCCTAACATCAATATTGTTTTGACTATAATCCGCAATTGCCAATAATGATTTACTAAAAACAATAATTAAAAAAATTATTGCAGTTACTGAAATGGTATTGCATTTTTTGGATAAAAAATATTTTTTCGACACTTTTTGTCCTTTCTGATTTTACAACAGCAAACATCACACCCGCAAAGCAGGTGGCTTTAAGAACATCTAAAAGGGGTTTATCTTTTTTACTTTTTTCCTGCTTTATTCCTAATATTTTAACTGAACTTTTTCTTTTTTCTACAGCAATATAACTGCTTTGGACTTCAGATGAAAAATTGACATCTATCTTATCTTAATCTTTTTCATGGTAAAACCAATTTATTTCAGGATTTTTTTGATTGCAACAATTCTTTTAACTTTTTCTTGTTTAATTCCCTTTTTAAAAAGGGTTTTTCTTTATCTTGATGGACTGTCAGCTGTTGTTCGAAGGATTTTTTCTTTTTATTTTGATAGAAGATTCCCAGCGGCATCTTTCCTTTTTCCATGGCTTTTGCTAAAGCCTGCTCACGATTTTCAGGCTCATGGTTTTCCAGGTTATAAGTATTTTCCTTAAACCATTTAAAAGTATTTATTTTATTAAAAGTGACACAAGGCTGAAAAATATCCACCAGGGCATAACCGGGATGTTGAATCGCTTTTTTAATTATCTCGGCTGTCTTTTCAATATCACCGCAAAAAACCCGGGCAACAAAGGAGGCATCCAGGGAAATGGCCAAAGAGATTGGATTAATAGGTTCAGATACAACCCCGTTTGTTTGTACCGGGGTCTTAAATCCAAACTGGCTGGTTGGCGATGCCTGCCCCTTAGTTAACCCATAGACCATATTATTATGAACTAAATGAGTAATATTAGGATTGCGACGTATTGTATGTAAAAAATGATTTCCACCTTCTCCATACATATCTCCATCTCCACCCTCGGCAATTACTGTTAATTCCGGGTTACAAGCTTTGATTGCAGTGGCAGGCGGCAAAGCCCTCCCATGCAGACCATTAAACATATGTACATTAAGATATTGAGGGGTTTTAGCAGCCTGGCCTATTCCTGAGACGATTACTACTTGTTGAGGTTTCAGGGAAAGCTCTGTTAATGCTTGCTGTAATGCCTTTAATATCATAAAATTACCACAACCTGGACACCAGGCAGTTTTAGTATTTTCTTGTTCAAAGGAATTTATATTATTCATTTTTTATCTCCTTTTTTGGAAATAGTCTCAGCTATATGTTCAGTCAATTCATCTGCAAAAAACGCTAAACCGTTATATTTCAATATTTTAGACCTAATTTCAATACCTGTTGAGGTTTCTAAAAGTTGACTAAATTGACCTGTATAATTATTTTCTATCGAAATAATTTCTTTGGCTTGCTCTAAATATTTAATACTTTCCCGGGAAATAGGGTAAACTTGTTTAAAGTGTAGAAAAGCTACCTTGGGATTATTTAAATTTGTTAGAGACTCTTTTATAATATGATAGGTCGAGCCCCAGCCGATACATAGTACCTGATAATCTTTTGGCCCAATAAGCTCAGGAGCAATGGCTTCTATTTTTATCTGGTCCAGTTTTGCCATTCTCTTTTCCATCATCTTATTCCTGGTATCCATGCTCTCGGTAATTAATCCATTCTCATCATGTTCATCGCTATCAACCCTGATTAACCCCTTGCCATAACCGGGTATACCCCTTGGAGATACGCCATTATCAGTTTTTAAATCATACCGCTTATAGCTTTCCTTGCTTTCAATCATAAATCTTTCAATTTTTTCTTCAGGGATATAAAGCCCTTTAATGTTATAGTAAGTATCCATGGTGTATTGATCTGTCAGGACAAATACCGGAAGTTGATACTTATCAGCCCAGTAAAAGGCCTTTTTGGTAAGCTCATAAGCATCTTCAATGCTGCCCGGTGCCAGGATTACTCTGGGAAATTCACCATGACCGGCAGCAAGGGCCATATTTAAATCTCCCTGTTCAGTTCTTGTTGGTAAACCGGTAGCAGGCCCCGGTCTTTGGGCTAAATGGACAACCATGGGACTTTCCAGCATACCAGTTAAGCTGATTCCTTCTGTCATAAGGGCTAATCCTCCACCAGAGGTAGTAACCATGGCTCTCGCTCCAGCATACCAGGCACCCAAAGCCATATTAATAGCCGCAATCTCATCTTCGGCCTGTTCAGCAATAATATCAAAATCATTAGCAAATTGTGAAAGAAAAACAAGCACACCGGTGGAAGGAGACATAGGGTAAGAAGATATAAAATTACAGCCTCCGGCTATAGCTCCGAAACCAATCCCCTCTGCTCCATTGATTAACAGGTCATCTTTCACCTCTTTTGATTTTTCCATATGAAATAACTTATCCGAATCAACAAGGTTATCTTTTACTAAATTTTCTGCTTCCTGGAAACCTCTTTCTAAAGCTTTAATATTATCGGGAATAAAATCTTCTTTTTTCTTCTGAGTAAAATAATCCTGTAAATATTTTTTTCCTTCTTCAGTATCACCCTCCAGCAATCCCAGTAATAGTCCCACTGCAATTGTGTTCGCATAAATTGCATTTCCAATCTCTTTAGCAATCTCAAGAAATGAAACATTTATAACTTTCAGTTCTGTATGCAGTTTTTCCTTATCTCCTATTATAATTGTCTTATCATCGATTCTATCTGAAACATGGTTAATTGCTTCTTTGTCTAAAGGTATTAATATATCTATTCTCTGAACAGGTGCCTGTACTGATTGATTAGCAATCCGTATCTGGGTGGAATTACTACCTCCTCTTACCCTGGACATATATTCCTTGGTAGCAAATACATAATATCCTGACAGCTTCAGCATACGAGTCAATAATTGCTCCACAGTCTGAATCCCCAGTCCAGCTCCTCCACATAAAACAATAGAAATATCTTTCTTAAGCTTACTTTTTCCTTTTGCTGGTTTCATTTTTATCCCTCCTTTATTGATTAAACTCTATTTAACATTATAAATGCTAAATTTTTAAGAAAAACAAAAAACCAAAAAAATTTTTATCCCTATTATGATTGATTATTTTTTTGCTGGTGGAATAGAAGGTCTCTTGTAGGGTACCGGGATATATTGAACAGAAGGTCTCTTTCCAGGGTTCTGCGGATACAGATCCATTAATTCATAGATTTCTTTCGGCATTTCACTGGAAACGCATAAACCCAATTCATTTGCTTCTTCAAATTTTATAGGGTAATCATGTGTCCACCTTCCCTCAGTCAGGGTTTGGGCAATTTTTTGAGCTTTTTCTTCAGTACAGTTATTTTCTGTGAGCAATTTTTTAACAAAATTATAAACCTGGGTTATTGCTTTTCTGGCAATATCTGCCTGAATCATTGTTTCATCATCAATCTCATTAACATTTTTATCTTTTAAGACATTCAAAATTGACACTGCAGGATATTGACCTATTTGGGGATCTACCGGTCCTAAAACCGCATTTTCATCCATTACAATCTCATCTGCTGCCAGAGAAAGCATAGTGCCGCCACTCATAGCATAATGAGGAATAAAAACTGTTATTTTACCTTTATGGCGGATTAGGGCATTAGCAATTTGTTCGGTAGCCAATACTAATCCACCCGGTGTGTGCAGGATAATGTCAATCGGCATGTTATCATCAGTGAGTCTTATTGCCCTCAATATTGCCTCAGAATCTTCAATATTTATATATCTGGTTAAAGGTATGCCCAGAATACTCATAGTTTCCTGGCGATGAATCATGGTAATAACCCTTGAACTCCTGCTTTTTTCAAATCGGTGAATAAGAGAGATTCGTGATGATTCTAATCCTTTTTGCTTAAACCATGGGGATAGGACTGAAAAGATAAAGAAAAACCAAAAAAACATACTAAAATATTCCATTAATTGCCCTCCATATAATGCTTAAATTTATACTAATTATAAACAAAGAGTCTATCTAAAGCAATGGATTAATAGTTACAGTAACTTAATAAAAGAAGCACTTTAAAGCTGAACATTTTAAGGTGCTTCTTTTATTAAGTTAGTTTATATAATTTTTCGTTACTGGTTTTTAGTTTTTAGAAATACTCTAAATAATATAATTTCTTCTATTTCATTTACTTAAATTAGTTAGTTTTATTGTATCTATACTGATAAAAATCTTTTCTTACATTTTACTAAATACTACATACCCGATAGTTGTAATATATTTTTCTTGTAGCTTGTTCTTAAAATCTTATATCTTTATATTAGGTAAATTTTTATTATTTACTAATTACTTTTTACTAATTATTATATTTAATGCTCGATACTCGCGACTCGATACTTGTTAATATTAAATTCTTATTAGCTTCTTTTCACTAGAAATTAATTACTTATTTATATATTTAGCTAACTAGAATATTTTTTTATTTCTCTTGCATTTTACTAAATACTACATACTCGATACTGTATACTATTTTAATAATTCTCAGCTTTCAACTGGAAAAATGCCTGGGGATGTTCACAAGCAGGGCATTTATGAGGTGCCTGTGTACTTTCCAATACATAACCACAGTTGCGGCAATGCCAGGTTACTTTTTCATTCTTCTTAAATACACTGTCATTATTAAGGTTATCCAGCAATTTACGATATCTGACTTCATGATGCATTTCTACTTTAGCTATTTCATCAAACTGGAGAGCTACCTGTTCAAACCCTTCTTTTCTGGCTATTTCTGCTGCATCCTTGTACAGTGTACCCCATTCTAAAAGCTCCCCGTCTGCAGCTGCTTGTAAATTTTCGGCAGTAGTGCCAATAACTCCGGCAGGATAGCTGGCTTGAATTTCTACTTCTCCGCCTTCCAGCAATTTAAAAAATCTTTTTGCATGTTCCTTTTCATTATCTGCTGTCTCCTGGAATATTGCAGCAATCTGTTCGTAACCCTCTTTTTTAGCTACACTGGCAAAATAAGTATAACGGTTCCTGGCTTGAGATTCCCCAGCAAAAGCAGCCAGCAGATTTTTTTCAGTTTCTGTACCTCTAAGTTTCCCCATCTATTTCCTCCTTATATAAGATAATTACCATAACACTTTTGAAGATAAGTATTATTAAAGATTGTATTATTTATTTAAACCGATTGGACTTCTTTTATTTCTGGAATAGCTTCTTTCAACACTTTTTCAATACCCATTTTTAAAGTCATCTGACTCATAGGACATCCACGACAGGCACCAGTTAATCTGACTTTGACAATTCCATCATCAGTTACATCTACTAATTCAACATTCCCGCCATCAGCCTGTAATGATGGTCTTACTTTTTCCAGGGCTTGTTCTACTTTTTCTCTCATAACGCTTCCTCCTCATTATGTTTCTCTTTTTTTAAAATACTATTTTTATCAATAATCATTTTCAGGGATATACCTGATAAATCATTAATTATCCTCTTTTCTATTATCTCAATCTCTCTTTTTATAGGACAGTCATCAATTAATGGACATTCCTGTCCTTTAGTTGAACAGCTATTTAGCTGAAACTTTCCTTGAAAAATTTCTATTAAATCAAGCAACAATAATTCATTTGCAGATACTGCTGGTTTAAACCCACCCTTTTTCCCTTTGTAAGATTCTAATATTCCAGCCTGGTTTAGCTTTTGTAATATTTTCCTGAGAAATGGTCTGGAAATCTGGAAATAGGATGCTAAATGACTTGTTGTCACTATCCTTTCTTGTTCCAAAAACATGAAGCACAATGATTTTATTGCATATCCAACTTCTCTATTAATTATGTTCATTTACTTTTAAATACCTTATAAATGAGTTTGAGTATTATATTTAAAGATTACTTAAAACCAGCTAAAACTATTTTAATTGCAACCTTATATAAAAATTTAATTTCTTATTCAATCTTTAATAAACATTTAATCATATTAATGATACTAAATAAGTATCCTTTAGTCAAATATTTCTATCTGATAATACAGATGCACCCAATTTTTTACCTAAATCTTCGCTTTTCTTAAGAGTGTCAGCAGTTAATTTAGGACTTACAGCGATATAATCAATTACCTTAAATTTAAAAGCAGTACTAATTCTTTTTAAACTTTCAATTGCGGGCTCACCACCAATGCCTCCTGAAGCAAAAAACACACATGGCAAATTGGCAGTTAAGCTTCCCTCAATTTTACTTTGACTGGGATAAAAGGTTCTATCGAAAAAATCTTTCACTGTACCTGCCATATAATCAAAATAATCCGGTGTCCCTATAGCAATTCCATCCGCCATTTTTAAATCATCCCAGCCAGCATCTTGCGCTTTTTTCAGCTCTATCTGGAAGTCTTTATTGATACTTTCAACTCCGGCTTTAAGTGCATAGGCCATTTTTTCCACAACTCCGCTTTGAGAATGATAAATAATTAAAATATTTTTCAATGTATTGCCTCCTTTTCACTTTAAATATACCTATAAATGTTATATGTTGAAACCATTAATACTTTTACCAAAAATACTAAAGAGTCAATCCCAATTTTTCTGTAAAATTAAGTAGCCACCAATTCCTCCTGAGCCCTGACTCCTTCTTTCATTTGTTTTATTTCACATAAGAGAGGATCATATTTTTCTAGATCTTCATCCTCTTTGGTTATCTTCATATACCTTCTGCCGGTCTGCCATTCTTCATCAATCTCCATAAGCCTCATACACACATAGCGCAGGCAGGATTCCTGATTTGGGAAAATACCTATTACTTTGGAACGTTGTTTTAAATCTTTATTGATGACCCCTTCAATTAAATTGGTGGTTCTAATCTTCCGCTGGTGATGGTCGGGATAGTCCAGGTAAGTCAGGGTAAATTCCAATTCCTCTTGTAACATTTGACTGACTTTGGGATAACTGTCCTGATACTTCTGGGCAATCATCTGGGCGATGGCAGTAGCCATCTGTCTATTGGGAGAATTAAAGATCTGTTTGAGATAACAGGCCAGTTTTTTCTTTTCCTTGTAGGGGACATTTGATAGGACATTACGCATAAAATGGCAGATACAACGTTGATGGGGCGTATTCGGGAATAGTTCCTGCTGGGCCTTGATAAGTCCCTTATGATCATCAGAGATGGTTAAATCAACACTTTTTAGGCCTCTTTCTTTGAGTTTTTTAAAATGGTTTTTATAGCTTTGATAGCTTTCCTCAAAAGCAATGTCTGTTCCCAGGATCTTCCGATGGCCGTTTTTATCGACTCCCGCAGTGATGAGCATAGGACAGGAGATGACCTGGTGGTTGACTCTGGTATGAAAGTAAACTGCATCGGTAAATAAATATTTGTAATAATCTTGCAATTGTTCTTGTTGCCATTTTTTTATCTGGGGATCCAACTCCTGGATGATTCTGCTGACAGTGGATTTGGAATAAGTTAAATCCGGGGATAATTTAGCTACAATCTTTTTCACTCTGTTGGTAGAGACGCCATCTTTGATCATCTGACAGATCGTGGCCAGGAGTGCTTTTTCGCTTCTTTGATAATTTTCAAAGAGTTGGGTCTGAAAGGCAAATTCCCTGATCTGGGGTTTGGCCAGTAATAGTCTGCCTACCCTGGTATTTAAAGAGCGGGGCTTATAGCCGTTTCTATTTGCTTTTCTTTTGGCATTATCCCTTTGATGAGATAATACTCCCACTTGAGTATCTCTTTCTTCTTCCATCATCTCTTGTAATAACATCCTTACCATTTCCTTTAAGAAATCTCTGTCTTTTGAGAGTGCCTCTTGCAAAATTGTCTTGATTGACTTACTATTGAGTTGGGTCATCTTGAATTATCCTCCTTAATTTTTTTAGAGTATTATCTATTTATTATGGAGGTTCTTGATGGCCCATTTCAAGTTATTATTTTAAATTAACTTATTCACTTTTACAGAAACTATAGCACACACTCATACTAAAAAGTATATTTGAAATATAACAACTGTTATTAACTATTCTTCATCAAAAAACGAACAGTCGGATTCCTTTAAAATATCTCTTGCCTTATCCAGGTCCCTATCTGATATCAAAATACGAACTTCAGCTAACCCGTCTACCGTAAAAGGATGTACTGACCTGGTAACATCAGATTGCAGGATACATTTTATTCCATAGCTTTCCAGCAAACTTTGAATAGGTAATGCGTCTACTTCTGTTGGAACTCGACACAACTCTACAATCTTTGAATTATGATAGCTGTTATTATTTTCTTCCATAACCTGCACCTTGCTTATATTTAATATTATAAATACTAATATTCAATTCCAATTCTGGCCTGGACTCCTTTTTGATAGGGGTGCTTGACTTCCCGCATTTCTGTGACCAGGTCTGCTTTATCTATTATTTCCTGTGGAGCGTTTCTACCGGTAATTATTATTTCAATATCCTGTGATTTCTGCTCCAGAAAATCAAGAACTTGCTGTAGCTCCAACAACTCAAAATCAATAGCTACATTTAATTCATCAAAAATTATGATATCAAATTGGCCACTTTTTGCTCCTTGAACCCCTTCTGTAAAGGCTTTTTTGGCTTCTTGATAATCGATTTCCTTTGCTTTCCCTTTATAAACAAAATCCTTTGTTCCGAATGTTTTTACGGTTATCTGTGGGATTAGCTGGATTGAATGGAGTTCACCGTAATCCCATTTTTTCATAAACTGAACAATTAATACCTCCTTTCCTCTTCCTGCAGCCCTTAGAGCAAGCCCAAGTGCAGCAGTTGTCTTTCCTTTACCATTTCCAAAATAAACCTGTATTAAACCATCCATTTTGCCGACTCCTTCTACCGATATTCCTTTACTTAGGAAAAATTAATTGAATTTTTTATTGATATTGATTATAATATAATAACATAAAAATAATAATTTATTATAACAGGTTAAGGGAAGCGTGGTGAAAATCCACCGCAAACCCGTTACTGTGAAAGGTACCGAAAGCTGCTTGATGCCACTGGAAAACAATCTTCCGGGAAGGCGCAGCAAGTAGATAGCCTAAAGCCAGGAGACCTGCCTGTTAAAAAAGTTCTGCACTTCTTCGTGGTTAAGAAGTGTGTTTCTTTATTTTAAATAGAGTATATTTTAGAAAAGGAATAAAAATGAACAAAATTAAAAATATTTCCTTTCTCCTCGGTTTCGTGTTTGCAATTATTGTATTTTCCCTCAGTATTTTCACTTTTGCTTACTCTGAAAATTATGATTTTCCTATCACGCTAATTGATGATAGCAATACTGAAGTACATATTCCCGAACAACCACAGAGAATTATCTCAGCAGCACCCAGTAATACAGAGATTATCTTTACCCTGGGGCTAGAAGGAAAACTGGTAGGCAGAAGTGAGTTTTGCAATTTTCCGGAAAAGGCAAAAGATATTGAAAGTATAGGAAAAATGTCTCCTTTAAATTTGGAAAAAATTATTTCTTTAAACCCTGATTTAATCTTATCCTATGGGGGCTTTCAATTGAAGGATATCCCCAGGCTCAGGGAACTGAGACTCAATGTTCTTGTTGTCCAATCAGAAACACTACAGGAGATGATTCAAGGTATTAAATTAATCGCTCAAGCCTGCGGAATACCGGAAAAGGGAGCAGAATTGTCATCTCAAATGCAGGAACGTATCAATAAGGTGAATTTCCGGGTTATGGCTTCATCCAGACAAAAGCCTAAAGTATTTGTAGGCTCCAATTTTGATACTATTTACAGTCCGGGAAAAGATACTTTATTTCATGAATTAATTACACTGGCCGGTGGGGAAAATATCGTGGGGCACCTGCAGGGTTGGTCTAAAATTAGTCCCGAATTGGTTGCTGAAAAAGAGCCTGATATAATTATTGTCCCCAGCGGAATTATGAATCCGGAAGAAATCTCCAAAATAAAAAAGGATATTACAAATCATCCCGGCTGGTCTAACATACCGGCTATTAAAAATAATCAAATTTATGCAGTAAATGAAGACTTGTTTTACCGGGCTGGGCCCCGTCTTGTTGATGGTTTGGAACTATTATATGAAATATTTAACAAAAAATAATAAAAATCCTTACGGATATCCCAACTGGAGGTATAAGGCATTTTTTGTTCTTATATTTGGTTTTCTATCTATTCTGATTGTTGGTTTTATAGCTCTGAATTTTGGAACTATCTCTATTCAACCAAAAAATATATTATCTATCCTCTGGCAACACAAAACAGATGACAGTTTGGGGCTTATTATCTGGGAATTAAGAATACCGAGATTGATAATGGCAATGCTAGCGGGAATGACTTTAGCCGGAGTCGGTGGTGCATTTCAGGGAATACTAAGAAATCCACTGGCTGATCCTTATATTCTTGGAGTTTCTGCCGGTGCAGCATTGGGAGCATGTACCGGTATTGCCCTTCAATATATTACAGGTACATATTTAACAAATATACTACCAATTTTTGCCCTGATTGGCTCTTTTATTTCCATGTTTTTAGTTTATTTTTTTTCCAAAAACAAATCTCATCTTCCCATGACTGATTTATTGCTGGCCGGTGTAGCAGTTAATTTCTTCTTCTCCGCTCTTATTACCCTGTTACTGGCCATATCAAATCGTGAATTGCATTCTATGATCTTTTGGCTTATGGGAGACCTTTCAAATGCCAGCTGGCAAAAGATATATATAGTAATTTTACCTGTCTTTATCGGAAGTCTTTTATTGATTTTCTCTTCACTGGAACTAAATGCTATGGCACTGGGGGAAGAAGAAGCACTCCACCTGGGAATTCAAACAGAAAAATTACGCTTAAAAATTTTTCTAATCGGCTCTATTATGATTGCAGTTGTGGTTTCTTTTACCGGGTTAATTGGTTTTGTCGGCCTGGTAATTCCTCATATCGCACGTCTCATCGTTGGGCCTGACCATAGAATTATGCTCCCGGTATCTGCACTGATTGGTGCAATATTTTTAATACTGTGTGACACTATTGCCCGTACTATTATCGCACCAACCGAAATACCTATCGGGGCTATTACTGCCATCCTCGGGGCACCTCTCTTTATTCATCTGTTAAAAAGGAGAAATGAAAGTAATGAATATTAAAGAACCTATTATTTCCTTAAAAAATGTTAGTTTTTCTTATGGTCAACAATCTGTTCTGGAAGATATTGATTTATCCGTTTTCCCGGGTGATTTTATAGGTATTATCGGTCCCAATGGCTCAGGAAAAACTACTCTATTGAAATTAATATCCGGAATACTGAAACCGCAAAACGGACGAATTATGCTATTTAATCAGGATATCTTGATGATACCAAGAAAAAAAATAGCCAGAATAATATCAGTCGTACCCCAGGAATCTCATGTTGCCTATAATTATAAAGCAAAGGAAATAGTTTTTATGGGAAGAATACCCCATATCAGTCAATGGCAGGGGGAAACTATTTTAGATTATCAGATTTCACAAAATGCTATGAAAAAGACAGATTCATTATGCCATGCAGAAAAAGGAATTCACCAGATAAGCGGTGGTGAAATGCAGAGAATATATATTGCCCGGGCACTGGCACAATCTCCTAAAATACTGATGCTGGATGAATTCGCTTCTCACCTGGATTTAAATT
>Ga0334892_1001406_pt1 | contig 20804 bp, 20 predicted proteins | sample GraSluR3_MG_4_FD_207213 | JGI IMG/M metagenome (GOLD analysis project Ga0334892, IMG submission 207213) | Sludge microbial communities from methane-producing bioreactor in Wageningen University, Netherlands - Granular Sludge_15_04-R3 | ecosystem: Engineered > Bioreactor > Anaerobic >...
CACATCTGGGACTTCATAGAAACCGGGGCGATAATGGTTAACATGCTCACCTTCGGATTTTTACCCTACGTACAAGCGCAGACAGAGTTGTTGTTGGGAATGAAGCCTAAGAAGAAGTTTAATGTGACGGAGAAGGTGTTATTAAGGGTTCTTCGGGTAGAAAAGCTTTCAGTAAATTGATTTCGTATTCTAGAAATGAATTCAGATATTTCTGAGTTAGTTTATTATATTGAAAATAAGAAATAGAAATTAGTACAAATTTTACAAAAATAGGTATATTCCTATACCTAAATTGAATCAATTCTTCTACTACAGAGTGGTTATATGCTTCAAATCGCCGTAACCGGAAAACCAAACGTGGGTAAATCTTCATTTTTCAATTCAGCCACCTTATCTGAGGCCAAAGTGGCCAGCTATCCCTTCACCACCATTAATGCCAATAAAGCTGTGGGACATGTTATCAGTAAATGTCCCTGTAAGGAATTAAAGGTTACCTGTAATCCCCGGACCTCCCGATGCGAAGATGGTCAACGTCTGATACCGGTAGAGCTGGTTGACGTGGCCGGACTGGTCCCGGGAGCACATGAAGGCCGTGGATTAGGGAACAAGTTTTTAGATGATTTAAGACAGGCCAAAGCATTTATACATATCATAGATGCCTCAGGCTCTACTGATGAAGAGGGTAGGCCCTGTGAAGCAGGTTCCCATGACCCCCTGGATGATGTAGAGTTTTTAGAGCATGAGATCACCATGTGGCTTTACGGTATTTTGAAGAAGAACTGGAACAAGATGATTCGAAAAGCCCTCTCTGAGAAACTGGATTTTGCAAAAGTAATAGCTGAACAGCTCAGCGGTACTGGAATATCCCTGGAAAAAGTGACGGAATCTAAAAAAATCATCTCTAAGGATATCGATAAATGGGAAGACGATGATATCATCGAATTCCTGGACCGCCTATTAAAGCTTGCCAAACCCATGCTCATCGTGGCCAATAAAGCAGATTTACCAACCGCCGAGGAGAACATTAAGAGACTGCAGGAAAAATATGAAAATGTCATACCCGCCTCGGCTGAGTCAGAACTGGCCCTTATCCGGGCTTCAGAAGCCGGTTTAATAAACTATTTCCCTGGTGATCCTGATTTTGAGATAATAAAACCAGATGAATTAAGCGAACTCCAGTTAAAGGCTCTAAATTATATAAAAGACCATGTACTTAAAAAGTACGGGAATACGGGCGTACAGCAAGCCTTGAATAAGGTTGTTTTCGACATCTTGGACATGATAACAGTCTACCCAGTGGAAGATGAGCATAAACTATGTGATCAGAAGGGCAACGTGCTCCCAGATGCCCTCCTAATCCCAAGAGGTTCTAAACCCAGGGATTTAGCCTATCTAGTGCATACTGATATTGGTGAAGGATTCATGCATGCACTGGATGCCCGTAACTACAGAAGAGTGAGCAGTGACTATGAACTGGAAGATTGTGATGTTATAAGTATTGTTTGTCGATGAGCCTTAGTAATAATTATCTCACGGTGAAATAATTTTATTCCCTAAATTAATTCTTACTTTTCAAAACATCCCTCGCCGCGATAATCCCCGTGGCAGCTGCCCCTACTATTCCCCGGGAAACCCCGGCCCCATCACCAGCCACGTAAAGTCCGTCTATACGGGTTTGCATTCCATTGCCCACTTCCACCCGCATGGCGTATAGTTTTATCTCCGGAGCGTATAAGAGAGTTGAATCAGAGGCAATGCCGGGTATTACTTTATCAAGAGCCTCTAAACCTTCTATTATATCCACTACCAGGCGGTGTGGAAAGGCCATGGCAATATCGCCCGGTGTTACGCTGCTGAAGGTGGGTACCACATTACTTCGCTCCAGTCTTCTCCAGGTGGATCTTCTCCCCCTTTTAAGGTCACCTAAACGTTGTAGGAGAGGTTTTCCACCACCCAGAGTATTTGCAATGGTAGCTATGGAAAACGCGTAATCAGAAGTGTTTTCAATAGGCTCGGTTAGTTCTACCCTTACTAAAAATGCAAAGTTGGTGTTTTCAGAAACTTTATCACGCATTGAATGGCCATTAACCCCTATAAAACTGTCATAGACTTCTTCAACCACAAATCCTGCGTTACATACGCAGAATGTTCTGACAAAGTCGTCGTAGGTTTTGGTCATGACATGGAATTTAGGATCCCAGTTTATACGGGTTATTTCATCCATTACAATCTGCGGTATCTCCACTCTAACCCCAATATCAACTGGATTATGTTTAAAGGGTATTTTGAGCTTTTTCATCTGATCAGAGAGCCAGTAAGCTCCTACTCTTCCCGGGGCGGCGATGATATATTTGCATTCTATTTTAAATTCGCCTTTCTGGGCATTCTTGGCTATTGCGGCCTTTACACCTTCACCCGCAATTATATCGAGGATTTCAGTCTCCAGTAGAAATTCAACACCTTTGCTTTCCAGTTCTTTTTTAATTGATTCTATAATGGCCGGGGTTTTATCTGAACCCATATGCCTCTGGACAATTGGTATAAATCTAATTCCAGAGGCGGCTGATTTTCTGAGTATATCTGCTATTTGATGTTCGCTAGGGGAGTAAAGTTCGTCAGGAGCCCCGTGCCTGAGGAAGAATTGGTCTATTTCATTGATTATGTCCCAGGCTTCTTCCTGGCTTACAAATTCTTTCAGGTCACCGCCGATATCTGGCCTCAGGTTTAGTTTACCATCGGATAGACCGCCTGCACCTCCAACACCCCCAGTTATATTGCAGGGTTTGCAATTTCGGCATGACCCATTTTCAAGTGCAAGGCAAAGCCTTTCATCCATTTCCCTACCTTTATCTACCACCACCACATCAAAATGTCCTGCCAGTTCACTGGCTGCAAAAAGTCCTGCCGGCCCAGCACCTACTATCAAAACATCACATTCCATTAAAAATCACGTTTCAACCTTTCTATTACTGTTCGTCAATAAATTATTTGTTTTATAAGCTCTATAAAGATTGGTACTACTAACAGACAGAGAGGTATTTTTCAAGTGTAAAATGAGGATCTATAAACTTCCCTCAGATGAGGTTTATACTGAATTAGAGACTTCGAAAAAGGGTTTAAGTACTGAAGAGGCTAAAAAACGCCTGAAAAAATATGGTGCCAATCAAATTGAGGAGTTTAAAAGAACCCCCATTATTTACGAGTTCTTAGCTAATTTATACCAGCTTCTAGCCCTGCTTCTTTGGGCAGCAAGTGCACTGGCTTTTATATCAGGAACGCCCCAATTAGGATTTGCTATAATCGCTGTTATCATAATTAACGCTATTTTTAGTTTCTGGCAGGAGTATCAGGCAGAAAAGGCAGTTGAAGCCCTGAAAAAAATCCTGCCCTCCACGGCTAATGTAATAAGGGAAGGTAAACAGGAAGAAATATTGGCTGCTTATCTTGTGCCCGGGGATGTTATGGTGCTGGAGGAGGGGGACAATATCTCTGCCGATGCCCGCCTGATAGAGGCCATCCAAATGAAGGTGGATTCATCAACACTTACAGGTGAATCAAAACCTGTACGTAAAGTGGCAGAAGTTGAAGAAGAGGATGAAAATCCCGTTGAAGCACATAATCTTGTTTTTGCCGGTACCAGTGTTGCATCTGGATCTGGAAGGGCGGTGATCTTTGCCACGGGTAAAAATACAGAATTCAACAAGATAGCAGCTTTGACTCAGGAGGTTAAAGATGAACCCAGTCCCTTGCAGAAGGAGTTAAGCAGTGTTACCAAGATTATAGCTGCAGCAGCTATTCTGATGGGATTTATCCTCTTCATAGTGAACGTATTTTATGTTAACCTGGCTTTATCCGTGGCCTTTATCTTTGCTATTGGTTTGACTGTGGCCAACGTCCCCGAAGGATTATTACCCACGGTAACCCTGGCCCTGGCCGCTTCTGTCCAGAAAATGGCAAAGGATAACGCTCTTATAAAACGTCTTTCCAGTGTGGAAACTTTAGGATCCACCAATATAATCTGTACAGATAAAACCGGTACCATAACCAAAAACGAGATGACGGTGCGTAAAATCTGGATACCCTATCACCTTCTGGACGTTACTGGAGCGGGTTATGACCCATCAGGTTGTTTTATACACGAAGGAAAAGAGGTTTCCCATGAAGATGTGAGGGAATTGCGGCTCTTAATGCGTTCTGCCACCTTTGCCAATGACGCGCGACTCATTGAACCCTCTAATCCGGATGAAAAATGGAAGATAACAGGTGATCCAACAGAAGCTGCTCTGCTGGTGGCGGCCCGTAAAAATGGTTTTGATTGGGAGGAGAGGATTAAAAAACAGCCCCGTATTGTAGAGCTTCCCTTCGATTCTAAGAGAAAATCCATGAGCTCCATCCATCAGAAAGGTGAAAGTAAAATGGCCTACATCAAGGGAGCTCCAAAGAAGATGATAGCTCTTTCCAACCAGATATCGGTAGGTGGGGAGGTTAAACCATTTTCAGAGAATGAGAAGGAGCAAGTTATAAAGGTGCATGATGAATTGGCTTCGTCTGGTCTCAGGATATTGGGAATGGCTTATCGGGAGCTGCCATCAGATTTTGAGGATTACCGGCCCCAGACAGTAGAGAAAGATATGGTTTTCGTGGGAATGATGGCCATGCAGGACCCACCTCGTCCCGAGGTAAAACCAGCAGTGGAGGATTGTCATCGAGCAGGAATCCGGATCCTGATGATCACCGGCGATTATGGTTTAACCGCACAATCTATAGCCCAGGAAGTAGGTATAATTAGCAGCAACTGCCGTATAGTTAAAGGCAAAGAATTGAATGCCTTATCTGATGAACAGGTGAAAGAGATTCTGAGAGGGGATTGCAATGTGATTTTTGCCAGGGCCATCCCCGAACACAAGATGAGAATAGCCTCCATCCTGGAAAGCGAACACGAAATTGTGGCCATGACCGGAGATGGAGTTAACGATGCCCCTGCTCTTAGGAAAGCAGATATCGGAGTGGCCATGGGTATTACCGGTACTGATGTGGCTAAAGAGGCCTCTGATATGGTTTTAACCGATGATAACTTTGCCACCATTGTGGGTGCCATAAAGGAAGGCCGTACCATCTATGAAAATATTAGGAAGTTCATCACCTATATTTTCAGCCATGAAACCGCGGAAATCATCCCCTTCGTTCTTATGGTTCTCTTTAAAATCCCATTACCCATTACTGTGATGCAAATACTGGCTATTGACCTGGGAACCGACACACTACCTGCATTGGCCCTGGGAGTAGGACCTCCCGAGTCAGATGTGATGGATCGGCCTCCCCGTCCCCGTAAGGAAAGACTTTTAAACAGGTTTGTTATACTGAGAGGATACATGTTTCTGGGACTTATAGAAGCCGTATTGGTGATGTCAGGTTATTTTTGGACCCTCTACAGCTCCGGATGGGCTTTTGGTATCAATTTAGCTCCTACCGACCCTTTATATCTTAAGGCCACCACCATGGTATTTGCAGGGATCATAGTTGCTCAAATCGGGAACCTCCTGGGATGTCAGACAACCAGAACCTCCGCTTTCACCGCGGGGTTATTTAAGACCAAATGGATAATCAGAGGCGTAATATTTGAAGTGGTAATTTTACTGGCCATTGTCTACGTTCCCTTTCTGCAAACTATTTTCAGCACTACTGCCCTGGGATTAAATGAATGGCTGTATTTAATCCCATTTATCCCTATCATGTTCTTTGCAGAGGAATTAAGGAAATATATTAGCAGTAGAAATACTGAGTAGCAATAGAAATACTAAGTCAGAAAGTCAGAAAGTAAAACATATTAACCATGTGAAAATATCGAACAGATTAAAATGGCCGGTGCCACTCAGATAATTTCCCCGTTTGTAATATCAGGCAGGCTCATGCACAGGAGCATTGACGATGGTTATGAAGCCATGTTTTGTCCAGGATGTACTGGCAGAACACCGGGAACGAGAAATGAGAGAAGTAAGAGTAAGACATGAAAGCCAATTCGTGGGTAAAACCATTTTAGAAGCAGACATGCATGAAAAAACAGGCATAGTGATGGTGGGAATTGGTAAACAGGGTAAATTAACCATTGATCCCCCTCGTGATTTCGTGATTGAAGCAGGAGACATAATACTGGGTATCGGTAAAAAAAAGATGAATTAGATATATAATGGAGAAAGAATGTGTGAATGTAGAAATAGGTAAAGATGTTTTTAGTTATAGAATTGGGGAGGATAAGAAACTATTATACGATAATATTCACCGATTTTAATGGTTTTATCTCCAAATAATCTTCTTTTAAAAGAATTTCAAATGAATAAACAATTATTTTAACCCCTTTTTCCCAGGCAATCTTAAGTGTGCTGGAGAATTCCGGATCCATCTCCCAGTTGGGGCCGAATTTTACTGCATCATCTCTCATTATTAGGAAAAGAACTGCTGAATTAAAACCTTCTTCTTTAGCTTTAATAAGCTCTTCCACATGTCTCTTACCCCTAAGGGTGGGAGCATCCGGAAATTTGGCCAATCCCTCTTCTACCAGAGTGCAGCCCTTCACCTCCAGCAGCATCTTCTTATCATCTTCACCTGAAAGCAGGAAATCTATGCGGCTATTTCCGAACGTGTATTCTCTTTTTTCAATTGAATAAGGCAAAAACTCTTCTACAAGACCTGATTCAATAAGCTCCGCTGCCAGATCGCTATGCAAACCTGAGTTGATCAAAACCCATACACCATCCTTCCACACAGCCATGACATCATACTTTGTTTTGCGATTGGTCAGATTATCGGCCGGCCGAAGTAACAGAAGTGTTCCTGGGATTAGAAGTTCTTTAAGTCGTCCTGGATCTCGTAGATGTGCTTTTTCAGTTTTCCTTTCTGTTTCAAACAGGACTGTGAAGCGATTGGGTCTTTCCTGGAAAGTTCCGGAGATTATGTTGTTGATTTTCATTTTTTTTAAAATTTCAATTACATCATATTAATTACTCATTCTTGAAGTAAGCCAGATAATTATTTTCCCCTCTTCTTCTGGTAGTTCAATCCAATATAATCATCATGGCGCATTATAAGAGGAAAAAGAAGGCTATTTTACTAATATTGGCTTCATGCTCCAGCAAATAAATTTGTTCCTCTCTGCAAATGGAATAGGCAATTGCTGACTGTTTATTTTCCGCTTTTTTAACCATGTATTCTGCATTGATCTGTTTTGCCACGTTTTTTTGGATTCCCCAGCGCCTTTGCAATTTCTTCTTCACTTCTACCTTTTTCTATACCAATTATGAAGTGCTCATGATAATCTGAAACCACGTCATCTCTTTCATCTTTAGGCAGTTTCCACAACAACCTGGTGAGTTCTTTCAGATAATCATCCTTATTCATCTCCATTTCCCTCCATATCCGCATTATTTATATTATACAATAAATTATTCACACCCATAGCAAATTCATTCCATTCAGCTACTAATTTTTCCTTTTTTTCCTTCCCCAACTCGGTTATTTGGTAATATTTTCTTGGAGGGCCATCTTGAGACTCTTTTAAATATGAAATAACCAGACTCTCAGTTTTTAACCTTTTAAGAAGGGGGTAAATGGTACCTTCTGAGATAAAAATGTTCCTCGATATCTCTTCGACCATTTCATAACCATAACAATCTTTCCTGTCCAGCAAGACCAAAACACAGAGTTCCAGGACCCCCTTTTTAAATTGAGTGTTCATGATATCATTTACAGTATACAAGGTACCATATATTGCAAGGTACCATTTATAGTTTTATATTGGATAGATAAGAACAAAAAAAATCGAATTCCCCAGACATAAAAGGACATTTGAAGACGGATATAAACAAGATATCCCGGATATAAACAAGATGTCCTAAATCAAAACTCCATATCAAAGGTGCCTTGATCCTTAAAGATCCAATCAGTAGTATTTTTACCAGTACCCTTAAAACCAAACTTTTTATAGAATTCTAAAGCCCTTTCATTGTTTAAAGTAACGTTCAAAATTACTTTCCGACACCCTGAGTCTTCTGCGAGTTTCAACGCGTTTTCCAGGATGCAAGTTCCAATTCCCTGGCTCCTGAATTCCGGGTCGACTGCTATATTGCTTATATAGTAATCTCCCGGGCCTATACTTGCTGTAAGTAGCTCATTAATCAGTGTTCCCTTAAAAACGTGTCTTAACAAATCATAAAAACCCAGTATCTTAGAATATGCCTTAAATTCTTTCCAGAATGTGACATCATCCCCACGGAATGAAACCAAAATTCCTAGTACTCCCCCGTCACCATCACTAACCACGTGAATGTTTTCAAGCCAAACAAATTGTTTCCCGCATTTATGAGACTTTTTATGTTTTTAATCCCTTCAGTTTCATTTTTACCCAGTATTGCACGGAATATCTCTAGTTCAGTCTCGTAAATTAGCTTTGACACCAATCCCAGGTCGTGTTGTTCAGTATTTAAAGGTTCGAATTTCATTTTAACAAAATTATATAGTCTGCATGATATAAAATGAACCCTATGGAGAGTAAAAAATTCGTGCTCCTGGATATCGATTACGTCACCGAGAACGATGAAGCGGTGGTGAGGTTATTCGGGAAACTGGTGGGGGAGGATGGAAATAGATCCATAATAGCCAAGGATAAGAGTTTCAAACCGTACATCTATGTTCTCCCCTATGATATAGAAGCATGTATAACTGAATTAGAAGATTTAAACATTCAAAAAATTGAAAAAGTCGAGAAGAAGGATGTGGGTGTCCTTAAAGAATTCCTGAAGATCACGTTGAAACACCCCCAGGATGTGCCCAAATTAAGAGAAAAGATCTGGGGTTTAGACTCTGTTGATGCAGTCAGGGAACATGACATCCCCTTTTACCGTAGATACCTGATAGATAAGGGACTTTTTCCCATGTCCGAGGTTCAGGTGGAGGGTAATTCCTTAAATTCTTCTTTTATCTCTGAAGGCGATCCCTACATCTTCGAAGTTGTTGGAGATCCCCAGCCACTCGAGTCTGGACTTCCGGAACTCAAGGTTTTGAGTTTCGATATCGAGGCCTGCAATCCCAAGGGCATGCCCCAGGAAAAAGAAGACCCCATCATCATGATCAGTCTTTCCAGTAACCAGGGTCTACGTAAAGTATATTCCACCAAGTCTTCCTCCTTCGATTTTGCAGAAATGGTAAGCGATGAGAAAGAACTGCTTGAAAAATTCGTGGAAGTGGTTAAATCTGAAAACCCGGACCTTATAACCGGGTATAACAGTGATGTGTTTGATTTTCCCTATATCCGTGATAGGGCTGCCCGGCTGGGAGTAACCCTCGACCTGGGTGTGGATGGATCCGAACTTAAATTTATGAGGCGGGGTTTTGCCAATTCAGCAGTGGTGAAAGGCCGTGTCCATGTAGATCTTTATCCTAGTATGCGCCGATTCCTGCAATTAGACCGTTACACCCTGGAAAGAGTGTATCTGGAGATCTTCGATGAAGAGAAGAAGGATATAGATGGGGGTGAAATCCATGTTTGCTGGAATGATGATGGAGAAAGGCTGGAAGAGCTGTTTGAATACTCTTTGGATGATGCCGTGGCAGTTACCAAGATCGGGGAGGAAATGCTGCCACTGAACATGGCGCTCACCCGTCTTGTTGGTCAGCCCCTCTTTGATATCTCCCGTATGGCAACCGGACAGCAGGTGGAGTGGTACCTCATCCGTAAAGCCTATGAATACGGTGACATAGTTCCTAATAAACCTTCAAATTCTCAGATTGCAAATAGGAGAAAGATTGAAGGGGGTTATGTTAAAGACCCGGTGAAGGGCCTGCATGAAAATATCGTTTACTTCGATTTCCGCAGCTTGTACCCCAGTATAATCATCTCCAGGAACGTGTCTCCGGACACGTTGGTGGATGAATGTGACGAAGAAGATTGTTACACCGCCCCAGAGGTTGGTTATAAGTTTTTAAAGGAACCAGTAGGATTTGTACCCTCTGTAATAGGTAACGTGTTGAGGGAGAGGGTTAAAGTGAAATCCCGGATGAAAGAAGCCACCGACCCCCGGGAGAAGCATGTGCTGGATGTGCAGCAGGAGGCCCTTAAAAGGGTGGCCAACACCATGTACGGAGTTTATGGATTTATAAAGTTCAGGTGGTACTGTCTGGAATGTGCAGACTCTATTACTGCCTGGGGAAGAGAATTCATTAAAAATACCATGAAAAAATCAGAAGAATCAGGGTTTAAACCTATATATGCCGATACCGATGGTTTCTACGCTACCTATGTGGGATCATCCGATGAGGATGGAGAATCCGAATGAAAACAGGGATAAAAATCGTCCATTGCGATCCATACGACCGCGTGCATTTTTCTAAACTGGAAGATACTTACTCTAAACTATTCAATAAAGAGGAGAACTTGAGGTTCCTCTCTTTAAGCAACCTCCCATTTGACTCCAATACAATCGCGTCCTTCTTAAAGAATTCATCTGCAGGAGAAGTAGAATATTACGCGGTACTTACTCCTGATAATAGTATAATTGGCATATCGGCCTTTGAAAGTGATTTAATCAAGGGTTTCCAGTTAATAGGTATTGTAGTGGATAACAACTTCAGACATGAGGGTATTGGAAGGGCCCTAATAGATAAAGGAATGGAAGTTGCCCGGGGGAAAGGTTTTAAAGCCATCGATATTTCTGTTTTCGCTGATAATAAGGCCATGCTTATATTACTTCTTAAACTTGATTTTAAAATCGTTAAAATAGATTACCATGCCCGTTTTGATGGTGAAGATTTGATTTGTTTGAAGAAGTACCTTTAACTTTGATGAGGAATTAAATGTCACTTAATAAGATTTTAAAAGAGTTTATCAGGCCAAATAAGATTGACTATTTTGGTGTTGCTGATTTATCGTCCATGAAAGATTTCATAGAATCAATAGGGGGAAAATTAATATCCAAATATCCTAAATCCGCCTCAATAGGAATTATTTTACCTGATTCCATCGTTGACGAGCTCCCCAGGAGATCTGAGCATGAAGTGGCTGCTAGTTACAGGCGCCCATATGATCAGACCAACCAGCGTTTGAACATTGTAACCGGTAAATTAAAGAGTTTATTGGAAGAAGAAGGTTATGATGCCTTTCCAGTGCCTGCATCGGAACGTTACGATGATGAAAATATAGCAGCTATTTTTTCTGATAAATTAGCAGCTCATCAGGCAGGTTTAGGTTGGATAGGAAAAAGTTGTCTACTTATCACTCCAGAATCTGGGCCTAGAGTACGTTGGGCTACCGTCTGACAGATGCCCCTTTAAAAGTAACTGGCGAACCATTATCCCTGGAATGTGGGCATTGTACTGATTGTGTGGACATATGTCCTGTGAATGCCTTTACTGGTGAACCTTTCCGTGAAGATGAACCCCGGGAAGTCCGTTACGATGCCAGGAAGTGTCAAGAATACCTTGGACATGATGTTGGTGAATGGAATGTCTGTAGATTGTGCGTTTATATCTGTCCGCATGGGAGAAAATAAGGATTATTGATATTTTTCAAAGACTGTAACTTGGTCTATAGTCTTTCTCGGCCTTGGACCGGGATCTTCATCTGCGTATCCCAGTGTGAACATGGCAGGGACTCTTATATCTTCCGGAATGTTCAGGATTTTTTTAACTTCGTCTTCTTTGTAGGCGCCTAGCCAGCAAGTTCCCAGTCCGAGTTCGGTGGCTTCCAGTATCATGAATGAGACTGCGATGGATAGGTCAACGGTGTAAGCGTACTGGCCACAGGGCATCACTCTTTCTGATTCTGTTGAACAGGCCACGATGATGACTGGTGCTTCACCCACGAAGTTCTGGCTGTTTGCAGCATTAACAAGTTTCTGTCTGGTTTCCTTGTCCTTCACCACCAGGAATTTCCATTCCTGTCTGTTAGCTGCTGATGGCGCAATCCTGGCTGCTTCCAGTATTTTATCCAGCTTCTCTTCTTCAACTGGAGTAGTTTTATATTTTCTGATGCTTCTTCTTCTACTGATTGCTTCAAAAACGTCCATTGAAACATCCCCCATTAAAAATAATTATCTGTACAAAGCTTATCAAAATAAATTGAAAATATTTGGTCGTGTGTCATGTTTGGTTAAAATTATAAGAATGTGTGGGAACACACCTCCAGTTGTCAAATAACTAAGAAGGTGTATCCCAAATGGTGTTTAGTATTTTTAGCCAAATAAACTTAAGCTTTGAAAATGGAGAATTGTCGGTTGCCAACCTAGCTGCTGCAGTAAAAGATCTAAAATTAGAACAAATGGTAGTAGAGGCTGTGATTGAGGAAATAAATAGAAAAGAGGTTGAAAAACACTGCGGAAACCGATACACCCGAGGTAATGGGGCTAACAGATTCCAACAAGCGGGAACTGTGGAACGTCATCCGGTTACATTTGGTGGGTAAACTCAACCCTGAAATTTGCACAAAGTCAAAGACACCTTAACTGGAAAAGTTTTCCTACCATTTATACGATAGAATAATGTTCTCTGGGCAGGAAAAACCTTCTAAAGAAGACATTCCGATGACCTTCACGGAGTTGGCCACCAAGATGACCTACCCGAGACACTGCACATGAGGGGAAAAAACAATTCCTAAAAACAATGTTCCCTTCACCCCCGCACCATCTACTCGAAGGGTTCTGGAATACGGTGCGAAATAATAAATCTTTCATTCACAAAAAGAATAAAAAAATACGAGTTTGGAGGCTGCCCTGGCCGACAGTACAAAAAAACACAACCCAAGAAAAAGACACCCAAAAAAAAAACATTATAAAATGTCATGCTACGCCCTAAACAACGATGTTGAGAAAATTTTACTTGACCTGCGGGTTAAATCAACCCTGGGAAGTCCACTGCTGAGGAACTTAACAAGCACAATGCCCCTGGATAAACAGGCTTGCATCATCGGAAAACGCAGACCCGGAAATGAGAATCGCCATGATAGATGCCGAGAAAACCTTCCAACTGGACCTAATCCACCTGATACGAGATACAGGCCATAAATTATGGCAAGATAAGCAGTTAAAAGCTTGATAAGAGAAAAAAGCTGGTTAACAAACTATCCACCATTGTATACTCCCTGAAAAAAACTGGATGTTGAACAACACACCCAAACATAAAACGAGAATTACAAGCAAGAATAAAATCACACCATAAAACAGTTACAACGTTTCGCAGAGAAACTTTTGCAGTTAAACTATCACAAAACAGCTTCCTTCATCAGAAAACAGGCCAACCGAGCCATTACATTCACCACACCAGCCCTGGAAGGAAAACATGTACCCCCTGAAACTCCAACCTCATCGAGAAACTGATGGGCGAGATCCAGAAAAGAACAAAAACACAAAATGGATGCACTGAACCAGCAAAAGGCCAAAAAGCAATCCTAAAACCCTCATCCTAACCCGCTACGTATCCGAAAAAAACTATACAAAATTTAAAAACCAAATAATAAACACCTAAAATCTAAAAAAAACATAACAAAAACAAATCAAGATCACAACTGGAGAAATCTAACCAAAATTGAAACACAACTAAATAAATTGAAAATTGGTAATCTGGGAATTCACTCTGCGTCCATCATTTCGCCGTAAATTGGTAATCTGGGAATTCACTCTGCGTCCATCATTTCGCCGTAAATTGGTAATCTGGGAATTCACTCTGCGTCCATCATTTCGCCGTAAACTACTTCTATTTCACAGCCTTTAGGACCGCAACAGAAATGTTGTAAATCAAATTCAGCTTGCATATTTTTCACCTCGCTGTTTTTATACAGTAAAGAAGTAAAGATTCACCTCTTAATTGTATACCATAAAGAAGTAACTAATCCTATTTAAATTGAGTATAGTCAAAAAAGATATATACTATACTATTGTATACTAACTACCAATTAATGTAGTCAGTTGAATGTGGTTTAAATGAATCCAAAAAAAGATTACTGCTATGCCGTGGAAGCAGCGCTCAACGAACTGGGAGGAAAATGGAAACCATTAATTTTATACGTGTTAATAGATGGTAAAATGCGTTTTAGTGAGATAGATAAACTTTTACCCTCCATTACCCAGCGAATGCTCACCAAACAGCTCCGTGAATTGGAAAAAGACAACCTGATCCACAGAGAAGTCTACGCAGAAATACCCCCTAAGGTAGAATACTGCCTCACCGAAAAAGGCCACTCTGTAATACCCGTTCTAGAGGCCATCTGTGAATGGGGAGAGAAATACTGCCTGTAAAAGCAAGTTGGGTTTGTCAAAATTTAAGTTGAGTTGTAAAAAGAACAGAATCTTAAGATATGTTCTGCTTAGCAATCTTAACCGCGAATACACCAGCACCAAACCCATTGTCTATATTTACCACAGCAATACCCGGGGCACAGGACTGAAGCATGGTATATAGAGCCGTGAACCCTCCTTTGCCCACACCGTAGCCTACCGATGTCGGCACCCCTATGACTGGGATATCCACCAGTCCAGCGACAACAGATGGTAAGGCTCCTTCCATTCCTGCCACCACCACAAGTGCTTTCACATCTTCTTCAATCATATTTCTTATATGTGAAAATAATCTATGTATACCTGCTACACCCACATCATACGCCGTTAAAGCCTCACAGCCCATTTCCTCTGCAGTTATTTTTGCTTCCTCTGCAACGGGGATGTCGGAAGTTCCGGCAGTTATAACCCCTATTTTAACCTTCTTCTCTATTTCATGATGGTTGATGAGTAATATCTTGGGCCGGTGATGATACTCTTGCCTAAAACCTTCCGGTAGGTTCAGCTGCCCTTTTATTGCTTCATATTTTTCCTGGTTGAGTTTGGTGACCATCACCCGTCCGTGGCGGGTTGCACCATTAATTATCTTTATCAGGTCACCGTTTTCCTTATTTTCTGCAAATATAACCTCGGGAATTCCAGTCCTCACATCCCGACACGTATCTAACTTGGCAAAATCCTCTATTTCCTTGATTTGCATGGATTTAAGTCTTTTTTCCGCCTCTTCCAGGGAAATTTTCCCATCCTTCAATTTCTGCAGAATTTCCTTCATAGGGCATCACTATCAATCGATATTACATTTACAGTATCAACTGAATTTTATCATATTTATATATAAGGCCGCCTTAAAAAAGAATTGAATACATTTTCTAATTTATTTCTCTACCGATTCAAATCTTCATTTATGATACATACATTTATGATACATATTTCAGTATAATCAAGGTGTGACGTTGAAAAAAGCCAGAATATTTGTACAGGGAATAGTCCAGGGAGTGGGTTTTAGACCTACTGTATACCGAATCGCTAAAGACCTGGCACTCAATGGTTACGTGAGGAATCTGGGTAATATCGTGGAGATCGTCCTGGAAGGAAGTAAAGCTGAAATCACAGAATTCACCGATAATTTGAAAACCAACACCCCACCCCTATCTAAGATTACTTCTTTGGAAATTGAATGGCTGGATACAGATGGTGAAGAGGAATTCAATGACTTTGAAATACTGGAAAGTTCCTCCCATTTCTCTGGTTCTTCAGTGATACCCCCGGATGTGGCTACCTGTGATAACTGTCTGGAAGAAGTTAAAAACCCCCATGACAGGAGGTATGGCTATCCATTCACCGCCTGCACCGACTGCGGACCCCGTTTCACCGTGATAAAAAGCGTTCCCTATGACAGGGAAAGAACCTCCATGGAGGAGTTCCCCCTCTGTCCCGATTGTTTAAGGGAGTATAAAGACCCTGAAGACCGCCGATACCACGCAGAAGCAACTTGTTGCCCGGTCTGTGGACCTTCCATCTTCTTATTCCAGGATAAAATGTTAGAGGTAAAAGATCCAATCAAGGAGACTGTTAAGCTCATCGATGAGGGTAATATCCTGGCGATTAAGGGCATCGGCGGCACCCACCTGGTGGCCAGAACCACAGCTAACGACACCATCTGCAATCTCAGGAAAAGACTGGGGAGGTTTAATCAACCCTTCGCTTGCATGTCCCCTGATGTAGAGACCATTAAAACCTTTGCCGAAGTTTCTGATAAAGAAAAAGAGGTTTTAGAATCAAGAAATAGGCCCATAGTAGTGTTAAATAAGAATAAAGATTACTATCTATCCCCTTATGTGTCAGATCTCCATAACCTGGGTATCATGCTCCCCTATTCGGCTTTACACCATATGCTCTTCAAATACTCGGATGAACCAGCTTACATCATGACTTCTGCCAACATGCCAGGGGAGCCCATGCTCACTGGAAATCAGGAGATCAGGGGAAGACTGAATGGTGTTGCCGATTATTTCCTATTACATGACCGGGAGATTGTGAACCGTTGTGATGATTCTGTGGTGAGATTCAGGGGAGATGATCTGGCCTTTATCAGGCGTTCCCGGGGTTTTACCCCCGAACCTTATGATTTTTCCCGGCTTGAAAGCGACTTAAAGGTACTAGCATTAGGGCCAGAGATCGACGTCACTTTTTCCATCTTAAAGGAGGGTAAATGTTACGTGTCCCAGCATATTGGCGACACCACCAAGTATGAAACCTTTAAATACCTTCAAAATGCAGTGAAATATCTCATGGAGATAACAAGGACCAGTTCAGTGGATGTGGTGGCCTGTGACCTGCACCCTATGTTTTTCACCACCAAACTCGCCCAGGAGTTGAGTGAAAAGTTCCAGTGTGATATTCTCCGGGTTCAGCACCACTACGCCCATGCTGCTTCCCTGGGGGCGGATAATGACGTGGATGAACTTATCTGTATCGCCGCCGATGGTGTGGGCTATGGAGATGATGGAACTGCCTGGGGCGGGGAAATTCTCCATTACGAGGGTGCTGAATATGAGAGGACCGCCAGTTTGATGCCGCAGAAAATGGTGGGTGGAGATATAACCACCCGTTATCCGGTTAGGATGGTTATGAGCATGCTTCATGAACTCTTAGACCCGGAAGAACTGGTGGATTTGATGAATAAAGATTACCTGTCCTACTTCAAACACGGCGAGCAGGAAGTTAATCTGGTGGCTCAGCAGCTGGAGAAGGGCTTTAATATCTCTCTGACTACTAGTACCGGGCGGGTGTTGGATGCCATCTCGACCCTGCTCCACATCTGTGGTGAGAGAACATATGAAGGTGAGTGTGCCATGAAACTGGAATCCGTGGCCTACAGGGGAAAAGATACCCTGGAAATCCCCATAAAAATCAGTGAATTTGGTGGTAGAGATGTTCTGGATACATCATCTATACTTCTTTCTGTTCTGGATAAGTTAAGGGCTGGAGAAAAGGTAAGTGATATTGCACTGGCTGCCCAGAAGGCTGTTTCCACCGGCCTAGCTGAATTAGCCATTAGAACCGCGGATAAAACGGGTGTTGATGTTATAGGTGGATCTGGTGGGGTGTTCTATAATGAGGCCATCAGCCTGAACATCAAAGATAGAGTGGAGTCTGCTGGTTACCGGTTTATCCAGCATAGAAATAGCTGTGCCGGGGATGGATCTGTGTCTATGGGCCAGGCTGCTGTAGCTGCGCTGAAATATAAGTGAAGCTGAAATATAAGTGAAGATACACTTAATAATAAGATGCACCGAATTTCAGTAAAATAAGTTTTATTCACTCCGTGCTTTCATCTGGAGCAACGACCGGCAAATTTAAGGTCCGTTTCTTAAGAGCCTTTTTTCTTTCGTTTATCTGTTTTAAAAGATCCTCTGCATGTGCAGTGGCCCGATTATATTCTTCTATAAGGTTTTCCAGTTCATCTTCCACTTCTTCACCCATCCTGGCCCTCTCTTCCAGGCTCTGGAGCTCCTGGAACTGATGGCCGGGGACCTTTACCCGGATAATCCCCTGGCTTATGAATATCTGAAATTCAATGTCCCGGGAGATCCCATAATATTTCCTGGGCCTCCCCCTTTCTATCTTCTGGAAAGATGAATTCAAGAGTCCCACTTTTTCCATGGCCCTCAAGTGTTCGATTATGGCCTTTTGTCCTACTTCTAACTCACGGGATATCTGGCTTACAAAACGAGGTTCGTCTCTTAAAAAGTTAAGGATGTCTCTACGGGTTTTACATCCCATGACATCAAGTATTTCCTCTAAATCCATATTCCACATCACTGTTTGTTTTTGTTAGATTGAATTTTTATTTTAAGTTGATAATAATACTGATTATCAGCAACTGTTGGTATTAATTTTATTTCGAAAACTTTATATAACTTTTAGTAATTATAATACACTAAGTTTATATAACTTTTGGTAACTTTAATCGTGAATTTTTGTAAATATTTATATAACCTCTGGTTATTAAAACAGAAAGGTTACCATGGATTCATCCGAGAAAAGGTGAATAAATGACCGATACACCAGATTTAAAGAAATTAAAAAAGGAAATAGAGGATTTAAAGTCCCAAATCGAGGAAAAAGATGAAAAGATAGATGAGATGAACCAACAGCTAGAAGAAAATGACAAAACCATGGAAGAACAGAAAGAAAAGATGGACAATTACTATTCTCAACTACAACGCATGCAGGCGGATTTCGATAATTACAAAAAAAGATCCGAAAAGGATCTAAGCGAATATATAAGATACGCCAATGAAAATCTGATTTTAAAAATATTAGACATCTATGAAGATTTAGGTAGGGCATTAAAATCTAAAAATCCAGAAACTTTAAAGGAAGGAGTGGAATTAATCTATAAAAAGTTAAAAGACACCCTGGAAGGAGAAGGAGTCCAGGAGATATGTGCAGAGGGTGAGAAATTCGACCCCTTCAAACACGAAGCACTGATGGTAGAAGACCACCAGGACTATGATGATGGAACAGTTATAGAAGAACTTGGAAAGGGCTACACCCTGGATTCCAAGGTAATTAAGTATTCAAAAGTTAAAGTTTGCAAAAAAAGGTGATAAAATATGGCAAAAAAAGAAAAAATAATCGGTATAGATTTAGGAACAAGTAACTCTGCAGCAGCAGCACTCATCGGTGGAAAACCCACCATAATACCCAGCGCAGAAGGAGCCACCCAGTACGGAAAGTCATTCCCCAGCTACGTGGCCTTCACCAGCGACGGACAGAAATTAGTGGGAGAACCAGCCCGAAGACAGGCCGTGACCAACCCAGAACACACCATAACCGCTATTAAAAGGCATATGGGTACCAGCTACAAGGTGGACGTCATGGGCAAACAGTACACCCCGCAGGAAATATCCGCATTCATCTTACAGAAGATCAAAAAGGATGCCGAAGCATTCCTAGGTGAAGAAGTTAAAAAAGCAGTTATAACCGTACCAGCCTACTTCGACGACAACCAGAGAACCGCAACCAAGGACGCGGGTACCATCGCCGGATTAGAAGTGGTAAGACTGGTAAACGAACCCACCGCAGCCAGTCTCGCCTATGGTATAGATAAAGAATCAGATGAAGAACTGGAAATCCTGGTATTCGACTTCGGTGGTGGAACCCTGGACGTGACTATCATGGAATTCGGTGGAGGAGTATTTGAAGTTAAATCCACCAGCGGGGACACCAAACTGGGCGGAACCGACATGGACGCTGTGGTTATGAAGTACCTGGCAGAGCAGTTCAAGGCGGAAACCGGTGTGGACCTGATGAACGATGACCAGGCTGTGCAGAGACTCAGGGAAGCCGCTGAAAAAGCTAAAATCGAACTATCAACCACTTTAACCACAGACATAAACCTGCCATTTATAACCGCGACCCAGGACGGGCCTAAACACCTGACCAATACTTTAACCCGGGCAAAACTGGAAGAACTGGTGGACCCCATCATCAAGAAATGTTCCGGACCTATGGAACAGGCCATAAAAGACGCCAAAATGACCAAAGCTGATATTAACAAGATCATTCTGGTGGGCGGACCAACCAGGATGCCCATAGTCCAGAAATTTGTGGAAGACTACATAGGAAAACCTGTAGAAAGGGGAATAGATCCCATGGAATGTGTGGCAGTAGGAGCAGCTATTCAGGGAGGAGTACTCGCTGGAGAAATAAAGGACCTGGTCTTACTGGATGTAACCCCTCTCTCCTTAGGTATAGAAACTTTAGGTGGAGTATTCACTAAATTAATAGACAGAAACACCACCATACCCACCAAGAAAAGCCAGGTGTTCACCACAGCAGCAGACAATCAGACATCCGTGGATATACATGTGCTCCAGGGTGAGCGTTCCATGGCCAGCGGAAACACCACACTGGGAAGATTCCAACTGGTGGGAATACCCCCAGCTCCAAGGGGAATGCCCCAGATCGAGGTTACCTTCGACATCGACGCCAACGGTATCATGAACGTATCTGCCAAGGACATGGGAACCGGTAAGGAACAGAAAGTCACCATAACCGCACCTAATAAGCTTTCCCAGGATGAAATAGATCAGAAGGTCCGGGAAGCAGAAGCTCATGCCGAAGAGGATAAGAAGAAGCAGGAAGAGATAGAGATCAGGAACAACGCTGACAGCATGATCTACACCTCAGAGAAAACCCTGGATGAGTTAGGGGATAAAGTCAACGCTGACCAGAAAACCAAAGTAGAGGGTCTGGTCAAGGAGCTCAGGGAACTCATCGGTGGTGATGACCTGGCAGCTATTAAAGCCAAGACCGAAGAGTTAACCAAAGCCGTGCAGGAAATTGGCGCAGCCATATACCAGCAGGCCCAACAGGAACAGGCACAGCAACAAGCCCAACAGGAATCTCAAGGTCAGCAACCTGGTGATCAGGGCCCTACAGAGGGAGATGACACTGTAGACGCTGATTATGAGG